>Ga0181529_10003687_pt1 | contig 17202 bp, 16 predicted proteins | sample PEATcosm2014_Bin_36_FD_119763 | JGI IMG/M metagenome (GOLD analysis project Ga0181529, IMG submission 119763) | Peatland microbial communities from MTU Mesocosm Facility, Houghton, MI, USA - PEATcosm2014_Bin10_30_metaG | ecosystem: Environmental > Terrestrial > Soil > Wetlands > Peat | place...
TCGCCTTGATCGTAGGCGAAAAGAAATTTACGGCGCAGATCATCGCCAAGGGGTTTTCCCATGTCTTTGTCCGCCGCAGAGTCTCGCCAAAGCAAGTCTACACTATTTTGGAAAATGCTCTAGTGGCTGACGTAGGTGGGGTTAGGGTCGGTCTTGAAGGTGAAGGCGTCGGCCGGCAAGGGCTGATTGATCTTGATGTTGAAGTAAACACTGACCCGATAGGTGGTCGCCCCCTGGTCGAAGAGCTGCTTCAGGCTCACGCCCCGCTCGGTGTCCATCCAAACGGTCACCTTGCGGATGTTCTTGCGGACGGCTTCGTCCTTGGCCACCATCTCCAGCTTTTCGGTCTTCACTCCGTCCAGCATTTCGGAACCCAGATACTTGATATTCCACTTGGCGGCCAAATCCTTGCCGCTGGCGCCAAATCCCAGCATGAACCAGCTCTCGTACTGGCTGAGCTTGTTGAGCGTCGTCACCTGGTTGGTCAACTTTTCATAAAGCTTGATCACGCCGCCGGAGTATACGTAGACCTTGGGCACCGGCTTGCGGTTGACTTCGCGGATGTGCGCGGCCATCTGGAAGGCGCCGCCCTTGCGCTCGTAATAGACCGTGCCTTTTTGCACGTCCTTGTCGAAGACCGGGTCGGTCTCGACGGAGTCAAACTCAAAGTCCGCCGCAGTGGAGCGAAAGTTTGCGGCTGTTTCGTCCAGCTTGTGCAGCACTCGTTCCAGTTCCTTTTCGTCGGAGGGAGGCGCGGCAACCGGAGCCGCATGGGCTGGCAGCAGGAGAAGCGCGATGAAAGCGGCGAAAACGAAGTTCTTTTTCACAAACATGGATTTCCTTATCGTATTGGACGAGACACGAGCCAACTGGAGTCTCGGAAGTTGTGACAATCTCTGGCGAACACGCGTTCAGCATCCAGGGGAGTGTTTCGCGGGAACTGGGCAGGCCGCAAAAACTCATTCCACGTGGTATGAACAATCAGGGCATGATCTCACCGGCGGCGAAAGAACTCCCCGGAGGCCAGGTTTTGTAACAGGGCACGACTTTAGTCGTGCCGTAAGATGTTGATAATAGACTGCGGGCTTTAGCCCCTGCGGGACAGCTTTTCGAATTTCACCGCAGGCTCTCAGCGGTGCGCCCAAACCTTCCAAGCCAGGGGATTTCCCTTTTCGTCCCTGGACAACTCCCAGCGCTCGAGCCAGACCGCATCGCCGGTGAGCGGTTCTATGGCCTTGCGCAGCGCCTTCTTTGTGGCCCTGTCCGAATCGGCCGCGCCAACATAAACATCCGCGGCCTGCACGGTGATGATGAGCTCGTGGCCGTCATTGGCGATGACCTGCATAGGCTGCGTTGCCCCATGCACCACCGCTGGCTTGTCGCCGTAATCCCACAGGTGCGGCGTGACGAAGATGAACAGCAAAATTACGGTGACCATCACGTCGTAGTGGAAGCAGCCGCGCGGGTAAGTCCAGAAGAAGTAGCTTTTCAGAATCTTTTTCATGCCGCCTTACCGTGTAATACGTTCCAGGCCGCCCATGTAAGGGCGGAGTGCGTCGGGAATGAGGATGGAACCGTCGGCCTGCTGGTAGTTTTCGACGATCGCCAGCCAGGTGCGTCCTACGGCCAGTCCGCTGCCGTTGATGGTGTGCACAAACTCGGTCTTGCCTTTGCCGCCTGCGCCATCCGGCCGATAACGGATGTTGGCCCGCCGCGCCTGGAAGGCGTCGAAGTTCGAGCAGGAGGAAATCTCCCGGTAAAGTTGCTGGCCGGGAAGCCAGACCTCCAGGTCGTATGTCTTGGCAGAGGAGAAACCGGTATCGCCGGTGCACAGCAACATGCGGCGATAGGGCAGTTTGAGCGCCTCCAGGATCTCTTCGGCGTCCCGGGTGAGCCGTTCGTGCTCGGCTTCCGACTCCTCCGGACGAGTGAACTTGACCAGCTCGACCTTTTGAAATTGATGCTGGCGGATGATGCCGCGCGTATCCCGGCCCGCCGCGCCGGCCTCGGCCCGGAAACAGGGCGTATAGGCGGTCAGGCAGATGGGCAGCCGCGCTTCGTCGAGAATCTCGTCGCGGTAGAGATTGGTAACCGGGACCTCGGCGGTGGGGATGAGCCAGTGGTCGGCGTCCTTGAACTCGCCACGGCTGACGGCCTCCACATCGGCGTCGGAGCAACGGAAGAGGTCCTCGGCAAACTTGGGCAATTGCCCGGTGCCGAAAAGCGACTTGCTGTTGACCATGAAGGGCGGCAGCACCTCGGTGTAGCCGTGGCCGCCAGCGTCCCGCGCGGCGGTATGGCGGTCGAGCATGAAGCTGATCAGCGCCCGTTCCAACCGTGCGCCCGCGCCCATGTAGACGGCAAAACGCGCACCGCTCAACTTGGCCGCGCGCTCCAGGTCGAGAATGCCCAGGGCCTCGCCCAGTTCCCAGTGCGGCTTGGGCTCGAAGTCGAATGCCGGCTTCTCGCCCCAGGTCTTCACCGTGACGTTGTCGGCCTCGCTGCGGCCGGTGGGAACCTCGTCCCGCGTCAGGTTGGGAATACCGGCCAGGGAGTAGCGCATCTGCTCGATCAGCGCGGCGGCGCTCTTGTCCAGCTCGTCGAGCTTGTCTTTTAGCGAGCGGGTCTCGTCCATGATGGCCGAGGCGTCTTGGCCGGCCTTCTTGAGCGCGCCCACCTGCTGGCTCAGCTCGTTGCGCCGGGCCTTGAACTGCTCGGCCAGAGTAATGGCCTCCCGGCGGCTTTGGTCCAAGGCGCGGAATCCGCCCAGCAGCGCAACCGGGTCGGCCCCGCGCGCGCGCAGTTTTTCTTCAACAAGTTCCAGGTTCCCCCGGACAAATCCCAAGTCAAGCATCGCTCTACCATTTTACTCGACGAACGGCAGCTTCTAGCCGTTAGCTTCTAGCTCCCAGCCCGCCGGGAGCCGGTTTTTCGTGCGGCGGGAGGATAAGGGCTTGGGGGCGATTCTCACCGGGGAACGAGCTGATCTCCTGTCAAATGAGGCCGGTTGAGGGTATCGGTTCCCCACCCTTTCGCCCAAACGCCGCGAAAGGATGGGGCACGGAGCGGCTGTGCTGTGGCCAACTGCGGGCGTGTTGGCTTTTGAGCTGAGAGCTGATAGCTGACAGCTAGGAGCTAGCTGCTAGAAGCTGCCTTACGGGTGCTGCTCGATGGCAATTTGCACGCTGGCGGTGTTGCCGGAGGTGGCCAGAGCTACCAGATTGGTGGCCACGCCGGGCAGCGAGGCCGGGGAGAACGTAACCGTGCCATCGAGCGCCGAGGTGGCAGTCGCCGTCTGCGTGGCCAGCAGCTCGGTCTGGGCGCAACTGCCGTGCGGCGGACAGGGCGGCGCCCAGGCGTAGAGTGCCTGGTAAAGGCTGACCGTGCCGCCCGCCATGGGGTTGCCGTCCATGTCCAGCAGACGCAGCACGATCTGGCTGGCCGTGCCTTGGACGGGGAGGCTCTGCGCGGTGCCGGAGACAGCTTGAAGCGAGGCGTATTCCGGGCGCGCGCCCGAGGCGCTGAAGGTAACGCACTGGCTGCTGCCGTTAAGGCAGGCAGTCGATGTCGCTTGCTGGCCCTCGGTGAGCGGACCCACGGTGAGCGCCTTTTGGGCGATGCCGCTGCCGTTGGAGATCGCGGCGGTGTTGCCTTGCGGGACGATGCCGCTGCCGGTGGCTTGCCAAGCCACCGACTGACCGGCCATGGGCAGGCCGTTGTTGAGCACTAGAGCTTGCGCCGTCCAGGTGATCGTGGCGCCGGCCGCTACAGAGAGCGTGGGCGAGAGAGCCGAGAGCACCGGCGGTGTTCCGCCGCTGAATTCCGCCTGGACCTTGGATCCATTGGCCAGCGAAGCCGTGACGGTGGAAACTTGGCCATCGACCGCCGTCACGTTCATGGTTGCGTGGCCGTCGCCGCTGGCCGTAACCGGGCAGGGGTTTTGGCCGCAGGCCAGCGTGGCCGTGCCGCTGGTGACGGTGTAAGTGACTGTGACTCCGCCTGCCGGGGTCAGGTCCGGCCCTAGGGCGGTGACAGAAAAGGCCATGGGCACACCGATGGGCACGGTGTTCGAGGGCGCGCTGACCAGCGTGAGCGCGTCGCCTGTGCCGGAATCGTAGCTTACGCCGCCGGAGACGACGGCCGCGGCGTAATAGTTTGGCTGGTCGTCCACCTCGACATCCACCGAGCCGCTGACACCCGCGGCGGCGGCCGGCGCAATGGCCGTGATTTCGTTGGGAGAGATGCTGGTGACCGTCGCCGTCTGGCCGCCCACCAGCACCGTATCCTGCAGGTGAAAGCCCATGCCGTGAATGACGATGGGGCCTCCCGAGGCAGCCAAGCGCTGGGGCGAAACCGTATCCGCGTAGAGCACCCAGCCCTGGTACGCGTAGTCGGGCCGTCCGTCGCCGCGCTGGTCGGCGATGCCCAGGCGGACCACATCGTCCCCAGAGGAGCTGATCCGCAGCCAGCTTTCGCCGGCGGCCCAGCCGTTGAGCCCGGGCCCCGCGCCCACCGCAGCCGCCCCCACGGGATCAAAGGCGTCCCAGATGCCCAGTTCCGGCATAGCCTTCAGGTTGGTGGGTGCACCAGTCTCATCGAGGGCGAGCGTGACAACCGTGAAAGTGCGGTTGCCGCGCACAGGGAAGTTGAACCAATCGCTCTGGCCCACCTGGCTCAAGCGGCCGAACCACTCGCCGCTGGCTGGCAGGATGCGCGGCGAGGCCTGGGTGCCGATGGCGTCCTCCGAGCCGCCTGCCGCCGAGTCGGACCCGTTTACCGTCAGCGTCTTCGAACTGCCCGCCGACAATGCCGGAACCGAGATGGGCGAGAGAACCCCAGAAGGCTCCGGCGATCCGTCGAGATAAGGGCCGACCGAGTTGGCCAAAATGTACAGCGGATCGACCGCCTCAAAGCTGACCGTGTAGCTGGCCGTGGTCACGCCGGGTGGCAGCGGCATGTAGCTGAGGTCGAAGAAGCCCTGTTGCGTGGCGTCGTTCGAGCCCCACATAGTCAGCGGATTGCCGTTTACGTCCTTTACGCCGGAGATGGGGTTGCCGTGGTTGCCGTTGAAGTACGAACCCGAGACGAAGCTCACCGTGTACTGGTAGAGCGGGTTGCCGCCAGAGTCGAGCGGCCGGGCCACTACATTCACACCCTGCATGCCCATGCCGCTCCGGAAGGCGATCGTTCCCTGGATGGAAACGGTGTTGGCCGCGGTGATTTGCTTGCCGGGAAAGCTGGCCAGATTCGCGGCGGTGATGGGATAAATGCGGTTGAGGGCGGCAATATCGTCGTAGCGGAGGACACTGGGGTTCGGAATGCAGTTGCCGCCGGTCTCGCCGCAGACGCCGCCCAGGGGCTGCATCACCGGCCAGCCGAGTGTGCCGCCAACTTCGCCATTTTGGAGAGCGCCGGGGTTCACCTGTGCGTAGTCCAGGCCAAGCAGACGCCCGAAGGCCCGTTCCAACTGGTAGCTCATCATGGTCAGCATGTTGGTGTTGGTGGCGCAAAGGCCGTTGAGCACAATGATGCCGTGGGCGATGGTGGCGTCGGGGTTGATGTTGTCCAGCCACATGAAGACGCCGTTGTTCTGGCAACTGGTGGGGTCGCTGGCGCCCGTGCCGAGGACGGTGTCGATGACCGAACCGTCCGCGTCGTAGAGGATGCCCAGCGGATAGCTGGTAGCCGAAGGCGTCACGTCTGCGGGCTGAGTGATGACTCCCACCTGGTTGCTCTGCTCGTTGGTTACGGTGAAGTTTGTCCCGCTCACCACGATGTTTGCGCCGCTCACATCCTCGTTGAGCTGGCCCTTGTCGGTGAGCGTGACCCCGGCGGTGGGAACGGCGCTCCACAGAGCCGCCGCCGCATCCACCATGGCCGTGGCCTGCTGGTTGCTGACCGAGCCGCTCAGCGGCCCCTGATCGACGTAGTAGTTCACCTGCCCACCAGCCCAGTGAACCGGCTGTCCCAGCGCCGCAGGATTGAAATGGCTGACCCCGGCCACGTATTTGGGCCCGCCGGCGAAAGCGGCAGAGGAGGCCAGAAGCAGGAGCAAGACGCATACGGCAGCATCGCGAAACGGGCTAAAAGCGGCAAACACGGCAGGCGCTCCACACGGTCAGTTGCGGGCCGCCGGAGGGGATTCGGGGCTATTCCGGATCGGCGCTCTGGCAGACACAGCTTTCTTGTAACCGCTCAGCGGCAACGTAGATTGGATTTCTCCAATGAATGGGAGAGGGCTCGACCGTTGTGGTACGCCTGCCCAGTCGTGTGCCGATTTGGGAAGAACGAATGAGCGGGAGGCTGCTGGCTAGGTTTGTCGCTTTCCCACCCTTTTCGCAAAAAGCGCGAAAAGGATTGGCCACGGAGCCTTTGTGGGCTGCGGGCACTGGACGGCTTGGCTTCTGTGGCTTCCCAGGCCTCAGATCTCCGGGTAGAAATCGAAGAAGGCGTCCCGGCTGCGCTTGAGCTGCGCCTCGATCTCCTCCCGCGAGCCCTCGATCATGTGCATGGTGACGTGCGCCGGGTGGCCGTTGGCCAGCTTGAGGGTGGCATCCTGGATCTCGGTGATCTCGCCCTCGGGGAGCAGCCGTAGTCCCTCGACTCCATTTGGCGCAAAGGACGCGCCAAACTCCGCTCAGGATGACAGTCTTTTGTCGAGCGAATTAACGACTCAGGGCCCTAGATAAGAGTCAGATTGGCCATGAGCGTCATCATAAGGAACAGTGCCGCGGCTGGAAAGGACAAAAGGCCGCCCAATCAAACTAGAATCGTGACAGGAAAACCATGACAGAGATTCGCGATACCGTTATCCTTGGTTCCGGCTGCGCCGGGCTCACTGCCGCCATCTACACCGCTCGCGCGGGCTTGAACCCGCTGGTTTTGGAGGGCCACGAGCCCGGCGGCCAGCTCTCCATGACCACACTGGTGGAAAACTTTCCCGGCTGGCCGGAGGGCATTCAGGGGCCGGAACTGATCGACAACATGAAGAAGCAGGCCGCGCGGTTTGGCGCAACCTTCCAGTTGGCGCATCTGAACGGAGTGGACCTGAGCAAGCATCCCTTCAAGCTGCAGACCTCGGCTGGGGAGATTTGCACGCGCACGCTGATTGTGGCCTCCGGGGCCAGCGCGCGCTGGCTGGGGCTGCCCAGCGAGCAGGCGCTGATCGGCCACGGCGTTTCCAGTTGCGCGACGTGCGACGGATTCTTTTTCCGCGGCAAGGAGATTGCCGTGGTGGGCGGGGGCGACTCGGCCATGGAGGAGGCGCTGTTTCTGACGCGCTTTGCCTCGAAGGTGACGCTGCTGCACCGCCGCGAGGCTTTCCGCGCCTCGAAGATCATGCTCGACCGGGTGATGGCGCATCCCAATATCGTGCTGCGCACCAACACCAAAGTCGAAGAGGTGCTGGGCGCCGAAGAGAAGGACGTGAAGGGTCTCAGGCTGCGCGATGTGACCAACGGCGAAGAGAGCATTCTGCCCATCAGCGGGCTGTTCCTTGGCATCGGCCACGAGCCCAACGCCAAGATGTTTGCCGGGCAGATCGATCTCGATGGCGACGGCTACATCCTCACATCGGGCAACGTGCTGACCACGCTCAATGGCAAGGTGGTTCCTGGCATGTTTGCCTGCGGCGACGTGCAGGACCGGCGCTACCGCCAGGCGATTACCGCGGCCGGGTCGGGCTGCATGGCGGCGCTGGAAGCCGAGAAGTATCTCGAGGAGCACGCGCACTAACCACCTGCGGTGGGGCCAGACGCTCGCTCCTCGCTCGCAATGGCATTTATGCTTCGAACCCTGCCGGGGGCCCATCCTTTTCGCGTTCATTGCGAAAAGGGTGGGAAACCGCAAATGCTGACTAGCCCGCTCCCGACTCTGACACAGAAGCTCCGTGGCCCATCCATTTCACGTTTTTTGTGAAATGGGTGGGAGGGCACGAATCTCAACCAGCCCAGTTTGTAAGATACGAATAGGAACACCATGACGGCGCTTGCCGAAAATATCGAGCGGCTGGAAGAGGCGATCGCGGAGGCCTGCCGCAAGGCGGGACGTGCGCGCGCCGAGGTCGAGCTGATGGCCGTCTCCAAAACCTATCCCGCCGAAATCATCGTCGAGGCCGCCGCGCTGGGGCTGACGCTCTTTGGGGAGAACCGCGTGCAGGAGTTTGCGCTTAAATCCGCGAATCTCCAGCCAAAACCCCAGGGTACGAGGTACCATCTCATCGGCCACCTGCAATCGAACAAAGCGCAGCGCGCCGTGGATCTTTTTGACGGGATTGACTCGGTGGATTCGTTGCGGCTGGCCGAGCGGCTGAACGAGGCGGCGGGCAAGCTAGGTAAGAAGCTGCCGATACTCCTCGAAGTAAAGCTCAGCTCCGAGGAGACCAAAGCGGGACTCGATCCGGAGTCCGCCGATGCAGCGCAACTGCTGGAACGGCTGCCTTCGCTCGCTCATCTTGAAATGCAGGGGCTGATGACCATCGCGCCGTGGGGCGTGGCCGAGGACGTGACGAGCGCCTGCTTCCGCAGTTTGCGCGCGTGGCGCGACCGCTGGGCCGCAGCCAATCCGCGGCTGGCGCTCGATGTGCTGTCGATGGGCATAAGCGGAGATTTTGCACTGGCCATTCAAGAGGGCGCGACGCGCATTCGCGTGGGCACGGCGCTGTTTGGCAAGCGGCAGCAGTGGACGGGGCCGGAGTAATGCTGCGAGCGGTGAAGGACGGCGTGACCCTGGCCGTTCGCGCGCAGCCCGGCGCGAAGAAGACCGCCATCGTCGGAGTCTACGGCGAGAACGCAACCGCGCAGCTGAAGATCGCCGTTCATGCGCCGCCTATCGAGGGCCGCGCGAATGCGGCACTGATTGCGTTTCTCGCCGAGAGCTTTTCCATCCCCAAAAACGCCGTCGAGTTAAGGTCCGGCGAGATGTCCCGCAGCAAGGTCTTCCTGCTGCGCGGCCTCGCGCGCCAGGACGCCCAGCGCCTTTTGCTGCCCTACTTTCACATCTCTTGACTCGTCACGCGCCTCGCGCATTGCCATTGGTTATACTCTCAGCGATGCAATGCAAGGAGTTTTTCGTGTCTGTCGCCCGTTCATTCTTCCGGCCCCTGGCCGCTATTGCCCTTGCTGTTCTCGCGATACCCCTCCTCGCCCAGCCCACTTATCCCATCGAGGGCTACATAAACGTTGTCCACGCGCCCAAGGGCTTCGAGGTCAATGGCCGCCGGTTCGATATTTCCTCCGAAACCTCTTTCGGGCTGATGGGCCATGATTCCACTTCCACGCAGAGCCCACTCCGCGATGCCCTGCGGATCGGCGCATATGTCCAGGTGGCCGGCAAAGAAACCAGCCCATTCAACCCCCTCAAGGCCACGACCGTCCTGATCCGCGACGATCGGAATCGGGAACTTTCCGGCACCGGCGTCATCACGCGGATCGTCTCACCGGCTCCCGCTGCGGTCTTCGAGGCCGATGGCTATCTCATTCGCATCGCGCCGTCCACCAAGCTTGTCTTCATGGGCGACCTCGACTCTCTCGCCGATATTTCTGCCAATACCTGGATCAATTTCAGCGGAAAGCGCGACAAGGACGGAATTCTCGAAGCCACCAAGGCGCAGTTCATCCCCGCCAAACCCACCAAGTTCAAGGCCGCAAAGAATCTTGAGATCGCCACGGTCAAAACCCGCCCCGCCGGCGCCAAAGACAATGCGATGACCCGCGAGGCCACGGGCACCCCGGCCAGCACGGCCGACGGCGCGGACCTGCAGCAGGACGAGCAGCTCAAGATCGGCCTCGGCCGCTGGCACACGCTTCCCGCGGACCAGCCGCTGCAACAGCGTGTGCACCGCATCGGCATGGCCCTGGTGCCTGCCTACCAGCGAGAGATGCCCGACGATGATCCGTCCAAAATCCACTTCCGCTTCTTCGCTGTGGACAATAGCAAATGGCATGGTGCTGTCTGCCTTCTCGATGGCGCAGTGCTCGTTTCCCAACAGACCATCGAGCGGCTCGCGAACGACGAACAACTCGCCGCCGTGGTGGCCGACGGAGTTGCCTGCAATTTACAGAGGCAGGCTGCGCGCACGGTTGTGGCCATGCGCAAGGACCTCGGTGTCGGAATCGCGTTCGATATAGCCGGTGCGTTTGTCCCCGGACTGGGAATTGCGGCGACGCTTGGTCCCGGCGGCTTCACCAGCAAGGAAGCAGCCATCATGCAGGAGGAGCGCCTGCGCATCGCCCTTGCACTCCTGCGCGATGCCGGCTTCGATCCATGGCAAGCGCCTGAAGCCTGGCGTCTCGCCGCCCCCAAGAAGCTGCCTGCAAACCTCGCGTCGCTCACCTACCCCGATGCCAGTTGCTATCAGTTGGAGGTTCTCAATCTGCAATACAGCAAGAAGGATGCTGGCGAGAGCGCGGCCTCTGCGGGCAAGTAAAGGCGGCGAAGCCTACCGGCCTGCGGCGAACACAGCGGCCAGCGCTTCCTCCGGCTCGGGGCGAACGCGGAAGTCGGCGTGCGCTTCGGCAAGGACTACGCGTCCAGCGGGACTTATTACGTAGGTTGCCGGGAGCGGCAGGCGCCAGCTTGCATCTCCATTGATGAAGGGCACGTTGATCATGATGGAGTGGTAGTAATCGCGCAGGGCTTGGGGAACGGTGTAGGCCAGTCCGAATTTCTCGGCCAGTGCGCAGCCGGGATCGACGAGCACGGGGAAGGACAGTCCGTGCTGGCCGGCCATGAAGTCGCTTTGCCGCGCGGTCTGCGGGCCGATGGCGGCCAGCAGACCGCCGCGCTCGCGCAGCGTGCCGTAGAGATCGCGCCAGGCCTCGAGTTCCGTCATGCAATACGGGCACCAGCGCCCGCGAAAGAACTTGATCACCAGCGGCCCCAGGGCCAGCATGTCCGCCGAGCGCACCGGGCGGCCGGTGGCGTCTTGAAGTTCGAACTCCGGGGCCAGCGCGCCCACGGGCAGGATGCGATCTTCGATGCCGGTCGCAAACAGCTCCTCGACCGCGCGCTCGCTGACCGCCAGCCGCTCCGCCTGCACCAGTTGCCGGGTGTTGGCAGTGATCTCGTCGAGATGGTCCTGGAGGGGCGTCATGGGCTAGGCCCCGGCGGCCACGCAGCGCTCGGGATATTTGCGGGCGTAGGCGGGCCAGGAGGCGAGCAGGCCCATATCTCCGGCTTCTTCGCTGCGCTGCCAGATGATTTCGTCCCAGGGATCGGTCAGCTCCTGCACCCCGATCTCCACCAGCCAGTCGCCGAATTCCTTGCCCCCGAAGTCGCCGCTCTGCAATGCGGCCAGGTGAGGTTGCAGAAACTTCCAGGTCTGCTCGAAGTAGCCGGCGATCTCGGTCAGTTCAAGCTCGCGCAAGCCGCTCAGGGTTTCGCCCACGTCGCGCACATCGTGCTGGTTGCCGAAGTGCCAGGCCAGGCTGTCCATGGTCATGCTCACGTCGAAGAAATAGATGCCCGCCATGGCCCGCAGGCCCGGCGGCATGGAGCCGAGCGTCCGGTAGTATTGCTCGGGGTCCGAACGCACTTCTTCGGGAAGCAGCCGCTGCAACTCGGCGGAGAGCAGATCGAATAAGGCCTTGTCGTCCTTCGCAGCTTTTATCTGCTCTACCGTGAGTGCCATTGCGGATCTCCCTGTTGCCCTGCGGTGAAAGTCCAAAATCTCGAAAAACATCCCGCAGGGCCAAGGCCCAGCTCATTTTGGGCCGGTTACGGCACGACTGAAGTCGTTCCCTGACACAAAGCTGGTTTCAAAAACGCCTAAATGCAACCGCAGGTTCTTCGACTCGCTTCGCTCGCTCAGAATGACACGGCTCATATTAGGGGAAGTTATCGCCCGAACTTCTGCCGTCCGCCCATGCCCATGGCGCCCAGGCCGCCACGCATCATTTTGGCCGCCAGGCCGCCCTTGCCCATCTGCTTGAACATCTTGGCCATCTGCGCGTATTGGCGGAGGAGATTGTTCACGTCCTGCACCTCCACGCCGCTGCCCTTGGCGATGCGCTTGCGGCGCGAGCCGGAAATGATCTCGTGGTTGCGGCGCTCGATGGGTGTCATGGAATTGATGATGGCTTCAAGGCGTGTGAACTGCTTCTCGTCCACGTTCTTCGAGGCCTGCTGGAGGCCGGCGAAGGGGCCCACCGAGGGCATCATCTTCAAGATGCTCTCCATCGAGCCGAGCTTCTTGATCTGGCGCAACTGGTCGCGGAAGTCTTCAAGCGTGAATCCGTCGCCCAAGAGCGCCTTTTTGGCGAGTTCCTCACCCTTCTTGCGATCAAGCGTGGATTCGGCCTTCTCGATGAGCGACATCATATCGCCCATGCCCAGGATGCGGCCCACGATGCGGTCGGGATGGAAGGGCTCGAAGGCGTCGGGCTTTTCGCCGGTGCCGATGAACTTGATGGGCTGGCCAGTCACGTGGCGAATCGACAGAGCAGCGCCGCCGCGGGCGTCGCCGTCCATCTTGGTGAGGACCACTCCGGTCAGTCCGAGGCGCTTGTGGAAGTCGGCCGCCGAGTTGACGGCGTCCTGGCCGGTCATGGCGTCGGCGATGAAGAGGATTTCCGAGGGGCTGAGCAGCTTCTTCAGCCGCTCCATCTCGCCCATCAGGTCCTGGTCGATGTGCAGGCGGCCGGCGGTGTCGACGATCAGCGTGTCGCAGCCCATGATGCGGGCCTCGCGCAGGGCCTCCTTGGCCAGGCGCTCGACCAGCGCGGACCCTGGGGTCTCGCCCTTCTGGTCGCCTTCGTAGAGCTTGGCCTCGATTTGCTTGGCCACCACCTTGAGTTGCTCGCGGGCGGCGGGGCGGTAGACGTCCACCGAGACCAGCAGGGGGCGGTGTCCGCCTTTTTTGAGCCAGGCGGCCAGCTTGCCGGCAGTTGTCGTCTTGCCGGAGCCCTGCAGGCCGGCCATCAGGATGACCGTGGGCGGCTGCGAGGAGAACTTGAAGCGGGCCGTGTCCTTGCCCAGCAGCGTAATCAGCTCGTCGCGAACGATCTTGATGACCTGCTCGGAGGGCGAGAGTGCGGTGAGCACCTCGGTGCCGACGGCCTTGACCCGGATCTGCTCGATCAGGTCCTTGGCTACGTTGAGGTTAACGTCGGCCTCAAGCAGCGCCACGCGGATTTCGCGCAGGGCGTCTACGATGTTCTCTTCGGTGAGCGTGCCCTGGCCGCGGAGGGATTTGAAGGCGCGTTGCAGTTTGTCGGTAAGGTTTTCAAACATGGTCCCTTCCAGTGTATCGCGGAGGCGGAGGCAAAGGGAGGAGCGGGTTTCCCTCGAATCCCGACAGAGAAGCGGCCGCAAGCCCTTGAATCCCCTCCCCTGCGTTCCGGGGCGCACAGAGTGACTGCTTTGTCTTACAGCGAACATTGGACCCAGGACACTCGCCGTCGGCCGCTTGAGCCCATGCATTCCGCTAGGCCGTGGGCCACGCGGGTTGCCCTTCCGCCGCCCGCGCAAAATCCGCTTCCGGCTCGCCAAGGACCAGTTGCTGCGTCTCTAGAAGGTACCCCGCAGCCTTTGGCAGCTTATGGTGCATCGGGCAGTCCAGATGCGTGGAGTCCAGCGCGGGAACAGGTTGCGCGAGTTAGGCGGGACTGTGAAAAGAAGCGGCAGTCTCTCCGGGATCGTGCTGCCAGCCAAAGAGGGAGCTGCAAAGCAGGATGGAGAGGAAGTCTCGCGCGGTTGAAAGGATTATCCACAGAGACTACGGTAGAGTAGCAGGGGCTCGGAATTGCGCGCCGGAATGCAATGGATATTGGGGGTTACTCTGCCCTTGCCGGGTTCGCGGTACCGGGCTATGAGCTTGAAATGGTTTGCAAACACATATAATGTTGTCACATTGCGGGAGCTCGCGGCTTCGGGACTTCCGGCTTCGCGCCCGCGTATTTGTTGGGCCCTTTTCATGCAGTACATGAACATCCAACCACTCAAGAGAAAGTAGGAGATCGGCAAATGGAGAACAAGCCGGCACAAAACATTCAGGACACTTTCCTGAATACGGTCCGCAAGGACAAAACCCCCATTACGATTTACCTGGTGAGCGGCGTCAAGCTGACCGGGAAAATCCGTTCTTTTGACAAATATTCCGTGCTGCTGGAGAACAACAGCCAGGAGCAGTTGATCTTCAAGCATGCCATTTCGACCGTGGTGAGCAACCGGAGCGTGCTTCATTCCGAGCACCGTCCAGCCTCGATGTCCGCTGGTCTTGGGCCATCGGCAGTGACCGGACCAGCCTCGGTTCCTGTTGCGGCGGAGCAACGATAGCACGCGGGGAGCAGTCTCGATTGGCGGTTGAACCGACCAGAAGCGGCGCCTTCGGCACACATCCGGAGCGCGCTGTTCTGGTGGAAGTGGATCTGACGCAGGCAGAGCCTGGGACCCGCACGCGCGGAACCCGCGCCGGCATTGCCGGTGCGCGGCTGGCGGTGGAGAGCCCAGACGCAGAGTGCTTCAATTCCGCAAATGTGGACGAGCCCGCGCCGCCGGCTGGTGCAACTTCCAGTTCGTTTCGTCCAGGCGATCGCTCATCGACAACGCTCAACGCAGAAGAATCGCTCGCCGAATTCCGAGAACTGGTATTCAGCGCCGGCGGCCAGGTGGCTGCCGAGCTGATGCAGAGGCGCGCCCGGCCCGACCCGGCCACGCTGGTGGGCGCGGGCAAGGTTGAGGAGATCGCCGGAGTTGCGGCCTCGACCGAAGCCGATCTGGTGCTCTTCGACCACGATCTGACACCGACCCAACTGCGCAACCTCGAAGCCGCGCTGCCTTGCCGCGTGCTGGACCGCACACAGTTGATCCTGGACATCTTTGCCCGTCACGCGCGCACCAGCGAAGGCAAATTGCAGGTGGAACTGGCACAGCTTCAGTACATGCTGCCGCGGCTCACCGGCAAGGGCAAGGCGATGTCGCAGTTGGGCGGCGGCATCGGCACCCGCGGCCCCGGCGAAACCAAGCTGGAGACGGATCGCCGCCAGATTCAGCGCCGCATCGACCAGTTGAAGCTCGATCTCGAGGCGGTGCGCCGCGTCCGCAAGCAGCAGCGCCAGCGGCGCGAGTCGATTCCCGTGCCGACGGTCGCCCTGGTCGGCTATACCAACGCCGGCAAGAGCACCCTGTTCAATCAACTGACCGGCGCCGGGGTGCTGCAATCGTCGCGCATGTTCGCCACACTCGATCCCAAACTGCGCGCCATTGAGCTGCCCAGCCGGCGGAAGGTTCTGCTTTCCGATACAGTGGGATTCATCCGCAACCTGCCGCATACGCTGGTCACCAGCTTTCGCGCCACACTGGAAGAGGTGGCACAGGCCGAGGTGCTGCTGCACATCCGCGACGCTTCCTCCACCTACGGCGAAGAACAACGATCCCAGGTGGAGAAGGTTCTGGGTGAACTGGAAGTCCTGGACAAGCCGCGCATCGAAGTGCTGAACAAGATCGACCTGCTGAGAGAAGAGCAGCGGCAAGGGTTCCAGGAGCGCTTTCAGGGCGGAGGCGAAGTGGCCGTCTCGGCGCGCACCGGCGAGGGCATGGATGCCCTGCTCCAGGCAATTGACAGCGTTCTGCACTCCGATCCGGTGATCGAGGCGGAGTTGCGGATTCCCCAGCAGGAGGGCGCGGCGCTGGCGGCCATCGAGGCCGGGATGATCGTGCACAGCCGGGAGTACGAGGGCAACCTGGTGCGCATGACGGTGAGCGGCCCGGCGTCGCTGGTGGGCCGGCTGCGCAAGTTTCGCCTGCGGGAGGAGTGAGGGTTTCTGCCTCAGTTTTTGCGGGCAGGCCATCCGGGTAGGAACGAGAAGCCCCTCGCTTTTCAAGTTGCGCAAACCCCAAGAAAACAAGAGCGGCCAGCCCGAGGGCTGACCGCTCTTGCTTTCTTGGGGTTTGGTTGGCCTATTTCTTGTGTTGAGGCCCACCCAGCGAGATGACCTGCAAATCGACCTTGGCCAGGCCAACTTTGGTCATTGCCAGCTTCTGGGCAGCCGCATAAGACAGATCGATGACTCGTCCTTCGAAAAGATACCCGCGGTCGGTAATGCGAACCACAACCGACCGGTTGTTGTCGAGGTTCTTGACGCGCACAATGGTGCCAAATGGAAGGGTCGGATGGCAAGCCGTCATGGCATACATATCGAACCGTTCACCGCTTGCCGTACGCCGTCCGTTAAAGACATTGCCATACCAGGAAGCAATGCCGTGCAGGAGTTCGGCCGATTGTGAGGCGGCGGTTTTTTGCGGCGCAAGCAAAGCCGGCGTCGCGCTCGCTACCGGGGCCGCGGGGATCGCGGTCGAAGCTGGTCGGGGAAGGAGCGCATCGGCTTGCACCGTCCGTGTGGAGAGAGTAAACACCACCGCGGCCAATGCAACCGACGAAGCTCCCGCCAAGATCCAGATCCGGAGCGGGTTTTTCAGGCTCATGATGCTTTGTTTTCGTCGAATCACCATCTGCCCATTTTACTAAGTCGATACTCTTTTGCTCAACTATTATCGAGAAATACACGAGGAAATCTGCCCATAATCTGTGAATTTCTCCGATTACATAAAATAAGCCTTTTGTTTTCTTAATCTTGTAATTTGCACCAAGAATGAGACAAATGACGCTTTTGCGGCATATACTGATTGATTTCCAAGTTCAACGTCCGGAAAAACCATCCCGCTTCCCGCAGAGCTATCTTCAGCTGATGCCGACGCAGGCTGCCCAGTTTCCAGCGTGAGCTACTGGATTCTGGGAACCGAAGCTCTCAACCTGCCAGGTTCATAGGGAGCGAAGCTCTGCGAAATCGAAAACACTGCAGTTGCTTTTTCGGTTCGATTGCCGCAATGCAGTCGCGCCGCATCGATTGGAGTGCAGCCTTTTGTCTGGCGGGCATTTTGACTGCGGGCATCGCCTGACTTTTGCAGATTAATTCTCACTTCTTGCTAGCGTTGAGTTGGAGCTATCCATAGCGAGGAGGAGGGGACAATGCATCTCAGCGCCGCAGGACTGGAGCTTCTCAAGCGGTCGGAGGGCTTTCGCAATCGCACCTACCTGGATGTGGCCGGATTCCCGACCATCGGCTACGGCCATCGGCTGCTGCATCCCGAGTCTTTTCCCAACGGCATCGGCGAGGCGCAGGCCGCCGAGATTCTGGTCAGCGATGTGCGCGAGGCCGAGCAAGCCGTCGAGCGGCTGGTCAAAGTTCCCCTGACGCAGGGGCA
>Ga0181529_10003688_pt1 | contig 17201 bp, 8 predicted proteins | sample PEATcosm2014_Bin_36_FD_119763 | JGI IMG/M metagenome (GOLD analysis project Ga0181529, IMG submission 119763) | Peatland microbial communities from MTU Mesocosm Facility, Houghton, MI, USA - PEATcosm2014_Bin10_30_metaG | ecosystem: Environmental > Terrestrial > Soil > Wetlands > Peat | place...
CACGAGCGCGTGGTCGTCGACAAGTTCGCGCCTTCAATGCTGATCCACGTGTCGGTCGAAGTGCCCGCCACGAAGCTCGCGGCGTTCACCACGGACGCGACCGCGGGCGCCGGAGCCGGACCCGGCCCAGTGACCGTCAGCGTCACGGTAAGGTCAAGGCCATTGATGACGATGGCTCCGGTGTACGTCGCGGCCGTCAGCCCCGCCGGGGAAACCCAAACCGTCACCGTACCCGGCGTGGCGCCGCTCGACGGCGTCACCGAAAGCCAGTTGCCCGTCCCCGTCGCCGAGGTTACCGTGAAGGACGCCGTGCCGCTGCCCAATGCGGTCACTTGAATCGTTTGCGGCGCCGGCAAGCTGCCGCCGGCCCGATAGGCGAAAGTCAGCGAAGTCGGGCTTACCGAAACGTCCGGGGTCACCAGCACTGTAGTCGCAATCTGTGTCTGTGCGTTCCCCGCGCTACCCGCTATGAGAGTGATGTCTCCCGTACCCATAACGGAAGCCGGGCTGCTGGGCGAGGCACTGGCGTCTATAGGAAGGATATTCGCCGGGGAAAGCGAGACGGTCAACGTGGCCGGAGTAGTGCCGCTCGTTGGCGTCACCGAGGTGAACGAGAAGTTACTGCTTTGCACCGTAAAGGGAACCGGCTCGCCGTCCGTCGAAGTTACTTGAATGGACTGCGCCGCCGGCGCGCTGCCGCCAATCTGGTAGGCAAAGTTCAGCGACGTGGGGTTGACGGCCAGCGTTTGCGTAGCGATCACCGTCAGTGTAACCGGAACCACAACCTGCGGGTTACCCGCCGTGCCCGCCGTGATGACGATCTCGCCGGGGTACACTCCCGCGGCCAGGCCCGCGCCCGAAACCGAAACCGTCAGCGATGCCGGTGTCAAGCCGCCCGCCGGCGTCACCGAAAGCCAGTTGCCCGCGCTCGATGCCGCCGCCGCAAACGAGAGCGCGGCGCTGCCCGTAGCCGCAACCTGAATCGATTGCGCCGCCGGCGCAGCGCCCACGGTCTGGTACGCGAAGCTCAATCCCGCCGGGCTGGCGGCGATGGGCGCGGCCTGCGCCGGCGCGGCCACCGGCGTCAACAGAGACTGCACCGAACCGGTGGGCGCCGGGCCATCCTGCGGCGTACTGGAATACGCCACGCCCACCAGGATCAACCCCGAGTTGGCGATATAGGACGCGCTCGTCAGAATCGCTCCGCCCGCCAGATTCGGCGCCTCCGCGTTCAGGTCCACCGCGGCGCCGTTGAAGTAGTAGAAGGGATGGTCCACGCCGTCATTGGCTTGCGACGTATAGGAGCCAACCACTTGCCCGTTGTCGTTGAGCGATGCGGCATAGACCGAACTGGCATTGGCCACCTGAATCTGCGAAATCTTTCCCACGCCGTCATAGAAGAAACTGGGCCCACTGGCGGCGTTCGTTATAACCTGTCCCTTCGCGTTGATGGCGGTGGGCCAACCAATCTGCGAGCTGGTCAGGTTGCTGAGATCGACGACGGTGCCCGTATGGAGCCAGACCACCGCATGCGTCGCGGTTTGCCATGTCATGGGAGCGATGCCCGGCTGGCCCACCCAGCCGGCCACGTCTCCGCTGGCATTGATCGCCGTTGCGCCGGACCCGTAGCCCAGATCGGGCAAGCGCGTGAATATGCCTTTGCCCGATATGAGATAGGCACACTGGATGCTGCCGCCGAAGGCATTTGTGGCTCCGGCCGGAGCCGGGCAAATGAGCGTGTCGGCTATTTGGCCCTGTGCGTTCACACCCACGGGGGTTTGAGTGTTGAAACCCGTACCGGAAGGCGGCGCGATGGCCGTGTCGCTGCCGTTCGCAAATGCCACCAGGGTCCCGCCGTCGGTTGTGTTCACCTGGGCGACATAGATCCCGGCGGTAGCCCCCAGCGGATAGCAGGTCGGCAATCCGGGCGTCGGAAGGAGGCTCATCGCGCCATTCTGGTAAACCATGCATTGATCCGTAAAGGGATTGGTTTGTAATGCTCCGCCGAATCCCGTCTTGCCATCCTCGCCGATCCAGATGAGACTCCCGAACCGATAGCCGCTCGGAGCGGTAAGTGGTGTCACCGTGTAGGAAGTTTGGCCGAAGCACGCTGCCGCGGCCGCTAAGAATATCGCCAGTTCTCTTATATGATCCGTCATGCCTTTCTCCTCTATGAGTTACTTCTTGCAGATAAGCCTGCGCCTCAAAAGCTCAGCCGCAGGGATGCCTCGAGAGACCTTGGGGCCCCCATCAGAAATGCCGGGGACTGCCCGCTGCTCGGGCTGCCGCTGCCGAACATCAGGTTCAGCGGCGATTGCGATTGCCCGAACATAGGATTGCTCCAGTAATGCGCCGGATCGGCGAACTGGGCATGGTTGAACGCGTTATACGCCTCCATGCGCAGCCGTATATGCAGCCGGTCCCGTTCCCAAATCGGGCGCTCGGCGCTCAGATCCGCCTGCCACGCGCCAAATCCATCGATCGAGTTCCGGCCCGCCGGCTGCACCCCCTCCACCGGAAAAGCGAATGCCACCGGCGCGCCTCCGTTATGCGGTGGACCGGGATTCAGCACCCGTCCGCCGGGTGCGGCCGGAAACGAATACCGGCTGGAAATCCAAACGGGCGCGCCGGAAATCGCTCCGGCCTGGTAATTCGCAATGGCGAAGCCGTTATCCGTCTCGGAAAGTTGCACATCCAGCGGAAAACCGGTGCGCGCTGCGGCGATCGCCCCGAAGGTCCACCGTGAGACCAACTGCCCCGCCAGGCCGTGCCCCCACTGCGCTACGGGCGAATACGTCATAGCCACATTCAACGTATGGCGAACGTCGAAATCCGAACTGCCGCGGTCGGCCGATGGGCGGTGCAGTGGGGAAACAAAGAAAACCGAGGAATCTGAGGAACCCAAATCGATGGAATGCGACCACGAGTATGTCACGCTCGCCTGCCATGCCTTCCCCAGCGTCCGCCGGTACCCCGCGCTGAGTCCGTGATACTGCGAATTCCCGTTGCTGCCAGCGAAAATCAGCGCGCCGTACCCATAGAGCTCCCCGGGATTGAGCGCCAGCTCGCGCCGCAGTTCGTTTTCCCCGGCGAGGCCCGCATAGGAAGCTCTCACCGAGTTCTTTCCCCACTGTTGCTGTAACTCCACCGCCCATCTCTGGTAAGCCGGCAGCGCGAAGTTACTCGAGAATCCATACCCTAACTGCACCGGTAACAGTTCCGCCGCGCCATAAGATTGCACCGACCCTCCTTGCGCCGTTTGGAGTTGCCGATACGGAATTCCATTCAGTTGATCGGTGGCCGCGCTCGATTCGCTCTCGCGGAACACCGCCCACGATGCCCGCAGCACCGCGTGTCCCCGTTCCGAAACCCGCCAAGCCGCCGACACCCGCGGAGCCAGACGGATTCCGTCGCCTCGCCAGAGCGGCTGGCGCTCTGCGATCGGCGCTACCGAAGCGCCCAGCGGGTCGTTCACCTGGAACAGATTGGCGGCTGGGAGGACCGCCGGCGCGTGCGGCCACAATGCGCCCAGCCCATAAGCTACATTCAGCCGCGCGTTCACCCGCCAAGTGTCTTGTGCGAATCCCGAAATCCGCCGCAGCCGCGTGGCGTTCGCCTCCGGGTGCGAGTAAGTCACCCACACCGGCGCCAGCGGGCCCAGAAACTCGTTCGTCGGCGTGCCGAACGCCGCTGTAATGCTAGACGCCGGCCCGTTCCGCTCTGGCTGCAGTTCCAGGTATTCGAATCCCCATCGAATCTGGTGGCGCGCCGTCCGGACCGCGGATATCTCCGACGCCTGCCATTGCCTCTGCAGATTGCGCCCGTTCTGCCCGGCCGAAACCGATCCCGCGCCTCCCACCACCACGTTCGTAAAATCCGCCGCCAGGCTGGGGTACTGCGAATAGAACGCGGCCGGCGGCGCCTCTCCGCCCTCCGGCAGAGACCACGTGGACGTGGCTTCGTTCCAACTGAAACTCACCAGGCCATCATGCGTCCAGAGGCCCTTTGCGAGCGTAGTTCCCAGAGTCGCCGACTTGTTTCGATATTGCGTCAGATCGATCTGTGTGGCGCCCGTGTCGCTCCACGAAGGCGTATCGGAAAGCCGCAGGAATGCCCGCCCTGCCGGCGAGTATTGATGATCTATTCGTACGCTCGCCGCCGTCAGCGCCCCCGGCTGCCGGCTCTCGCCGGACAACTCGGAAATACCTAAGACCAGGTCGGGACCATTCGGTTTGGGAAACTCATTCAGGAACGCCAAAAGGTCGCCGGGCGAAAGCGCGCGCGCCGCCATGGAAGGCACCGTCGTCGTCCAACCGTAGCCCTGGCGGATCGCCAACCGTTCGGCGGCCGCAAACACGAAGGTCCGGTCGCGCCGCAAAGGGCCGCCAAACGTGCCGCCCTCTTCACTCAAGGTGGGCGCGTCATGCCCCAGCCCGTAACGGTTGGCAAACCAGTCGTTGGCGCCGAGCGCATTCGGCCGGACGCCGAGGAATAAGGAACTATGAATAGAGTTCGTGCCCGGCCGTGTATGAATGATGATGTTTGCGCCCGGAGCCTGTTCGAGACCTAAGGTGTCGCCCCCCGGTTCCACCGTAATTTCCTGAATTGAATCCACAATTGCCAAATCGTGCGTCGTGCCTAAGGCCGTCATGGCCGGCAGTTTTCCACCCGGCAGAAGGCTGGGCCATCCCGCGCCTGCTACGGCATTGTTGCCCGCGGCGCCATCCACGCTGAAGGTGTTGGTGTTCGGCCGCGCTCCCAGGCTCGAAAACTGGCCATGTTCCAAGCCGTTCGCCGGTGTGAACAGCAGCCCCGGAACCAGCGGCAGCAGCCCCGTTACCGCGCTATCGTTGCGCGGCAGCCCGTTCAGAGCATCCGGAACCACCACCGTGGCTCCGGGGCTGGCGGAGGCGTCGGTTCCCGGAACATCCGTCACCGTCACCATTTCCCAGACGCTGGCGGGCCGCAAATCGAAATCCACCCGCAGCGCCCCTGCCGCCGGCGCCACAACCCCCATCCGCACGATCGCGCGGAACCCCGTGCGCCGCACGATCATGTTGTAGCGCCCGGCCGGAACCGGCAATCTGTAATTGCCGTCCAGCCCCGTTTCCGCCGCGAAACGGAAGCCGCTGGCCTCCGCCACGCACAGAATCGACGTCGCTGGGACTACCGCGCCGGAACCGTCCCGCACGGTCCCCTCCAGCCGGCCCGCCGCGCGGCACCACGGCGTCCCCAGTAAAGTCATGGCCAAACCTGCCGCAACCGGCAACCTCACTCTCATCGCAGCTCCCTAAGGTGCTGCTCTACGTATCGGCTGTAACCGCCGGCCAGACCCTGCAACGCTCCCAATTGCACCGCCAGTTGGCGCCAGGCCGCGGCCTGCCCGGTTTCCGGCTGCGCCGCGTCGTACAGCAGCGTCACCAACCGGTCGACCTCTGTCGCGGACTCGGCCATACTCTGCACCTGCGCTCCGTCCGGCCCGCCCCAAGGGCCGGGGCGAAATCCCGCGCGCTGCGCTTCCAACTCACGGCGCAGCCTGGCCAGATCGCGATCCAACTCGGCCGCGTGCTCGCCGCGCAATCCCCAGAGGCCGACCCTGCTGGGCCCGCTGAGCGTGGCCTCGCTGGCAGCATCGAAATGGCTGGCCAGTTCCGCCAGATAATGGGCCTCGAAGGAGACGTCCTGGCTCGCCCGAATCGCCCGATCCATGGCGTCCGTGTCCCGCGGCGTGTCCGCCGGCGGTTGGCTGGAGCCTGGCACGGCGCGCAACGTCACCCCTGGCATGTCTTCGATGCCCGCGCGCAGCCTGGCCTCCAATTCGGGAGCCAGCCGGTATGCCGTTACCGCAACGGACCCGTCCGCATCCGCCGTCACCTCGATGGGTTCCCCGGCGCCCGTGTGCAACGCGTCGATGGCCAGGCGGACGCTCAGTTCGCGCTCCGCCGGCGGCTGCCACGGTTTGCTCGCGGGCGCGGCCACAGCGGGCGATGGTGGCGCAGCCCATACCGGCCGCTCCGGAACCGGATTGGCGCCAGGTTCCGCCGCGCTGGTGATTTCCACCCACTCCCGGTCTGCGAATTCAAACCAGACGCTCACCGGCGACAGCTTCGCATCGAGCGTCAGCGCCGCTTCCCGCAGCGCGCCCTCGCCGGTCTTGGTATCGATCTTTCGCTCTGGCTCGCCCGCCGGGCCGCGGAGATCCGAAACCTGCGAAGTCTTATTCCGCAAGCCGTGGCGCCACTCCGCGAACGAGCGCGCACTCAACGGATCGTCCAGGTCGTACCGCGCCTCCGCAAAACGCGCGCGCAACGCACCGTTTTCCTGCGTCAACGCCGGTGCGGACCGCGTCCGGATTCGCACCCTGCGGATGGCGCCGCGCGGCGCCTGCGCGCTCACCGCCTGCTGGAGCAGCGTATCCGCGCGCAATTCGGAGCCGCCAAAGCGCGGCCACACCAACAGCGTTATGGCGGCCACAACGGCGGCAATGCCGCTCACCCACGCCGGCCGCCATGCCGCCACCCGGTGCGGCGCGCGGCGCGCTTCCGCTTCCTTCATCTTCTTTACAAGGTCCGGTACCGGGCGAGGCGAACGGGGCGTCCGCGCGTGAATCAGTTCCAGCCCGCGGCGGTATTCGAGAAATGCCGGCTCCAGGCTCTCCATCCGCGTGGCGCACCGGTCGCAGCCGTCGACATGCGCCGCCAACCTTTCCAGCGCGTCCGGGGAGAGAGTTCCGGTCCAGAATGACGCCAATTCCTCTTCGTTCGGATGTGTCAGGTCGCGCTCTGGTTCCATTTCTTCAATTCCTCGATTCCCCGCCGCACAAATTCCGCGGCCGTCGAAATGCGAATCTCCAGCAGTTCCGCAATGTCGCGATACTTGAGCCCTTGGGCCCGCAATTCCAGACAAAGCCTCTGCCGTTCCGAGAGCCGGCTCACCGCTTCCCGGAAACCCTCCAGCCACTCTTCTTGGATCAAGCGATCTTCCGCGCCCGGTTCCGCGCTGGCCGCCGTCGCTTCCAGGGCCGCCGAGACCGCCGGCTGCGCCGCGCTGCGTTTGATCGCATTCAGCGCCATGTTGCGCGCCACGCGGTACACCCAGTTCTTCGGTTCGCGGATCTCCTCGCCATCCCGCAGCGCAGTGTAGAGCCGCAGGAATGCGTCCTGCGCCGCCTCTTCCGCCGTGTCCCTATCCATCCCGGACGTCACCAGGTACCGGACCACCCCTTCCCGCGCGGCGGCGTAAAGGGCCGCCACCTCCCGCCTGTGGCGCGCGCCGGGCGTGAGATCGATCAAACCGGCTCTCTCCGCTTTCCACTTTCCATTGGCACCATATAGACAATCTTAGAGTGCCGATTTCCTACGGCACGGCTGAATTTCTTGAGAAACCGATCGCGCCATTGCCCCCTGCGACAGCCCCTCTCGCCAGTATGCGCCGGCGCCGTTCGGCGCGGATGGCAGCCGACAGGGTAACGTGCCGGCCCAGCGGCCGCCGATCTCCGGCACTCCAGGCGTGAGGCCGCCGCGCCGGCGTTTCCCCGCGACACGCGATCGACGCCAGTGGTTACCCGAAGCCGCTGAGGCCCACCGAACCTGGACGCCATGGCGGTGCGGCTCCTGGACTTAACGGCCAAAATACGTTGGTGTTTTTCTGAAAGGACCGGCTACGTACTCCTGTTCCGAGTTACGAGTGGAACAGGAGTACCAAGTTCCGGAAAGGCCCCGGGTGGCCCAGCGGAATCCGAACGGAATCGCGCGGCACGTCTTGTCGCCGGCCTCGGCGAGCTATCTGCTCCCGATGGAAATGCCCCCGAGTCCGCCCGCGCGCATCCAGGCACGCGGCTGGTCAAAGTATCGCCGGCCGCGCCCCCGCTACTGAACGGTCAGATACGCGTTCGCCTGCGACGATACTCCATTGACCTTCAGCACCACCAGGTTGTCGCCGCTGGGCACGCTGGGCACTACGATGTCGAACTGGTATTCGCCCGGATATACCAAATACCCCGTGGACCCCACTACCGTAGCGGCCACCCCGCCGATGGTCGCCGTGACGGTGTTGGCCGTGGGAGGCGCGCCGCTGAATGTCTGGGCGAAGTTCGTGGCGGGGTTGGTGGGGCCGAATCCGGTGCCGTACAGTTGCAGAATATCGCCAACCTTGGCCGGTACGGTAAGGCCGGAGTACAGACTGGTGGGGCCGATAAATTGCCCGTCCACGCGCACGGCGGCCACATATTTCTGTCCCTGCGGAGAGAACATGAACAGCGCCGGGGTGAGAGACGATTCCGTGGCCGTCAGCACGTTGGTGGGGGCGCCTGCATAAGTGACCTGGACGGGCACGGAGCCCTGCGCAGTGTCGGCTGGCGCGAGCGCGTTGATCTGCGTGGGGCTGATGTAATAAATGTAAGCCGGCTTCCCGTCGACGGTCACGCTGACCTGATCGAGCTCGGTGGGAAGATTAATGCCGTTGAAGTCGGCGCTGGTCCAGACGCGAGTGGTGCCGGAAAGGTTGGCGCCGGTGATGGTGATCCAGGAGCCTTGCGAGAATCCCGCGAGGAAACTGGCGCCGTTCTCTACATAGGCGATGGTGGCGCCGGTGAGCGCACCCACCGGCAGAGTGAGCGACTGGCTATAGACGCCTCCGATGGAAAGCACCAGCGCCGGATTGCCCGCCGCAGTTGCCGGCGGAAGCTGAAAGGTCACCTGGTAGGTGCCGGGACTGTTGCTCACCGCGGCCGCGTTCAGCACCAGCACCTGCTGTCCGCCCACCGTCACTGCGGGCAGGGGATTCGGGTGGCCGTTGGCGTCGATTGCGCCCAGCCCGGTGGCGAGGATGTAGAGCGTATCGCCGGGAAATGCCGGCGCGGACGCACTTACACTGGGAGTGCTGCTGCTCAAGACTCGCTGGGCCGCCGCCACGCCCTGTCCGGTGCTATCGGCACTGAAGAGCACGGGCGCATACTGGCTCAAGGCAATAGAGAAGGGGGCCGAGGTACCCACCTGAATGGTGGATGAGCCGATGGCGGCATTATAAGGGATGGCGATGGTCCACTTCGTCGCGGTGGCGCTGAGCACCTGGGCCGTCTGGCCGCCTACCAGAGCGCCGGCGGCGGCGCTGGTCCCTAAGTTCGTTCCGGTGACTGCGACCAGCGAACCGGGCGCCAGCGCAGCGGAGGAGGATGCGCCGTTCGAAATCGCGGTGATGGCGGGCACGGGCAGGGCCGCAATCCCCGAGAAGATGGCTACGAAGGCATCGCCCAGGACCGTGCCCCCGTAGTCGGCTGCGCCTCCGAAACCCGGTTGCGCGGCGTTGGCTGTGAGCGGCAGGTTAGTGGATGCAGTGGCGCCAGCCACAATCGCGTTACCTTGCCCGTCGAGCGCCAGAGAGGTGATGGTATCGCTCGAGCTCCCGCCGTAATAGGAAACGTACTGGAAGGAGGCGCCATCCGCACTGACCTTGGCAACGAAACCATCGCCGCTGCCCGCCGGGACGTTGCCGCCAATGGTCTTCTGTTGGGCGTTGGACGTCACTGGGAAGTTAGTGGATTTGGTCGAGCCGGCCACAATTGCGTTGCCGCCGGGATCCACGGCGATGGCCACGCCGCCATCGTCCTGGCTGCCGCCCAGATAGGTGGACCAGACCAAGGTGCTTCCCGATGGCGCAAGTTTGGCTACAAAGGCATCGCCGCACAAAAACCCATATGCCAGGGTGGCCGCGGACGGCCCGGTGAAGTTCTTCTGGGCGGCGGTGGCAGTTACCGGAAAGTTGGCGGACGAAGTGAAGCCCGTCACGTACGCGGCGCCGGTCGAATCCACCGCGATGCCCTGGACGGCGTCATCGCTGCTGCCACCCAAATAAGTGGAGTATTGCAGCTTGCCGTTGGTATCGAACTTGGCGACGAAGCCGTCGCCCATGGTAAAGGTCGGTTGTGCGGCGGCGCTGGCTGCGCCACCGTAGCTGCTCTGGTAGGCGTTGAGCACCGGAAAATTGCTGGAGACGGTATTGCCGCCGATGTAGGCGTTGCCGGAACTGTCGAGCGCGATGGCCCACACCACATCGTCCAGCGATCCGCCGAAATAGGTCGAGAACAGGAGCGCGGTGCCGGCGGGGTTCAGTTTGGCGAGAAAACCGTCGCCAAAGGCGAGTTGGGGAGCGGGGCTGCCGCAGCAGTACGGAGGACTGCCTCCGGAGCCGGCAAACTTCGACTGGTAAGCGTTGACCGTGGGGAAATTGGTAGAAAGCGTGGCGCCGCCGACAAAAGCATCGCCGGAGCTATCCACAGCGATGGCGATGCCTTGCTCGTCGTTCGATCCACCTAAATAGGTGGAGTAGACGAGGGCCGTCCCCGTGGGATTCAGTTTGGCCACAAAGGCGTCGCCGAAGGACTGAAAGTAGCCGGTGCTTCCTTTCCCGCCAAAGGCGGTCTGGTAGGATCCCTTGACCGTCGGAAAATCCGTGGAAGTGGTGAAGCCGGTAACGTATGCATTTCCCGCCGAATCGACCGCGATGGCGCCGCCCGCATCGTCGGCCGACCCGCCCAGATAGGTCACGTACACCAGCGCACCGGCCGGCGTGTACTTGGCGACGAAGGCATCGCCGCCCAGCATGACGAAAGCGGTTTCGCCGCGATACGAGGACTGAAAGGAGCCAGCGGTGTGCGGCAGGTTCGGGGAGAACGTGAAGCCGGTGACGTACAGATTCCCGGCGCTGTCCACCGCTACACCACGGCCGGAGTCATTATTGCTGCCGCCCAGGTAGGTGGCGTAGGCGAGCGCCGGGTCGATCACCAGGTCGCGGCTGCGGTCGTAAGCGCCGATCGAGAACGTCACGCGCCGGCCGTGGAGTGCGAAAGCTCCGGCCACGGGTTGGCGAACTCCATCCTTCCACTGGTACACCGCGGGCTTTTTCCAGCGGATCTCGCCGGCCGGCGTGGCGATGGCAAGCGCGCCATCGGGCGCGATCCGCACTGCGGAGGCGCCGGAAATGTCCAGTGCGATCGCGCGCGCGCTGGCTCCTGGATGCACCAGGAAATCGTATTCGAGCGAGCCGGTATCGCCGTGGAACACCAGGTCGATGCCGCGATAAACGCCGCGGTCGACCGCACGGCCGAATAAGGGCGCGCCGCTTCGCCATCCGGCCGGATCGGCGCCCAGGAAATAGCTGGCTTTGGCCGCTAAGGGATCTTCTCCGACCGGCCGGGAGCCGGCTTCCGCGCCCGCCAGGCGCGTGGTCACGGAGGCTGACTGGCGGTGGGTGCGATCGGCGATCGTCACGGTAGTCCGACCGGCTTCCACCGTCAGGCTGTAGGGCCCTTCGCGGGCCACCAGCGTGCCATCCGCGCCCGTCTCGAAGCGCAATGGCAAGCGCGCGAGCGTGCGGGGGACGTCCGGAGTTGCGGCGCCTAGTGAGAAAGATGTAGCTAGGAAAAAGGCAATCAACGTCGAATGACGAGTCATAGACGTTACCTGGGTTCATTATATGCACCAATCGAGCCGGTCCGGCCGGTCCGGGCACCTTTGGCCGGCGAGGTTTTCATCGCGCGCGGGATCGTTAACGCCGCTCTCGGTGTCAGGTCGCTCCGGGCACGGCCGGTGCGTTAAGCCGGGACCAATAGCGCCGGCGGCGGACCTGGGTTTTCCGGGCGCGAGGTTCGACGCTAGTATACGATTTCCAAGATACAGCCAGGTATTCGGCGGCGTGGAGTGGGACAGGCCGGGGCGCCCTCTCGGCCGCTTGTCATGCGCGCGGAGCGCGCCTTCGGCGCGGCGACAGGCTAGGAGCCTGTCCCACCCAGATACGTCGCCGTAATTCGGAACGGGAGTACCAAGCGGCCGAGCTTGTCTCCGGTAGCTTCCTCGGTGCCCGCCAGCGCGCGTTCAGCAATTCGCCGGCGCCGGAGCGGCGTGCCCAGCGGAAACCAGGCTGGGGTGGTGACTATCGCCGGAGTGGCGAGCCGGAGCAATCCGGCGGCGTCTACTTGAAGCGCACCGTGCGGCCGGAAATGGACGTGGCAAAGGAAAGGACGCGGTCGATGTCCGTTCCGGCAGCGGGCAAACTCCGCATCTCCGGCAGTTCGACCAACAGCATCAGGTTGAGTGGGAAGCCTCGGGGATGCGCCGGGGATGGTGGAATGTTCGCCAAGGCATAGGCCGGGATGTGGAAGCTTCCATCAGCGGCATGCGCGCGGCATACCGAGACGCCCGTTGCGCCGCTCAGCGAGTCCGCGTTCATGGCGACGATCAGTACGAACGCCGGCCCGCCGGCGCCGGCGGAGCGCCAGCTTACGGTTGCACCGCGAGTCCGGTCTACTTCGGCGAGTTGTTCGCGATTTCGCCAGACCAATGGGGTTCCTATCCGCACCTGCGCGTGGAAGGCGCCCACATCCGGGCCGCCGGGCGTACTCACCTGGAACTCGCCGGGCGTGAGAAAGAGAGGCAAATCTCCGGCGCCGGGCATAGGCGAATGGCCGCCGATGACGGCCCAGTAGTTGCGATGCGATCTGTCGGGAGGCAGCGATCGATTTCCGGCGGCACCTGCAACCGCGACGGCCGGGCCGGCGTCCAGCGGCGTTCCCGGCAGTGCCTGGAGCATCGACAAGGGAGAGGCGAGCGAATGCAGGCTGACCGTTCCGCTGTAGGTCGTGCAGGTTGCCGGAGGCGGGAACAGGAACAAAGGGCTAGCCAGGGCTCCGGACTGGATTTCGGAGAAGCTCGCAAGACCTGCATCCACCGGATAGCGGACTGGCTCACCGGGCGTGGGGCCGAGCAGCAGATCGGCATGCAGCAGCGTCACACTTCCCATCCGGACCGTGGGCCTGCCGGCGCCGCCAATCCAGTCGCCCGGATCGGCGCACGGGGCTCCGGTCCGGCTGATGGCCAGCGTCACGGCATTGCTGTAGATTCCCGGCGCACTGCTAACTTCGACGGGAACGTAGCAGCCCTCCGGCGCATCCTCGGGCAGGGCGAATTCGATTGCGTCAACTCCAGGACGCGCGGTGTCCATGGGGGTCAGGCGAACCGTCTTCGCCAGGCGGCCGGCCACCCATACTTGCGGCCGGTGACTGGTTGTGCGGACACCGAAGCCGGTTCCCGCCAGCATCACCATTTCCCCGGGCCGCGCGGGGCGTGTTTCGGAATTGGGCGCCCCGCCGGCATTGGTAATCTCGCCCGGACCCCAGCCCCGGCCGTTGCGCGCGAAAGCCCCGAAACTCGATGCCACGATGGCGATCGGCCATTCCAGGCTGGCGTTTCCGTTCCTGACGACTTGCAGCAGGGCGCTGCCCAGCGGTGCGTCCTGGGGCACCAGCGCTTCGATCTCGTTCTCTCCCACCGCCAGCGTCCGGGCCTCGACGCGCGTTTCGCCGCGGCGTATGCGGACGGCCACGCTCGCAGGCTCCGCCGGACCAAGCCGCCAACCGCGAATGCGGACGAGCGCTCCGCGGGCCACGCCGCCGGCAGGCAACTGCAGCGGCATGCGGCTGGCCGCGTTGGAGATGCCCCATTGCTCGATGGCGGGCGGCGCCTCGCGATCCTGAGCGAACGCCAACACCGCGGCGCAGCCGGCCGCAACCCACAGCGATCGCGCCGTCATTCGCCCGTCACCCGGCGCAGTTTGCCGCTCAAAGCGAAGGAGTCCGGCAGAATGAGGAGCGGCTGCAGAGCCGCCTTCAGGCGTTGGCTTTCCCGCTCCGCGGCTCCGCCCCAGGCGAGCCGGTTGGGGCTCGCGAGATCGATGCGTTCCTTAGTGTTGTCGCGGTAGGCGTGCCACACCAGGGTGGCGCAGTCATAGGCATCCGTGGCCAGCAGCCGTTGGTGGAGTTCGTCGAGCAGGCGCTGGAATTCGGCGGCATCGCGCGGCCGGTCGCGCTTTGGGTCCCACAAGAGCCATGCGCGGTAGATATCGCCGAAGTCCCCGGTAGCGCGGAAAGGCAAACCGCGGGCGGCCGTCGATCGGGCCCACGCCACGATGCGGATTCGGTCCTCGCTGGTCAGGCCGCTTGCCAGCCGGAATGCATCCACGCGGTCGGCCTTCCTCCAGGCCAAGCTTTGTTCAATGGGAACGGCGGCGACGGGGCCGGACGCCAGGGCGTTGTCCTCGCTGACGGCTTCGAGCAGCAGAGGCGCTCCGTCGGCATCGGATCCCATGTACAGGGCGGAATGCGTATAAAGAGGGTGGTAAAGAGCGTCCTGCGGGGAGTTGCGATTGTGCGCGAGGATAACATCGCCAGTTTGCAGGGCTTCGTACGGCGCGGTTGACTGAGGCGCCGGAAAGTCCCCCATGTCGACGTTGGCCGTCGATTCGCCGCCGCTGGATTTGACGCGGAGTTGGTGCCGGCCGGGAGCGAGCCGGACGACTCGCTCGAAGCGGCCCGCGGCATCGGCCCGAATGGTGGCCGCGAGGACGGCGCCGTCGAGCGCCTCGATACCGGCCAACGGCTGCGTGTCGCCTTGGATGACGACATAAGCGGAACGGGGCCGTGCCCCATCGCGCGGCGAGGCGAGGTGGACGGGCTGGGCGAACGCAACAGCCAGCGCGCACGGCAGTACGGGAATTCGTGCGCGCCGCATATGCAGCGATTCTAACATGGCGGTCCGCCTCGGAATGCCTCTTGACCTGCACGGCCAAATCAGGGGGAAAAGGTGCGGGACGACATCGCGGCGGGTGGTCGGTCGCGGGGCGATGGAGCGTCTCCGCAATTCGGCGGCTTGGGCAGTCGAGAGGTGAATCGGGAACGGGCTGCGAACGCCAGATACCATCGCACAATACGCCGGTATATTCATCGAACGGCGTACTTAGTAATTCCGTGGCGTGGAGTGGAGCAGGCTTCCCGGCCTGCCATCGCGCCGAAGGCGCGCTGCGCGCGCTTATGGGCCTGGAGGCCTGTCCCACTCGACACCAAAGAATGCGTCAGTGTATTTATGAAACGGTGTACTTAGTGCCGAGCGTGCCCGGCGGATACAACCTGGGTAGTGCTGAAAGCCAACGGAGTAGCTTCTCGGGCGAACGCTTATCTTACCGCGCAGTAAGTGGGGCTCACGCGCGCGGCTCGGCGGGATTACCTTCGAACGGCTCCGGGTGCACGGTGACATCGGCCTGCGGCGCGATCTGCTGGATCGTGGCCTCGATGGTTTCCGTGAGGCGGTGGGCTTCGGCCAGCGTCTGGGCGCCATCCACCAGCACATGCAGATCGATAAACAGCACCGGCCCCGAATAGCGCAAGCGGACGTGGTGGCAATCGCGCACGCCATCCACCGTTTCCACCGCCCTGGCGATGCGCTGTTCCATTCCCACGGGAGCGGTGTCCAGCAGCGCGTCCACTGTCCGCCGGCCAAGCCGTACGCTGACCCACACCACCACCGCCGAAACGCCCAGGGCCGCCACCGCGTCGCCCCACCATAGGCCCGTCTTCACCGCCACAAGGCCCACGATCACTACCGCGGAGCTCCAGACATCGGTCTGGAAATGGAGCGCGTCGGCCTCCAGCGCCTGGCTGTGGTACTTCCTGGCGATCCGCGACAGCACGCGCGAGCGCGAGATATTGATGACGATCGAGATCAGCATGACCGCCAGCGACCAAACGGTAACCTCGATAGCGGCTCTATGGAATCGCAGACGATGCGCGGCCTCGCGCACGACCCACGCGCAGGTGAGCAGGAGCAGCAGGGTTTCGGCCAGCGCCGAGAGGTTCTCGACTTTGCCGTGTCCGTAGAGGTGCTCGCGGTCGGCGGGCCGGCCGGAGAGACGCACGGCAAGAAAGGTCAGCCCGGCGGCCACCAGGTCCAGGCCGGAATGCGCCGCTTCCGCGAGGATGCCCAGGCTGCCCGTCCACAGACCCACCACAATCTTGATCGCGGTCAGCCCAACGGCAGCCAGAAGCGAGCCCAGCGCGGCCGACTGTTTCTCGCTCAGGGAATCGGTCACCCGTTTCCAAGAGTACCACCGGAGGTGCGGGTGCGCGCCGCGGCCCATCGATCGGATTGCCGCTGTCCCGATCCCTTCCGCCTACCCCTGCCGCTTGATGGAGAACGGCTCCCGGCGCAGAGCGCGGCGGAAAACCTCCAGCAGGATGCGGTCGCGCCAGCCCAGGATCTCGGCCGCGGCCTCCCTGGCGTAAACGGCCATGGGGTCCAGGGTGCTGGGGCGGGGCGGGGCGGCCGCGGTGTGTCTCAACGGCGCAAAAACGTCGTCCCCCGCGCTGCCCAGCTCCAGCCCAACCACTACTTCGCGGTACAGCGTCTGCTTGGCCTGCACGAAGGCGATGAAGTTCTCCGCCAGGCGGGACTGGTCGGGGCCGAGGAGGACGCCGTCGTCGAAGATCACGGCGTCGAGCTCGATGCGCAGGTTTCTTATTTCGCCCAGCCGGTCGATGGCGTGTTGCCCGAAATCGCGGTAGGAGTCCACGTACTCCGCCGGCCAGACTTCGAAACCCATACCGACCAGGCGCTCTTCGCCGGTCCCGATTTCCCGGCCCTGGAGGACGCTCAGGCCGTTGCCGGTGCCCGCCACGGCATCCGGAAACTTGAACTGCGTGTGGTTCGTTTCGGTGGAATCGTTGCGCCGCGTGACGGTCCACGACACGGTGTAGGCCACGATGGTGCGCGGGTTCCGGTTCGACACAATGGCCAGGTAAGGTTTGAGGCCCAGGACCGGCGAGGCGTGACCGGAAAGGATGGCCTGCGCGCGCGCATCGAAGCCGGGGCCGGTAGAGGGAGTGAGAGTTACGCCTTCGGCGTCGAAGCCGGCTGTCTCGATCGGAACCATGGGAGCCGGCTCCAGTATAGCCCCGCGAAGCGCCGCCGCGCGGCATCCTGGGTTTATGACCGGCCGGGCGCACCGCCTGCCGAGGGGGGCCGGACCTGCGTGTACGCGGCGCAGACGGCGCCCGCACCAGACCGCAGCCAGACCCCCATCACGCAAAAAAACCCGGCGGTTGGTTAAACCGCCGGGCCGCGTCGTTCAAGTTTGACCCTGTATTGGTAACTTTCTGGTCCCCTTCGAATCGGGGAACAAGGTCCCTTCTACTATATCACTGAACGCTGGCTTTTTTAATGTAGTCGAGACGGGGGAAGTGGGTATCCAGATAATCGTTCCCCTGTTGCTGGATCTTGTTCGGGTCGGGCCCCTGTCCCGAGGGCGGCATATCGCCGTAAGCGCCGTACAAGCTCTCCACCACTGCCATACCGTCCACCACTTGCCCGATCGGCGCG
>Ga0181529_10003689_pt1 | contig 17201 bp, 9 predicted proteins | sample PEATcosm2014_Bin_36_FD_119763 | JGI IMG/M metagenome (GOLD analysis project Ga0181529, IMG submission 119763) | Peatland microbial communities from MTU Mesocosm Facility, Houghton, MI, USA - PEATcosm2014_Bin10_30_metaG | ecosystem: Environmental > Terrestrial > Soil > Wetlands > Peat | place...
CACGGCGAAGATGTAGGGGATGCCGGCCGCGATGCCGGTGTGGGCCACGGTCATGTGGCGCTCGATCTCCAGATAGCCGGGCATCCACGAGTAGAACACCCATTGCATGTAGATCACGCCGAAATAGCCCATCAGCAGGCCCCAGGTGGTGCGCGAACGGAACAGGCCGCCCCACTCGTGGGCGGTGATCTGCTTGATCTCGCCGGCCTGGTCGCCTTCCGAGCGGTAGCGGTTCTCCTCCTCGGTCAGGGCGACCTGCGACGGCTCGCGGTACAGCAGGTACCAGACCACGCCCGCGACCACCCCGAGCAGGCCCATGATGATGAACATCCAACGCCAGCCGAAGCCCAGCATCAGGGCGGTGAGCACCGGCGCGGCGAGCCCGGTTCCAAGCGTCGAGGAGCCGTTGAAAATGCCGGTGGCGAGACCGCGATGGCGGACCGCGAACCAGTCGCGCACCACCCGGCCCGCCGAGGGAAACTGCGGCGCTTCGCCGATGCCGAGCAGCAGGCGGGCGACGAAGAATTGCCCCATACCGGTGACGAAGCCGCACAGCAGTTGCGCGCCCGACCAGAGTATCAGCCCCCAGGCCAGCAGCTTGCGCGGACCCAGCCGGTCGATCAACGCCCCGATCGGCAGTTGCGACAGGGCGTAGGCCCACAGAAACGCCGACAGCAGCGCGCCCATCTGCGCGATCGAGAGGCCGAACTCGTTCCGTACGAGAGGATTGGCGATCGCCAGGGCGGCCCGGTCCATCGTGTTGATCGAGCCGCCGATGACCAGCAGGGTCAGCGCGGCGTACTGAATCCTGCGCACACGCGGCGTCCGCGGCGTCGTCTCGGTCACGATCGTGGTCCTTCCGTCGTGGGAGGTTTCGGGTTGCATCCGCCGGCCGCGCTCCACACGGTGGAATCCGTTGCCGGTCGCCAAGCATAGCCCCCGCCTTCGCCCGGATCGCTGCGTCAGCCCGGGTGCGACGATACACAACCCGCGGAGCCGCACAAGATAAGGGTATTTATGGGCTGGCCGTCATTCCTTGTAGTCCGCCACGAAGGCGGCCAGCCGGTCCATCGCGGTATGCAGCAATTCGGGCGCTTTCGCGTAGCACAGCCGAACCATGCGTTCGCCGCCCTTACCGAAAGCGATGCCGGGCGCCATGCCGATCCGCGCTTCCGTCACCGCGCGCTTGCAGAAGGTCAAGGTGTCCATCACGCCGTCGACCTCGAACATCGCATAGAAGCTGGCGCTGTTCGGAATGTTGCGGATGCGCGGCATGCGGCCCAGGCGTTCGTTGACCACCGCGTGGCCACGCCGGCAGCGGCCGACGAAATACTGCACGAACTCCTCGCCCTCGCTGAGCGCGGCGATCGCCCCGTGTTGCAGGAAGGCCTGGCCGGCCGAGGTATTGAACTGGATCAGCTTTTCGTATTCCGCCGCCAGCCCGTCCGGGAAGATCGTCCAGCCGATGCGCCAGCCCGTCATCGCCCAGGCCTTGGAGAAACTGTTCACCACGAACACCGGATCGTCGGGTTGCGTGATCTCCAGCATCGAGAACGCCGCGTTGCCGTCGTGGACGATGCGGTGGTACACTTCATCGGACAGCAGCGCGATGTTGCGGCGGCGGGCGAATTCCAGCAGCGCCTCGCCCTGCTCGCGGCTCAGCATCCAGCCCGTGGGGTTGCCCGGCGAGGCCGTGTAGATGACCCGCGTGCGCGCGTCGCACTGGTCGAAAACGCGGTCGAGATCGAGGCTCCAGCCGTCGTTGCCGTGGCTGAGCGGCACTTCGCGCACCGCCGCCCCATTGATCTGCATGGCGCGCATGATGTTGGGCCAGGACGGGGTGACGGCCACCACGTTGTCGCCGGGCCGCACCATGAGTTGCGCCACCACCATCACCGCGTTCATGCCGGACTGGGTGACGGCGATGCGCCGGTCGGGAATGTCGATGCCGTAGAGCCGCTGGTGGTACTCCGCCAAGGCCTGGCGCAGCTCCGGGATGCCGCGGTTGGGCGCGTAGAAGGTATGGCCCGCGAACAGCGCCTTGCTGGCGGCCTCGCAGATGAACGGCGGCGTCGGCACGTCGGACTCGCCGACCCACATGCCGATGACGTCCGCCACCGCGGCGCCGGAACGCCAGACCTCGACGATCGGGCTGTCCTCCAGCGCGGCGATGTCCTCGCGGATAAGACCCATGACACTTGCTTCCGGTATCGGGAGCGGCGAATGAAGCGGATGGCGGCGGCGCGGTCAACACGCCCGCCGCACTTGACCCGCCCGCCCGTGCCTGTTGGATTCGCGGGGTCCGCACCCCCGGGGAACCGCCATGATCAGGACGCTCGCGGTCGCGCTGACCGCATTGCTGGCCGCCGCGAGCGCGCAGGCCAGGGACACTTTGTCTCTCGGCATGGCGCTGGAACCGCCGCATCTCGACCCGACGGCCGGCGCCGCCGCGGCCATCCGCGAGGTGACCTACGCCAATCTCTACGAGGGCCTGGTGCGCATCGACGCCACCGGCACGGTGCGGCCGGCGCTGGCGGCCTCCTGGACGGTCTCGCCGGACGGGCTGACCTACACCTTCAGGTTGCGCACCGGGGTGACCTTCCATGACGGCGCGCCGTTCGACTGCGCCACCGTGATGTTCAGCTACGGCCGCGCCGCCGCCCCTGACTCGGTGAACGCCCAGAAGGGTCTGTTCGAACCGATCGCGCGGACCGAATGCCGCGATCCCGCCACCGCCGTGGTGACGTTGAAGCGGCCGACCGCGAGCTTCCTGTTCGGCATGGGTTGGGGCGACGCGGTCATGCTGTCGCCGCAATCGGTCGCCACGGACAAGACCAACCCGGTCGGCACCGGACCGTTCTGCTTCACCCGCTGGGTGAGGGGCGACCGCATCGAGCTGGAACGGTTCCCGGGTTATTGGGGCGCCGCGCCGAAACTGGCCGCGGTGACGTTCCGCTTCATCGCCGACCCGACCGCCGCCGCCGCCGCGGTGCTGGCCGGCGACCTCGACGCGTTTCCCAATTTCCCCGCGCCCGAAACCCTGGCCCGGCTGCGCGCCGACCCGCGTTTCGCCGTCGTGGTCGGCACCACCGAGGGCAAGACCATCCTGGCGCTGAACAACGCAAGAAAGCCCTTCGACGACGGGCGGGTGCGCCGCGCGCTTGCCTATGCCATCGACCGCGACGCCCTGATCGAGGCCGTCATGTCGGGTTACGGCGCGCCGATCGGTTCGCACTACGTGCCGACTGACCCGGGCTACATCGATCTGGCCGGCGTCTATCGCTACGACCCGGCGCACGCGAAGGCGCTGCTGGCCGAGGCGGGGGTGAAACCAGGCACGACGATCGAGATAAAGCTGCCGCCGCCCGCCTACGCGCGCCGCGGCGGCGAGGTGATCGCGGCCTATCTCGAGCAGGTCGGGATCGTCGCGAAACTGGTGCCGGTGGAATGGGCGCAATGGCTCGACACGGTGTTCCGCCAGTCCGACTTCGACGCCACCGTGATCAGCCACACCGAGGCCCGCGACCTCGATATCTATGCGCGCGACAGCTACTACTTCAACTACCGCTCGGACGCCTACCGGGCGCTGTACAAGGACTATCAGGCGGCGGTGGACCCGGGGCGTCAGTCGGACCTGGTCGGGCAGTTGCAACGCAAGCTCGCCGAGGACGAACCCAACGTGTTCCTGTTCGCGCTGGCCAAGGTGGGCGTATGGAACGCGGAGTTGCGCGGGATGTGGACGAACACCCCGATTCCGGCCAACGACGTGACCGGCGTGAGTTGGGCGAAGTAGGGCCGGGGCCCGGTTGAGGTGCGAAGGCGCGCGCCGGGCCTGGACCCGGAAAACAGCGGCGGCCGACTTGGTCCCGTTCCTTAAACAGCTTCAGGCTCTTTGCGGGAAGCACGCTGGAAGTTGTCCGGTGTTTGCGGCAGCGAGCCGCGCTTGGTTTCCAGCCTCACGATTCGCTCCGCCGACACCTGCGCCGCAACCTGGGTGCACGGATCAGCGCGTTCTTCTCATGATGCGACAGCGGACGAAGATCAGGAAGATAGGTCACTCACAGTGTGAATCTACCGACTCGCTGTCACGTCTAGCGATATTCAAATCGATCAAACGCATTCGCCCTGACGACCATGGTGCAAAGCAAATTGCGTGCCGAGCGGGCGGCATTTTCAGCTTTGCTGGGAATCATAATCTGCATGAGTGAACGTAACCCCTTGATGTCCCATGCAGAGCCGGACTTGGATCCGGTAGGGGGGAGTGTTCATAACCAATTGAATCTTCATGAGAATTCCAGTATGACACGATATTGCAACTATATGCACGTTTCACGCTCCGTGAATCGAGCGTGAGAATGGCGAGGCATTCGAATACATCCGCACTCTTCGATGATTCATCGCAACACTATGGCTCATTGACTATATCGTTGCAATCGCTACCTTTTGTGCACGATCCTCGTTTGTATAAGCGATCCTATACGGAGAAACGGAACTCAAAATGAGCATTTCGGCCACCGATAAGGAGGGAATCTTGCCATTCGGCCCGCTCCCCTGGGGCGGGGTGCGGCAACATGGTCATGTGAAGGACGTGTGCCAGTTGCAGTTACGCAAACGTTCGATCGGGAAGCAAGGGAAGTTCGCCCGCTACTGGACAGAGCTTGAGTTCCTTACTGTCGTGCTACAGGCCGGCTTCGACAAGAATGGCGCTGAGAAATGTGCGAATTGTCTATTACAAAAATACGCCGGGTTTTCTGATGCTGTTTTAAATTTTCGCATAGAAAAATGCGAAAATTACAGCGCCGGAAAGACAGTTGGTGCCATAATGCAAGGTATATATTCTCTGATATTAAGATTAACTTATGAGACATTCGAATCTAAACCTGTGATATCCCACACTTCTGAGCTTGTTACATATCTTCATTGGGCTCTCGGTATGAAAAATGTCGAGGAGTTTCGTGTTCTATTCCTCGATTCGGCAAATCATCTGCTCGCTGACGAGGTTCTCTCGACAGGAACGGTGAACCACGTACCAGTCTACATTCGGGACGTCCTTGAACGCAGTCTCGCTGCGCACGCTACGGCGGTCATCCTGGTGCATAACCATCCAAGCGGGAAAGTGGAACCTTCAGACGAAGATATAGAAATGACAAACAGGGTAAATGAAACGATGAATTTAGTCGGAATCCAACTACATGATCACATTATTATTGGGAGATGCGGGTGGTATAGCTTTAGGAGTGCTGGGATGATCTCGCCTGATTATTCTCAATTTGGACGATAAAGCCCATGAAGGCGCTATAATTAACCAGTCTCTTGTCTTGATGAGCGCTGAGCAGGCGGGTTTGCGGAACAGTCGATGAGACCACGAAAGGTGCGGTCTCAGCCGTGGCGGGTCGCGGTCGCGTCGATCTTCGTCACGTGTTCCCGTAGCGTCATCATGGACCATCCCTTTGCCTTGACCTTCGTCACCACGTGGCGGGTCTTGTTGCATGACCAGTTCGGTAGCTGAAGCTGGTGCGGTAGTGGGTACTTCTTGCGGCGGCCGGCCCGCCGACCGCTTCAGCGGGCAATCGATGCTCTGTTGAAGTACCACGTTTGCCAGCAGCCGGATCGCGTATCTGAAACCCTTAACTTCCAAAAACTTGTAAATCTCCGAATTGGTGAAGGCGGCGTCGCCCCGGAAACGGTGATACATCATCTTCTGCCGACAACGCATAACGACCGGCTCCAGCACAGCGTGCCAGCCGTCGGCGCTGCGGACGTTGCCCGGCCTGTTCGCACAAGCAGACCGTCGTTCATCCGGGAAATCCGGATTAAGTAACGGGGCCAGGGACAGAGCCGCTGGCCAACATTGTGGAGTTCCAGGCGTGACGCGATTCCTGCTGCGGCGGGCGATTGGGTTGGTGCTGACGCTGCTGGCGGCCTCGCTGGTGGTGTTCCTGGTGCTCGACGTCCTGCCCGGCGATCCCGCGTCCCTGATGCTGGGTACCGCGGCCCGCCCGGACACGCTGGCCGCGCTGCGCCATCAGATGGGCCTCGATCAGCCCGCCGCGCTGCGCTACGCGCTGTGGGTCGCCGGCATGGCGCACGGCGATTTCGGCATTTCCTATACCTATGGCGTGCCGGTGGCCGGGCTGATCGGCGCCCGGGTGATGGTCAGCTTGCCGCTGGCGCTGATGGCGATCGCGCTCTCCACCCTGATCGCCATTCCCGTCGGCGCCATCACCGCCGCGCGCCGCGGCCGGGCGCTCGATGCCGGACTGATGGGCGTTGCCCAACTCGGCGTGGCGGTGCCGAATTTCTGGCTGGGTCTGCTGTTCATCCTGTTCTTTTCGGTCCAACTCGCCTGGCTGCCGGCCGGCGGCTTCGCCGGCTGGGACCAGGGCGCCGCCGCGGCGCTGCGTTCGCTGCTGCTGCCCGCGCTGGCGTTGGCCCTGCCGCAGGCCGCCATCCTGGCCCGGGTCACCCGCACCGCCGTGCTGGAAACGCTCGACCAGGACTACGTGCGCACCGCCTTGGCCAAGGGCGTCACCGGCGCCGGCGCGCTCTGGCGGCACGCGCTGCCGAACGCGCTCATTCCGGTGGTCACCGTGCTCGGCTTGCAGTTCAGCTTTCTGCTCGCCGGCACCATCATCATCGAGAATGTCTTTTCGCTTCCCGGCCTCGGCCGGCTGATCTTCCAGGCGGTGGCGCAGCGCGACCTGATCGTGGTGCGCGACCTGGTGGTGCTGCTGGCCGGCAGCGTCATCGTGGTGAACTTCCTGGTCGATCTCGCCTATTTCCGGCTCGATCCGCGCCTCACGCGCGACGCCGCCCGATGAAACCGGGCCACCTCAACCTCGTGCTCGGCGGCGTCATCACCGCCCTGCTGGTCGGCATGGCGCTGGCCTCGCTGGTGTGGACGCCGTACCCGCCGACTCACATCGACATCCTCCACCGGCTGGCCGCGCCCTCGGCGGCGCATTGGCTCGGCACCGACCCGTTCGGTCGCGACGTGCTGTCGATGATCATGGCGGGCGCGCGCAGTTCGCTCTCCGTCGCGCTCATCGCGGTGGCCGTCGGGGCCGGCATCGGCATCCCGCTCGGCGCGCTGGCCGCCGGCGGGGGGGAGTGGGTGGACCAGGCCGTGATGCGCGCCACCGATCTCGCCTTCGCCTTTCCCGCGCTGCTCACCGCGGTGATGATCGCCGCGCTGGCCGGGCCGGGCGCGGCCAACGCCATGCTGGCGATCGGCATCTTCAACATCCCGGTGTTCGCCCGCATCACCCGCGGCGCCGCGATCAGCGTGCGCGAACGCGACTACATCGCCGCCGCGCGCGCGGTCGGGCGCAGCGAGATGGCCGTCATGCTGCGCCACGTGCTGCCCAACATCTCGGCGCTGCTGCTGGTGCAGATCACCATCCAGTTCGCGTTGGCCATCGTCGCCGATGCCGGTCTCGCCTACGTCGGCCTCGGCACCCAGCCGCCCGACCCGAGTTGGGGCCGGATGCTGAACGACGCCCAAACCTTCGTCTTCGAAGCCCCGCTGCTTGCTGTCTTCCCGGGCCTTGCGATCACGCTGGCGGTGCTCGGCCTGAACCTGCTCGGCGACGGCCTGCGCGACCGGCTCGACCCGCGGGGGCGGTGAGGGGACGAGGCGCCGTCACGTGATCCGGATGGCGTTGTCGGCGATCAGGGTGCCCAGCCCGGTGACGGTGCTCCCCAACCCCTGCAACACGGCCACCGTGCTGCCGCCGCCATGGCCGGTGGGGTCGAAATTGACCAGCGCATTGGCCCCCTGATCGGCGATCGTCACGTAATTCCCCAACGCCGCGACGTTGCCATTCAGATTGATGTTCGCCGCGCTCAGCACGGCACTGAAATCCAGCACATCCGTGCTCGGATTGAAGCCGGACACCTGGTCCAACCCGCCCGTGTGCAGCATCAGCGTGTCGTCGCTGGCGCCCGGCAGAAACTGGATCGTGTAGTTGCCCGCGCCGGGATCGGTCAGCAGGTTCGAGCCGGTGACGGTTACGACATTGGGATCGGCTGGGAACTCCTCTGTCAGTTCCGGACCATAGACGACGGTACCGTTCGCCGCCGCCTGGAGGAAGGCATTAGCAGCGGTGCCGTACTGCGTGGTCAGCGACGGCGTGGTCTGGCCAACATACAGCAGGTAACCATAGATCCCGCTGACCACCTGGATCGGCGTCGCCGCGCCGCCGGGGCCCGCGAGCAGATTTTCCACCCCCGGCACATCGTTCACCAGGTACTGGAGGTTCGTCGCCGAGGGCGCGAAACCGAACTCCCGTTGATAGACGGCGGAAATGAAGCTGGCGTAGTTGGACCCGTAGCTGCTGTACAACTGATGAAAGGCGGAGTTCGGGTCCGCGCCCCACTGCGAGGCCATGATCGTCCAGACATTCGGATCGGAATAGCCGAGGCTGTGCAGATAGGCGGCGGAGTAGAACCCGCCGATCTGCGCCGGCGAACCGGTGTCCGCCGCGACCGCGGTCAACGTGGACGATTGCGGTGTTGCGCCATAATAGGCATCGATCGTCACCAACGTGGGTATCGTCGTGTAGAGCGCCTGATCGCTGGCGATCAGCCCGCTCTCGAACTGCGACAGCGTGGTCTGGCCGGCTTCGATCTGGGCAACCGTCTGGTTGACCAAAGTAGTTGCGGCAGGTGTGCGCAGGATCGCCTGGTAAGCCGCGGCAACCTGGGCCGCGATTATCGGCGAGACGCTCCAAAGCCCGATGTCGGTGCCAGTGGCGCCATCCGATGTCAGCGAGAAGGCCTCGCCAGTGAAGTTCTGACTCGGGTCAAGTTGGAGGTCGAGCGTGCCCGTGCCAATCCCGGTGATCTGCAGGACGTTGCCGGCCAGCAGAGTGGCCTGGCTGCCAGCCGAGTAGGACTCATAGGCCAGCTCGATCGTGTCGGTTGCCGCGAAGCCGGAGATCGTCGCAGTTGGCATGGTCGAATTGCTTGTGCCGTCGATCTCCAGTTCGGTGTCGCTGCCGGCAAATACGATCCCGCCGGTGGCCACCGCGCCCGCGTTCAGCCAGGCGGTGCCACCGGCGCTGATCACGATGCCGTTGGCCGTGCCGCCGGACGACACATACTCGGTGCCGCCGCTGCTCACGATGGTGCCGCTGGCCGTGCCGCCCGACAGGACAAGTAAGTCTGCCCTGCTACCCACCGTGATGCCGGTTGTGACACTTCCATAGATGGTGACCGCCGACGGGGGATGGTAAAGCACAACGCCGGTCGAAACGACTTCACCGCCCGTGTGCACCACCGTACCGGACACGACCGCGCCGCCAAAGAGGACCAACAGCCCACCGCTACTGACGACCGTGTCGTTCGCGATGGCGCCGGAGAACACAAACTCCGACCCGCCGCTGTTAACAGTGGTGCCGCTGGCCGTGCTGGACACAAATTCGTAACCGCCGTTGTCCACTGTGGTTCCGATAGTCGTGCCAAATCCATTCTCTTGGCCGCCGTTGCTCACGACGGTGCCGCTGGCCGTGCCTCCGGAGGACACATTCTCTATGCCGCCGCTGCTCACGACGGTGCCGATGGCCAGACCGCCGGAAGACACAATGTCCATACCGCCGTTGCTCACGACGGTGCCGATGGCCGTACCGCCGGAGTACACATGCTCGTAGCCGCCGCTGCTGACCGTGGTGCCGCTGGCCGTGCCGTAGACATCCTGCTCGCCGCCGTCGATGACCGTCGTGCCGACCGCTGTCGCGCCGGCGGACACGACCTCGATACTCGGGTCGCCGACCAACGTATTGCTGGCAGTGCCGCCAGAGTTGATTATCTGGGTACTATCCTGCTCGATCGACGCGCCGCTCGCGGTGCCGCCGGCGGAGATGACCTGAACACCGCCGCTGATGACGGTGGTATCGATGGCGGCGCCGCCGGTGAGCACGTCCTGTTCGCCGCCGCTGCTCACGGTGGCGCTGCTGGCCGTGCCACCGGAGACAAGCTCGAAGCCGCCGCTGCTCACGGTGGTGCCGATGGCCATGCCACCGGAAGACACACACTCGTAGCCGCCGCTGCTCACGACGGTGCCGATGGCTGTGCTGCCCGACAGGACCGCCTCGGTGCCGCCGCTCTGAAGGACGAGGCCGCTATTCGTCTGACCCGAGCTGACGACAATGTTCGCCATGTCCGTGACGTCCACGGCTGTGCCGCCGGGATCGACGATCAGGTTCCCGCCGTTCTCCACGATAACGCCGCTGGCGGTACCGCCGGAGGACACTATCTCGTAGCCGCCGCTGCTCACGACGGTGCCGCTCGCCATACCGCCGGAGGATACAAGCTCGTAGCCGCCGCTGAGCACGATGGTGCCGATGGCTAAGCTGCCGGCGGATACTAACTCCGTGCCGCCGCTCAAGAGGGTACCACTGGCGGTACCGCCGGACGACACACTCTGGGTGCCGCCGGCAAAGACGATCAGGGTTCCGCCGTTCTCCACGGTCACGCCACTGACGGTACCGAAGGTGGACACAACCTCGTAGCCGCCGCTGCTCACGACGGAGCCGTTCGCCGTACCGCCGGAGGACACAAGCTCGTAGCCGCCGCTGAGCACGGTGGTGCCGCTGGCGATGCCGCCGGAGTACACGGTTTCGATGCCGCCACTGCTCACCACGGTGCCGCTGGCCACGCCGCCGGAGTCCACGGATTCGATGCCGCCGGAGCTCACGACGGCGCCGCTGGCCACACCGCCCGAGGCCACTGTCTCAAAGCCCTGACTGCCTAGCGTGGTTCCGATCGTCTTGCCGCCCGAGGACACATTCTCGTAGCCGAGGACGCCCAGGGTGGTGCCGCTGGCGGTGCCGCCGGACATAACATTCAATACATCCCCGGGCTGGAGAGTGATGTCGCTGACGGTCTGGCCGGCAGTGACGACGTACGCGGAACCATATCGAACCGTGGCGCCGCTCGCCGAAATGGTGCCAAAGGCCGTACCACCGGGCTGGATGGCCAAGACCCCGCCGTTTTCCACCGTGGTCGCGCTGGCCGTGGCGCTAGAGTGCACAAGCTCGACGCCGCCGCTGCTCACCGTGGTGCCGACGGCCGTGCCCCCGGACTTCACCCCCAGCCAGCCGCCGCTGTTCACAACCGTGCCGCTGGCCACGCTGCCGGAAGACACATTCGCATAGCCGCCGCCGTCCACCGTGGTGGAGATGACCGTGCCGCCGGGCTTCACATACTGCCAGGTCCAGAAGCCGCTCAGCGTGGTGCCGATGGCCGTGCCGCCGGGTTTCACAGTCTGGTAACTGCCGCTGCCCACGATGGTGCCGCTGGCCGTGCCGCCGGACCACACGGCCTCGGCGCCGCCATTGCCGACGGTGGTGCCGATGGCCGTGCCGCCACTGCTAACAGCTTCGCGGCCGCCGCTCAGGATGGTGCCAGTAACCGTGCCACCGGAGGACACATTCTCGAGGCCGCCACCGCTCACGATGGTGCCGATGGCCGTGCCGCCCCTCACATTCTCGGTGCCACGGCTGTTCACGATGGTGCCAGTAACCGTGCCGCCGGAGGACACGTTTTCGATGCCGCCATTGCTGACGATGGCGCCGATGGCCGTGCCGCCGGAGGACACATACTCGAAGCCACTATTGTACACGGTAGTACCGCTGGCCGTGCCGCCGGACAACACGATCTCGTGGCCGCCGCTGCTCACGATGGTGCCGACGGCAGTGCCGCCAGACAGGACTGTCTCGGTATAGCCGCTCAGGAGAATGAGGCCGCTGGTTGTCTGACCTGAGCTTACGACAGTGTTCGCCTTGTCCGTGACGTCCACGGCTGTGGCGCCGGGATTGACGATCAGGTTCCCACCGTACTCCACGATAACGCCACTGGCGGTACCGCCGGAGGACAGCACCTCGGTGCCGCCGCTGCTCACGACAGAGGCGCTGGTCAAACCGCCGGAGAACACAACCTCGACGCCACCGCTGCTGACAGTCGTGTCGATCGCCGTGCCGCCGGAGGACACAGCCCCGGTGCCACCGCTGCTCACGACAGTGCCACTGGTCAAGCCGCCGGAGTACACTATCTCAAAGCCGCCGCTGCTCACGACGGTGCCGCTGGCCGTGCCGCCTGAGGACACCATCTCAAAGCTACCGCTGAGCACGACGACGCCAGCCGCCGTGCCGCCACTGAAGACGTTCGCGTAGCCGCCGCTCATAACAACGCCGTTGGCCGTGCCGCCGGCGGACACATCCTCGCCGCCGCCGCTGCTCACAGTGGTGCCGATGGCGGTGCCGCCACTAGAGACGATCTCGAGGCCACCGCTGCTCACGATGACGCCGCGCGCCGTGCCGCCGGAGATTAGCTCCTGGCCGCCGCTGCTCACGACGGTTCCAGTCGTCGTGCCACCGAGCACGACCTCAATGCTGCCGCCGCCCACCACGACGGCGCCCATGGCCGTGCCGCCACTGAAGACGGCCTCGTGGCCGCCGCTCACGATGGTGCCAGTGGCCGTGCCGCCGGAGGACACATTCTCGTAGCCGTTGCTGCCCACGATGGTGCCGCTGGCCGTGCCGCCGGAGATTAACTCCTGGCCGCCGCTGCTCACCGCAATGCTGACGGTCCTGCCGCCGGACAGGACGTCCAGCACGTTGTCTGAAGTTATCGAAAGACCGCTGCTCGTCTGGCCTGCGCCCACAGTGATCGTGCTCATCGATCTCTCCCCCTCAGCGGGTGGCGTGTGCGATGTCGTCCGGCACGACGGCCTGCCGACCGAAGCCCGGGATCCGTTCGATGGTCTGGCGTACCTGTGCCGGCGTGATCAGCCGCGTACACTCGAACTGCCGCGGCGTGCCGGCATGGCGCGGGCACCAGAGAAAATCCTTGTGGTCGAACCGAACACGGGGATCGTTCCAGCAACTGTTGCAGGCGTGCCAGTTGATCACCCGGTACGGGGTGGCGAATTCGTTGGTCGGGTGGGTAAAGCCGCTGATCACCACCGCCGGCGTGCCGACCGCCCAGGCCAGCCAGGCCAGCCCGCTCGACAACCCGACGAAGAACGCGGCGTGGCGCAGCCAGCGCGCCCGCTCCGCCAGCGGCCGGTCGCCGGTTTCGTCTTCCGCCCCGTGCGGAATGTGCGTCCACACCAGCCCGCTGCCGTGCACCGGCTTCTGGTCGATGCAAACCACACGATAACCGCTGGCCCTGAGGAAACCCACCACCTCGCGCCAGCCCATCGGGTTGTTCCAGAACTTGCACTGGGTCGAACTCTGCACGGCGATGCACACGTAGGGCTCGGCGATCGGAGGCCCATCGTCGGCAAAGGCGATGCGCGGCGGCACTTCCTCGGGATCGACGCCGAGAATGTAACCTGCGGTTCGATGCAGCCCGACCTGACGGAAGTCGGTGGGCTGCCAGATGCAGTCCGCATCGTCGAAGAACAGGCCGATGCAGTAACTGGCGTAGAACTGCTCCGCCCGCACCTCCTCGTGGGTGACGAAGGCGATGTCCGGGTAGGCGTCGCGGAACAGCGCAATGAGTAGCCCCGACATTGCGCAGGTGAGCCGACAGCGGTGGCGTTGCTGGAATTTCACCGCGTAGGGAAACCAGCCCAGCGTGTCGCCCAGCGTGCCGACCGGGAACTGGATCAGCACGTCGCGGTCTTCGGCGTCGTAGTCGTGGGTCAGCACGGGCTCGCCGTGGTCCCAGACCTCGATGCGGAAACGGACGAACCAGCGCTTGGCGCTGTTGACGAAGGCGCCCTTGTTTTCCGACTCGAACAGGATGTTGCCGGTGTCGAGGTCGCGCAGGCAGATACGCCAGTCGCCTTCCGGCAGGACCACGCGACAACCCAGGTTGAAGTCGTAGCGGATACCCTTGGGACCCTGCTGCGTCGGCTGCTCGGCCGGCGGCGGGTAGGCGGAGCGGGGGGCGTCGCCGGCGGTCGGTTTCGGTCCGGGTTCGTCGGGCCCGGTGGCGGAGCCAATTGCCAAAGGATCGCCGCCGTTCGGATCGGTTGGCGGTGTCGTGTCACGCTCCATGGGCTGGCCGCCTCCGGAGCTGATGTCTTCCCGACAAATTGCAAAAAATACAACGGGTACAAGCCATTACGGCGCACCCCTCAGATCAGAGTCTAGCGAGCCACCCAACAGTGGCAGCGTACTGGCCAGACAGCATATCCGGTTAGAGAATATTCCTTTTGCGCTTCATGGCAAGCCGGTTTTGGGGCCGTCCCGAAATATTCCGGCAGCCTGTTTGACGCTGCATCCTGGATCGCCCACGCCTGCACTTTGCGCGCGGATGTGAATCGGCTTGGGACCGCGTCCCCGAGTCCGATGCGGTATAAGGTCTTGATATATCGCTCTTGATGTCGTTCGCAGCGCGGTCCCGATCGGCGCCGATCGGAATTCCACGCTGAACGAAATTAAGTTAGACATGTCAATGGCTTGCGGCGGCACGGCGGAGTTTTTGCCTCCACCAAGCCGCTCAGCCCACTCGCATCAACGCCGCTTCAGCGCGTCCGACATGCGGCCCAGGATCTGCTCCAGGATCGCCGGCGAGGTGGCGAAGTTGAGCCGGGTGAACGCGCCGTATTTCTCCCCGAAGGTCTCGCCCGCATTGAGCCCGACGCGGGCGCGTTCGAGGAAGAACTGCCCGGCCGGCACCGGCAGCTCCAGCGCGGTGCAGTCCAGCCAGGCCAGATAGGTCGCCTCCGTCCGCCGCATCGTGACCCCGGGCAGCGCCTCGGCCACGGTGCGCGCCAGCCAGTCGCGGTTGGCCAGCAGCCGGGCCAGGATGTCGTCGAACCAAGCTTGGCCGTGGTCCCAGGCGGCGATGGTGGCATCGACGCCGGTCACGCTGGGCGAACCGAGCAGCCGCGCGGGCAGCCGGGCGAAGAAGCGCTCGCGCAGCGCCGGCGCGCCGAAATGCAGCACGGCGCAGCGCAGGGCAGGGATGTTGAAGCCCTTGGTGGCGCTGGTGATCGTCACCGTGCGGGCGGCGATGTCCGGCCCCAGCGAAGCCAGCGGGATATGCGTCCCGCCCGGATAGACGATGTCGGCGTGGATCTCGTCGGACACCACGATCAGGTCGTGACGGATGGCGAAGGCCGCGACCTCTTCCAGTTCGGCGCGGGTAAAGGCGCGGCCGGTCGGGTTCTGCGGGTGGCAGAAGATCATCACGCGGGCGCGCGGGGCGGGGGCGGCATCATAGGCGGCCAGGTCGAGCCGCCAGCGCGTGCCGTCGTCGCGCATGTGATTGCCCAGCAGCCGCCGGCCGGTGCCGCGGATCGCCTCCTGGAACGGCGGGTAGGACGGCAACTGCAACACCACGGCGTCGCCCGGATCGCTGAACGCGGTGACCGAGGCAAAGCTGGCCTGCACCAGGTCGCCGATCGGATGGGCGTCCTCGGCGCTGGTGTGCCAGCCGAACCGGCTTTCCATGCGGCGGACGAAGGCGGCCTCCAGCAGGCCGGCGCGGCTGGCGTAGCCGAACTCCTGGTCGCGGATGAGCCGCTCCATCGCTTCGACGACCGCGGGGGCGACGGTGAAGTCCATGTCGGCCACCCAGGCCGGCAACACGTCCGCGGGGAACTTGTGCCACTTGTTGGTGCGGCGGGCGCGCAGGGCGTCGATGCCGAGTTCGGGTGTACCGGTGTGCATGCGGGCCTCTCCCACGCGGATTCGCCCGCTCCGGCGGGCAGCAGGCCGCACACTGGCCGGGCCACCCGGAGGACGCAAGACCAGGGGGCTTTTCCCCCCGGCACTGCCGCGCCGGTCGCCGCCGCGCCTACGCCGTCAGCCCGGAGGCCGCCGACGTCGTGCCGGTGTCGCCATAGGCCGACAGCGCCTGGACGATGTCCGCCGCCAAAGTCTGAGCGACCGTCTGGTTGTTTGCCGAGGTGGCCGGGCTCGATGGGGTCGTCGTCGCGCTCGCCTCGGTGGCGGCGCTGGCGTCCGTGTCGGTGTCCTCGTGGTGGTGGTGGTGATGCCCGTGGGTCTGGCCGGTGGCGCCGGTCTGCTCTGCGCTCGCCGTCTGGCTGGTGCCGGTCTGAGTGCCCTGCAACTGGTTCATGAGGGACTGCAGATCGGTCGCCAACTGCTGCTCGGGATCGGTCGCCGTGGTCCCGGTGGCGGCGGGGGTGGCTGTGCTGGTGCCGCCCTGCGCCTGGACCAGCAATGCCTGGATGTCCGAGGCCAGTTGCTGGAACGGATCGACGGAACCGGTCTGCCCTGCCACGGTCGTGGCGGAACTGCTTTGCGTGCCAGTGACGGACGACGAGGCGGATGCGGCGCTCAAGGTGGGGTCGAGAGTGGATGACAACTGGGTCGTCTGGGCCCAGATATTGGACGCGATACTGCCGATGGACACGATGCCGGGCTCCTCATGGTGGTTACCGCTGCGTGCCCGGCACGGAACGCAACGCGCGTGCCAGCGGCAAGCCAGCGGATCCGCCGGGGCGGCCCGCCATCGCGCCGGGCAAACCATGCCCGGTGGCGCAAAACGCCCGGCAGAACCTGCCGGGCGGCCGCTTTCTATTCGCCTTCCTCCATCAGCAGCCGGCGCGCCTCATCCAGGCGGATGCGGTCCGGCGCGGGCATTTCGACCGGCTTGAGGTTGAGCCTCTGCAGCGCGTCGATCATCGCCTCCACCACCACCAGGCGGGCGAACCACTTGTTGTTCGCCGGCACCACGTACCACGGCGCGTGCTCCGCCGCGGTGGCCGAGATCGCCGCCTCGTAGGCTTCCATGTAGGCGTCCCAGTGGGCCCGCTCGGCGATGTCGGAGGCGCTGAACTTCCAGTTTTTCACCGGGTCGTTCAGCCGCGCCATGAAGCGGCGCTTCTGCTCCGCGAACGAGATGTTCAGGAAGAACTTCAGCACCAGCGTGCCCTGACGGGTGAGATAGCGCTCGAAGGCGGCGATGTCGGCCAGCCGGTGATCCCAGATCCGCTTGCCGTCCAGTTCGTCGGGCAGGCGCTCGGCGCGCAGCAACTCCTTGTGCACGCGCACCACCAGCACTTCCTCGTAATGGCTGCGGTTGAAGATGCCGATATGGCCGCGTTCGGGCAGCTCGCGCCAGATCCGCCACATGAAGTCGTGCGCCAGCTCTTCCGGTCCCGGCGCCTTGAAGCTGGTGACCTGCACGCCTTGCGGGTTCACCCCGGACATCACGTGCTTGATGGTGCCGTCCTTGCCGGCGGCGTCCATCGCCTGGAAGATGCACAGCAGCGCCCA
>Ga0181529_10003691_pt1 | contig 17196 bp, 11 predicted proteins | sample PEATcosm2014_Bin_36_FD_119763 | JGI IMG/M metagenome (GOLD analysis project Ga0181529, IMG submission 119763) | Peatland microbial communities from MTU Mesocosm Facility, Houghton, MI, USA - PEATcosm2014_Bin10_30_metaG | ecosystem: Environmental > Terrestrial > Soil > Wetlands > Peat | place...
GACAACGTTTCGCTGCAGGTGGAGCTGATTACGCCGGTGGCATTGGAGAAGGGCCTTCGGTTCGCGATCCGCGAAGGCGGACGCACGGTAGGCGCAGGTACGGTTGCGGAGATTGTTAAGTAGCGAAAACAGTGAGCAGTGGACAGTGGACAGTGAACAGTGGCCGCTGACAGCTGGAAGGGAATTGAGAAATGCGGGAAATTGTCACATTGCAGTGCACTGAGTGCAAGGAACGGAATTACTCGACGACGAAGAACAAGAAGACGACCACCGGCCGTCTGGAGTTCAAGAAGTTTTGTAACCGCTGCCGCAAGCACCAGCCGCACAAGGAAACGAAGTAAGGCAGTGGTCAGTGAACAGTGCACAGTGGTCAGTAAGAGCGTTGGCTGGAAAATCAAGCTCACACTCGCAAAAAAGAAACTGCCCACTGTCCGCTGCTCACTGTTCACTGCCTTTAGGGGCGTAAGCTCAACGGTTAAACTGTCGGTCTCCAAAACCGAACTTGGGGGTTCGAATCCCTCCGCCCCTGCCAGAGTTGGAAGACAGCGGATAGCTCTCAGCCTTTAGCTTTTTGATCGAGCAGGTGGACTTTTGAGGCTCACCGGGATGAAGCTGAAAGCTGAAGGCTAAAAGCTGAAAGCTGTTTTAACGGGATGCGCCCGGCGGAACACGCGGCGCGAAGGAATGGAAGCATGGCATCGAAGGCAGCAATGGCAAACCCCGACGACCGGCCGAACAAGCGGCGGGAGTCAGGCGCATTGTCGGAGTTCGGCGGCAACGTGGTGGGCACCTGGACGAACTTCACGCGTTTTCTGTCCGATGTGCGCGCGGAGATGCGCAAAGTTGTAGTCCCCTCGCAGAAGGAAGTGAAGGTGACCACAACCGTAGTGATTGTCACGGTGTTCATCTTCGGCATGTTTTTCTTTGTAGTGGACTGGATATTCAACATCGGCATTCACCAGTTGCTGTCCAAACTGGGTGGATTGCAGTAGCCAATGCCGTCCGGAAACGAGACAAGAATGGCAGAAGAATTGGAACAACCCGCCGAGCCGCAAGAACCCGTTGCGGAGCCGCCCCAGCCGGCGCCGAACGAGCGCTTCCGGTGGTACATCCTTCACGCGTACTCGGGCTTTGAGCGCAAGGTGAAGGAGTCCATTGAGAGCCGCGTTCAGGCCTTTGGGCTCACGGATCGGGTGGGCAGGGTGATGATTCCCACCGAACCGGTGACGGAGATGGTGAACGGCAAAAAGCGCACAGTGGAGCGCGTCTTCCTGCCCGGATATGTGCTGGTCGAGATGGAACTCGACAACCATCTTTGGCACGTCTTGAAGGACACGCCGAAGGTGACCGGTTTCCTGGGCACGGGCGACAAGCCGGTAGCGCTGAGCGAAGCAGAGGTCAGCTCGATCATCTTCCGCAGCGAGACGGCAAAAGACAAGCCGCGGCTCAAGATCAAGTTTGAAAAGAACGAGCAGGTCCGGATTACGGACGGGCCGTTCGCCAACTTCAACGGCGTGGTGGACGAGATCAACGAAGATCGTGAAACGCTCAAGGTCATGGTGACCATCTTCGGGCGCTCCACGCCGGTCGAACTGGAGTTTGGCAAGGTTGAAAAGATTGAATAACAGCTTCTAGCTTCTAGCCTCTAGCTTCTAGCTGGCGATTCTTTCTAGCGGACGCCAGTTAGGGGCAAAGCAGTTGGCTGTGACTTCAAAATTTGTAGTAAGAACAAAAGAGCCAGTAGCTAGCGGCTAGAAGCTGGAAGCTGGTTGAAGAAGGAACACACATGGCACCTCCGAAGAAAATTACCGGTTACGTGAAGTTGCAGATTGTTGCAGCCAAGGCCACTCCGGCGCCCCCGGTCGGACCCGCGCTAGGTCAGGCGCAGGTCAACATCATGGAGTTCTGCAAGCAGTTCAACGCGCGCACGCAGAACAAGGAGATGGAAGGGCTGGTCATTCCAGTCGTCATCACGGTTTACGCCGACCGCAGCTTCAGCTTTGTCACCAAGACGCCTCCGGCTGCGGTACTGCTGAAGAAGGCAGCCGGCATCGCCAAGGGCTCCGGCACGCCGAACAAGGAAAAGATCGGCAAGGTGACCGAAAGCCAAGTCCGCGAGATCGCGACGCAGAAGATGCCGGACTTGAACGCAGCCTCGGTAGAGACGGCGATCAAGAGCATCAAGGGCACGGCGCGGTCGATGGGAATTGAAGTCGTCGCGTAGGCTTTTCAGATTCAGGCTGCAGCAAGAAGGCCCTCCCCGCGGGGAGGGCCTTCTTGCGTGTGCGCAATAGCAATCATGTTATGATTCCTTATCATGGCCACCGCTTTGCGCATCCCGCTGCATGAATATCTCGGCAAGAGCTACAGGCCAGATCGCGAGTATGTCGATGGGGAGATCAGGGAGCGCAACGTGGGCAAATACGAGCACGCGCGGGTTCAGGCATTGCTGGCTCGCTGGTTTGGGAACCATGAGCAGAAATGGGGAGTTCAGGTGGTTACCGAACAGCGCGTAAAGGTGTCGCCGACACGGGTGCGGATTCCCGATGTAGCGCTGCTTACGCTCGGCGCCCAACCTGACGTGATTGTCGATGCGCCACTGCTGGCGATTGAGATTCTGTCTCCCGACGATAGTTACTCCGACACGCAGGAGCGAGCGCAGGACTACCGCCAGATGGGAGTGGAGACAGTTTGGATCGTCGATCCAAAGACGCGCACCGGCCGCATGTGTTCTGGAAATGAATGGGTTGAATGCGCGCGTTTAGAGGCCAAGGGAACGCCCTTATATGTCAATCTTCCCGACATCTTCAGCCAGTTGACCGCAGGCTGAGGGCTGTGCGTCCAGAGGAACACATCGGTTCAGAATCGATACCTGCCGCTCTCTAATAATTTCTACTGTTGATTCAAAATCCAGACCTCTAAGCAGCCCGTTTGAACGGCGTGATCTTTGGCCGCTTCTCTTGGGAGGCTTGCCAGAGATCGAAGTCGGACTGCAATTCGTACCAGATTTCAGCGTGGGTTCCGAACGCGGCAGAAAGACGCAGGGACATGTCGGCCGAGATTCCGGCGTTGCCATTGAGGATGCGAGACAGCGTTGCACGAGAGACCTTCAGGTGCTTTGCGGCGGCCGTTACATCGATGTCGCCCAGAAATTCCCGCAGCACTTTGCCGGGATGTGGCGGATTGTGCATACGCATATCGCTTCTCCTCGTGAGCACGTCCGATTTTGATTTGGGGTTTCCCAGGTCCCAAAAGCGGGACCTGGGGCACCCAACTCGTAATAGTAATCCTGAGAGCCGACGAGAATTGCGTTCTTACTCTCAGAACCAGCGGCCGAGGGTTAGGAAGACTTTGCGGTGGCCGGCGTCGCCTATGGAGACGCCGAAGGTCACGAGGCCGATGGGGGTGTTGCCGATCAGGCCGGCGGTGCCGTCCTGACGGAGGAAGGCGCGCTGCTCCGGCGACCAGACTTCACCGGCTTCATAGCCGATCAACCCGTAGAGACCCTGGCCGAGGCCGGTGGGGAGCGCGGCGATGCGGCGCATGTAGCCGCTGCGCGCGAGATAAATGTCCGTGCCGCGGTATTCATCGAAAGACGATGCGGAGAGGCGCATCGGACCGCCCAGCGTGAAGCGGAATGGCTGAGCGACGTTGGCGCGGAGGTAGGAGTTGACCTCGGCGCTCATGCCGAGAATGTTGTTCTGCGTTAAAGAGAAAGTGCGGCTGAAGGAGAGCTGGGCCATGGGCGCGTTGCTGCTGCCGACTGCGTGGTAAAAGGCTCCGGCGGATGCGGCCAGGCGGTAGCCGCTGGGAGAGATGGTGCCCGAGGAAGCCTTGTCGATGTTGATGTGCAGCAGGCCGGTCTGCGCGGTTCCGGTGAGATAGGGGCCCCCGCCCGAGCCAGTCCGGAGAGCCCAGCGCGTGTCGAGGGCGCGCCATTCGGCGGAAACCTGCATGGTATTGCCGAAGGTGCGGCCGGCTTCAAGCCCGGCCACCAGGTTCTGCTGAAATCGTTCGGCGATGCGCTTCTGGTTGTTCCAGATATACACGGGCTCGCGCAGGACGCCGGCGCGCGGCTCGATGAAGTAGCCGCCAGGGGTCAGAAGGCGGTAGTACTCGGCGGAGAGGTTTGTCCTGTAGCCGAGCTCGGCAGTACCGCGAAACTCGGAGCCGAAGCCGCCCAGGTTCTGATCGACCACGCGCAGGTTCATCTCCATGCGCGTGATGTTGGAAGTGGCCGCAGCCATCTCCGGACCAATGATGAGATAGGGCGGCCCGCTGGGATCCTTGCTGAGACGAACCAGGATGCCGGTGTCGTTGGCCGCGGCTCCAGGGGTTCGCAGCGCCGTGGAGCCGGCGGGAGAAGCAGCGGCAAAGGTCTCGTAGGTCGCGCTGTATCCGCCGTTCGATTCGATGGGCTTCAGAGCGTCGAGGGTGGAAGCGGGCCTGATGGGCTGGCCCTCGAGCGGTTTCATGTCGGCGAGCACGCTACTATTGGCGCTGGGCGAGCCGCCTTCCACGCGCACTTGGCGAAGAGCGCCGGGCTGGGGAAGGATTCGGCTCTGGCGCGCGGCCAGATAGGCGCTCCAATCTTTGTCGTTGAGAGCATAGCGCAGCAGAGCGGCGCTGTTCTGCTCGGCGGCCAGGTAGCCGGCGCGGATGAGCTGGCCGCCCTTGTTGTAGTCTGCGCCGGAGAAGTTGTCGAGCGGCACGGAGACGACCAGATCGGCTATTGAACGGGCCTGCGTTACGTTGCGTTCGATGCCGGCGGAGAAAGCGCGGTTGAGCACGCCGACGATCGAGCTTGTGTCTGCGGGAGAAAGAACGTCGCTCTTCAAGTGAATGGCGATCACGATGTCCGCGTGAAGGCCGTGGCGGACGACGTCGCTGGGCAGGTTGTCCAGAATGCCGCCGTCGACAAAGTAGTGGCCATTGTCTCCTTTGACAGGCGGAAAGACGCCGGGAATGGAGATGGAGGCGCGCACGGCCTGGGCCAATGGACCGTGGTCGAAGGTGACCGGTTGAAGAGAATTGAGATCGGTAGCCACGCACCGGAACGGAATCGGCATCCGGTCGAAATCCAGGCTCCCGGAGTTGTAGGCGGACATGTTGGTGACCAGAAACTCGTTAACGCCGCGATCGGTAAGCAGGGCATTGCGCAACTGCGGGCCGTGCCCGAGGCCGACGGTAATGCTCTGGGGAATTTCACGGCGATCCTGACGCCGGCGGAAGCTGGCGTCGGCATAAGGAGATTGCAGGGTGAAAACGCCGGTGAAGGCATCGCTGACGGCGATGGCGCGCAACTGGGCGGGCGTAAGGCCGGAAGCATAGAGCGAGCCGACGAGCGCGCCCATGCTAGTGCCGGCGACGCGGTCGACGGGAATGTGGTGCTCCTCCATCCACTGGAGCACGCCGATGTGCGCAAGGCCCAGTGCGCCTCCGCCCTCCAGAGCCACTCCGATGACGAGACGGCCTTGAGCAGCGGGCAAAGCCGCTCGATTGGCGGGGCTGGCGGCTTGCTGGCCTTTCACGGCGATGGCAAGCAGGATGGCGGCGAGGAGGGTTGCAGCAGGTTTCCAGCGCATGGGGGCGCCTCCCAGTAAATCACTTGTTATCAAGCTATCGCGTTCGTAAGGAATTTTCTGTGACGGGTGGGGCGGATCTGGCCGGCTTTGGGGCCAGAAACGAGAAGGCCCTCTCTGGGACCAGAGAAGGCCTTTCCGTTTCTGCCTGTTTCAGGCGCGTTGGAGGTGTGAGCTGGAAGCGCCTTACTTTGGCGGGGCCGGAGTGAACCCCTCGCGTTTGCGGCCGGGCTCTGGCTTGGGCTTTGGTTTGGGCGCCTTCTTGACTTCTTTTCTGCCTTTATCTTTGCTTCCCATGGCTAGAAGTGTGACACAAAAAAGCTCATGGGAAAAGGCCGCAACGGCCAAATTCTATTGACGTTTCCGGTTCCGGGTTGCATTCCCGCGGCCGTTTCGCTATCATTCATAGATGTGTCCAAGGGAAATCCCTGGACAGTCATAAGCACCACGGTTTCTGGGTCCTGGCCGGACGGGCAAGGTTTTGGAAGAGTGCTCGGTCTGGCCCATACGGACTCCCGCACTTGGCGGGCTGGCAGAGGCGGTGGGAGACGAGGGATGGATGAGAAAACTCAGCAAGAACATTACCAAGGCGCGCGCGGCTGTCACTAAGGCTGCGTATGCACTGCCGGAGGCCGTCGGGCTTCTGAAGCAGGTGAAGTACGCCAAGTTCGACGAGACCGTCGATCTGACGATGCGGCTCGGTGTCGACACGCGTCACGCCGACCAGATGGTGCGCGGAACGGTTGTTTTGCCGCATGGGCTGGGCAAGACCAAGACCGTGGCCGTGATTGCTTCCGGCGACCGCCAGAAAGAAGCCACCGATGCCGGTGCGGACTTTGTGGGCGGCGAAGAGATGGTGGAGAAGATCCAGAAGGAAAACTGGACCGCTTTCGATGCGCTGATCGCCACGCCGGACATGATGAAGGTTGTGGGACGCCTGGGCAAGGTGCTCGGACCCAAGGGCCTGATGCCCAATCCCAAGACCGGCACCGTGACCATGGATGTGGCCGCGGCGGTGAAAGAGATCAAGGCCGGCAAGGTGGAGTTCAGGGCCGACAAGACCAGTCTGGTGCATGTGCCGGTGGGCAAGCTGAGCTTTGAGCCTCAGAAGCTGATCGACAATGCGACCACGGTGATTTCCTCGATTGTGCGCGCCAAGCCTTCGGCGGCCAAGGGCAAGTACATCAAGAGCGTCACGCTGAGCTCGTCGATGGGCCCTGGGGTTCCGCTGGATTCCGCAGTTGCGGACGCGGCGGGCAAGCACTAAAAGCAGTGGACAGTGAACAGTGGTCAGTGAACAGTGACCGCTTGTTCAGTTCTGTTCCGGACGGCAGATTTTGAAAAAGATTCGAAAGCGGGAACACTGATCGAGGGCGGTTTTCAAACTGTCCACTGTTCACTGATCACTGTTCACTGTGCGGAGCACACAATGGCAATTTCAAGAGCGAAGAAGACGGAAAAGGTCAAAATTCTGGCGGGCGAGCTGGAAGGCTCGACGACGGCGATTATCGGCACATTTTCAAAGCTGACCGTGGCCAAGGATTTTGCGCTGCGCAAAGTGATCCGCGAAGCAGGCGGCAAATACCGCGTGGTGAAAAACAAGTTGGCGGCGGTTTCCGCGCAGGGCACCTCGGTTGAGGAAGCGCTGAAGGGGCTGAAGGGCGTGAACTCGGTGGCCTTTACCTCGGGCGATCCGGTGGCGCTGGCCAAGGTGTTCGCCAAGTGGGCCGGTGAGAACGCGGAGTTCCAGTTCAAGCTGGGCATTGTGGACGGCAAGCTCCTGGACGTGGCGGAAGTGAAGGCGCTGGCAACCATGCCCGGCAAGGAAGAGCTGTTCTCGAAGCTGCTGTTCCTTATAAATGCGCCGGCACAGCGGCTGGTCACGGTGTTGAATGCCGCTGGCCGCGACCTTGCGGTGGTCATTGGCCAGGGCGTGGAGAAGGAAAAGTTTGCCGCGGAAGCGGCGGCCTAAAAGGCAGCTTTCAGCCGTCAGCTTTCAGCCTTCAGTGCTGAATGCTGGGCGGCAAAAGCTGAGAGCTGATAGCTGAGAGCTCACGAAAGTTTTGGCTGGCTAGCAGGTTGAAGGGGCGCGGGTCTGGCGCATCGGAAACTTTCAAGTCTTGCTGAAGGCCGGGGAAATATCAAATTCAAAACGGTTCTGAATGGAGAAGACAATGGCGGATCTAGCACAGTTGGAAGAGCAGATTGTAGGCCTGAGCCTGCTGGAAGCAGCGGCCCTGGTGAAGAAGCTGGAAGAGCGGCTTGGCGTTTCGGCTGCGGCAGCGGCCCCGGTTGCGGCGGCGGCAGCGGGCGCGGCGGCTCCGGTGGTTGAGGAGAAGACCGAGTTCGCAGTGATTCTGAAGGACTTCGGCGCCAACAAGATCAACACCATCAAGGCAGTGCGCGAAGTTACCTCGCTCGGCCTGAAGGAAGCCAAGGACTTGGTCGATGGGGCTCCCAAGGCGATCAAGGAAAGCGCGACCAAGGACGAGGCCGAGGCGATCCGGAAGAAGTTCGAGGGCATCGCTACGATCGAGATCAAGTAGGCAACTAGCCCTTACGGGGACTTGCAACTCCGGCCGGGACGCGCTACGATAGTCGTTGCGCGTCTTTTCGGCTCATCCCGATTTCCTGGGAGTGGAGCGGAGCCGGCTAGGGCGTTTTTTCGGAATCGTGGATTGGCACGCAAGCGTTCGCGGTCAGAGGCAAAGCCAAGCCATCTGCCCCGCGAACATCTCGCAGTAATTAAGTGCCTTAGGGTCAATAAGTTACCTGGAGTCAGGCCAGGGGCTGATTGACGAGGGTCGAGTGGCTGGCGAGCGAGCGGTTGAAGCGAGTTTTGGGATCGGCGAGCACAGGGCAAGCAAATTCGGATGGGAGCACAGGCAACGGGCCGCGCTCGTGAGGCATTGCGTCCTTACGGGCCTTTTGTGTCTCCCGGCCAAAGCAGACGAGCGATTTTAATCAACTATCTGCCCTGAACGCAGTATCTTCCCGTGCGGATTTACCCGGCCTAAAGGGTCAATTCGCTCGAATCGCTTCCTCCGATTGAGCGCAGTCTAGCGCAATTGCCGGATGTACGGCAATGCCTGCAACGCGAAATTAACTCGACTCTGCATTTCAATTGACCTGGCGTGGTTTTCCGGACTGCCCGAGGGGGTGACCTTCGAGTGTGCCGGTAGCGCATGGTTGGAGGCCGGATTTCCGCCCTCTGCCCGTGAAGGTTTTCGACTTACTTAACGTAATCGGCCGGCGCCTCGAGACTCGGGTGCTGGTCCAGCCCGGCCACAAATGGCGGTGACGGTGCTGGAGTGATGAGCCTCAGGAGTGAACATGCCCAACGAGAAGCGCGCGATTCGCAGCCGGCTCGATTTTTCGAAGATTCCCACCGCAACCCAGATTCCCAACCTGATTGAAGTGCAGCGCCGGTCCTATGAGCGCTTCCTGCAAATGGACAAGCTGCCCAACGAGCGGGACGACTCGGGTTTGCAGTCGGTGTTTGTGTCGGTTTTCCCCATCACCGACTTCCGCGGCATCTCGCAATTGGATTTCGTGGACTTTTCGATCGGCAACTGGGAGTGCAAGTGCGGCCACTTGAAAGGGCTGCATCACCTGCGCACAGCCTGCGTTCATTGCGGGTCGATGGTGATTACCGATCCGTTCCTGCCCGGCGACGTGCTTTGCCAGAAATGCGGAACGTACAACAAGAACACGCCCGACTTCTGCAACAAGTGCGGCGACCCGGTCAGCCTGCAGTTGAAGTACGACCAGCAGGAGTGCGAAGAGCGCGGCATGACCTTCTCTGCGCCGCTGAAGGTGACCGTCCGCCTGACCATCTACGACAAGGACCCGGAGACGGGCAACAAGTCGATCAAGGACATCAAAGAGCAGGAAGTGTTTTTCGGCGACATTCCGCTGATGACGCCGAACGGCACATTCATCGTGAACGGCACCGAGCGCGTGATCGTTTCGCAGTTGCACCGCTCGCCTGGCGTCTTCTTCGAGACGGCGAACAACCGCACCTACTTCCTGGGCAAGATCATTCCCTACCGCGGCTCGTGGGTTGAATTCGAGTACGACCAGAAGAACACGCTCTATGTGCGCATCGACCGCAAGAGAAAGTTCCTGGGCACCATCTTCCTGCGCGCTCTCGGTCTGCGTTCGGACGAAGAAATACTGAAGACCTTCTATACCGTGGACCGGCTGCACATTGCCGACGGCAAGCTGCAATGGGCTGTTCCGCAGGACGTGAAGGCCAGCACCCACCTGGTGGGCGTCAAACCTGCGCATGCCGTGCTGTCGAAAGGCGAGGAGATTGCTCACTCCGGGCGCAAAATCACGCCCGGTTCGCTGAAGGCAATTCGCGCTGCCGCAATCGACAAGATCGAGGTTGAGGCGGCGGAGCTCGATGGCGCACTGACCGCGGCGGATGTGGTGGATACGTCCACCGGCGAAGTGGTGGTCGAAGCCAATGTCGAGCTGACGGCCGATCGTCTGCACAAGGTGCTGTCGAGCGGCGCGACGAGCTTCGAGGTTTTCTTCCCCGATCGCGACGACGTAGGCAACATCATCACCAACACGTTGAAGCGTGACTCGGTGCACAAGCCCGAAGAGGCGCTGATCGAAATCTACCGCAAGCTGCGGCCGGGCGACCCGCCGACTCTGGATACGGCGACGGCGCTGTTTGAAGGCATGTTCTTCGACGCGCGCAAGTACGACTTCTCGCGCGTGGGCCGGTTGAAGTTCAACATCAAGCTCTACGATAGCCAGGATGCAACCCACCTGGATCATCGCACCCTGACGCCGGAAGATTTCTACGCGACCATTCGCTACTTGCTCAAGCTGCGCAAGAACATCGGCATGGTGGACGACATCGATCACCTGGGCAACCGCCGCGTGCGCGCCGTGGGCGAGTTGATGGAGAACCAGTTCCGCATCGGCCTGGTGCGCATGGAGCGCGCCATCAAGGAAAAGATGAGCGTCTATCAGGAGCTTTCGACGGCCATGCCGCACGACCTGATCAACGCCAAGCCGGTCATGGCGGCTATCCGCGAGTTCTTCGGATCGTCGCAGCTTTCTCAATTCATGGATCAGACCAATCCGCTGTCGGAGATCACGCACAAGCGCCGCCTGTCGGCACTCGGACCGGGCGGCCTCTCCAGAGAGCGCGCCGGATTTGAAGTCCGCGACGTGCACCCGACGCACTACGGACGCATCTGCCCTATTGAGACGCCGGAAGGCCCCAACATTGGCCTGATCAGCTCGCTCAGTTGTTTTGCGCGCATCAACGAATACGGCTTTATCGAGTCGCCTTATCGCAAGGTGAAGGACTCGCGGATTCTCGACTTTGTAGAGATCGTCAACGCCGGCGAAAGCGGCCTGCGCGTGGGCGATCACATCGAGAAGGAAGAAGCCGGGCGGTTGAATGCCAAGCTCAAGAAAGACGGCAAGCGCCCCATCGACCACATGCCGTTCAGCTTTTACCTGTCGGCGTGGGAAGAGGACAAGCACACTATTGCGCAGGCCAACATCGAGTTCAACGACCAGGGCGTGATCACTGAAGATCTGGTGAATGCCCGCCGTCAGGGAAACTTTGTGCTGGTGAATCGCACCGATGTGGACTACATCGACGTGAGCCCGAAGCAGCTTGTTTCGGTGGCCGCATCGCTGGTGCCGTTCCTGGAGCATGACGACGCCAACCGCGCGCTGATGGGCGCCAACATGCAACGCCAGTCGGTTCCTCTGCTGGTGGCCGAGGCGCCGCTGGTGGGCACGGGCATGGAAGGCGTGACGGCGCGCGACTCGGGCGCCGTGATCCTGGCCAAGCGCAACGGGCTTGTGGATTCGGTCGACTCCGAGCGCATTATCGTGCGCGTCGAGGGCGAGCATCATCCCACGCAGTTGTCGCGCGAGGTGGGTTCTGACATTTATCAGCTCATCAAGTTCAAGCGCTCGAACCAGAACACCTGCATCAACCAGAAGCCGGTAGTCCGCGAGGGCGACCGGGTGGTGAAGGGGCAGGTGATCGCCGACGGACCTTGCACGGAGCAGGGCGAGCTGGCGCTGGGACGCAACGTGCTGGTGGCCTTCATGCCCTGGCGCGGTTACAACTTCGAGGACGCGATCCTGATCAGCGAAAAGCTGGTGCGCGAGGACTACTACACCTCGGTTCATATTGAAGAATTTGAAATCGAGGCGCGCGACACCAAGCTGGGACCGGAAGAAATTACGCGCGACATTCCCAACGTGAGCGAGCATGCGCTGCGCGACCTGGACGAGAGCGGCGTGATCCGCATCGGCGCCCAGATCAAGCACGGCGACATTCTGGTGGGCAAGGTGACGCCGAAGGGCGAAACGCAACTGACGCCGGAAGAAAAGCTGCTGCGCGCCATCTTCGGCGAAAAGGCCGGCGATGTACGCGACGCTTCGCTGACCTGCCCTCCGGGCATCGAGGGCACGGTGGTGGACGTGCGCATTTTCAGCCGCAAGGGACAGGAGAAGGACGAGCGCGCCAAGCTGATCGAGGGCGAGTATGTGGCCAAGCTCGAAAAGAACCTGGGCGACGAAATCCGAATCCTCACCGACGAGCGCCTGAAGAGGCTCGACGGGATTCTGGGTCAGAAGGAAGTGCTGGCCGATCTGCACGACGAGCGGACCAACAAGCGCCTGCTGACCAAGGGCGCCATCCTTGATCGCGACACCATCGAGCGCATCTCTACCAAGAACCTGAAGCGCATCCGCTACGCCGACAAGGACCCCCGCGTCAACGAGCAGATCGACGAGATCGAAGAGATGACCTCGCGGCAGATCGAAGTTCTGCGCAAGATCACCAACGAGAAGGTGGCCAAGCTGCAAAAGGGCGATGAGCTGCCTCCGGGCGTGATCAAGCTGGTGAAGGTCTATGTCGCCATGAAGCGCAAGCTGTCTGTGGGCGACAAGATGGCCGGCCGTCACGGCAACAAGGGCGTGATCGCGCGCATTCTTCCCGAGGAAGACATGCCGTATCTGCCCGATGGAACGCCGGTGGAGATTGTTCTGAATCCGCTCGGCGTGCCTTCCCGTATGAATGTGGGCCAGATTCTGGAGACGCACCTCGGCTGGGCCGCTCATGCGCTGGGTCTCAAAATTGCCGGGCTTGTCGACCAGATCAACGATCAATTCAAACCGAAGTCGGAAGGCGAACAGTTCCTCGATAAGCTGGAGGGCAAGAGCCGGGCTGACTACGTGCGCGAAGTGATGAACAAGGAGTTTGCCGGGACCGCAACACTGCGCCAACTCCAGGAGCTCGACGATGAGATGCTGCTTCGCGTCGCGCCCGGTATGAAGCGCGGCATCTGGTTCGGCACCGCGGTCTTCGACGGCGCGCAGGAGAGCGAGATCAAGGCGCTGTTGGCTTCGGCCGGCCTGCCTTCCTCGGGCAAGACGGCTCTCTACGACGGCATGACGGGCGAGCAGTTCGAGCAGCCGGTCACGGTGGGCTACATCTACATGCTCAAACTGTCGCACCTGGTGGACGACAAGATTCACGCGCGTTCAATCGGGCCGTACTCGCTGATTACGCAGCAGCCGCTGGGCGGCAAGGCGCAGTTCGGCGGGCAGAGGTTCGGCGAGATGGAAGTGTGGGCGCTTGAAGCTTATGGCGCGGCTTACATCCTGCAGGAGCTGCTGACCGCGAAGTCCGACGACGTGTATGGCCGCACCAAGATCTACGAGGCCATCGTCAAGGGCGAGGCGGCAATCGAGCCGGGCGTGCCTGAGTCGTTTAACGTGTTGATTCGCGAGTTGCAGTCGCTGTGCCTCGATGTGGAGTTGATCAAGCGCGCTGACCTGATCAAAAAGGTGCCCGTGCCGGAAATCGCGGCGGTCGCGGACTAGTGATCAGTGGTTAGTGATCAGTGGTCAGTCGCTTGCAACGAGCAGCATACGGTTTGAATTGAACAGTGGTTTGAGCAAGAAAACTGACCACTGACCACTGTTCACTGACCACTGTTTTAGGGTCCTTCTTGAGAGCGGCAATCACCGCTTCCCGGGAAGGAAGGATCCTCAAAAAGAATCCCGGGAGTTACCGCGGTGGGCGCAAAAAAGGCCTGCCAAGGAGGGTCGCCTTGTTCCGTTCGAACCCGTTTGAGCTTTCTGGTCCCATCACCGACTTCGACGCCATCCGCATCATGCTGGCATCGCCTGAGAAGATCCGCAGTTGGTCGCATGGCGAAGTAACCAAGCCTGAGACCATCAACTACCGCACCTTCAAACCGGAGCGGGATGGGCTTTTCTGCGCCCGCATCTTTGGACCGGTCACCGACTGGGAGTGCCTGTGCGGCAAATACAAGCGCATGAAGCATCGCGGCGTCATCTGCGACAAGTGCGGCGTCGAGGTTACGGTCAGCAAGGTGCGCCGCGAGCGCATGGGTCACATCGAACTCGCTTCTCCCTGTTCCCATGTCTGGTTCTTCAAGGGCCTGCCTTCGCGTATCGGGCACCTGCTGGATATTTCGCTGCGCGATCTGGAAAGCATCCTCTACTTCGAGTCGTACGTCGTTGTCGATCCCGGCGACGCGCCGGTGAAGGAACGCGAGATCATCAAGGACGAAACCAAGTTCCGCGAGCTCGATCAACAGTTCCGTCCCTCGGGCTTCAAGGCCATGATGGGCGCCGAAGCGATCAAGGAACTGCTCAAGCGCGTGAACATCGACGAGCTGGGCATTGAGTTGCGCGAGCGGATGAAGACCGAGACCTCCGCGCAAAAGAAGCTGAAGTATGCCAAGAGACTGAAGGTTGTCGAGGCGTTCCGCAAGAGCGACAACAAGCCGCAGTGGATGATTCTGGATGTGCTGCCGGTGATTCCTCCGGAGCTCAGGCCCCTGGTGCCGCTGGATGGCGGCCGCTTCGCGACCTCAGATTTGAATGATCTTTACCGCCGCGTCATCAACCGTAATAACCGGTTGAAGAAGCTGATGGACCTGCACGCGCCTGAAGTGATTGTGCGCAATGAAAAGCGCATGTTGCAGGAAGCTGTGGACGCGCTGTTCGATAACGGCCGCCGTGGCCGCGTGCTGCGTGGCGCAAACAACCGCCCGCTGAAGTCGCTCTCCGATACGCTGAAAGGCAAGCAGGGCCGCTTCCGTCAGAACCTGCTCGGCAAGCGCGTGGATTACTCAGGCCGTTCGGTCATCGTTGTCGGTCCCGAACTGAAGCTGCACCAGTGCGGGCTGCCGAAGAAGATGGCTCTGGAACTCTTCAAGCCCTTCATCTATCACCGCCTGGAGCAGACCGGCCAGTGCACCACCATCAAGCAAGCCAAGGAAATGGTCGAGATGCAGGAGCCGGTGGTCTGGGACATTCTTGAAGAAGTCATCAAGGATCACCCGGTGCTGCTGAACCGCGCGCCTACGCTTCACCGCCTGGGCATTCAGGCTTTTGAGCCGGTGCTGGTGGAAGGCAAGGCCATCAAGATTCACCCGCTGGTCTGCACGGCGTTCAATGCCGACTTCGACGGCGATCAGATGGCCGTGCACATTCCGCTGTCGCCCGAGGCGCAGATTGAAGCCAGCGTGCTCATGCTCGCTTCGCACAACATTCTTTCGCCGGCCTCCGGTCACCCCATCACCGTGCCTACGCAGGACATGGTGCTCGGCCTCTATTACCTGACCAAGGCCAAGAAGGGCGGCAAGGGCGAAGGCCGCGTGTTCGCCAATACCGAGGAGATCCTGATGGCGCTCGAAGCCGGGGAGGTGGAAACACTTTCGCCGATCCGCCTGCGCTACACGGGCAAGGTCCTCGACATGACGACCGCTTACGACGACCAGGACCTGACACACACAGAATCTGTCGACTTCAACAAGGAGTACATTTCGACCACCGTAGGCCGCGTGATTCTGAACGACTCGCTGCCCGCGGGGATGCCGTTCGTCAACGGCCTGTTGAAGAAGAAGGGCATCGGGCAACTGGTGAACTATTGCAACCAGAATCTCGGCCTTGAAGTCACTGTCGGCATGCTGGACCGCATCAAGTCGCTGGGCTTCAACTATGCCACCAAGTCCGGCCTGTCCGTTGGACTGGACGACATGGTGATTCCGGACAGCAAGTACACGACCGTCGACGCAGCCGACAAGAAGGTGATCGAAGTCCAGAAGCAGTACATGGACGGCGCCATCACCAACGGCGAGCGCTCGAATAAGGTCATCCAGATGTGGTCCGCGGTTACCGACCAGGTCGCGGACGAGATGTTCGGCAACATGAAGCGCGCCGACGACGAAGGCGCATTCAATCCGATTTACATCATGGCCGACTCCGGCGCCCGCGGATCGAAGCAGCAAATTCGCCAGCTCTCGGGCATGCGCGGACTGATGGCCAAGCCTTCGGGCGAAGTCATTGAGACGCCCATCACCGCGAACTTCCGCGAAGGGCTGACCGTGCTCGAATACTTCATCTCGACGCACGGCGCACGCAAGGGTCTGGCCGACACGGCGCTCAAGACAGCCGATTCGGGCTACCTGACGCGGCGTCTGGTCGACGTGGCGCAGGATGTGATCGTGACCGAGTACGACTGCGGCACGGTCGAAGGCATCTACGTCGGATCGATTGTCGAGTCGGGCGAGATCATCGAGGAGCTTCGCGATCGCATCATTGGCCGCGTGTCATTGGAGCGCATCAAGGACTACGACGGCAACGTCGTTGTGGATGTGAACCAGGGCATCGATGAAGACATCGCTTCGGCGATTCAAGGCGCCGGCGTCGAGCGGGTGAAGATTCGCTCGGTGCTTACCTGCGAGTCGCGACGCGGAGTTTGCGCGCTGTGCTACGGGCGTAACCTGGGCTCCGGCCGCATGGTCGAGCTGGGCGAAACCTGCGGCGTCATCGCCGCGCAGTCCATCGGCGAGCCCGGAACGCAGTTGACGATGCGTACCTTCCACGTGGGCGGCACGGCCAGCCGCGTGCAGGATAAGTCGCGCCTGGATGCGAAGAACAATGGCTTCGTGCGCTTCATCAATCTCAATTACGTTGAGAGCAAGGATGGTACCTTGGTCGCCATGAATCGCTCCGGCTCTGTTGCCATTCAGGACGAGCGCGGACGTGAGAAGGAGCGCTACCAGGTGGTCTATGGTGCGCGCCTACGCGTGAAAGACGGCGAGCATGTAAAGCTGGGCCAGTTGCTGGCCGAGTGGGATCCTTACACCTACGCCATCCTCACGGAAATCGGCGGCACGGTGACGTTCAAGGATCTGCAGGAAGGCATCACGCTCAACGAAGAGGTCGACGAAGTCACCGGTCTCTCGCGTTGGGTGGTGGCCGACTCTCCCGATGAGAAGCGGCAGCCGGCATTCATGGTGAAGAACGCCAAAGCGCACAAGCGTTACTTGCTGCCCCGCGGCGCTCACCTGATGGTCGAGGACGGAAACGAAGTGGGTCCGGGCGACGTGCTGGCAAAGATTCCCAAGGAGAGCACGCGCACCAAGGACATCACCGGCGGTCTGCCGCGCGTGGTGGAGCTGTTCGAAGCGCGCAAGCCCCGCGAGACGGCGATTATCTCTGAAATCGACGGCGTGGTCCGCTTTGGTGAAGTCAGCAAGGGCCAGCGCAAGATTTACGTGACCGCGGACAACGGCGACGAGAA
>Ga0181529_10003692_pt1 | contig 17189 bp, 16 predicted proteins | sample PEATcosm2014_Bin_36_FD_119763 | JGI IMG/M metagenome (GOLD analysis project Ga0181529, IMG submission 119763) | Peatland microbial communities from MTU Mesocosm Facility, Houghton, MI, USA - PEATcosm2014_Bin10_30_metaG | ecosystem: Environmental > Terrestrial > Soil > Wetlands > Peat | place...
TGAAGCTGCCGCCGTTGCGGGAGCGGCCGGAAGACATTCCCCACCTGGCGGGTTTATTCCTGCAGCGATTTTCACGGCGCTACGGGAAGAGCCTGTCGGGGTCGCCGCGATTTTATGAAGCGCTGCTGCATCAGCCCTGGCCGGGCAATGTCCGGCAACTCAAGAACGTGATGGAGCGGCTGGCGGCGCTGCATCCCGGCGGCGTTCTGCAACCGGAAGATATCGCCGACGACCTGCAGCCGGCCGAGGCCGCCTGCCACCTGTCCAGCCTGCCGTGGAAAGAAGCCCGCGAACGATACCTGGCGAATTTCGAAGTCTCGTACGCGCAATCGCTGCTGGCGCGATGCGAGGGCAATGTCAGCGCGGCGGCGCGCGAGGCGGGCGTGGATCGCAAAACATTTTACGCGCTGCTCAAGCGGGACCGGGATCCGCAGGCTGGGGAGTAGATTCCCCAAGCGGCCGTAGATATCGGGGAATCGGCTCCCCATATAGGCTTTTCGACTTCTGCAACTAATTGAGATAAAAGGAGTCTTTTCTTGGCCTTCAGCGTGCATTCCAGGGCGCCATGGCTCTACCGCGAAGAAGATCCTGGCTGCCGGCTATGACGCCGGTGGCCGCAGCCTTGGTTTACGCTGTCTTGGCGCCGCAGCCGGGACAGGCGATTCCGGCGTTTGCCCGGAAATACGGAGTGAAGTGTTACACCTGCCATACCATTCCGCCGGTGCTCAATAAAACCGGCTATATGTTCAAGAGGCTGGGGTATCGAATGCCTCCGGACGAAATGGACGGCACCAAGCCGGCGCCCAAAGTCGCCACTTTGGGGAACGACATCAAATTCAACCTCATCAACACACTGGCGATCATCACCCAGGGCAGCTTCACGGTGGACAAGACGGCCGGCGGGGGCGCCAGTCCGGTCTCCAGTTCGAGCTTCAATCTGGATGAGGCTGCGCTGTTTTCGGGCGGGGCGGTGCCGGACACGGGCTTCTCGTACTTCACACAGTTCGAACTGTACCAGGGCGGTAGCAGCGATCTGGAGCAGGCGTTCATGAGCTACACCGCGGGCCGGGCCAATAGCAGCTATTTCATCAAGGCCGGCGAAATGCACATGCAAGAGGGCGAGGGCACGCGGGCCGCCATGATGTACAGCCTGTTCGGCGACCCGCCTCCCATTCTGGAAGACACCAGCCCCGTGAACTTCTCGCTGGACCAGCATCCCGTGGGGGTCAACGCGGGGTACACCTGGGCCTCGAACTACTTCAAGCAGGTGTTCGCCGTTTCGGCGAAGGCCACCAACGGGCTGAACGCCGACGGTAGCGAGATTCTGTTCAACTCCACCAAGAATTCCAAGGATTACTGGTTCGACGCCGACTATTGGTTCGGCCCCGACGGCGGCGTCTCCTTCATGACCTACCACGGCACCAAGGACCAGGTGCAGAACCAGGGCGCCGACGACCAGTTCACCTACCGCGCCAACCTTCGGCGCTACGGCGTCTTCGGCAACTACCTGTTCTTCGACAAACTGGACGTGCTGGGCGGCTATCTGCGAGCCAGCGACGACTGGGAAGCGGAAGCCGCCTCGCCGCTGACGCGCTTCACCTCGAACGGGTACCGCGGTGAAGTGGATTATTACTTGCAGCGCGGCTTTGCGGTGATGGCCCGCTACGACCGCATGAAGCAGACTCTGGCGGGCGGGCCGGCGAACCATACGGATGCCTGGACCGTGGGCGGCGAAAAAGCGCTGACGGAACTCGGCAACGTGGTGCTGCGGGTGACCTACGGCCATGAGCGCGACCAGGACCCGGTGTCCGGCCTGGCGACTACGGACAAGCACCTCAATATCGATTTGCGGTTGATGTGGTAAGGAGATGGAGATGAAACGACTGATTCAGACGATGCTGCTGCTCGCGCCCCTGTCATTGGTGTCGCAAACCAGCAACGTGGTGCTGCCCCAGGATAAGGGGCCGGACAAGATCGACGTGAGCGCCTATCCGGCGGCGCAGCAGGCAGCGTATAAGCTGTTTTCCGGGAAGTGCTCCAAGTGCCACACCATCGCGCGGCCCATCAACACCATGATGAAGCGCGATGAATGGGAGCGCTACGTCAAACGCATGATGCATAAACCGAACTCGGGCATCAGCGACGCGCAGGGGAAGCAGATTTTCGACTTCCTGGTGTTCGACCAGTCCGAGCGAAAGGACAAGAACCCGAAGGCCTTCTTCCCGGCGCTGAGCGACGAAGAGATCGACAAGCTGAAGAAGCAATAACGGGAAGCCGCCATGCGCTATCGCGTCACGGTTCCAGACCGGGAATACTTCGACCGGAACATCCCATGCCGTACCGCCTGCCCCATCCACACGGAATGCGGGCGGTACGTACAGGCCATCGGGATCTCGCGGGACGAAGAGGCGTACCTGCTGGCCCGCGCCCCCAATCCGTTTGCCTACGTGTTGGGGCGGATTTGCGCGCATCCCTGCGAAGACGCCTGCCGGCGCGGCAAGATCGACGAGCCCATCGCCATCTGCGCTCTGAAGCGATACGCTACCGAGCGGCACAATCTGGGCACCGGCCACGATCCCGCGCGCAAGGCGCTGCCGCCGGCGCCCAAGCGCGGCAAGCGAGTCGCCATTGTCGGAGCGGGGGTTTGCGGCCTGACGTGCGCGCACGACCTGGCGTTGCTGGGCTACACGGTGGAAGTGTTCGAATCGGCGCCGGTGCCGGGAGGGATGTTGTACCTGGGGATTCCGCACTTCCGCCTGCCCCGCGAAATTATCAAGATGGAGGTGGACAACATCCTGGCCCTGGGTGTCAAACTGCACACGCGGATGACGTTGGGGCGCGATATCTCTTTTGCGCAACTGCGTTCCCGGTTCGATGCGGTGCTGCTGGCCACGGGCCTCAACAAGGGCCGCGAGTTGAACATTCCGGGGGCGCACCTGGCGGGCGTCTTCAATGGCATCGATTTCCTGATCAACGCGAACCTGGGTTACGAAATCGAACCCGGGAAGCGGGTGGTGGTGGTGGGCGGCGGCAATGTGGCCATCGACGTGGCGCGCGCCGCCGTGCGCCTGGTGCACGAGACGTGGGAATCGGGCGCGGCGGAATCGGGCGCCGAGAGCCTGCAGCCGGCGCTGGACGCGGCGCGCATGGCGATGCGGTCTGGGGCCGAACAGGTTTGCCTGGTGAGCCTGGAGTCGCGCCAGCAAATGCCGGCCTGGCAAAGCGAGGTCCACGAAGCCGAGCACGAAGGCATCGCGGTGGACAACGGATGGGGTCCCAAGGAGATTGTCGGCGCGGACGGCGTGGTGACCGGACTCAAGGTGCGGGCTTGCGTTTCGGTCTTCGACGAGAACGGCCGGTTCAATCCGGCGTTCAGCGAGCAGGAGCGGGTGATTCCGTGCGACACGGTGGTGCTCGCCATCGGCCAGCAGGCGGATCTGTCGTTCCTGGGAGGCGATACGGATGTCCAGGTGACGCCGCGCGGGATTCTCAAGATCGACGAGAACCTCATGACCACGGCGCCGGGCATCTTCGCCGGCGGGGACGTAGCATTCGGACCACGCGTCCTGGTGGAGGCGGTGGCCAACGGGCACCGCGCGGCCCGTTCGATTCACGTGTACTTCAACGGAAAGACTGCCAAGACCGTACTGAGCCGGTTTCGCATCTTCCCCAACTGGGAGATGCCCCGCGGCTTTCTGGGAATTGCGCGGCAAAGCATGCCGGTGTTGCCGGCCAACCGCCGCATTGGAATTGCCGAGGTGGAACTGGGGTTCGACGAGCAGCAGGGCCGGGCGGAAGGGCTGCGGTGCCTGAAGTGCCAGGTCAACACGATTTTCGACGGCTCCAAATGCATTCTGTGCGCCGGATGCGCGGATGTGTGTCCGGAGAACTGCCTGCGGCTGGTGGACCTGGCGCAGGTCGACGGCGACGAGCGGTACGACAGGCTGATCCAAAGCCGCTACGGAGCGTCGGCCGCGGAACTGCCCGCGGGACAGGCCGGGGCCATCATCAAGAACGAAGACAAATGCATCCGCTGCGGGCTTTGCGCCCAGCGGTGTCCCACGAACGCCATCACCATGGAAGCCCTGGAGCAACAGGAGCGGGAGGTGTTTGAATAGCCATGCAACGACGATCCTTCCTGAGTTGGGGCGCGGCCGGTCTGGCGGCCTTGACGTCCGCGGTGGGCCTGAGCCTGGGGGCGGTGGTCCGGTACCTGACGCCCAGCGTATTCTACGAGCCGCCGCAATCCTTCAAGATCGGCAACCCCGCGGATTTTTCCTTCGGACCTCCGACGTTCCTGGCGGAAGAAAAAATCTTCGTCTTCCGCGACCGCGAGAAGGGTTTCGCGGTGGCCAGCGCGGTCTGTACCCACCTGGGCTGTACGGTGGGGTATTTCCAGAGCGACGAGCGCTTCCATTGTCCGTGCCACGGCAGTGTGTTTACCGCCGAAGGCGCGGTGCAACATGGGCCCGCTCCACGGCCGCTCGACTGGTTCGAAGTGACTCTGGCGCGCGACGGACAACTACGGGTGGATAAGGACCACACCGTTCCCGCAAGCTATCGCCTCATGGTGTGACGATGAATCCCATACGAGATGCCTGGCAATCGATCTTCCGGCGGGACCCGCTGTCCACCGACAAGGGGAAGTCGGAATTCGTCTTCCTCAACGTGTGGCTCCATATTCATCCCGCCAAAGTGAAAAAAGATAACCTCAAGGTGAAGCACACGTTCTACCTGGGGTTCATCACGTTCTTCCTATTCCTGATCCTGGTGACCAGCGGCGTGGCGTTGATGTTCTACTACCGGCCGCATCCGCCGCAGGCGTATCAGGACATGAAGGATCTGCAGTTCGTGGTGTACCTGGGAAGCTTTCTGCGCAACATGCACCGCTGGTCGGCGCATGGGATGGTGATTTGCGTTTTCCTGCATATGTGCCGCGTGTTTTACACGGGATCCTACAAACGGCCGCGACAGTTCAACTGGGTGATTGGCGTGGTCCTGTTCCTGCTGACGCTGGGGCTGTCGTTCACGGGCTACCTGCTGCCCTGGGATCAACTGGCCTTCTGGGCGATCACGGTGGGAACCAATATTGGCAGTTACGCTCCGCTGGTGGGTGCGCGGGTCCGCGAGTTGCTGCTGGGCGGCCACACGGTGGCGGAGTCGGCATTGCTGCGGTTTTACGTGCTGCATGTGGCCGTGCTGCCGGCGCTGGTCACGCTGCTGACGATGGTGCACTTCTGGCGGGTGCGCAAGGACGGCGGGCTGTCGCGGCCGGTATGGAAGCTGAAAGACCGGCAATCGCCGGAACTGGTGGCGATCGGGGGGGCCGAGAGCAACGCTCCCCTGGCCGCGGCGACGGCATCGCAGGACAAAACCTACGGTCTCATGGAGGTGGTGACCGGGAAGCCTATCTTCGAGACGGTGGGCATGGACGAGGAAGAGGACGCGGTCTTTTCATATCCTTACGCGTTCTTCCGCGAAGGCATCGCCCTGCTGGCGACGGTCACTACGGTAATGGCGGTTTCGCTGTTCTGGCAAGCGCCGCTGGAGGAGATGGCCAATCCGGCGAAGACCCCCAATCCGGCGAAGGCTCCGTGGTATTTTCTGGGTCTTCAGGAACTGGTCAGCCACTCCGCTCTCTTGGGCGGAGTCATCGTGCCGGCGCTGGCCGTGCTGGCGCTCATCGCCATTCCCTACGTCGATCTGAATCCCAGCCGGCGGCCGGCCGACCGGAAATGGGCCATCCGGGCCTTCACCGTGTTCGTGGTGGTGAATATAGTCCTCATCGTCGTCGGGACATTTTTCCGCGGTCCGGGATGGACGTTGGTGGCGCCCTGGGCGCACCTAGCGGGGGCCGAATAAATGGAACGGAGATTACCGCAGTTCTTCTTCGCGCTCAGCCTGGTGGCGCTGGTGCTGATGCTGGGTGCCGTGTGGCAAGCCGCGGCTCCATCGTGGAAGACGTACCAGGAGGAGTTCCACCGGCTGGAGTCGGTGGGTGAGCCGAATGCCGCGGCCAAGAGCGACGTATTGAACGCCGCGCTGGTGATCCGGCAGGATCTGCTGCCCGGTTTGCAGCGCGTCGACCGCTGCACCACCTGTCATCTGGGCGTGGAAGATCCCACCATGAAGAATGCGCCGCAGCCTTTCTCGTTTCACGCCAACCTGGCGCCGCATATCCCGGCGAAATTCGGCTGCACGGTGTGCCATGGCGGGCAGGGACTGGCCACCGACCAGCAGAATGCGCACGGACGGGTAGCGTTCTGGCAGGAGCCGCTGCTGCCCCGGGAATACATCCGCGCTTCCTGCGGCCGGTGCCATAAGGAGGGTGAGGTGCCCGGCGTGCCGGAGTTGACGGACGGGCGCCGCCTGTTCGAATCGCAAGGCTGCCGGGGCTGTCACAAGTTGAACGGCGTGGGCGGGACGGTCGGACCGGACCTCACCGAAGAGGGCGCGGTGCATCGTGCTCCGGGGTGGCTGGAGCGCCATTTTCTGGACCCCAACACGGTTTCGCGCAACTCCCCGATGCCGAATTTTCATTTCACGAAAGAGCAGGCGCGCGCGCTCACGTTCTACATGCTCTCCTTGACCAACGAACAGATGGGAACCTATTACTCCAGCGTGCGGCTGATCCCCAGCGCCGGCTATGGGCGGCAGTTGTTCGTCGAAAAGAATTGCATCGCGTGCCACAATATCGGGGGCGTAGGCGCCAAGAACGGCCCCGACTTGTTGGGGGTGGCCAAGCAGCATTCTCCCGGCTGGCTGGACGAGCAACTGGTGAATCCGCAACTGATCTATCCGGGCAGCAGCATGCCGGACTACGACCTGGAAACGAATTCGCGAAAGGCCCTCATCGCGTTCATGGCATCGGCAACCGCCGAAGATGCGCAGACGATTCTGGCGCAGCGGAGCAAACCGCTGACGGCGGAAGACGCCGCCATCGAGGCGGGCAAACAGAGTTTCTCCCGCTTTGGATGCGTCGGTTGTCATGGCCTGGAGTTGCAGGGAGGCGTGCCGAACCCCAACAGCCAGGGCGGCGAGGTGCCGTCGCTGCTTCACGCCTCGGACGATTACACCAAGGAAGAGGTGGTTAAGATCATCCAAAACGGAAAGGTCCCGCCGGTGGACAATCCGTCGAAGCCGGCGGCTCCGTTATATATGCCTCCGTGGAAGAGCGTCCTGACGGATGAAGATATCCATCGGATCGCCGATTATCTCTGGTCGCTGCAGAAGAAGAAGGACGCCTGGTAGGCTACCCGGCGCGAAGAGTCTTCGGCAGCGGACCGGTCCAACCGGAGCGGCGCCACTCGTTGGCAAGTTGCTCCACCAGGATGGCTCCCGAGTTGTCGAGGATTTTGCGGGCGGCCGATTCGGGGGTCTCGCCGACGCCGTAGACGGTCAGCAGAGCGCCGCCACGGCAAGCGGCCTGGCCGCCAGAATCGGCCTCGGATTCGCTTCCGGAATCGCGCAGCGAGGGGACCGAACTTGGGCATTTCAGTCCGGCGAGTGTCGCCCCCCATAAGCTTACTTCGTCCCGGCGGAAGCCAGCCCGGTAGAGGCCTGAACGGCGCTGTCAGACGACTTCTCTTAATTTTATAGTTGACAACTCGGCCCCGCTCGCGGCATCATCATTTTGGCTCTTAATTCCTTAGTTTAGGGGAGTGTTCGCGAGTGGCTCGAAAAAAATCCATCAATCTGACCGATGCGGAACTGCGTCTCATGGACGTCGTCTGGGACAAGGGCACGGCAACCGTGGCGGAAGTGGCCGACGCCCTGCCGAAAGAACCGGGATTGGCGTATAACACGGTCCTGACCACGCTGCGGATTCTGGAGGACAAGGGGTATCTGGAGCATGCCAAGTCCAAGGAAGGGCGGGCGTTTGTCTACCGGCCGCTGGTGGGACGGAACGAAGCCGGGCGGAACGCCGTACGATACCTGGTGAGCCGGTTCTTTCGCAATTCGCCCGAGATGCTGGTGCTCAACCTTCTGAAAGATGAGGAATTGAGCGAGAGGGAATTGCAGCGGATTCGTCAAATCCTTGCGGAGGAAGAGTCATGAGACCGATTCATGATGTCTGGAGCGCGGCGCTCGCCGCCCTGTTGAGCGGACTCCTGCCGGCGCTGGCGGTGGCCGCGGCCGCCTGGCTTCTGTTGAAACTGACGCCGCGCACCAATGCCTCCACGCGACACGCGGTGTGGTGGTTGGTGCTGGCGCTGGCGGTGATGCTGCCGGCGGGATTCGCGGTGCACGATGCCGGGGGACGGCGTCAACTGGCGGCCGCTGTGAACGCGGCTAGCTGGGCGCCGACCTGGAATCCGAGCGCGGGCGCGCGGGCGGTCGCCGTCCTGTATCCGCGGCGGGCATTGCCGCCTGCAGCCGTCACGCGATCCTCGCGGGTCGGGGCGCTGCGAGTGCGCGCTGGAGGATGGGCTGGCGGACTCCTGATTCTGTGGATGGCGATTTTCCTGGTGCAACTGGGACGGCTTGGCGGCAGCTTCGTCCGGCTGCGGGGCGTCAAGCGGCGAGCCCGGCAGGCGTGGCCGGAGCTGGAGGCGCGCTTCGCAAGCTGGACGGCGGCCTGCGGGATTCGCCGTCCGGTCCGCCTGCTGGTATCGGATGAAGTGGCGACGCCGATGGCGGCCGGTTTCCTGCGCCCCGCGGTGATCCTTCCGGGGCGGCTGCCGGCCGAATTCGGTCCCACGGACCTGGACCATGTGCTGCTGCACGAGCTCTCGCACCTGGGACGGCGCGACGATTGGAGCAACCTGCTGGCGCGCGTGGCGCAAGCAGCTTTCTGGTTCAACCCGGCGGCGCTGTGGGCGCTGCGGCGCATCGAACGGGAACGGGAGATGGCGTGCGACGAATGGGTGGTGGAGGCCACGGGAACGCCGCGGCCGTATGCCGCCAGCCTGGCGCGATTGTTCGAGTTTTGCATGGCACGGCGCAAGGAAGCGCTGGCGGCGGGAATGGCGGGCCATGCCTCGCACCTGGGCGAACGCATCGAGGTGCTGGTGCGGCGCAAAGGCGCCTGCTCGCGGCGGGTCTCGGCGCTGCGCGTAGCGGGATGCACGGCGGCGCTGCTGCTGCTGACAGCGGTGGCGGCGCGGACGCCGCGTTGGGTGGTGCTGGCGCAGGATCCGGCGAGGCCGGCTTCGGCCAGCCGTGCGAGCGCCGTACCGGCGCCGCCCGCGCGGACAGCCGATCCGCATTCCTTTCTGGCGGCGGTGGTGGCGGCGGGCTATGGCGATCTGTCGGTGGACGAGATCATTCAACTGCGCAACAGCGGTGTCTCGGGCGCGTACCTGCTGGGCGTCAGCCGGGCCGGCTGGGGCCATTTGAAGACGCGCGAGATCATCGACTTGCTTAGCTCCGGTGTGAGCCCGGATTTCCTGCGGGCGGTGGGCGAGGCGGCTATTCCGGGGGCCACGCTGCACGGGGTGATCGCCCTGAATCAGAGCGGCGTAACCGCTGCGTACATCCTCGAAGTGCAAGCGGCCGGGATGGGCGCGTTTTCGACGGAGCGCATCATTGAGCTGCACAATAGCGGCGTGCGGCCGGCGTTGCTGGCGGCCTTGCGGGACGCCGGATTTACGCACCTGGACGCGCGCGAGATCATCGATGCGCAGAATAACGGACTGGGCCCGAAGGATCTGCGGGAAGCCAGACAATACGGATCGAGCCTGACCTTGAAACAAATTCTCAGGCTGAAACAGGCAGGGGTGCTGTGACATGAGTAGAACCTCGGCAATCGTATGGGGCGCGGTGATTCTGGCGGGAGTGGTAGTGGTGTGTCAGGGAGCCCATCAGGACTGGGAATTGCAGCGGTCGGGCGACGGCAACCAAATGCGCTTCACGGTGAAGAAGTTTGAGCCCGGGCACGGGAAATGGTCGTCCACCTTCGACACGCCGTTCCAGCGTTTCCGCGGACTGTCGCTCGACACCGTGGATGGGGGCGGCAAAGCGCAGTTCGAATATGTCCAGGACGCCGGGAAACTGGTCTGCGAGGGCGGGTTCCGGTGGGGCCGGGGATCGGGATCGTTCCGGTTTGTGCCCAATCCGCGCTTCGCATCCGAACTGAAGTCGCTGGGGTACGACGTTCCGCCCGATGAGGCGCTGTTTTCCATGATGCTATCGGGCATCAGCCTCGATTTCGCTCGGGAAGCCAAGGAGGCTGGGCTGCAGACGTCCATCGAACAACTGGCGGACCTGCAGAGAGCCGGCGTCACGCTGGAGTTCATTCGCGATGCGCGGCGCGACGGATACTCCGGCCTCTCGGCACGCGACTACATCGATCTGCACACGCAGGGAGTGCGCACGGGATTCCTGCGAGAGTTGAAAGACGCCGGCTACGATCTCTCGGCGCAGGAAGTGATTTCGCTGCAGGTTCAAGGGATCAACGGCGAATTCCTGCGGCAGCTAAAGAGCTACGGTCTGCATCCCAAGGCGTCGGAGTTGGTGCAACTGCGGGTGCAGGGAGTGACGCCGCAGTATCTGGAGGGCTTACAGGCTGCCGGCTACTCCGATCTGTCCGCAAACGAGATCGTGTCGCTGCACTTGCAAGGAGTGCGCGCCGAGTTCATCCAGGCAGCGCGCGACCTGGGCTACCGTTTTACCCCCAGGGAACTGGTGGAACTGCGAAACAACGGGGTGGATGCCGGCTATCTGCGGAGACTGCACGAATCGGGAATGCGGACGTTGTCGGCAATGGAGATCACCAAGCTGAAACAGAACGGAGTGGACTGAAGGAGTTCACAGTAGACAGTTTTCAGTTCACAGTTACCAAAGCGGCCTCGCGGCGTTGACTGTGAACTGTGTACTGTAAACTGTCAACTTATTTCAGCAAATTCTCCACGAAGACGTGCTCGATGGGCCAGTAGCCGAAGGCGCGATTGCCGCTGCTGCGGAAGGTGCCGGAGGTCAGAACGCCGCTCAGATCGCCGGGATTGGGCGTGGCTTTTTCAAGCGCGATCATCTGGCGCAGCGTTTCGGTGGTGTGGGTCATTTGCTGTGCCGCGTCGTAGGCATCCTGGTCGCTGTGGCAGACCACCGTCAGTTTGAGGGCGAAGCGATACCCCTCGGGGACGAAGGCCAGGGTGACGGTTTCGGCGCGTTCCACGGCGCGCGCAAAGGGGCGGGTGCCGTCGGGCAGGTTTTCGGTGGATTTTAACAGCGAGGGCGGAAGAGATGCCCACACCGCGGCATCGGGGAGATGCGGATCGGGTCCCGAAGCCGGGCTCGCCAGGCGCATGGCGGCCATTTCGTCGGTGCTCACGGCCAGCGCCATCAAGCCGGACTGAATGGGCATGAAGGAGATCTTGCGGTCGGGGGCGCTGCCGGTCATGCGACACAGGGAGTTGTAGCACTTGCCCTGCTGCGATTCGGCGTACTTGCGGAGGACCTTCCAATCGAAGCGGCCCTTAGCCAGAACGAAACGGCCGGTTGGGCTGAAGGCGGCCATGACGGCGTCCAGGTCCTGTTTGTAATTGAAGGTGGTGTCCTGGACGAAGCGCACATACTCGGGATCCTCGGGGGACTTGGCGCTGTCGAACAATTGCATGAGGCCGCCGCGGCGCAGCGCCTCGAAATCGATGTAGAGGACCAGGGCGTCGCCGGCGGGGAGCCGTTTCCACAGGGCCGCGGGGGTGAGATCGCGGGAACGGTACCAGAAGACTCCGCCGACGGCGGCGGCGCAGACCACGGCCACTAATGCGATCAGCAGCCAGGCGCGGACTTTGGGATTCACCTCCGCAGTATCACACAACTAAGCGATGGCCGGCGCCGCCAGCGTAACACGGCTTTCGTTCCAGAGGCGGATATAGGGCTGCAGATCGTGCATCATCTGGCGGAAGCCTTCGAGCGTCAAGGACTGGGCGCCGTCGCTGACGGCCTTTTCGGGACAGGGATGCACTTCCACGATCAGGCCATCGGCGCCGATGGCCACTCCGGCGCGGGCCACGGGCGGGACCAGACTGCGCCTGCCGGTGGCGTGGCTGGGGTCGAGAATCACGGGCAGATGCGACAACTCGTGGAGCACCGGAACGGCGGCAATGTCGCAGGTGTTGCGGGTGACCGTCTCGAAGGTCCGAATGCCGCGTTCGCAGAGGATCACATTGGGATTGCCGTGAGCCACCACGTACTCCGCCGACATGAGCAGTTCCTTGACGGTGGAACTCATGCCGCGCTTCAGCAGCACCGGCCGGCCGCAGGAGCCGAGGGATTTCAGGAGGGCGAAATTCTGCATATTGCGCGCCCCTACCTGCATGCAATCGGTGTATTCGGCGACCAGTTCGACGTCGCGGTCGCTCATGATTTCCGTGATGATGGCCAGTCCGGTTTGCTCCTTGGCTTTGCGGAGCAGGCGCAGGCCTTCGAGTTCGAGACCCTGGAAATCGTAGGGTGACGTGCGCGGCTTGAAAGCGCCGCCACGCAGGACGCGGGCGCCGGCGGCGGCGACGCCTTCGGCGGTTTCCATGATCTGCCGCTCGCTTTCCACCGAGCACGGGCCGGCCATGACAACGAACTGGTCGCCACCGATGGCGGTTCCGTTGAGACGAATGACGGACGGTTCCTTCTTGAACTCGCGGCTCACGAACTTGTAAGGCGCGGAGATGCGCATGGCGCTTTCGACGCCGGGGGTGGCTTCGAGCGATTCCAGGCAGGCAGTGACGTCGCCGACGCCGACCACGCCGATCACCACGCGCTCATCCCCTTCAATGGAGTGGACTTTGTAGCCGAATTCGCGGATCCGCTCGCAGACGTGGTCGATCTCGGTCCGGGTGGCATGCTGGCGCATGGAAATGATCATGGTTTTAGTATACACCAAGACAGTGCTCCACTTGTCTCTAACAGTATTAAAACAATCAGATAGATGGCACCACTAGATGATTGTGTATTTTGTCGAATTGGGCAGTAGGTATTTCTGCCAGCGGACCGCTTTCGGCCCGGAAGGGCAGCCCAAGAAGGCAGCATAGCGGGCATCGGAACCGCGACCGGCAGGGAGCGGCCCGAGCGAGCGATGAGGCCCCCTGATTCTCTATGGTTCGGGCGCAGGAGACCGTAACTCTTCGTCGGGCCGCTCCCTGCGGTCGCGGTTCCAAAGCGGCGCCACCCAGGGAATCTCGGCAGGCGGGTGAGACAAGGCTATTGCAGGCTGGTTTCCAGGGGGGCGGTGCGGGGACCTTCGCGGCCGGCGGCATCGACGGCGGAAACGGCGTAGCGATAGACTTTGCCGGCTTCCACGGCGCGGTCGGAATACGTCGGGACGCCGCCGACCTCGGCGATCTTGACGAAATCGCCGCCGGCGACGGAGCGATACAGACGATATCCGGCGGGTACGGGACCCTCGGGGCTGTCCCAGGACAGCTCGATCGAAACCGCGGCCGGCAATGCCCGCAGTCCGGTGGGCACGCCGGGCGGCGGCGCTTCGGGGGTGATGGACTTGGGGTCGGGGAGATCGCTTTGCGCTTCCTGGCCGCGGGGCAGGGGCACGAAGGTCTGCACCAGGTAGCGATAAGTTTTGCCGAACTCGGTCGAAGTGTCGAGCCATTCGGGCTTGACGACATCGGGGGCGACCTGGCTGTACGCGGTGTCCGTGCCTTCCACTCGCAGGATATGAAAATGATCGCCTCTGGCCTGCCAGGTGAGGCGCACGCCGGCGGCGGTGGACTCGGCGCGGATATCGTGCGGCACGTCGGGCGGCGGCACCACGGGCACGGTCAGGGGGGCGGACCAGCCGGAATCCTTGCCATTGGAGCCCACGACACGCGCGGTAATGACGGCATCCTTGCCGATCCATTCGGCGGCGGGAATTTCGTAGCGGGCGACGCCATCCTTGACGACCGGGGCTTCGGGATGGCGGACGCCGATGCGCAGGTCCAGGGTCAGCGGGGCTTTGAGCGGCTGGCCCTCGGTGGTGAGGACGGGGACCAGGAACTGCACGATCAGCTTGTCGCCGCGCTGCACGGCGGCCAGGCTGCTTACGCGGGAGGGGACATTGGCGAGCGGCGGAAGCGGGCCGCCGATATACCCGCAACCGGGCGCCAAAGCGAAGGCCGCCGCCAGGGCGGGAAGGAAAGAACGCGCCGTTCGTGGGGCCAAGCGACTAGTGTAATACGAGGCGGCGCCACGGGCCGGGAAACGCGTCGATTTCCCCCTCTCAGGAACGCGGCGCATCGCCGACCTGGCCGGCCAGAGCTTTCTTTTTGGGCTCAGCGGCCCGTTCCGGAGGGGGGCGCAGTTGTGCGTCCTCCAGGCGGCGCGTTTCCTGCCAGGTGTAGATCATGCGGTGAATGACGGTGAGATTGGACAGAATGGCGATCACCCACAACACCGGCGCCATTCTCAAAAACAGCGCCCCGATAATGATCAGCACCACGCGCTCCGGCCGCTCCAGAAAGCCGACTTTGCACTTGGGAATGGTGTTCTCGGCGCGCGCACGGGCGTAGCTGATCATCACCGAACCGGTCATCACCACGGCGGTGAGCACGATATAGAAGAAGCGATTGATGGACGCGTAATAGACCAGCAGCCCCATGTAGAGCGCCAGGTCAGAATAGCGGTCCAGGACCGAATCGAAGAAGCCTCCGAAACGGGTGACGCGGTTGGAGGCGCGGGCCACGCGGCCGTCGACCATGTCGAACAACCCGGCCCCGATGACCACGACTCCGGCCCATCGGAAGCTGCCGGCCGCGAACAGCCAGGCGGCCCAGATATTGATTACGAGTCCGAGGAACGTGAGCACGTTCGGATGGATTCGCGACAGCGCCAGCCAACGCACAATGGTGTCGATGATAGCGCCCGCAACCTTCCCGATTCCGCCGGTCAGGGTCATATCATTCTTCGATCAAATCGTGAATGGTGGTGACTTTGAGGATCTCTAGGTCCTTCACGCCGCCGGGGCTCTGCACCCGGACGGTGTCACCCGCCTCTTTGCCGAGAAGCGCGCGACCGATGGGCGACGTGGTGGAGATCTTCCCATTGGCAAAATCCGCTTCTTCGACGGTTACCAGCTTATACGTAATCTCTTCCTCGCGCTTGGTATCCAGAACGACGACCAGGGATCCGAGACCGATGCGGTCGTAGGGGATCTTAGTGAAGTCGATCATGGACAGGTCCGCCAGCCGTTGTTTCAACTGGTTCAGACGGGCATTGACATACCCCTGCCGGTCCTTGGCGGCGTGGTACTCGGCGTTCTCGCTTAAGTCGCCGTGAAGGCGCGCTTTGAGGATCTCCTTGGGAAGCTCGACCTTCAGTTCGTAGTCCAGCGTGGCGATTTCGTCCTGCAGTTTCTTCTTAATGTCCATTACGGGCCGGAGAGATTCCCCAGGTGACATTATCACATACGGCGTTGCCGCCGGTTTCCTGGGTTGGTGGAAAGGGTCGGGAAGGCAATTCAGCTCGCATCCTTACCGGAGGTTGAACTTCTTCATTTTGTAGCGGAGGGTGTCGCGGGTGACGCGCAGCAGGCGGGCGGCCTGGGTCTGGTTGCCGTTGGTTTTCTCCAGGGCGCGCACCAGCAGGCTGCGCTCGTTGTCCTCGAGCGACAGGCCATCGGTGGGAATCTCCGCCCCCATGGGCGCGGTCATGGAGACGCCGGTGTCGGGGCGGGAGATGGCAATGGGCAGACTGGCGGTGGTAATGAGAGCGGAATCTTCCAGAATCATGGCGCGCTCGATGGCGTTGCGCAGTTCGCGCACGTTGCCCGGCCAATCGTGCATTTCCAGCAGCTTGGCAGCGGGCGCGTCCAGCCCTTCGATATTGCGCTTGAACTTGCGATTGTAGTGTTCAATGAAGAACTGGGTGAGCGGAACGATATCCTCGGCGCGTTCGCGCAGCGGCGGAATGAGAATCTGGATGACGTTCAGGCGGAAGTAGAGATCCTGGCGGAAAGCGCCTTCCTTGACGGCTTCGCGCAGATTCTTGTTGGTGGCGGCGATCACCCGCAGGTCGAGATTGATATCCTTCAACCCGCCCAGGCGCCGGAAGCTTTGCTCTTCCAGCACGCGCAGCAGCTTGGCCTGGAGCATCAAGGGAATTTCGCCGATTTCGTCCAGGAACAGCGTCCCTTTGTCGGCCAGTTCGAAGATGCCGCGCTTCTGGGCGCGGGCGTCGGTGAAGGCGCCCTTCTCATAACCGAAGAGCTCGCTTTCCAGCAGGGTTTCCGGAATGGCGGCGCAATTGATGGCGATGAAGGGCTCGGCCTGGCGGAGGCTCTGGTAGTGCAGCGTCTTGGCGACGAGGTCCTTGCCGGTTCCGTTCTCGCCTTCGAGCAGGATGGTGGTGGCTTCGCTGGCGGCCACGCGGCGCACGAAGTTGAGGACTTCGCGCATGGGCGCCGATTCGGCGATGACTTCGCGCTTCTGCGGCGCAGCTTCCTCGGTGATGTCCTTGATGGTGGCGACGACGCCGGTGAGATGGCCGCCGCTGTCGAACATCTGGTTGGTGCGCATCACCACCAGGCGCTCCATGCCGTTGTCGGTATGCAGGCGGACGGTGCAGTTGGGCGCCGCGGGAGCCTGGTTGAGTCCCACCAGCACGCCGCAGCCGGGCTCGCACAGCGAGCATTTGAAGATGTCCTGGCAGTGTTTGCCGAGCATCTCGTCGGAAGACATGCCAAAAAGCTTCTCAGCCGCCCGGTTGACGCCGGTGATGCGGAATTCCGGGTCGTACAAAACCAGGGCGTCGGAAAGTTGGTCAAACACCGATTCTAGAACCGCGGTCTGTTGCCAACCTGGGGTGATCTTGGACATGGAGCTTGCGTCGTCCCCAATTATAACAGCCCAGTCTTGGGTCAATTGGCTCAACAAACGGCACCGTTGGGGGGAATTGACCCCACCCCGTAGGGGGGAATCCGGACTGTAAACCCCGTGAAACCGGTGTGAGGGCTCGGTGGTGATGCAATTGCTAATCCGGAGTTTGGAGGCTTTATGTCCCGTTTTAAGATTATCGTGCCCGCTGTCATCCTGCTGGGCGGTTTCCTGATTTGCTCTATGGCCACATACGGCAAGCCGGAATACACCAAAGCTACCAAGAAGGCATGCATCTATTGCCACGCGAAGAACGTTCCTGGCGACGCCAAGGCCATGGCCGGAAATCTGACGGACGCCGGCAAGTATTACAAAGACAAAAAGACGTTGGACGGTTACGTCGAAAAGAAGTAGTTGAGAGCGGGTGGAGGCGGAAGTTGTCCA
>Ga0181529_10003694_pt1 | contig 17177 bp, 13 predicted proteins | sample PEATcosm2014_Bin_36_FD_119763 | JGI IMG/M metagenome (GOLD analysis project Ga0181529, IMG submission 119763) | Peatland microbial communities from MTU Mesocosm Facility, Houghton, MI, USA - PEATcosm2014_Bin10_30_metaG | ecosystem: Environmental > Terrestrial > Soil > Wetlands > Peat | place...
ACTGGTTTTGGCGACCCATGCGGCTTTCGTCACCCGGACAGAGGTGCGGACCCGCGGTGTACGGGGCACATCTCGGCATGCGCAGGATAGGTTCGACAAATTACCCGGATGCACCACTTAGATCCTTAGCAGGTTGTTGAGGATGAACATGTCCAGGCCCTCGTAGTCCTGCGCTTTGACGTAGGAGGCCCACTCCTCGCGGTCTATGGAGATGGAGAGCTGGACCATCCGCTCGAAGATCTCCTTGCTGTTGGCCAGGTGCTTCCAGGCGATTTCGAAGGGCTGCGTGCGCATCGCTTTCACGTCCAGGCCGACGACCTCGCCGTTCTTGCCGTAGTCGCCGCGCACGAGGGTGTCTACCATGTTGAAGGCGCGGCGCGGATCGACGGTGCCGAACGCCTTATCCTCGTCGAACTTCAGGCCGTTCTGGTCGTTGAGGTGCACGCCCCACAGCTTCTTATGCCAGAGCGCGTAGGCCATTTCGTCCGACGGGTCCAGGCCGAGCAGGATGCAGTGCGCCGCCTCGATGAGCGCGCCAACGCGGGAGGGATCGCTCGTCTTGTAGGCGAGGGCCAGGAAGTGGCCGGTGCTCGGGACGTACATATGGTCCATCGGCTCGTTCGGCTTCATTTCGCCGAGGAGCAGGATCTTCGGATCGAACGAGAGGATCGCGTTGCAGTACTCGAGGAGGCGATCGAAGGCGACCTGCGCGTCCTTCGCCTCGCGGATATAGGTGCCTTCGCGGGCGGGCCAGATCACGACGCGCTTTGCGTTCAGCTCGTTTGCGATCTCGACGGTGCGCTTGGCGCGGTCCAGCGCCACCTGGCGGGACTCTTTCGAGTTGGAGGTCGGACCGCCGTCGGCGAACCTGGGGTCTTCCCAGATCCGGGGCGCGATGAACTCGACCGTCAGGGCGTTGTCCTCGCAGATGCGCTGCACGTCGGCGCAGACGCTCTTCAACCGGGATGCCGGCACGTCCATCGGAACGACGTCGTCGTCGTGGAACTGGATGTAGGTGAAGCCGAGCCGTTTGAGGATCTGCGCCTTCTCCGCCAACTCGCGCTCCGGGCGCACTGGCGGCCCGAACGGATCGGCGCCCGTGTTCAGGTTCCAGACACCGGCCGAAAACTCAAATTTGGTATTCACGTTATGTGGCCCTCCTCGGCGCGGCTATGCGAGCAGGAACCCGCGGCGCCGCGAGCGAATCGATGATCGTTCGCGCGCAAAGTTCCACGCGAACGATGCAAACCCCTCTTGGAAGGCGCGGGCTGCGGGCATTGCCGTTGCGATTGAGCTCTCCTGCGCTAAGGAAGGCAGGCAGAATCGATGTGCTTCGACCCGGCCGGAATCGCGAGCCCCTGTGCGAGCGGCAATTAGTGCTACCCGAGCTGCAAACCCATAGTTCGGCGATCGCGACGCCTGCGGGGCCCGTGGATGTCCAGACGAGCTTCGCGATGCTGCGCTCGATCGAGAACGCGCCGGGCTTCGACACGCCTCGCAGCGTAACGCTTCGCTACGCCTCCGACACGCGCGCGGATTCGGTATTCGTCGCCGGAACGTTCAACGAGTGGGACATCGCAGCCAACGCGCTGACGCCCGACGCGACCGGACGATGCTGGACCGTGACGCTCCGGCTCACGCCGGGCCTGTACGCCTATAAGTTCGTGGTGAACGGCGGCGAATGGCTGCTGGACCCGAATGCGCCGAGCGCAGACGACGGGCTGGGCAACCGCAACTCGATCCTGATCCTTGTGCCGGAGGGCTTCGAGCGGCCCGCCCGCCTCGGCGACGGCCGGATCACGGCCTCCGGGGTGGTCCATTCCGCGAGCCGGGCCTACGTGCGGCGCGTGGATGCGCAGCAGATCCGGATCGTGCTGAGGACGCGTCTGGGCGACGTTCGGGAGTGCCGGCTCGTCACATGCGTGGCGCCCGGATCCGGGCCGCGCAAGCGCGTCGGGTCGAGGCAGGGGGCGGAGGAGGGTTGCGAGATCGAGGCGATGAGCCGCTACGACGCCGATCTCCTCTACGACTACTGGAGCGCCTCCGTCGCGCTGCCCGCCCGCGGCTCGCTCTATTACGCGTTTCAGCTCGACGACGGCGACGGCCCGGTGACTTACGACGCGACGCACAGGCTGCGAAGCGGCGACGCGGTCGACGAGTGGCTGCGGCTCTCGGCGCGCGACTATCCGAATCCCCGGCCGCCCGGATGGGCGCGCGACGCCGTCTTCTATCAGATCGTGCCGGACAGGTTCGCCCGGGGCGGCGATGGAGCCGATCTCGCCTCGGCGCCGCAGGGCGCCGATCCGTCGCCCTGGATCCGAAAGGGCGGCGACCTGGAGGGAATCCGCGCCCGGCTCGGCTACGTGGCGGATCTGGGAATCGACGCGCTCTATTTCACGCCCGTCTTCGCCGCGCGCAGCTATCACGGCTACGATACGACGGACTATCATCGCGTGGAGCCCGCTCTCGGCTCGAACGAGGATCTCAGCCGGCTCGTGTCGGACGCACACGGCCGCGGGATGCGCGTTATTCTGGATGGCGTATTCAACCATACCGGAACGGACTTTTTCGCCTTTGCGGACCTGCGGGAGCGGGCCGCTGCGTCGCCGTACCGGGATTGGTACAGCGTGAGCCGCTTCCCTATCGAGGTGGGGCGCGGACAGCGGACGTATCAGTGCTGGTTCAACCATCCGGGTATGCCAAAGCTGAACGTGGCGAACCAGGAGGTGCGGCGCTATCTGCTGGAGGCGGCGACGCTCTGGATACAGCAGGCGGGCATCGACGGCTGGCGGCTGGACGTGGCGAACGAGATCGACCATCCCTTCTGGATGGAGTTCCGCAAGGCGATGCGCGCCACGAAGCCGGACGCGCTGCTTGTGGGCGAGATCTGGAACAACGCTGCGGCATGGCTGCAGGGCGACGAGCTGGATTCGGCCATGAACTACTGGTGGCGCGCGGCGGTGATGGACTTCTTCGTGACGGATCGGATCGGCCCGTCGGTCTTCGATCTGAGACTGAGGGAGATTCGGGAGGAGTATCCGGCGCCGGCGACGGCCGTGATGATGAACATGCTGAGCAGCCACGACACGGTTCGGCTGCGAACGCTTTGCGGCGGCGACCGGGCGCGCGAGCGCCAGGCCATTCTTTTCCAGATGACGTATCCGGGCATGCCCTGCGTCTACTACGGCGACGAGATCGGCATGGAGGGCGGCCCGGACCCGGACAACCGCCGGACGATGATCTGGGAAGAATCGCGCTGGGACCGGGACCTGCTCGACTTTTACCGCCGGCTGATCGCGCTGCGGAGGGCCAGCCCGGCGCTGCGCCGAGGAGAATACCGAACGCTCGTGGCGGACGATGCCCGCGGCCTGTTCGCGTTCTTGCGGATCGACGCGCACGAGAGGGTGGTGGTGGCGTTCAATCGGGGCAAGCGGCATGCGCGGCTGTCGCTCGATGCTGCCGACGTGGGCGGAGGCCTGCTTCGGGATTGGCTCGGCGGCGCGCCTCTCCTGGCGCGCGCGGGTCGGTTCACTATGACCGTGCCGGCCGGCGGTATGATGCTGCTTGGAAAGCCCCCACCCCGCGAGATTCTGTGCAAATAGCTGGCGCTGCGGCCCCTCCCCCAAGAACGGGAGAGGGGAGATTGGTTTGTCCACTGTTGCGTCTTGTGCGGTCGGCGTGGGCGCCGGGATGCCCTTGCGCGCACCAATGCGCGCAAGGTGACAGGGGGGTTTTCCCCTCCCTGTCCCTGGGGGAGTGGGGTGCGTCAGCCACTGAGGGGGCTGTGCAGCCACGCTTCGCAGCCACGTGCCGCAGGCCGCCCGAGGCCTTTTGAGGTGTGCGCCAAATCAGGCGGACGCACTGCTTAGCACGCGAGGCGCAGTTTGGGGACTGTCTCGGAGGCTGGACGACGGTTCTGTGTGATTCTTTAGATGGGGAACTCTGCGGAGGGCGTGCGGGCGGTGCGAAGGTATCCGGCGATTTTTGCGGTGAAGTCGGGATAGCGGGCGCCGTGCCGATCCGCTTTTCCACTTGCCCGTCCGCACGGCCTGCTCGAAGCCTCGCTCGTGGAACTCCCGGTACATGGACTCGTGCCGGGGCTGGCGGTGTCGGGTCAGCGCCGGCACGAGCGATATGAACTCGAGTCCGGCGGACGACGTGGCGCCCGGTTCGCCGAAGGACCGGCTGACCGACGGTGTCGTCGTCTAGGCGCGTGGCGATCGAATCGCGCTCATCCTCCCGCCGGGCGGCTTGTTGCTGTTCGGAGGGCCGAGACCGTAGGATCGCCCGGCGGAGGCTCCTTTCGAGCCGGCTGCGGGACACTTCGTGCCATTGCGCTGCGCTCGTTTCCGGTGTAGGCGCATGGCGGGGAACACGCATCTCGGGCAGGCAAGAGCCACCGGGCGGCGTTGCCCGGTGGCTCGTCAGGGACGAAGTTCGCTGTGAGCGACGGATTCGCATTGCGCGAGCGGCGGGCGCGACGCTTCAGGCGGCCGCGCGCCTATTGCGGCGCTGGCGAGCAAGCTGCAGCAGCAGTCCGCCGGAGCCGGAGACCATCATCGCGATTGTGGAGAACTCCGGAGTCGCGGCCGATGGACCGGTGAGCGAGACACCATCCAGCAGCGGGAACGGGCCCACTCCTGCCGGCGACCCGTTGGCGAGGAACGACAGCGTCTCGGTGCTGCTGGTTGCCGTGAAGGCGTTCGAGAACAACATCCAGCCGGTAAAGCCCTGGCTCGCGTTATTTGCCGTCGGGGTGTCGACGGTGTCGCTTCCTAGCGAGACCTGCCAGCTCTGCAGAGTCGGACCGAAGCCGCTCGTCGCCTGGGCGCCCGCCCAATAGAAACTGAGAGTGTACTGCTGGCCCACCTGCAACCCGGTGATGCCCTGCGAGAGCGGCGCGTTGCCGAAGCCGGCGGCTGCGCCGAAGAAGTCTCCTCCGTCCGGGCTGGCGGTGAACCCGTTGTTCGAGCCGTTGCCCGGCCCCCATATCATAAAGTTGGGGTTTGGCGGGCTGTAGGTCGAATTTACCCCGACTGTGTCGAACGTGTTGTCCCCGACAAATACGAACGGATACGGCGGGCCGCCGTTCACCTCTGCCCCGACTGTCCAGTCGGCGAGCGTAGTGATTCCGGGAGCAATCTCGCCTACGCCCCCGTTCACCTCGAAGCTGCCGTTTGTAACGAACTGGGCGATGTTGGTCGGTATGGCGTGTGCGGGAAGTGCGAGTATTGCTAGAAGAGCGATCGGTGCGGTCAGAGCGAGCGTGCGACGGAGGCTGGACATGATATTATCCTTTCGTGGGATCCCCGCGATGGGGTGCGCCAGAGCGTGTTGGCTGGCGGCGGCTGATCGTCGGCATGGATGAAACGGCGCGGGCCGGGAACGGCGGGCCTGCGCTCTCAGCAGCCAGGAATTAAGCAAATATAGCACAGCAAGCGCGCCGATCGATGCTGCTACCGATAACGGCGATAAAATCACGCATTAATGCTGGCCTGAGCGGGGACCGAGGCGCGGCCCATCGGGCAGGCATATCGCCTGACGGCCGGACTACGGCGCCGATTATCTTCGCGTTCTATGGGTCGCCGGCAGTGCCGAAGTTCTGCGGCAGGAGGCTGAAGTCGTTCAGATCGATGACGATGTTTCCATTGATGGCGCCGGGATGTTCCCGTAAGCGCTCGCCACACTTGCGCTGCCCCAGCCCAATTGGCCGTAGTTGTCATGGTCGCAGGAGCAGGGGCCGGGCGAGCTCGACGTCGCTCGCCGAAATCGTCTCCGTGGGGGAACACGTGGCCCTGCTGCAGCCGGCGCTACCGCGGAGGCTGGACGACGGGGCTGTGCGATTCTCTGATGGGGAACTCGACGGAGGGCGTGCGGGCCGTGCGAAGGTATTCGGCGATCTTTGCCGTGATTTCGGGATGGCGCGCGAGAAAGGGTCGTGGTCGCATTCAACCGGGGCAAACGCGCTGCGCGGCTATCGCTCGCCGCTAAGCTACATGCGCCCGCATGTCGCGAGTCGTTTGGGCCGCGCCTCCGCTGATCGCCGCGGCCAGGCCTGAGTCGACGAGCCAGGCCCGATCCCCTTCTGCACCCGGCCCGGTTCGCGAGATGTCGGACAGCCAGTCGACTACTGCACGTTCCGCCGCGTATTCCTTGTCCATGTCGTTATGCCGATAACGATTCGCGTACCGATCGAGGACCCTGGCGTCGTGGTATTCGAAGTCCGGACGCTCCGATCCTTCGTGATCGCGTCGGAGATCCCACAGAAAAACGTCCCCGGGCAGGCAAACAAGCAGGAAATACCGCGCGTGCGGTGTCGCGCTGTGCGCCCGCAGATTCCGGTAGAGCTGTTCCGCGAATTCGGCGATCGGGGTTCTCCGTCGCGCGCTGGCCGCCTTTACCTCGACGGCTGCTACGAGAGCGCCGTCCGCGCCATAGATGGCGACGTCGTACCTGGGCGCAACGCGGGCTCCAGCGATCTGCCACTCGCCCTCGCGCACCATGTATTCGAGGCAAGGCCTACACACGTTTACCTGCACGCGCCCGGGCAATTTCCACACCGCTGTAACAGGCGCCGGATTGCGAGCCTGGCAATCTGGAGACTGGATTTCGCATTCGCCCAAGAGAACGACGCCCGACGGTTCTACGGCCCTCACTATTTATCTCCTTCGAAACTGAGCCAGTCGACCAGCCTGTCTCTGGCGTCCTCGACGAGATCCGCCCGATCCCGTGGGCTGATGGCGGAATAAAACGACGCGCGCAAGCTCGTTTCAGCCTCGTCGACGTAATTGCCCGGCGGCGCGAACGGCCGATCGTAGCCGGCCGCCAACCTCTCTGCGTGCGCAAGTTCATGGGCGAGGGCCGCAAGAAGCGACATTCGAGCATTTGCGCTCGTTCCTTCGCCCGGATACGCGTCGGCGCCGAGGAAAACGGAGTTGGATCCCTGAACGAATCTCGTGCGCGAGCCGTGAACGTGCGCCTCATTGCAGTCCATCGGCCTGCCAACCTCGCCGCAAAGGAGCGTCCACGCTAGTTGGCACGACTGGATCTGCTGTTGGGTGAGACCTGTATAGTTGCGTTCTCCGAGCATAATCGGAACCGATCCGGCGAGGCGCTCACGAGACCCCGCTGCGATGTCGTGCGTCGACGGAGCGCCGGCGCCGGTGTTCCGCTGCCCCATTATACCAAAAGCGCGCGCGCCAATGACGCCGGCCTCGGCCCGTGCGGCGCGCCGCGGGGTCCGCGCGTCGCGGACGAATATAGCCGCCGGCACCCTACCGCGGAGGCTGAACGACGGTTCTTTGCGGCTCTTTGATGGGGAATTCTGCGGAGGGAGTCCGGGCGGTGCGAAGGTATTCGGCGATTCTTGCGGTGATTTCGGGATAGCGGGCTGCGAGGCCAATGCGCTCGCCGGCGTCGGTTGAAAGGTCGTACAGCTCGATGGGATAGTGGGTGGCGTGACGGACAGCCTTCCACTTGCCCATGCGCACGGCCTGCTCGAAGCCTCGCTCGTGGAACTCCCAGTACATGAACTCGTGCTGGGGCTGGCGATGCCCGGTCAGCGCCGGCACGAGCGATATGCCGTCGAGTCCGGCGGGCGACGCGGCGCCGCCTATCTCCGCGAAGGTCGGGAAGAGATCCCAGAATGCGAGGGGATCCGTATTCGTCGAGCCGGGCTTGATATGGCCGGGCCAGCGCGCGGCGAGCGGAACGCGGATTCCGCCCTCGTACAGGTCCCGCTTGATGCCGCGCAGCGGGCCGTTGCTGTCGAAGAAGGGCGGATCGGCGCCGCCCTCGGCGTGCGGGCCGTTATCGCTGCTGAACATTACTATGGTGTTGCGGTCGAGATCCCGCTCCTTGAGGAGCGCCATCAGTTTGCCTATGTCGGCGTCCATCCGCGTGATCATCGCGGCGTAGTTCTTGAGCTGCTGCGGCCAGTGACGATCCGTATAGGGCGCGTCGCTCGGAACCTGCATTCCCGCGTCCACGAGCTCGCTGTTGGCGTGAGGAATGGTGTAGGCCAGATAGAGAAAGAAGGGCTGCGAGCGCTGCTTGCCGACGAAGTCGAGCGCTCTCTGCGTGAAGAGATCGTGGATGTACGCGCCCTTCGGAACGAAGAACTGCTCCTCGTTCTGCCACACCCAGTCCGGATAGTAGTTGTGGGCGCGCCCCTGGTTCAGAAAGCCGAACCACTCGTCGAATCCCTTGCGGTTCGGGACGCCGGTCGAGCCGGCCTCTCCCATGCCCCACTTCCCGAACACGCCTGTGCTATAGCCGGCGTTCTTGAGCACCTCGGCGATGGTGACGTCTTCGGGATGGAGTGGAACGGTTCCGTTGCCGCGGATGCGGGAGTGGCCGTTGTGAAGGCCGGTCATGAGGGCGCAGCGCGAGGGCGCGCAGACGGGACTGCCGCAGTGGAAATCGGTAAACCGCATGCCTTCGGCGGCGATGCGGTCGATGGCGGGAGTCCGGAACGACCTCTGGCCGTAGCAGCCGAGGTCGCCATAGCCGAGATCGTCGGCCAGAATGAAGACGATGTTGGGCCGAGCAGGAGGAGTTTCGGAAGGGAGCGCGGCGGAGAGGGCAGCCGCGGAGCCTGCCACAAATCCACGTCTGCTCACGTCGGGCACGAGTCACCTCGAAACGGATACCAAACGAAGATATTGGAGGCCGGGCCTATTTTACGGCGAGTTCGGCGACGCGGATGCGGTTCCTGGCGCGCTCGAGGGCGAGCCGGGCCTCCTCGGCGTGCACGTCGCCCTCCTTCACTTCGAGATGGCGCCTTGCGCGATCCGCCGCGCGGCGGGCGCGCTCCACGTCGATCTCCTCCGACAGCTCCGCCGAATCCGCGAGGATAATGACACGCTGCCGGGTCACCTGCATGAAGCCGCCTGCCGTGGCTATGAAGGCCTCGCTATGATCGGGAAGCGTGACCTTGATCAGTCCGATTTGAAGCTCCGTGAGCATTGGAGCGTGGCCGCTGAGGACGCCGAAGGAGCCTTCGACGCCCGGCGCGCGCACGGCCTGGACCTGCTCGGAAAAGAGCAGGCGCTCCGGCGTTACCAGATCCAGTAGAAACGATGCCATCCGCAGCCCCCAGACCCCGGACCTACAGACCTATCGACCTGTCGACCTACAGACCTGTCTTGTGAACGGTATTGCGACCTAACCGGCCGCGATCGTCTTCGCCTTTTCGACGGCCTCGTCGATGTTGCCGACCATGAAGAAGGCCTGCTCCGGCAGATCGTCGTGCCTGCCTTCGACGACCTCTTTGAACGACCGAATCGTATCCTTGAGAGGCACATACTTGCCCGGCTGACCCGTGAACTGCTCTGCGACGCGGAACGGCTGGGACAGGAAGCGCTCGATGCGCCGGGCGCGCCCGACGACCTGGCGGTCATCGTCCGAGAGCTCGTCGAGCCCGAGGATGGCGATGATATCTTGAAGCTCTTTGTAGCGCTGCAGGATCTGCTGAACGCCGCGAGCGACCTCATAGTGCTCCGCGCCGACGATATCCGGCTGCAGGATGCGCGAGCTGGAGGAGAGCGGATCGACGGCGGGATAGATGCCCTTTTCGGAGACCGGGCGCGACAGGTAGACGTAGGCGTCCAGGTGGGCGAACGTGGTGGCCGGCGCCGGATCGGTGGGGTCGTCGGCAGGAACGTAGATGGCCTGGACGGACGTGACCGATCCCTTCTTGGTGGACGTAATCCTCTCCTGCAGCTCGCCCATTTCCGTGCTCAGCGTGGGCTGATAGCCGACGGCGCTGGGGATGCGGCCGAGCAGTGCGGAGACCTCCGAGCCGGCCTGTGTGAAGCGGAAGATGTTGTCGATGAAGAGCAGGACGTCCTGCCCCTCCACGTCCCGGAAATACTCGGCCACGGTGAGGGCGGAGAGCGCGACGCGCAGTCTGGCGCCCGGCGGCTCGTTCATCTGGCCGAAGATCATGGCCGTCTTCGCGATAACTCCGGACTCGTTCATCTCCAGCCAGAGGTCGTTTCCTTCGCGCGTCCTCTCGCCGACGCCGGCAAAGACGGAGAAGCCGCCGTGCTCGGTCGCGATATTGGTGATCAGTTCCTGGATCAGCACCGTCTTGCCGAGGCCGGCGCCTCCGAACAGACCGATCTTGCCGCCTTTGAGGAAGGGGGTGAGCAGGTCGATGACCTTGAGTCCGGTTTCCAGCGTCTCCTGCTCTGCGCTCTGCTCGGAGAAGCTGGGAGATGGGCGGTGGATGGGCCAGTACTCGTCGGCCTCCACGCCGCCTCGCTCGTCGATGGGTTTGCCGAGCAGGTTGAGCACCCGTCCCAGCGTGCCTTTCCCGACGGGGACGGAGATGCCGGTACCCGTGTCCTCTGCGGGCATTCCGCGCACGAGCCCGTCCGTGCTGGACATGGCGACGCAGCGTACGATATCGTTGCCGAGGTGCTGCGACACCTCGACGGTGAGATCGATTGAGCGCGTGGGATCCTTGATGGTAATGGCGTTATAGATGAGCGGCAGCTCACCGGGTTTGAAGCCCACATCCACGACGGGCCCCTGCACCTGCACGATCTGTCCGGTAGCCATTTTGCTGTTCAGCTCCTTTGCCGGCTGGCCGGCGATCTCAGGCGGCGAGACGTTGAGATCGGCGCGTTTTCATCCGGCGAATACGATGGGAGGGGATGACTGCCCCAGAGGGAGATTGTTCACAATTTCACAGGGCTATTTTAGCAGTTTTGGAACCGAAATCGCAAGCGGGGAATCCCTCTTCGAGGATGGTAATCCGGGACCCGGATCGAGATCCGGTTCGGCGGCCGGTGTCTCGATGCAGGCGGAACGGCGCCGGAAGGCGAAACAGCGCTTGAGGGAAGCCCGGCGTGCGCGGAACCCGGGGCGTGCCGCGCGGACAATTGCGAGAGCAATGTGGACGGCGCGCGGGCCATTTCGAGAAGCCGATGGAGATACACGATATCGTCGCCGCATGGCGCAATGCAGACCGGAGGGCTTCGGCGCTGGCCACGGTCGTGAGCGTGGAGGGATCGACGTACAGGCGGCCGGGCGCGCGGATGCTCATTCTGCCGGACGGCCGGCGCGTGGGCGCAATCAGCGGCGGATGCCTTGAGGCCGACGTGGCGGAGAGGGCTCGAGGCGTCATTGCGACCGGCGAGCCGATCTGCGTCCTGTGGGATACCAGAACAGAGTCTGCTGAGATCCTGCTGGAGCTGGGCTGCCGCGGCGCCATGGACATCCTGATCGAGCGGGCCGATTCGCCCGACGTCCGCTCCGCTCTCGACTTCCTGGCCTCCTTCGAAGCCGACCGCGGGGCAGGCGCGCTGGCAACGGCCTTTCGAGTGAAGGGATCTCCGGAGGTACGGGTGGGCGAGCGCGCCGCCTTACGGTCCGGGTTTCGGCCGACCGGCTCGCGGTTCGGCGAGGCGGCAGCCGCGGAGCTCGAATCGGCGCTCGCGGCGGCGCGGCCGATCGTCCGGACCTACGATCTGCCCGGCGGGCGCGTTGAGGCCGTTATCGAGCGCGCCGATCCGCCGGTATCGCTGCTCATATGCGGCGCGGGCGAGGATGCCGTACCGCTCGCCACGCTGGCACGCGGCCTGGGCTGGGAGACGCGAGTCTTCGACCACCGGCCGGCCCTGCTCACCTCTGATCGCTTTCCCTCCGCCCGCGCCCTCCTCTCCATCGATGCGGCAGCCATTGCGCGGACGGTCGCGCTGGATCGCCGAACCGCAGCCGTAATCATGACTCACAACAACGAGCGCGACCTGGAGTGGCTGAGGGCGCTCGGGCGATCGGAGATCGGATATCTCGGCCTTCTCGGCCCGCGCTCGCGCGCGCAGCGGCTGCTCGAGGCGCTTGAAGAGGAGGGGGACGAGGCGCCGAGGATGCCTTTTCAGAGCCCGGCCGGCCTCGACATCGGCTCGGAGACGCCGCAGGAGATCGCGCTCTCCATCCTCGCCGAGGTTCAGGCGGTTCTTGCCGGACGGTCGGGCGGGTTTCTGCGGGACCGCAGGGCGCCGATCCACTCGGAGCTTCCGGCAGCGCCGGGTGCGAGCGAGGCGGCGCGTTGAGCGGAGGGAACGCCTTGGCCGGGGTCGGCGCGATCGTGCTGGCTGCTGGCGGATCGAGCCGCATGAGCGCAGGCGGAGGCGCGCCCAAACAGCTTCTGCTCTACGCGGGTAAGACGCTGCTCCGGCACGCGGTCGACGCGGTCCTGGAGGCGGGCTGCCGGCCTGTGGTGGTGGTGATCGGCGCGTCGGCGGACCGGGTGCAGGCGGAGCTCGGCTCGCTGCCCGTGACCGTGGCGCCGAACGCAGACTGGGACCGCGGCATCGGAACGTCGATCCGGGCCGGCGTCGGGGCCCTGCGCGCGCTGGAGCCGGAAATCGGCGCGGCGCTGATCGCGCTTTGCGATCAGCCCGTTGGCCTGTCGGATGCCGTGCGGGCGATCGTCTCCACGTTCCGGCAGAGCGGCGCCCTGATCGTCGCGTCGGAGTATGAGGGAACTGTGGGTCCTCCGGCCCTGTTTCGCCGAGATCTGTTCGACGAGCTTTTGCATCTGGCGGATGCGGAGGGCGCGAAGAGGATCATCCAGTCGCATCGAGCCGATGCGATCGCGATACCCTGCCCCGAGAGCGCGGTTGACGTCGATACACCCGAAGACTATCGGAGCCTGCAGAGCAGAGAGCCGTATTGACCTTCACGCACTCCGGTAACGACCGGCCATTTTTGCCAGGCCCTGAAGGACCTGGCTGCGGACGGCAAGGGGGCCGAGGCCCCCTGGCACGTTCTCGACTAATTGCGCGGCCGTCGAACTGAAACCCGAGGGTCAATAGGTATCAATACGGATTCGCGCCTCCGGCAGGCAGGTAATTCGTCTGCTTACAGCAAATTGACAGGTATGTTTGTCTCAGAGCGCCCGAGAAATCGCCCGGGTCGACCCGGCAGCCATGCCGCGGCGGGGCAGCGGGCGGGATCGATCCGAGCGGTCCTCCGATCCGGGGCGATTGCGGGGCGCCGGACTGAAGTCCTGCGGCCACCCGTCCTCCGGACGGAACACCGATCCGGGGCGATTGCGTGGGATTTCTCGGTTCTGGCCCCGTCGCTCGTCTTCACATTGCCCGGCTCGCGAGGGCCGTTGTGTGCATCCATTGCTGGAGGAGCTATCTCATGCCGTACAAGTTCCTATGCTTACGCCTGCCTCGCGCCCTTGCCGCGATTGCGCTCCTGTGCGCGATTCGCCCGGCCTGCGCACAATCCGCAGCGGACGGCCTGAAGGCCCTGGAGAACAACGACAACGTAAAGGCGCGCGCCGCATTCCAGGCAGCTCTCCATCGCAATCCGGCGGACGGCGAGGCGATGCTCGGCCTCGCGCGGGTCGATGCGCTCGAGGATCGGGTCACGTCGGCGATGAAGGGATGGCGCGACTACTACCGCGTCGCTCCGGCGAGTTGGCAGGCCGCCATCGGCTGGCGCCGGTTCGCCGAAGGGACGCTCTACACCGGGCAGTTCGCCCTCCTTGCCGACGCAGCGAGGGACGTGCTGGCGGCTAAGGGCGCTCCGGCCCAGCTTCGCGATCTCGCGCGATTTGCGATCGCCCGCGTGGACGCGATCTACGGGAAGCAGGCTGAGGCGGATGCAATCTGGACGCAGCTCGGCGCCGTTCGGCGCTGGCGCATCTGCGGTCCGTTCGACAACATCTCGCGATCCGGTCTCGACAAACCATACCCTCCCGAAACAGGCATGGCGTTTGGAGCGCAGTGCGTAGGCAAGGATGACCTGTCGATCGGATGGCACAAGCTGGGGGTGGTCAGCCGGGACGGTCAGTGCCTTGTCGCCTCGGCGCTCGGCAACGAAGACGCGTCCGTCTTCTACGCGTCGACCGCTGCCTATTCGCCGGCGGAGGCAAGCGCGCTTCTGCAGCTCGACACGGTCGGCGCGAGCCGCGTCTGGCTGAACGGCCGCTCGGTCTTCGCAGACAGCATCTATCGAGAGAACCTGGAGTTTAGCTGCGGGCTCTTCCGGATTCCCGTCAGGCTGCGCGCGGGCTGGAACACCATCGTCGTGAAGCTCGCCGACGAGCATGAAGGGTCGGCGGCCTTCCGCGTCCGCCTCACGGCGCCGGACGGCGGCGCGATATCCGGGATCCGGATCGACCCGGCGCAGGCGGTTGCGCAGAGACTCGAGACGGCGCCCGCGGCGAGTCCGGCGATGCCCGCACTTGCTCAGATGATGCAGGCCCATCTCGACAACGTTCAGGGCGCCGCAGCGCTGGCGGGGTACGAGAGCGCGACCGGAGACCACCAGTCGGCCATCGATACGGTCCGGCGGGCGCTGGCGTCGCATACCGGCTGCGGTTGGCTGCACGCCGAGCTCTCCGACTTCCTTGAAGCGGACGAGCAGTTGGACGAGGCGCGGGCCGAGCGCGAGCTTGCGCGCAAGGCCAATCCGCGGCTGGTGAATAGCGAGCTGGGCTATCTCCAGGAGCAGCACGAGGCGCTCGGGCCGGCCGAGATCACCAAGAGGCTCAAGGCGCTGCTGGCCATCAATCCGGAGAGCGCGCGCATCCACTGGGACCTCTTCGGCAGCTACTACGCGGCAAAGATGACGCAGGACGGTCTCCGGGAGGCGCGTCTCTGCGTTCGATATCAGCCCGGCCCCACGATGTTAAGGTCGCTCGTTTCGGAGCTGCGAACGGCGGACCGCAAGGCGGAGGCTCAGACCGCGCTGGCGAGCGCCCTGCAATCGTTCCCCAACGATGGCGGGCTGTGGTCCGAGCGGGCGCGGATTCTGTCGGAGGACGGCAGGATTCCCGCCGCCATCGCCGCGTACGAGCACCTCCTGTCGCTCGATGCGCCGTCGCCGGAGTACCGCTCGGAGATCGCGAGGCTATACACCTCTTCCGGCGACTCGAAGCGCGCAGTGCAGGCTCTGACGCTGCTGCGTCAGCAGAGGCCGCAGGACGCGGAGGCGTGCGCACGGCTTGCCGACGGCCTGGCATCCCTCGGACGCAAGGATCAGGCCGTCTCGCTGTACCGGGAGGCCATCCGGCTCGATCCGGCCGAGGTAACGGTGCGCGACAAGCTTCAGATATCGGCGGGCGAGCGTCCGATCGTCGATCTCGCGCCTGCGACGCCCGCCCAGCCGGTGCTTGACGAGGCGAAAGCCGCGAAGGCTGAGGGCGCCTCTGCGACCGTCTTTCTGGACGAGGCGCGCGAGGTCGTCTATCCCGATTTCGCCACCATGATCCGGTTCCACCAGATCATCAAGGTGTTCGACGACGCGGGGGTGAGGCGGTACCAGAGCTATCCCCTGGCGAGAGACGAGGCGACGGCGCACGCCACGGTCGAGAGGGCCCGGATAATCAAGCCGGACGGGAAGATACAGGACACGACGTCCTCCGGCGGCGCGAGCGAGAACGAGGACATGGCGTCGTTTCCGTCGCTCGCGCCCGGGGACGTGATCGACATCAGCTATCGCGTGGAGAACTTCCGCCGCGGCGCGCTCTCCAGGCAGTACTGGCTCGCCTGGTTCTTCAGCGACATTACTTCCGCCGTCAGGCTCTCGCGGCTCGTGCTTATCACGCCCACGAATCTCACGTACCAGACGAAAAAGCACGGCAATGTCCCCGATCCGACCGTCAAGGACGTCAATGGCTGGCGGATTCGCGAATGGCGCATGACCGGATTGCCGATCGCGAAGCCGACGCAGCTCAGCCCGGGTCCTCTGGACACCGCCATCTGGCTGGACATCTCGACGGTTCCGAGCTGGCGCGACATCGTGCGATGGTATACGGACCTGGCGCGGTCGCGATGCGAGCCGGACGCGGCCACGCGAGCGAAGGCGGCCGAGCTTACGAAGGACGCGCACACCGAAGAGGAGAAGATCCGGGCGATTGTACGCTTCGTCCGGGCGATTCCGTACCAGACGACGCCGTTCCGCCTGAGCGCCTACGTGCCTACCGAGCCGAAGCAGGTGCTTCGCGAGCGCTATGCGGACTGCAAGGACAAGGCGGCGCTCCTGACGGCGCTTCTGGCGGCGGTCGGAATCCGGTCGCGGATGGTCCTACTGAACCCACGCAACGAGGGCCTTGCCGCGTATCTGCCGTCGCCTCGCTTCGCGCACGCCATCGCAGCCGTCGAGACGGCGCAGGGGCAGATGTGGGTCGACGCCACCGCGGACGCGCTGGGGTATGGCGAGCTTCCGGCGCCGGATCAGGGCGTCTCCGCGCTTGTCGTCGACGACGCCGGCGCGGATCTTACGCCGTCCCCGGTGTTGCCGTTTAGCCACAATGCCTGGGAGGAATCCTACGATTTCACGCTGACGGATGCGGGCGAGCTCCGCGGATCCGGCGTTTTCGAGGCGAGAGGCAACCCCGCCTGGCTCTTCCGGTCCTACTTTCACGCGGTATCCGAGCAGCAGCGAGATCAGGGCATCCAGGCGATGGTCGCCAGAATAGTCGCGAACTGCCGGTGCGAAGGCATCAAGATCGAGAATCTGCCGGATGCGGACGCGCCGTTCCGGATCAGCTTCAATCTGCATGCCGACCACTTTGCGAGCCCGGCCGGCAGCTTCCTCGTCATGCCCGTTCCCTGGTCCGGCGCTATCGACGGGGTGTCTGCGGCGCTCGACGCAGCCGGACCCGGTCAGGATTGCGAACAGGCGTTGACCGTAGGGATCAACGTCGGCACGATCCGAGTGAAGCTGCCAAAGGGCTACACCGTGCAGGAGCTGCCGTCGGAAGCGCACGGCGAAGATCCGTGGACGGGCTATAAGTACAGCTACCGCGTGGAGGGCGACACGCTGATCGCCCGCATGGAGCGCAGGGTCACGGCGCCGAGGGTTCCGGCATCGGGCGTGTCTCAATACCTTTCGGATCTGCGCGCATCGGACGCGGCCGCGGCGCGCCAGGTGGTGTTGAAGAGATAGCTCGCCTGCGCAGCCGCAGACGGAATTGACAAACCGCGTTGCGACGCGCTACGATGAGCCCTGCAACGACCTTCCGGAAGGATACGATATGATCGATCAGCTCTGGGCGCCCTGGCGTGTCCAGTTGTTCGAGCAGAAGAGCCGTCTCGATTCGTGCATCTTCTGCGAGTTCCCCTCCCGTCCCGAGGCCGAAGACTGCAAGACGCTCATCGTCCATCGCGGCGAATCGGCCTTCATTATTCAGAACGCGTTTCCCT
>Ga0181529_10003695_pt1 | contig 17168 bp, 20 predicted proteins | sample PEATcosm2014_Bin_36_FD_119763 | JGI IMG/M metagenome (GOLD analysis project Ga0181529, IMG submission 119763) | Peatland microbial communities from MTU Mesocosm Facility, Houghton, MI, USA - PEATcosm2014_Bin10_30_metaG | ecosystem: Environmental > Terrestrial > Soil > Wetlands > Peat | place...
AAGAATGCCTTCTGCATACTTTGTTGTAATTTGGCAGCCGTGGGCATTGAAACCCTCAATTTCCTCAGTTCCCAGATCTTCAGACTTTTCTTGCAATATTTTCTTTTCATCAAAAATAGTTCTTTGAAAGGCTCCCTGGCAGTCTTTATAACTAGACTCAGGCACTGGAGTATCATTGTCAGTTTTCTTAACAGCACGGCCTCTCCAGCAAATCCCTTCTGACTCTTCAGCAGGTGGACACTTTAATTCTTTCAGCGGTACCGGAATATCCCCCTTCGGCACTTTCTCTTCTTCCGGAGAAACCTTCCAGCAGGACTTACGTCCGGGAATTGAAGAGGGATTGACAAAAACCTTAGCCTGAAGAGTGCTGGGTCTCCACACAGTTTGCGTTCCGGCTACCGGATCACCAGCGGTATATTCATACAGGCTACAGCTTGGATCTAATTTCCCGTCAATGCATCCTCCCTGCAAAGTACGTCCTTGCGAATCGATCGCGAAAAGACTATTCCGCTCTATGGTAACTGTTGTGCCATCGGCTTTCGTCCAAACACTGGAACTCCTCGTTTCGGTTTTATATGGATTTGTCGTGTAATGCACCGGCATGAGCTGTGAACCAGTCTCGGATACATTTTGGGTCTGTCCGAAACACTGCAACGCCAATCCTGTTAGCGCTACCAGCACCATCACTCCAACTTTGCTTCCGCGCATAACTTGCTCCTTGCACAGGTTTTTACGATACACACAGTCTGACGCTGCCTCAGGAGTTACGCAAGCGAAATTGCATTGAATTCTCATGGAATGAGAATTCACCCTCGGAGAAAGCAAATGTGTTATACTTGTCATACAAGATATACAAGGCTGGAGGCTCTATGCTGGCAGTCCGCATCCCCGACGAGATGGAATCCCGCCTTGACAAGCTGGCCGCCCTGACCGGACGTCCCAAAAGCTACTATGTACGCGAGGCCTTGCAAACCCACATGGACGAGATCGAGGAGACTTACACCGCCCTCTACCGTTTGGAGCACCCGGCCAAGCGATGGACGCTAGAGGAACTGGAGCAAGGGCTTGATCTCAAAAAGTGACCACGAAAGAGTGTGGACAGTCGAGTTCGACGACCGCGCGCGCCGCGAGCTTCGCAAACTCGACCCCAAGATTCAGAAAACCATTCTCCGTTACCTGCGCGAACGCATCGCCGTCGTGGAAGATCCCAAGCACATCGGCAAGCCGCTGCGCTTGCATCTCGCCGGCTTGTGGCGTTATCGAGTAGGCGACTACCGCTTGATCTGCCGCATCGAGGAGAACCGGCTGGTCGTTCTGGTGCTCAAAATCGGCCACCGTCGCGAAGTCTACGAAGACTGATGAGGTCAATCGCCGAGGGGTCGTACCGCTTTTCGTTTTCTTCCGCCATAACTTCTTTAGTGTAAATGGAAGGCGGCTAGGGCGTCGGCGCTGGTAATTCAATGGGGGCAGCGGCATTTTCGGCGGGACAGGCGGCAGGCTGTGCTTTCTTCAACACAATCTTGTAGCCCTCTGGCGGTTGGAAGAGATCAGGGGCGGGATCGACTTGGCGAAAGTCCGTTAGTTCCTCCGATTCCTTACCATTTTCTGGATCATCAATAACCTGCCTCACCAGCAAACTGCTTCGGGCAAGTGCAGTTGCTAAAGACTCCGTCGGCTTCTGTCCCAAGTACTCCAGCTTCTCTGACTTGCTCCAAAACCACGGATCATCAAAATGAGAATGAGCCGTCAATTCCACACCTGGAGAAAAGTTCAAGCCTGAGACTGCCGCTCTCCATGTCTCAACAGTGCGTACGATTGTTTGGCTATTTCCGTTTATGCGTGTTGGAATCGATCTGGAAGTCTTGAATCCCTGTGCCAGATACCCTTGAATCGATTTCGTTCCCAAATCTTCCACCGCAGGCTTGGAACGAGAAATCTCGGCCACGGAGTTCTTACTTTTCGCACAGGAAGCATACGACGATTCGATCTCGGCAACCTTCATCTGCGTGGCCACCTTCCCCGGAACGCTCCATGTGGTCCTGATGCCGGCAACAGGGTCGTAAACGCAAAATTGCGTACTCGGTAAATCTTCCTCCGGCGAGGGAGCTACTGTTCGTGAATTCAGCCAGCGGTCCTGCGAGTCAATGGCAAACACTTCAGAGTATTCGACGGTCTTGGTGGTTCCATCCTTCTGTAGCAGTTGCCTTGAAACCTGATACTCAACCGTGTATGGCTCATGCGCTCTATCTGCAAAATTGTGGACCGTCCGGATCAAATACACACAGTGTTCAAAAGCAATATCTCGATCATGAACCTGGGCAGAAACCGGCAGCGCCATTCCCGCAACCAGCGCCATCACTCCAATGATGCTTCCGCGCATAACTTGCTCCTCGCACAGGTTTTTACGACACAAGCAGTATGACGCAGATTTCGGGGAAACGCTCACGGTATTGCAAAAAATAGGAGCCAATTGCATTGGAAGAAGTCGAGCGACGAACTATCCAGCCACCTGCAACGCCCGCGCCTGCTCAATCCGCTGGCGACGCTTGGGCGTGTGCAGCGCGACCCACAGGTCCGTCCGCCGCTGCACATTCAGCCAGAACTCCGGCGAGTTGCCGAAGACCCGCGCCAGCATCAGCGCAGTGTCGGCGGTGACCGAGCGGCGGTCGTTGCAGAGTTCATTGACCAGCTTGCGCTCGACGCCCATGGCCTCCGCCAGCGCCCCCTGCGTCAAATTCATTGGCGTCAGGAACTCCTCTGTCAGCATCTCGCCCACGCTTACCGGTTTGCACTCCGTACTCAACATGATTGCCCCACTGTTAACAATTATTTCACCAGGCTCTTCAGCACTTTCACATTCCGCTCCTCGTCGCCCGGCGCGTCCACCGGGGTTTCGGCGATGAAGGCGGCGTGCGCAAAGCGCTTGTCGTTGAGCAGGCGGCGGAAGGGTTCGATGCCGATGGTTCCTTTGCCGATCTGCTCATGGCGGTCGAGCTTGCTTCCGCGCTCGGCCTTGGCGTCGTTGCAGTGCCAGACGCGCACCGCGTCGAAACCGACCGTCGCCGCAACCTGGCGCATCGTCTCCTCGTAGCCCTCGGCAGTAACCAGATCGTAACCCGCGACGTGCGTGTGGCAGGTGTCGAGGCAGACGCCCATCGGCGCCGACGGCCTGAGCCGCTCCACCAGCTCGGCCACCTGCTCGAAGCTGCCGCCAAGCGAGAACTCCGAGCCGGCGGTATTTTCAATCAGAATGTGAAAAGCGGTTCCCTGCCATTCGAGGCCGTGGATAGCTCGGGCGATCGAATCCGCAGCCAGCCGGAGGCCTTCGTCGCGCGTCAGCCCCTTCCACGAGCCGGGATGCAGCACCAGGAATTCCGCGCCAAAGGCAAGCGCCCGTTCGACCTCGCAACGAAAGGCGCCGACACTCTTTTCGCGCACCTCTTCATTCTGGCTGCACACGTTGACCAGATAGCTTGTATGGATGACGAGCGGCCCCACATCGAGAGCCGCACGAAGTTCCTTCATGCGGGCGGCCTGCTTGGGATCGACCTTGGGGGCGCGCCACATCCGCGGGCTGGAGGTAAATATCTGAAAGGTGTTGGCGCCAATCGCCCTTGCCTGCTCGACGGCGTTCGAGGCCCCGCCGGTAGTGCCGAGATGGATGCCGATGCGCTTTGTCATGCGGATAGTGTAATTGGTGATCCGCGTCACCGCAGCCCATTACCAACGGCCGGCCAGCCGTAATCAGGCGTTATTTTTGATTTCATCTTAGAATCTCCTCATGAGCGATCCCAATGTTGACCTTTCCCGGCTTCTTATCGACGTGATCCTGCCCAACCTGAAGACGGTGCAGGTGAGCCAGAGCGAGCAGATTGCAGCCAACGACCGGCTGGAGAATGCAATCGAGGAGTTGCGGCTGCATCTGGAGTCGCAGTTCGCGCACCTTTCGGCACAGTTGACGGCCTGCCGCGCAGAGTTGGCGGCCGCGCAGGCGACCTTCAAGGCGTTGCACCCTCAAAGCGCCGCCCAGGGGCCGGACCGGACTACCCTGATTCATTGATCGGCGCAGCCATCGGGCCGCCGTGCCTGCAATAATGCACGGTATGCAGACCGTGCTTACAGCGGAGCGGCTTTGGGATGGAGCGGAACTACTCGACTCGCCGGTGGTCGGGATTGAAGACGGCAGGATTGCTTCGATCTCAACCCGCGCAGCCAACGAGATTCCCAACGGTACACATCGTCTTGATTTTTCCGGCGCAATGCTCGCGCCCGCCTTCTTTGACATACATATTCACGGAGCCAACGGCCACGACGTGATGGAGGCGAATACCGAGGCGCTGACGGCTATCGGCAGTTTTCTGGCGGCGCGCGGGACAGCGAGCTTTCTGGCCACCACGGTTACCGCGCCGCTGGAGGCGACGCTGCACTCGCTCTCCGGGCTGGCAAAGCTCGTGGCTCAGCCGCCGGTCGCTGGGCAGGCACAAGCCATCGGCATTCATCTGGAAGGACCGTTTCTCTCGCACACCAAGCGCGGAGTGCAGCCGGCTGAGCATCTGCTGGCGCCAGATATCGCCATCTTCAACCGGCTCTTCGAGGCAGCCGAAGGGCATATCCGGCTGATGACAGTTGCACCGGAGTTGGCTGGTGCAATTGAACTGATTGCTCATGCGACGGCGCGCGGCGTGCGGGTTTCGCTGGGACACTCGAACGCTTCTGCTGCCGAGACTCGCGCCGCGATTGCCGCCGGAGCTGTCAGCGCCACGCATACCTTCAATGCGATGCGTCCCCTCGATCATCGCGAGCCGGGAATTCTGGGCACTGTACTTACCAATGATTCGCTTTATGCCGAGCTGATCGCGGACGGCATACACGTTGCGCCGGAGATGGTGAAGTTGTGGTGGCGCGCGAAGGGAGCGGAGCGGGCAATTCTGGTGACCGATGCGATCAGCGCCGCGGGAATGCCCGATGGCGAGTACCAGCTTGGTGACTTTACGGTTCAGGTTGCAGAGGGTCGAGCCACGGCGCGCGGCGTTTTGGCTGGAAGCGTGTTGACGCTGGACCGCGCCTTCACGAATTTTATGGCCTTCACCGGCGCGCCGATCGAGCAGGCGCTGCGATTGTTGACGGTGAATCCCGCCGCGCTGACAGGATTCGGCGATCAAGTTGGATTGCTCGCCGTGGGTCAGCCAGCGAATCTTGTGGCCCTGGATCGAGCGGGAAGACTGGTTGGCTCGATGGTGAATGGGCAACGGATTGTTTGATTGCGCCATAAGGCCGCCCTCGTCTCAGCGGGAGTCTTTCAGCTTTTCGAGCGCCCAGCGCGCGGCGGCACGCAATCCCGCATCGCCCGCTCCGGCCCACTCCTCCAGCCACCCGGAGAAGCGGCTCAAGCCGCTATTGCCGATCGCAATCGCCAGATTGCGTTTGAAGCCGAAGAAACCCGTCCTGCGCACAGGCGATCCGTTGAAGAGGCCTTCGAACTCCGGCTCATCGAGCGCCGCCAGCCAATCGAGGGCCGGGTTGACCAGCACTTGGCGCGGAGTCAGCTCTGGGTCGGCGGCGATGGGAGCCTTGCGATTCCATGGGCAAACCTCCTGGCAGATGTCGCAGCCGAAGAGCTGCCGCCCCATGCCGCCCATCAGCTCCGGCTCGATCGCTCCGCGGTGCTCGATGGTCAGATACGCAATGCAGCGGGTTGCATCCATCTGGTAGGGAGCGGTCAGCGCGCCGGTTGGACAGGCCTCCAGGCAGCGGCGGCAGCTTCCGCAGCGGTCGGGCAGCGACGCGGCAGGCGCTTCTTCCGGCTCCGTGTCCAGAGAAGTCAACAACACGGCGAGAAATCCATACGACCCCAGCTTAGGATGGATCAGACAGGTATTCTTCCCCGTCCAGCCGAGACCGGCGGCCTCCGCCAGACTTCTCTCGACGAGCGGCCCGGTATCGACAAAGGCCCGCGCAAGAAATGCGCCGAAGTTTTCGTGCAGCCTGGTTTCGACCGTCTTCATCCGCTTGAGAAGGACCTTGTGATAGTCGCTGGGCCGCTCACCCTGCGCGTCCACTTTTCCGGACCAGGCATAGCGGGCGATCCAGCCCGCGTCTTCGGCGGCTGGATCGATGGAGCGAGGCTGCGAGCTGTTGTAATTTGCCCAGCAGACCAGCACCGAACGCGCCCAGGGAAAGGCAAGGGAGAGGCGGGCGCGCAGCGGTTGACCCTCCTCGCCGCTTCTCGCCAGATACTGCATCCCTCCGGCCCGTCCCTGCTGAAGCCACTCCTCGAAGCGCGCCGCGTCCCGTTGCTGATTGATATGGGGAATTGCAACCAGACCGGCGTTGGAGAAGCCAGCCTCGATTGCCAGCGCGCGCGCGTGCTCCCGGCTCAAGCCAGGGAGCGGCTTCTCGCTGCTGGTGTGCTGCTCTCCCAATTGCGCCCCTCACTGCACAGAGTATCTCAATGGAAGGCGGCTGGCTTCGTTCCAGATGATCACTTCCTAGAGTTTGCGCATACCGAGGACGCGATGGTCGGCCAGCCAGCTCTTGCGCACATAAACAAGGCGGTTATTGCTATCCGGATCGGTGGGCAGCAGGAAGAAGCCGGGATCGACGAGATAGCGGATGGAGTTATAGACGATCCCCTCCATGACTTCACCGTCGAGAAACTGCAAGCGCATCCAGATTCCATGCACGATCGGAGCGCGGGTATGGAAGTTGAGATGCTCGTGCTCGGAGTTGCCCACGAAGCTGTTGACATAGAAAACAGCCTTGATCTCCGAAGCGGAGATCTCCACGACCGAATCGGAATCGGCAGAGCGGACGCGGAAGGCCTCCGGTGAGGAGTGGGGAGCATGGCTCAATAGCTCCTCCATCGTATTCCAGGTTGGCGAGTCGAGGTATCCTTTGATGGTTCTGTCGCCGAACTGGATGACTACCTTCTCTGAGCGCGGTATGGCGGAGCCGGCGGCGGGCGGAGTCACTCCTTGTGTTTGAGGCTGGGAACGGCCAGCTTTTGCGGCGGAACGAGATTGTACTGTTTGATCTTGTAGAGCAGAGCCTTGTAGCTGATTTTTAGATCGTTTGCCGCTGCCTTGCGGTTCCATCCCGTTCCCTCCAACGATTTTGCGATGGCGGCAGATTCGGCGCCATCCTTCAAATTCCGCACCATATGTTTGAGGCTGCCGTTGCCGTCCGCGCCCAGCGCCTCTGCAGCCGCCGACTCCGCGCTCTGGCGGGGAATCAACTCGTCGATGATCGCCTGTTCGTCCGCCAGGATGAGGTAGCGCTTGATGACATTCTCCAATTCACGGAGATTTCCCGGCCAGGAGAAGCTGCCGAGCGCATTCATGAGCGCCGGTGAGAGCGGCAGGGGATCGCGCTCGTACTTGGCGGCCACCTTGCGCATGAAGTGCTGGGCAAGGACGGGAATCTCTTCCATGCGCTCGCGCAGCGGCGGCATCTTCAGGGTGAAGCCATTGAGGCGGTAGTAGAGATCTTCGCGGAAGCTCTTCTGCGCAATGGCCGCCTTGATGTCGATATTGGTGGCGGCAATCACGCGGACATCGACTTTGACGCTGGAACGGCTGCCCAGGCGGGAGAAACTGCCATCCTGAAGGACCTGAAGGAGCTTGGCCTGCAAGACGGCCGGCATCTCGCCGATCTCATCGAGGAAGATGGTTCCGTTGTTGCAGATTTCGAACTTGCCCGGCTTCGCCTTGACCGCTCCGGTGAATGCGCCCGGCTCATAGCCGAAGAGCTCGCTCTCCAGCAGGTCCGCGGGCATTGCGGCGCAGTTGACCTTCATGAAGTTGCGATGGCTGCGGGCCGACATCTTGTGGATGAAGAGAGTGGCGACCTCCTTGCCGGTTCCGCTCTCACCGAGGATCAGGACGGGAATGTCGGCGCGGGCAACCAGGCGGCACTGGGACTCGATCTCCCTCATGCGCTTGCTGGCGCGGACAAACGATGTGTTCTCATCGAGGAGGATTTCCTTGCTCTCGTCATCCTCTTCGGCTGCGTGGCCGTCGCTCTCCTTGAGGCACTGCTGCACGGCCTGGTCGATGTCGACTTTTCTGAAGGGCTTGAGGACAATGTCGGAGGCGCCCATGCGCGTAGCCGCCACCACCTCCTTCAACTCCGCGGAACAGGCCATCAGGATGACTGGCAACAACGGCTTGATAGCGCGCAGCTCGGCCAACAAGTCGAGCGCACGCTGGCCGGTGAAGTCTTCGGCAATGTGCCAATCCATCAGCAGCAATTCGGGCGCGGGCGGCTGCTTCAAGCTGCTCATCAGCTCATCGGCATCGGTAAAGAGGCTCATGGAGTAGCGGTCGGCAAGGATGCGATGAAGATATTTCAGGATGGCGGGATCAGGATCCAGAGCCGCAATGTGAAGGCGGCGCTTGCTCTTCGTCTTCATCGACTCTCCTGGTGGAGTACTCATCATCCTGGAATCTTCCTCCGCTTCAGGACCGCTCATCCGGAGCTGACCTCCTCACCTGTGGGAACAGGAACAAGATCGCTGAACGGTTCTCACCGCGATTTCCAGAGGAGTACGGCACACACTTCGCGGAAGCTGGGGTCAGGCAGATAAAAGAAGACGGGGATCGCGCCCAGATCACAAAACAAATGCCGCTTGCTCACCATAGTACCACTAAAAAGTGGTAATTCATTCGCTATGATGTGCAAAATTTTTCATATGCTCATCCGGTTTGCTGAAGTGGTCCGGAGGGTATTGCGCGAAAAGCACGGCGATACAGCCGTAGCGGACCCGGCAGGAGCGGCTGCGATCGAGTTTGGCCGGGGAGTTGCATACAAGAGAATCGATCCAACTCTGAACCAGCAGGACGAAATTGCCGATGGCGCGCAAACCTGAATCCGCTGAACTCCGCGATCTGCCACCGATGGAGGTGATCTTCGGCAAATCCGCAGGGATGGCCGCGGCGCGCGAGAAGCTGGAGAGGGTGGCGGCGACGGATGTTCCGGTGCTTTTGCAGGGCGAGAGCGGCACGGGCAAGGAGATCTTCGCCAAGCTGCTGCATGGGCACTCGAATTTCTCGAAGGGCGCATGGGTGAAGGTGGCCTGTCCGGCGATCCCGCACACCTTGATCGAGTCTGAGCTTTTTGGCTACGAAAAGGGAGCCTTCACGGGCGCCTACGCGACCAAGCGGGGACGTGTGGAGCAGGCCCACATGGGCACGCTGTTTCTGGACGAGATCGGAGATCTGGATCTGTCGGTCCAGGCCAAACTGCTGCAGATGCTTCAGGACGGCAGCTTCATGCGCGTGGGCGGACAGGAGTTGCGGCGGGTGACGACGCGGCTGGTGAGCGCGGCCAGCGGCAATCTGCGCCAGCAGACCGGGGACGGCAGCTTCCGGCTGGATTTCCTCTATCGCATCAATGCCGTGACGATCGAGTTACCGCCGCTGCGGCAGCGGAGCGTGGACCTGCCGATGTTGATCGACTACTTCATCCATCTACACTCGAAGGCCTTCCGGCACAGCCCCAAGCCGCTCTCGCGCGAGTTGTTGCGCATGATGGAGCGCTACGATTGGCCCGGCAATATCCGGCAACTGGAAAACCTGATTCGCAGTTATGTTCTGATCGGCAGCGAGGAGTCTCTGGTGGCAGAGCTGGTTCCGTCGGCAGTGGCTGCTCCGGCCCTGCTGAAGACGGAGATCGATCTCAGCAATCCTGTATCGCTGAAGGAGATCACCCGCGCCGCCACGCAGGAGCTGGAGCAGCAGATCATTCTCAAGGTTCTGGAGGCGAATGGCTGGAGCCGGCGGAAGACGGCTCAGTGGTTGAAGATCAGTTACCGGTCGCTGCTCTATAAGCTACAGGAGGCGCAAGTTGGAAGCGCGACAGAGGGACGGCCAAAGCCGCCTTCACAGAGTATGGCTCCGGCGAAGAAGGCGAATCCGGCGTAGGCGGATTGAAGCGGCGCTCTTACATCCATCCGCGAAAGAAGTAATAGACGATTTTTGCGGATTCGCAGACCATCGTTTCAAAGGCGGGGAAGCGTCCGTTCCAATGTTCCGTGGCGTGGAGCAGATCGGGAACCGCCATGGGGGCGGCGTCGATGCCGAGTTTGCGGAAGACGCGCAGCGCGCGAAAGATGTGATAGTCGCTGGTGAGCAGTACCTTTCTGCCAGGGATGAATGGAAGCAGGCGCGCCGTTTCGATGGCATTTTCGCGAGTGCTCACTGAGCGCGGCTCAGTGACGATGGCGCTTCCAGGGATGCCTACAGCGATCAAGTAATTGCGAATTCCCGGATCGCCCGCGCCGCAGATCAGGATAGTTTTGAAGCCGCCGTTCTGCCAGGCGTAAAGGGCCTGACGGGCGCGCCAGTAGGATGAGTAGGAGATGCCGCCATACTCGTCGTCGGCTGCCGCGCTGAGCAGAATGAGGACATCGCCTTTGGGCTGGCGGATGGGACCGGCATAGGCCCGCGCCCACCACCCAACAATGGGCGTGCAGATTACCAGCACAGTGACAAATCCCATAGCTGCAAGCAGGCGGCCAAAAAGCCTGAGAAGTTTGCGCAAGGCGCTCATCCGCGGGCTTCCTCACGCACGGGCACTATGGTTTCAAAGGCGGCAAACAGTTCCTCCGTGACGGTCTCCCAACTGCGGCTGTGGCCTGCGGAGATGGCCCTGGCGTCCCAGCCGCGGTTAAGAACCGAAGCAAGAGCCTGAGCCAGCGCCGCGGAGTCGCGTGGAGGTATCAGGCATCCGCATGAATCGTCGAGAATCTCCGGAATGCCGCCGACGCGCGTGGCGACGACCGGACGTCCACTGGCCAGCGCCTCGATCACCACGTTGGGATAACCCTCCATGTAACTGGGCAGGGTTATCAAATCGGCAGCAGCCATCCAGAGTGCAACCTCGTCGAAGTCGCAGGCACGCAGCGCATGAATGTAAGCGGAGGCATTCCTGGCCTGTATGGCGCTCTCGATCTGCGGCCTGTCCACGCCTTCGCCAACCAGATAGATATGCATCCTGGGCCGCTCGCTATGCAGCGAGGCCGCCGCTTCGACCAGCTCGCGAAGCCCCTTCTTCACGTCCATGCGGCCGATGTACACGACCGCTTCGGCGACGGGATCGATGCCGAGTTTCTGCCGCGCCTGCTCGCGATCTCGTGGGTAAAAGACCGCGGGATCGATGCCGTTGACGATGGCGCGCGTCCTCTCCGGCGAAGCGCCCATGACAATCGCCTTGTTGCGCAGATCGGCACTGACGGTAACCACAAAATCGGCCTCGCGCAAGACCGTGCACGTCTGCATCTCCGAGATCGGATCGCATATCCGGTTGATGTCGGAGCCAATGCTCTTGACGACGACGGGAACTCCCAGAGTCCTGGCGATCTTCAGTGCGGCATAGCCTTCAGGATAGAGAAAGTAGCCCAAGATGAGATCGGGGGCAAAGGCGCGAATGGGAGCAAGCAGGGCGCGTGCAGCGCTCCAGCCGTTGAACGGGCGAGAGAGCAAAGGCAGCGCGAAATAGTCGTAATAGCTGACGCGCACATCGGGCACGCTGAACGATGCGTCGAGCTTTGCGTAACTCCGGCTGCGCGGATTGAGCGGGGCGGGATAGTTGGCATTGGGATAAAAGACGCGCAGATCCGCCTTGCGCGCCATCAGGCGCAGCGTCTGGTAGGCCGAGCGGCCCTGCCAGGGCTCCGCCGAGCTGGGAAAATACCGGGAGACAACCGCAATTCTCATCGTTCAGCCTTCTGAATCGCCCGGTTAGGAGAGATCCGGTTTCTCTCCAGGATGCTCTCGAAGACGCGGCTGACCGCCTTCCAGGAAAGTTCGCTTTGTGCGCGGCTGAGCGCATTGTGCGCGATCGCGCGCCGCGCCGCATCGTCTGTGAGCAGGCGGACGCAGGCGCCGGCAAAGCTGCGCGGATCGTCGGCAATCACGATATCCTCGCCGTCGTGGCAGCGCAGCCCCTCCGCGCCAATGGTGGTGGAGACGACCGGAACTCCGGCCGCCATGCACTCATAGATCTTCAAGCGGGTTCCGCCGCCGATGCGGATGGGAACGATGGAAATCTTTGCTCCCCAAAGATAGGGCCGCATATCGTCCACCTTACCGGTCACGCGGACACCGGCAATACCATGCGCCGCCTTGATGACCCGCGCATCGGGCGAGCGCCCCGCGATAGTAAAGGCCGCGCCGGGCAGTTGCTTGCGGATCAAGGGAAAAATCTCGGAGAGAAAGTATTCCACCGCATCCACATTCGGCAGCCAATCCATCGATCCGCAAAAAACCAGCTCGGAGAGAAAGGGGGACTGGCCGCGGGGAGCAAAGTACTCTACATCGACGCCTGTCGGAACGCTGGTGACGGTTTCGAATTCAAACATTCGCTTCATTCTCCAGGCGTCGATCTCCGAAACCGCAATCACATACTTCGCGCTCCGGCAGATTCTTCTCTCATAAGCCTCCATCTTCCGGGCCTGCATCTTAAAAAACATCTTCTTTATCAAAGAGGAGCATTGCTCAACGTGCCGTTCCCAGATGGTTGTTTCAACGTTGTGCTGAAAGAGGACGCATTGCTTCATATTTCCGAGATTGGGAGCAGCCGCAAGAAAATCGCAGACGATGCAATCGTAGCGCTCGCTTTCGATCAAGGTTTGCAGCTTTCGCTTGAGCTTGCCAGAGGCATAGCGGGAGACGGCCAAGGGGATGGGATTCACGATGCTGGCCGCGAGCTGAGGCAGGATGCCAAGCGATCTTCGATTGGGAGCGGAGTGTTCAACGCAATAACTGCGGCTTGCGTACTCCGAGCTTCGCTGCGGCCCTTCGATATTGCGCGGATCGTTCAGCGCGGCAAAGTGAATCTCATGGCGCTGGTGCAATTCCTTGAGTGTGCCGAGGGTGCGAATCTGCGCTCCGCGATCAGTGGGATGCAGGAAGAAGGGACAGATCCAAAGTATCTTCATGATTGCGGGAAAGCTCCTCGCCAGCGGAATAGTCTGTTTTGATGGCCGACCGCACTTCCATGATAAACTCCCCTCGTGTGAGGTCGCGCGCAAGAGCATGAGTTCCAAGCAGAATGTGATTGTCATGGGATTGGGATACGTTGGCTGCGTGAGCGCCGCGTGTCTGGCTGAGATCGGACACAGCGTGCTCGGCGTCGACCGGGACATGAACAAAGTGGAAGCGGTGCAGAAGGCGCAGTCTCCATTTTTTGAAGCGGGGCTGGATGAACTGATTCAAAGAAACGTGACGGCAGGACGGTTGAAGGCTGGCCCGCTGAATAATGATGCGCTGGCCGCTGCGGATGTCGTCATGCTCTGCGTCGGCACTCCCTCCCAGGCAAATGGAAATATCGATCTCAGCCATCTGCGACGGGTCTGCGACGATATAGCGCTACTTCTCCGGCCAAGAAGCAAGCCTCTGATTGTCACCGTGCGCAGTACCGTCTTTCCGGGAAGCTGCGAGAGCCTTCTGGAGACTGTCTTTTCCCGCAGAGAAGATGTGGAGATTGTCTCCAATCCGGAGTTTCTGCGCGAAGGCACTGCGGTGAAGGATTTCATGGAGCCCTCCTTGCTGGTAGTCGGCGGAAGCACGGAATCGGCAGCGCGAGCGGTAGCGGAGTTATACGACGAGTTGCCGGGTGAAGTTTCTCTTGTCTCCTTGCGCACCGCGGAGATGATCAAGTACGCGTGCAATGCCTTTCATGCGGTGAAGATCGGATTTGCCAACGAAATTGGTTCGCTTGCCTCCCGGCTGGGAGTCGATCCCGAACAGGTGATGGCGACCATGTGCCGGGACACCAAGCTGAATGTCTCTGCCGCTTATCTCAAACCGGGCTTTGCATTTGGCGGATCGTGCCTGCCCAAGGACCTGCGCGCACTGACCTTTCGCGCCTCGCGGCTGGATGTGAAGCTGCCGCTGCTTGAATCGGTTTTGCCCTCCAATGACGCGCACCTCAAGCGCAGCATCCAGGAGGTGCTGGAGCTGCCGGGAAAGCGGATTGGCATCTTCGGCCTTGCCTTCAAGGAAGATACCGACGATCTGCGCGAGAGTCCGGTGGTTACGGTCATCGAGCACCTGATCGGCAAGGGCAGAGCCGTGAAGATTTACGATCCGCATATTCAACTCGACGAAATCTATGGCAGCAATCTCAGCTTTGTCGTCTCGGCATTGCCACACATCGGCAGACTGATGACGCGCAGCCTGGATGAGCTGATCGCCTCCTCCGACACATTGGTGATTGCGCAAAAGCCCGTGCCAGCGGCTCTGGATCAAATGAAAGCCAGCGGCCTTGCCATCCTGAATCTGACCAGGATTACTCTCAATGCTTCATTCGCGGCAGGAGCTTTCGCGCAGTGAGAATCTCCGCGGGTTGAAGAGAAAAGGGGGGATCGTTGTGTCAAAAGTGACGGTATTTTTCGGCGGAAATGTCGGCGCGGACCCCACTTCACCCAAGACCTGGTCGGGCAGCGGCCTGTTCTTGCTGGAGGCAATGAAGCAAGCCGGAATGCTCGATCGCGCCGTCGGCATCAAGGTGCCGCGCTTGCACAACAGCTTTTTGCTGGCCAAGAACTTCAACCCCGTCCGCTCGGTTTGGCGCACGCATTACTATTACGATCCCGCTTACCGGCATGCACTTTCTCAAGCAGCCACTCATGTCGGCGATACCGCTCCCATCTTGCTTCAGACCGGTCATATGTTCTCGCTTCCCGATGTCTTTCCCGACAAGAAATGCATCTCGTATCACGATGGAAACCTGTGCGTGAGGCTCCAGAGCGGCTTCGGCTTCGAGGGAGTTTCGCGGAAGCGCATCGATCAATCTCTTCGCTATGAGGAACGCGTGGCCGGACAAATGACTGCGATCTTCACAATGAGTGAGTATGTGCGCCAGTCTTTCATCTCGGATTACCGCGTTCCCGCAGAGCGCGTCTTCAATGTTGGCGCGGGCATCAATCTTAGCGATTTTCCCGCCGAAAATCCGCATAAGCAGTACACTGCGCCCCGCATTCTCTTTATCGGTACGGAATTTGTTCGCAAGGGAGGCCCGCAACTGCTGCAGGCCTTTCGTATACTGCGCAAGACGCTGCCGGCCGCGGAGTTGCACATCGTTGGGCCGGCGAAGCTCGACGATCTGCCCAGCGGCGTTGTCTTTCACGGGCACCTCTCCAAAGCCAATCCGGATCAGAAGCAGAAACTGGAGTCCCTCTTCCGCGACTCGACGCTCTTCGTTCTGCCCTCGCTCTACGAACCCTTCGGAATTGCGCCACTCGAAGCGATGCTCTACCAGCTTCCCTGCCTGGTTACCGACGGATGGGCGCTGCGCGAAACCGTTCGTCCCGGCGTGAATGGCGATCTCGTTCCCAGGGATTCTGTCGACGGCCTGGCGGCGAAGCTGGCCGCACTGCTCTCCGATCCCAGCCAGCTTGCCGTCATGGGCCGGCAGGGACGCGAGCTGGCCTTGCGGCAATACACTTGGGCTGCCGTTGTAGGTCATATGGCCGCAGCCATGCTTGCAATCTAGGCGGCAAAGCCAGCAAACCAATCCACTGGCAGAGGCCTCACCCTATAATGGAGAGGAAGCCGCGGGAGCGCCCATAGGACCTTCCGGCTGCGAATGAATAAGTGTTTGAGGAACGTATGGCCGCATTGTTGGAAGCGATTACCGTAAAGCGCAAGATGTACTTCGAGTTTGAGAACACACCGTACTACTGCATGGATGCCGAGGTTTCCACACCCACGGCGCGCGGCGGCCAGACGCTGGTCAGGCTGAAGATGCGCAACCTGCTGACACGCGCAGTTTTCGACAAGACCTTCAAGGCAGGCGATAAGTTCAAGGAGCCAGACTTGGAGCTGGTCGAGGCCTCTTACCTATACTCGGACGCTGAAGGCTCGCACTTCATGGACCAGGAGAGCTTCGAAACTCATACGCTCAACAGCGACATGGTGGGCAACGCGCTGGAGTTGCTGGTTGAGGGCGCGATCATTCAACTGCACAAGTTCAATGGGAACCCCATCGGCTTGCAGTTGCCGGAGAAGGTTGAGTTGGAGGTTGAGTACACCGAGCCGGGCGCGCGCGGCGACACCAGCGGCAACGTCACCAAGCTCGCACGCCTCCAGACAGGCTTGGAGATCAAAGCGCCGCTCTATATTCAGGTGGGCGAAAAGGTGAAGGTCTTCACTGAGACACGGGAGTTTGCGGGAAGAGCGTGAAACAGTGAACGACGGCTGCAGGAAATAATCTGTATCAGGTGATTTCGTCCGATTGTTGAAATCTCATTTATTGATATGGCTCTGAGTGTATGTTGTTCAAAAAGTATTGCGTTCTCTCAATTGCTTTAATTATCTGCATAGAAACAGGGCTGAAAATAAATAGTGGCTTAGGAAGAAAAGGATCTCAGAGCGGGTCCTTTCTCAAGAGGGATAGTAGCACTTTGTAGAGGTCATCTTTGCGGTGATTGAAGCGAAATTCTGTTTCTTTCAGATGGAGCAGAAAGGTGCTTTTGCTCACGCCGAGAAACTTCGTCAGGCGGTGCTTGGCAAAGCCCCAAAAGCACTCGATGCCGTTGATGTGATTCGGCCGGCATTTCTTGGAATGCAAGCTGCACAGAACAGTCACAACGGCCACCGGCTTCAGACGGTGGTAGGAAGGCGCAGGGCGTTCAGAGCAGTAGTGAGGTCTTTGGCGAGGGTCTGCTGGGCTTCCTGGCTTAGCTTGGCATCGTGGCTGGTGAGATAGAAGACGTCGATGGCGGTCTCGCCTTCAGTGTCGATGAGGGCGACCTTGATATTGCACTGGTTGGTGCTGAGGGTGAGAGCGATCTGACGGAGAAGGCCGGGCAGATCCTGGGCCACAACTTGCAGGATAGTGGAGTGCGTAGAGGATTCCGAGTCGAACTCCAGGCGGGTGGGAACTTCGACCTTCAAATTCGATGGATGGTTCAAGTGGCGGCGGGCTTCGAGCATCTGCTCGACGGGCACCTTGAGGGCGACCACGTCGTGAAGGTAGGCAAGAAAGCGGTCCTTCTCGGAGGGGTTGAGTTCGAGAGTGCGGAAGACGTCGGTGAAGTGGAAGCTGTCCACGATGACACCAGCATCGTTGGAGAAGGCTCCGGCTTTGACGATATTCATGCCCCATGCGGCCAGGGCTCCGGCGACATCGGCGAAGAGGCGGCCACGGTCGCGGGTAATGACAGT
>Ga0181529_10003697_pt1 | contig 17159 bp, 15 predicted proteins | sample PEATcosm2014_Bin_36_FD_119763 | JGI IMG/M metagenome (GOLD analysis project Ga0181529, IMG submission 119763) | Peatland microbial communities from MTU Mesocosm Facility, Houghton, MI, USA - PEATcosm2014_Bin10_30_metaG | ecosystem: Environmental > Terrestrial > Soil > Wetlands > Peat | place...
CAGATGCGCGCTAACTCTCAATCCTTGCAGCGCTTGTTCGTGCCACGCTCGATTGCCGTGGTCGGCGCCTCGCCGTCTGCCGACAAGGCCGGCTACCAGTTGTTGCGTAACCTCGCGACCTTTCCGGGTCCGGTTTTCGCAGTCAATCCCAGCGCGACGGAGATTCTCGGGCGCCGCGCCTGCAAGTCGCTGACGGCCATCGGCGAGCCGGTCGATCTGGTCGCGCTGTGCATCCCCGCTGCCGCGTGCGCTGCGGCTCTGCGCGAGGCAGCCGCATGTGGCGTCGGCGCAGCGCTGATCGTCGGCGGCGGTTTCGGCGAAACCGGCACTGCGGAGGGCCAGGCGCGCCAGGACGAAGTCCTGTCGATCTGCCGCTCGTTCGGCGTTCGCTTGCTCGGCCCCAATACCGCCGGGTTCGCCAACCTGTCGCGCGACACCGCCGCCTCGTTCTGGGCCGGGCTCAACGCCCTGCCCAAAGGCAACATATCCATCGTCGCGCAGAGTGGTGGCGTCAGCCTCATCCTCGCCACGCAACTGCAGAATCTCGGCTATGGGGTGAACCTGTCGGTCGGGCTGGGCAACAGCATCGACGTCACGCCAGCCGACGTGATCGACTTCCTCGCCGACGACGACACCACCGCGGCGATCGCGCTGCACTTCGAGGGGATCACCAATGGGCGCCAGTTGTGTGAGGCGATCCGCCGTGCGGTGCCGCGCAAGCCGGTGATCGCGCTGACCATCGGGCGCACCGATGTCGCCACGTTCGCACGCTCGCATACCGGCAACATGGTCGGTTCCTATGCGCTGAAGCGCGCCGCGCTGCGCCAGGCCGGCGCCGTAGTCGCCGACAGCACCAATGACATGGTGGACGCCGCCATCGCGCTGTCGCAGGCCCGGATCCCGCCGAACCGCAATCCCGGCGTCGGCATGCTCATCGGCCAGGGTGGCGCCGGGCTGCTGATGCTGGACGAGTTGCGCGCCAACGGTGTCGCCGTGCCGGAACTGGCACCCGAGACGCTGGCGACCATCAGCACGTTGCTGCCGCCGATGACCTACGTCCGCAACCCGGTCGACACCGCGCGGCCGGGCGCCAGCTTCGGCGACGTACTCGCCGCGGTGGCCGCCGATCCGGGTGTGGACGCCGTCTTGGTGTACCTGCTGCGCGAGGCCGGCATTGACATCGCCACGCTGATCGGCAACGCCAAGGCCGCCTGCGGCAAGCCGCTGATCGTCGGCAGCGGCGGCCTTGCCGACGATCTCAGGCGCGACTTTGGCGCGTTGCATGGCCTCGGCGTGCCGGCCTATGCCAGTCCGGAGCGCACCGCGAAGGCGATGCGCGCGCTGGTCGACGATGCGCGCGCCCGGCATGCCTTGCTGCGGCATGGGGACGTGCAGATGCCGGCCGCTGTGCCTGCCTTGGGTCCCGCTGCGTTGGACGAGGCCGCCGCCAAGGTGCTGCTGCAATGCTACGGCATACGCACGCCGCAAGCGGTGCCCTGCGCCACGCGTGAGGCGGCGCTTGCCGCGTTTGCGACCCTGCCGAAGCCGGTGGTGGTAAAGGTCCTGCACCCCGCCATCGTGCATAAGACCGAGGTCGGCGGCGTCATCCTGAACGTGCGGACCGAGGCGGCGCTGACCGCGGCGCTCGACGCCATCGATCGCATCCCAGTCCCGACCCCATCGCAGTACCTGATCGAGGAGACCGCGCGGCCCGGGGTCGAACTCATCGTCGGCGGGCTGATCGATGCGTCGTTCGGCCCGGCGGTGATGGTCGGCATGGGCGGCGTGCTAGCGGAGGCGTTCAAGGACACCGCCCTGCGCCTGGCGCCGCTGGGACGCGAGGACGCGCTGGAGATGCTGGCGTCGTTGAAGAGCGCCCCACTGCTGGATGGCTGGCGCGGCGCGCCGGCGGTAGACAAGGCGGCGGTAGCCGACGCCATCGTCGGGGTTGGGCGTATGATGGCAGAACATCCGGAAATCGCCGAGCTGGATATCAATCCGCTGCGCGCCTTGCCGGATGGCTGCATCGCGCTCGATGCCGTGGTGGTGCTGTCACTTCCTTAAGTCTCCATCTGCTCTTTTGCGTGAGTGTCGCAGCAGGGCAGGGCCAAAAAGCGAAGCGCATTCCGCCCGCAGGCCGTCGGACCTTCGCCAGACCGCGCGAACGGACCAAGGTGGTGTCGCCACCAGGGACACCAAGGACGAATGGACATCTCTGGCGCGTTTCATGCCGCCGGCCAGCAGGTGCGCGCGACATTGCCGACCAGAGGACCCACCGTGTCGATCGCGCCGAATATGACGTCGTCGTACTCCTCGGCCAGGATGGTGTTGCGCTCGATGATCTGCCGCAGGATGAAGCCGCCCAGGTCGGCGGCATGGACATGCGCCAGCCCGCCGCGCCGCCGTCCGGTCGGCGTCCGAATGGCATCAACGATGCAGGCTTCACGCCGTTGTCCGCGCACGGCAGCGTGCAGCGGTGTGTCATTACTCCTGTGTTCGTGCCGCGACCCAGGCTTCCGGAACCGGAATGATCATCTCCAGCGTCATCTGCCCATAGGCCTTGCCCTGCGGATCGATCCTGGGCGAGGCCATTCCGCCGCCGCCCAGTGCCCGCTCGATCACGAAGTTCAGCGCATGCAGCCCAGGCGCCTCGAACCGTCGCGCCGGTCCTTCCACGAGATGACCAAGTTGCGCGACGACCCGTTCCGGCGTGACCTCCCGGCGAAGCAGCGGCAGGAAGCGTGGTTCGCGCGCGATGATCGCGACATTGGCGGAATTCGCCTTGTCGCCGGACCGGCCGTAAGCCAGCCGGACCAGTGGCAGAGCGACAGTCGGGCCGTCCGGGATGCCGTCGACCGCGACCTCGCTGTTCGGTTGCGGCGCCACGTAACCGCCCTCGACGGGAATCTCGATGTCGAATGGTGTCGCGTCGCCGAGCCGCACTGTGGGCCGGGGAAGAGCCGCCTTGTCGATGAAGAAAGTGAACAGCCGCACGACCGGCGTGGGGTGCGGCCGTCCGCTGTAGATCCCGGTGGTACCCGGCGCGCAACTCAAGGGGACCGCGCCCAGCTCGCGGGCAAAGATATCCAGCGCGTCGCGGTTGGGATGCGCGACCGCCACCCGCAACAGCACCTCCCGGGAACCGCGGCCGGGGGCGTTCGTGCCATAGGACGCCTCGGCCCCCAGGGTTTCGACATGAGTGCCGGAGAAATCCGGCAGCCCGCGCCGCTTGAACAGCATGCGCGCACGTTCGATCAGGGCGTCGGCGGTCTTTTCCGCCTTGTCCGCCGCGTCCGGCCCAACGATCGAGACCGTAGCGACGGCTCGGTAGCCATCCTGATATGTCGCCGAAACCTTATACTGGCTGGTGGGTGCCCGGCCGCGCGCGCCCTCGACCCGGACACGGTCGGGGCCGGCCTGGGTCAGATGCACATTGGAAAAATCCGCCACCACGTCGGGCAGGAAGTACGCGGCGGGATCGCCGATCTCATACAGGCATTGCTCGGAGACCACCGCCGGCGTGACCATGCCGCCGGTCCCATCGGGTTTGCAGACCACGAAGGTTCCGTCGCTGCGGCATTCGGCCACCGGATAGCCGATGTTGTGCCACCCCGGCACCGTCTGCCAGTCGGTGAAATTGCCGCCAGTCGCTTGCGCGCCGCACTCCAGGATGTGGCCCACCAGGCTGCCCGCGCCCAGCAGGTCGTAGTCGCCGGCGCCCCAGCCGAACTCGTGCATCAGGATGCCAAGCGCGAGCGCACTGTCAACGCAGCGCCCGGTGATGACGATATCGGCACCTGCGTCGAACGCCGCCTTGATCGGCAATGCGCCGAGATAGGCGTTGGCGGTCAGCAACCGGGCGGGGAGTGGTTCGCCGGACACTGCCTCCTTGAGGCCGCCGACGCGCAACGCGTTGGTCAGCGGCATGACGTCGTCGCCTTCCACCATGGCGACTCGCAGGGACAGGCCGAGTTCGGCAAGCGCCGCCTCGAGCGCGCGCTTGCAGGCCGCCGGATTGACTCCGCCGCCATTGGTCGCGACCTTGATCCCCCGGCGGGCGATCTCGGGCAGCGACGGTTTCAGGTAGTCGATGACGTCCGGCGGATAGCCGGCTTCCGGATCCTTCATCCGGGCGCGCGCCAGCAGCGACATCGTCACTTCGGCGAGATAGTCCATCATCAGGTACTGGACGTCGGCGCCAAGCAATTGCGGGATCGCCATCGGGCTGTCGCCCCAGGCGCCAGAGGCGCCGCCGATCCGAACGATCTTGTCAGACATTGTCCGTCTCCTGCTGCCAGCGCGGTTTGCGGCGCTCATTGAACGCGGCGAGACCTTCGGTTGCGTCGCGGGTCAGCGACGTCACCGAGATCAGCGTCTCTGCAAACGCCATCGCTTCCGGGAATGCCATCTGCTGCATCGCGGCGATGGCGTATTTGCCGCGGCGCAGCGCAACCGGCGACATGTCGTACAGCTTGCCCAGCAGGGCCTCGACCCGCGCGTCGAGTTCCTCGAAGGGCACGACATAGTTGGCCAGCCCGATTTGGTAGGCGCGGTTGGCGTCGATCAGCTCCCCGGTCAGGCAGAGTTCGTTGATGTGGCGCGCGCCGATGGTGTTGCGTAGGAACACCAGCACCTGCATCGGGAAGACGCCGACCTTGGCCTCCGGCAGACCGAACCGTGCATTGTCGGCAACCACGGCGAGGTCGCACAACCCCATCAGGGCCATGCCGCCGGCGACGCAATCGCCGTTGATCCGGCCGACGACCGGCACGCCGCAATCGCGGATCAGCCGGGCAAGCTTGCCGAAATCCGTCATCGGTTCATCCAGGCCGAGCGTGAATGTGTCCGTCCCGCCGCTCAGATCGGCCCCGGCGCAGAACGCCTTGCGGCCCGCCCCGGTCAGCACGAGCGCGCGGATCGCGGGATCGTTCCGCGCCGCGGCGACGGCGGCTTCGATACCGGCCAGCACCGCCTTGTTCATGGCGTTGCGCCGGTGCTCCCGGTCGATCCAGATCCACAACGCACGACCGCGCTTCTCGGTCCGGATGTCGGGCTTCACCTCTGGTTCACTCATCGGAGGACCTCGTCAACAGGGTTTGGGCCGGTCGAGCGTGCGCTCGGCCAAGCGGCCCGGGATGGTTTCTGGTGGAATCAACGTGGCGCCCGGGCCGGGGCCGGTTGGGCGGCGACGCTCGTCCCGAGCAGAGCGTCAGAGCAAGCCATTGTTGCGTGATACCGAAGTCGGACTTCGCATAGCGGAAAAATGCGACCGACCGCCACGCCACGACCGGGCCCGGGCGAACGCCCCGGTCAGCTCGTGAAAAGCATACCGCTGTTGAGGCATTGCAACCTACTGCGAGTGATTGCAGCAGCGGGCCAGCGGTGGTCTTGACCGCAACGCCGGTTCGACCATATTTCGCCATAGCGAAAAACATCGGACCGAATTCATGTCGAAGAACGTTGGCCGCACGCTGGACCTGCTGGAGCTGTTCGCGTCGGAAAAACGGCCGTTGTCGCTGTCCGACATTGCCCGGCTGATGAAGATTCCGGTGTCGAGCTGTCACGACGTGCTGCAGGCCATGCAGACCCGCGGCTATCTGTATGAACTGGCGCCGCGGGCCGGCTACTATCCGACCTTGCGTTTGCAGAAGCTCGGGCAGGAGATCGGCGACAATGATCCGCTGCTGCTCCGGGCCGAGCTGCTGTTGCGGTCGCTGCGCGACACGCTGGATGAGTCCGTGCTGCTGGCGAAGGTCTCCGGGCTGCGGGCCACCTATCTGCTGGCGCTGGAGCCGCGGCATCCGCTGCGCTTCCTCATCAAGGTGGGGGAGAATGTCCGTAGCCTGCATGCGACTTCGGGCGGCAAGGCGATTCTGGGCGGGCTGGACGACGCGGCGCTGGACGCCTGCCTGCGGACCCTGACCCTGACCCGGATGACCGACCGGACCATCACGTCGAAGGCCGAGTTGCGCGAGGACGTGTTGCTTGGCCGCAAGCGCGGTTGGTACCTCAACCGGGGCGAGAGTCTCGACGGGGTGACGACACTGTCCGCGCCGTTCCGCTGGAGCACCGCGACATACATCGTCACCGTCGCCGGGCCAGCCTCGCGGCTGGATCCGAAGCTGGATCAGGCGTCCGGGTTGATCACCAATGTCTGCCTGATGCTGGCAACACGACCCGAATCCGCGCTTCGACCTGCCCCGGACAACGTGGCCTGATGGGATGATCGATCCGGGCATCATCGCCCTGGTCCATCAGTCCTTTCCGGTCCCGCCAGCAGCCTCCCCCAGCAACTCGGCGTTATGCTCTCCGAGATTGGGCGCCAGTCGGCGGATGGAGGCGGGTGAAGCGCTGAAGCTGATCGGGCAACGGCTAACCGTGACGCGGCCTTCGGTCGGGTGGTCGGCCTCCTGGAAGAAGTTCACCGCCTTCAGATGCGGGTCGGCGAACAGCGCTTCGATCGAGTTGACCGGGCAGGCCGGGATGTCGATGCCGTGCAACACCTCCAGCCATTCGGCGTTGCCGCGTTTGGGCAGTTCGGCGGACAGCAAGGCGCCGATCTCCTGGGCGTAACGGGTGCGGCTTTCCATCGAGCGGAAGCGCTCGTCGGTTTCCAGCAGGTCGGGCTGGCCGATCAGTTTGGAAAAATCGCGCCAGTGCCGATCGGTGTAGACGACGATGGCGAGATGGCCGTCCTTGGTCGGATAGGGGCCGCGGGTCCGCGACAGCAGCCGGCGATAGCCCATGTTGCCCTCGGGCGGCACGAACGCGGCGCCGCCGATGTGATCGGCCAACACGAACTGTGCCATGGTCTCGAGCATCGGGACCTCGATCGCCTGGCCTTCGCCTGATGTCGCGCGGTAAAACAGCGCGGCGAGGACGGCGGCGGCGACGTAGACGCCCACCACGCGGTCGCAAATATTGATTGGCGCGTAACGCGGGGCGCCATCGACGGCGCCGAACAGCCCGGAGATACCGGAGGCGGCCTGCATCAGGTCGTCATACACCGCCCTGCCGGAATCCGGCCCACCGGAGCCATAGCCGACGGCGGAGCAGTAGATGATCCGCGGGTTGGTCTCCCGCACCTGCTCATAACCCAGGCCGAGCCGGCGGAGGCCATCGGGGCGCACGTTGGACACCAGCACGTCGGCGCGCTGGGCGAGCGCCAGGATCGCCGCTTTGCCCTCCGGCGTTTTCAGGTCCAGGACGACGCTGCGCTTGTTGCGGTTGCCGGCCAGGAACATCGGCCCCATGCCGGCATGCCGCCAGGGACCGATCCACCGCATGGTGTCGCCTATCCGTGGCGCCTCGATCTTCACGACATCGGCGCCGAGGTCGCCCAGAAGCTGGGTGGCGGACGGGCCCATGACGACGGTGGTCAGGTCAAGGATCCGGGTGCCGCGCAGGGGTCCGGTCGCCGGGATGGGATCGTCCGGCCATACGGTGTTTGTCGGCTCGGTCATCGCACGCCACCTCCTGAGCAGGTCGGGCCGCCACGGGATAGCATGCCATATTTACGGCCCAGCGTATTTATTTTCGGCAGACCGAATGAATATCGGCACGGGAGCGGTTGTCAACACCGCGCCTCGCGTTCCTGCCATGCTGCCATGCGATTCGTGCATCGAGTGTCGGGTTGGCGCAGGTATGGACATACTTGCGCCCGCCCCACTCGGCGCAATCCTGATACCTGCGATCGCCGCTTGACGGCAGATGCAAGGAAGAGTGATTTCAGCCAACCGAATCAGATTCCGGTATCGCGAAATTAAGTCGTCTCTGAAATTCGGGCAACAGGCGAAAAGCCGGCGCTCCCGGGCGGACCAGCCGGCGGCGGTCAGGAGGATACGATGGTGAACCATGACCAGGACACCACTCCGGACGGGGCAACCAGCCTCGCCAAGACCACGATGCGGCGCGTGGTCGTGCGGCTCATCCCCTTCCTGTTGCTGTGCTATTTCTTCTCGTTTCTCAACCGGGTGAGCGTCGCCTTCGCCGCGTTGCAGATGAATCACGACCTGGGCCTCACCCCGGCGGTTTATGGCCTCGCCGCGGGCCTGTTTTTCCTGACCTATTGCTTGTTCGGAGTACCGTCGAACCTGGCGCTCTACCGCTTTGGTGCGACCCGCTGGATCGCCGGCATCTTGTTCGCCTGGGGTCTGTGCGCGACCGCCCTGGCGTTCGTCGTGGGTCCCTATAGTTATTACGTGATGCGCTTGCTGCTGGGCGCGGCCGAGGCGGGTTACTTCCCGGGCATCCTGTTCTTCCTGACGCTATGGTTCCCGGCGGCCTGGCGTGGCCGGATGGTTGCTCTGTTCATGACCGGGGTGGCGGCCAGCGGCCTGATCGGCTCGCCGCTGTCGGGCGCGCTGCTCGGGCTTGATGGCGATTGGGGCCTGCGCGGCTGGCAGTGGATGTTCATCATCGAAGGGCTGCCGCCGGTCATCCTGGCGCCGTTGTGCCTGCTTGTACTGCAAGACGGTCCGGCCCAGGCCAAGTGGCTGCCGGCGCCGGAGAAGACCTGGCTGATCACGACGCTGCAGGCGGAGCACGGCGGGAAAGCAACTGAGCGGAAAGCCAGCGGGTGGACAGCGCTGGTGCACCCGCGGGTCTGGCTGCTGGCGGCGATGTGGTTTTCCAACGCCGCGGTGTTGAACGGCATTCTGTTCTTCCTGCCGATGATCCTGAAGGGCTTCGGCATGAGCAATACGCAGACCGGTTTCGTTGCGGCGATCCCAAGCGCGGCGGCACTGGTCGCGGTGATCTGGTGGGGGCGGCACTCCGACCAGAAGAACGAGCGGTATGGCCATGCCGGCTTCGCCAACTTCGTGGCCGGCATAGCGCTGCTGATTTCCGTGCTGGTGGCCGACCCGACGCTGCGCATCGTGTTGATCACGATATCCTTCGCAGCGACCCTGGCGTTCACCGCGCCGTTCTGGACGATCCCGCCGACTTTCCTGACCGGCGCGGCCTCAGCCGGTGGCATTGCCGCGATCAGCTCGATCGGAGTGATCGGCGGCTTCGTGGCGCCGACGATCATTGGTTACCTTACCGGCCTCACCGGCGATTCCCGCGTCGGCCTGGCGTTCGTCGCCGTCCTCGCCATGGTGGTGTCCGGCGTCTTCTATTTCGTCGGCCGCCACATGGTCGCGAAGGATCGGATGCAAGCCCCGGTGCCCGAGCCGTCGCGTTAGGCCGCGCCACGCGCCGCCAAGGCGAATACGACGTCGAGCGAAACTTCAAGCAAGGAACCGATCCATGCCCGAAAAATCCCCCTATATCATCCGCTGGTCGGAGCAGGAGGCATACCGCCCGGCGAACCATACCGGTACGAAAAACTATCGTCTGGTGGGTCCGACGGTGAATGGTGCGAAATACCTGGAGATCTCGCTCGGCGATATCGAGCGCCACGAAGGCGCACCGGCCCATGCGCATCCGGATCTGGAGCAGGCCGTCTATATCCTGGAAGGCGAGGCGATCGCCGGCATCGATGGCGTCGATCATCACGTCAAGACCGGCGACATGATGTTCTTCCCGGCGAAGGTGTTTCACTCGATCAAGGTGTTGACGGAGCGGATCAAGCTGCTGGTGATTTACGCGCCGCCGTATGGTGAGGACCCGACGAAAGTGATCCATGCCGGGCCGTCTCGCTGACAGCGCGCGGCCGCCCCGCGCGATCGCCGCCTTCGGCCCTTCGTCGGCATTGGAGATCACCAGCCCACGCCTTTCAGGCCGCGCCGGGCCAGGCTCCTGAGGAAGCTCGACCAGAAGGTCTCCACCTCCGACGGACCGATGTGCAGGCCGACGATCTTGCGCCGGCCTTCGGTGTTCACCTACGGGTACACGACGCGGGAACCGTCCTCGATCGCACGGTCGGCGGCTGCAGGGTCGCCAGCTAACGCCGTCCGTTGAGCAGGTAAAACGGCTCCCGGACATCGAGCCATTTCAGATGCTCGTTGTGCCATTGCTGATAGTGTGGCTTCAGGCGCAGGAGGTCCGCCGCAAGGCGCGCTTGCTTTTCAGGCACTCCCTTCGCCACGAAGTCGCGTACTGCTTTGTAGAGGCCGACGACGTCATACCCGGTGAAGGTTCCGTCCTCAACCACCACTCGGCCGTCAACCACCACCGTGCGGACATCGCGGCCCTGTCCTCGATGAATTAGCAGTTCGGCTGGATCGAGACACCCGGCGACCCGCGGGTCGTCGGCGAAGGAAGCCCACGGCAAGGTCACGATGTCGGCCAGCATGCCAGGGGCCAGTCTGCCCAGTCGGCCCCTCAACCCGCAAACCGCGGCGCCGTTGACCGTGGCCATTGCCAACACCTGGTGGGCGTCGATCGCCGATGCGCACAGGTCCAGGGCCGGCAGCCGGTGCAATTCATGGATCAGACGCATTTCCATGAACAGATCGTCGTCGTCGTTGATGCTCTTGTCATCGATGCCCATGGCGACGGTCACTCCGGCTCGCACCATCGCGTGGACGGGCGCGATACCGTTGCGGACATGCAGGTTGCAGCCTGGATGATGGGTGACGGCGGCGCCGCGGGCGGCGAGCAGGGTGATGTCGGCCTCGCTGGCCCACACGGCGTGGCCGAGCGCCAGGCAGCGGTCGACCAGCCCGAAGTCGTCGAGCCTGTCAATGAGCGACTTGCCAAAGCGCTTCAGGCCATATGCGCGCTGATGCGAGGTCTGCAGGGTGTGGATGTGGACGCAGACACCGCCCCTTCGACTTGATTCGTCGCGCGTGCGGCGCAAAAAAGAGTCCGTCGCGCCATGCGCCCAACTCGGGCTCAGCATGATGCGGGTCTGTTCGCTGTCGTGCTGTTGACCGTCGGGGCGATCCTGTTCGTGGTGCTGTTCCTGCCGCTCGTGCGGTCGACCCGCTGGCTGGAGCGCAAGCTTCGGAAGCGCGGCGCATAAGTCCATGCCAGGCTTCATCGAGACCTTCCTCAACTGGCAGATCCTCGTGGCCGTATGGCCGCTGCTGGCGCAGGGCATCGGCGTGACTCTGCTGCTGGTCGTCCTGATATTGCCGCTCGCCATCAGCGGTGGGCTGCTGCTTGCGGTACTGCACGATCTTCACGTCCGGCCATTGCGCTGGGTGCTGGTCGCCTATGTCGATCTCTTGCGATCCATTCCGACCCTGGTGCTGCTCATCTTCATCTACTACGGGCTGCCGTTTGTGGGTGTCGATCTGCCGCCGATTCTCGCCTGCACACTGACCCTGGCACTCAATGGCTCAAGCTATTTCGCTGAGATATTTCGCGCCGGCCTGGAGGGAGTACCGAAAGGCCAGCGGGAAGCCAGCCGATCGACCGGATTGGGTTGGTGGCAAATGATGGCCTACATCGTGATCCCAATCGGCACCCGCAACGTGTTGCCCGATCTTGTCAGCAATAGCCTGGAACTGATCAAGGAGACCTCCATCGCCTCGGCGGTCGCCCTGCAGGAGTTGTTGCGATCCGCCCAGATCGCCCAGGGCATCACCTACAGTCCCGCGCCGCTGGTGGTGGCGGCGCTGATTTATCTGTTTGCGCTCTGGCCATTGGTCAGGGTGACTTCCTATCTCCAGAGCAGGGCTATCGGCCGCCTCTGAACCTTTGTGGTGTGCGCAGGCCCCGAAGCGGGCCCCCCGCGTTGAGATGCCACAACGCGCGGAAAACCTCCCGTCAGCCGCATCGCCACGGACAACCTCCCTGGTAACAACATCTACGCTCCGAACCGCTTCACCGCATCCGCATCGAGGGTCACGCCCAACCCCGCGCCATCCGGCAGCAAGGCCTGGCCGCGCACGATCCGGATGGGCCGGTCGAGGAATTCGTGCTCCAGGGCGACCGGATTGACTTCAAGCCAGGCGATGTCCGGTACCGCCAGGCTGAGCTGCGCGGTCGCCAGCAGCCCCGGGCCGTGGCAGAAGGCGTGCAGCGCCATTTCGATATTATGCGCCTCCGCCAGTGCCAGGATCTTTCGGGTCTCGGCAATGCCGCCGCATTTGATGATGTCGGGTTGCACAAGATCGAAGGCATGGGCGGCGATGGGCGCGGCAAATCCCTCGACGGTGTATTCGTTCTCGCCGCCGGCGATACGGATCGGCGAGCGGGCCGCGACCCAGGCGAGACCTGCGTAATCGTCCATGCGCGCCACCGGCTCTTCCAGCCACAGCACATCGCAGCGGGCCATTTCCCGCGCGGCATCGAGGGCGTCGCGCGGGGTCCAGGCGCCACTGGCGTCGAACATCAGCGCGATGTCCGGGCCGATCGCCGCGCGCACTTCGGCGGCGTAGCCGGGGTCGCTTTGGTGGAGCTTCACTCCGCCATAGCCGGCGGCGACGTAGCCGGCTGCCGCCTGTGCCGCCGCGAGGGGCGTGGCATATCGCGGCAGGCTGGCATAGGCCGGCAGCGAATTGCGGCAGGAACCGCCAAGCAGGTCGACGAGCGGGAGGCCGGCGCGCTTGCCGAGCAGGTCCCAGAGCGCAACTTCCACGGCGCTGATGGCAATCACGGCGAGGCCCTTGCGACCGTAGCGGAAGGTGCTCCGCCGCATGGTCGCGGTGAGGGCGGCGATGGCCGATTCGTCCTGGCCCACCAGCAGCGGGCGCAGCTCGTCGAGGATCAGCGCCTTCATCGCGCCGGGCGCCAGCCGGAACGCCTCGCCAAGGCCGACGCGCCCATCATCGGTTTCGACCTCCACCAGCGTATGGCGTGTCGCGGTGCCCCCAGCGGCGGGGAGCGGCGTGAGCGGCCTGGCCGGTATCGTAAGGCAATGGACGCGGATGTTGGCGATCGTCATGGCACGGCCCGCATTGGCCTGGGCCAGGACCGGTACTGCGCCGTCGCCCGGTCGCCGCGTCGCATCCGGGCGGCGACCGGGTCCACGTGGGATGGCAGGGCGCAGCAGCGGCGGATGGCGGCCAGGGCGATGTCGAGGTCGGCATCGCTGACCGGCCGTAAATCCAGGAGCAGGTAGCCGAGATCGGCGTGAAGGGCTCGCAGCGCGATCTTCGGCGTTCCGGCCGCAAGTTCGGCGGCGAGCGCCCAGGCGTCCCGCCCGGCCAAAGCGGGATCGACATGCAATTCGAGCCGGGTGAACGGATTGCCAGTGGGGTCGCGCTGGCGCCGCGTCGAGAGCCCGGGGATGCCAGCGAGCGCGATCTCGGCGCGTTCCAGCCGGACCATGGAGCCATCGGCGACGGGCAACGCGCGCCAGCGGCGCATGGCCGCAATGGCGCCGACGATGCTTTCCTTGCCAGCCTTCATGGCGCGTCCGATGCCGTACTCCTGATGGTAGCATGCGCGCACCAGATCGTGGCGACCGGCCACGATGCCCGCGGTGGGACCGAGCAGGGCCTTCTGGGCACTGAAGACGATCAGATCGGCTCCCTGACGCAGCAGTCCGGGCCAATCATATTCGGCGGCCGCATCCACGATGACCGGAATATCGAACTCGTGGCAGGCGGCGGTGAAATCGACGAGCGGAATCATCCCGTGCTGCACGGTATGATGCGACACCACGTAGACGGCGGCGGCCACCTCCGGCGTCAGCGCGCCGCGGAGCTGGAACAGCGCGGCGCTGGTGGCGGTGCCGATTTCCACCGGATGCGCGCCCACCAGCCGGATCATCTGCGAGACCCCGGCGCCAAAATGCACCTCGTGCCCCTTCTGCAATACGACGCGGCTCTTCATGCCCGTCGTATCGGGCAGTTGCTCGACCATGCAGGGATCGAGGCCGGTCATCGTCGCAGCCGTGCACAACGCGATGCCGGCGGCCGCGCAATTGGTGATGAAGCCGGCTTCCGCGCCGGTGGTTGCCATGATTTCCGCACAGGCCACGGATTGAAGGTCGTTCATTTCGACATACTGCGGAAGGATGTCGCCCACGGCCCTAACGATATCGGGCGGCACCGCGGCCGCACCGTGCACCGTCTCGATGCCGGCCAGGTTGATGATCCGGCGCAACCCGTAGTCGGCGAATACGTCAATGCTCATGGGGTTTTCGGCCTCCATTGGCGGCGAAGAATCTTCGCGGCGAAGCGTTGCGCGCGTTCGCTGCACGGATGGTCCAGCACGTGCTGCGGCGGACCGGTCTCGACGACCCGGCCTTCGTCCATGAACACGACCTGGTCCGCCACTTCGCGGATGAAGGCCATTTCGTGGGAGACGATGAGCATGGTCATGCCATCCGCCGCCAGCAGGCCGATCGTATCAAGGACTTCGTTCACCAGTTCAGGATCGAGGGCCGAGGTGACCTCGTCCAGCAGGAGCAGCTCGGGCTTCAGCGCCAACGCGCGCGCCATGGCGACACGCTGCTGCTGGCCACCGGACAACTCTCGCGGATAGTGTCGCATGTGGTCGGCGAGGCCGACCTTTTCGAGCAACGCCATGGCCTCGGCCTCCACCTCGCGGTGGTCGCGGCGTTTTGCCAGAATGGGTGCCAGCGTGACGTTGGCGAGTGCAGTCATGTTCTGGAACAGGTTGTATTGCTGGAACACGATGGCGACACGGTCGCGCAACGCGCGCAGGCTGGCGGGGTTGGCGTAGTCGACCGCTGAGCCGTCCAGCGCCACCTCCCCCGCGGTCAGCCGCAGCAGGCCGGTAATGGCACGCAACACCGAGCTCTTGCCCGAGCCTGACGGCCCGATCAGTCCGACCACCTGGCCGCGCGCCACTTGCAGCGACACCCCGCGCAGCACCGGCACCGCGCCATAACTGGCGTCAATTTCAGTGATGCTGAGGAAGGACAAGCCGCTTCTCCATCCGACGAACCACGCGTTCCACCGCCAGGCACAGCACGTAATAGAGGATCAGCACCGTGCCATAGCTGAGGGTCGCCGAAAAGCCTTTCTGGTTCATGATCTTTCCCGCGTAGGTCAGCTCGATGACACTGATCTGCGAGGCGATGGACGTCGCTTTCAGCAATTGAATGAACTGAATCATCGCCGGCGGCAGGATCACCCGCCAGGCCTGCGGCAGCACGACATGGCGAAGCTGGTCGAGGCGGGAAAGGTTCATGGTCGCCGCTGCATCCCATTGATTGGGATGCACCGATTCCAGCCCGGCGCGCACCGTCTCCGAGGCGATGGCGGCAGCGCGCAGGATAATGGTGATGCAGGCCACCGCCATGCCGGTGAGGGTATAGCCGCCGGCCTGGAAACCGAACATCACCAGGAACAGCAGCACCAGGAACGGCAGCCGCCGCACCAGCTCGACGAAACCGATCGCCGACCAGCGCAACGGCGGAATATCGATGATCCGCTGGACCCGCAGCAGCGCCAGTGCGAAGCCGAAATTATAGCCGATGCCGCAGCCGACGATGGTCAATGCGATGGTGACGCCGATTGCCTGGGCCAGGAACAGCAGATTGTAGGGTCCGAAAAACCGGGGCAATTCGGAAAGCAGGGAGTGCAGCATCAGAAGATCCGTGCCCGCACGCCGAGAACGAAGCGACCGAACCCATAGAGCACCGCAGTGGACACCAGAGTCAGCGCGACATAGAGGACGCCAACAATGATGAAGATCTCCAGCGAGCGGAATGTCTGTGAATCAACATTGAACGCCCGGCCGGTCAGCTCCTCGACCCCGATGATGGCGCCGAGCGAGGTATAGAGGATGCTGACGATGAACTGGTTGGCCAATGGCGGGAACACGGTTTGCAGCAGATGCGGCAGCGTTACATGCCGCAGGGTCTGCATCCGGGTCAGGCCGATGGTCTCGGCGGCGTCGAGCTCGGCACGATTCACGCTGGCGAAGCCGGCGCGAAATATCTCGGCGAGATAGGCGGATTCCGCGAGCAGCAGGCCGAACACCGCGGCCCAGAATGGCGGGACGAACCAGCCGAGTTCGCCGAGGCCAAAGAAGATCAGCAGGATTTTGACCAGTTGGGGGGTATTGGTGAAGAAGCTGCGGTAGAATGCCAACGGCCCCCTGAGCCAGCCCGGTGCGCTTTCGATGCCGATGGCGACCAGCAGCCCGAACAGCGCGCCGCCGCCGAAAGCACAGGCGGCGAGCTCGACCGTCACCCAGGCTCCGCCGAGCAGATACGGCAGGAACGGCCAGACCTGACTGAAGTGGAAACTATAGGCCACGGCTCAGAAGAATGGAGAGACTGGCACCGGCGCCGGCATCGGCCGGCCGAACCATTTGGTCCAGTCCGCGGCGATGAAACCGCTCGTGTGCAGTTCCCAAATGGCGATGTTCAGCCAATCCCGCAGGCTCGCATTGCCCTTCGCCACCCCCAGGCAGTCATAGCTGCCGGGAATTTCCGGGGTCGCAAAAATTTTCCAGTGCAGGTCGGGATACGTCTTCACCATCGCGGGGTTGTCGATCAGGTCGACGATGGCATCCGCGCGGCCCTGGGCCAGGGTGCGGTCACGGTCCGGGATATTGTCCAGCAGGATGAATTTTGCCTTGGGCAGCAAGGCCTGCACGGTGGGCAGCACGGCGGTGCCGCGCGCCATGGCGATGGTCGCCGTCTCCCGGTTGAGCTCGGCGAGCGTGCTTATGTGGGTGTCCTCGCGGGTCACCACGCCATAATTGTTGCCGGTAATCGGCACTGTGAAATCGATCACCTTGGCGCGGTCGGCGCTGCGCGTCATGCCGCCCATGGTCACGTCGATCCGGTCCGTGGCGACGAAGGGAATGCGCTCGGGACCATTCACGTTCACCAGCGTCAGCTTCACGCCGAGCCTGGCCGCGATGGCGCTGGCCAGATCGGGGTCGAAGCCGGTGATGACGTTCTTGTCGTCGAACTGCGCACGGGGCGGGATCAGCACGTTGACGCCGACACGAATCTCGCCGGCTTTGAGGATTTCATCAAGCGTGCGTGCCTGCACCCGCGCGCCGACGCACACCATGCCGAGACACAGGATCACGCGGAATGCCAGCCGACGCATCACCATGACAGTCTCTCCCTTTTGGTTGACGGCGCCAGTATACGGGTGCCGCCGGGTTCGTGAAACCGCATTCTGTAAACCGACGCCCGACCGGAATCCCTGTCCGATGCGTTACAGAACCTTGATATCTCTATCTTAATTTCGTTGGGCTGGGGTCCCGGTTGGCTGCCGCTGCACACTGTGGCTCCCGTGCGCGACTCAGTTCGCCATCGAACCCTTGGTCATGCCTTTGACCAGGAACGGCTCAAGGAAGAAGAACAGCACCGTCACCGGCACCAG
>Ga0181529_10003699_pt1 | contig 17157 bp, 5 predicted proteins | sample PEATcosm2014_Bin_36_FD_119763 | JGI IMG/M metagenome (GOLD analysis project Ga0181529, IMG submission 119763) | Peatland microbial communities from MTU Mesocosm Facility, Houghton, MI, USA - PEATcosm2014_Bin10_30_metaG | ecosystem: Environmental > Terrestrial > Soil > Wetlands > Peat | place...
CGGAGACGTTGCCGCCGGCGGCAACGCTGCCGTTATAAGGCTCGTTTTTCACCGTCACATTGGCGCCGCTCTGCGTCTCAATGCCGTTCCAGAGCGAGGCAACCGTCTGCCCGTTTGCAAAGGCCCAGGTCAGCGACCAACTGGTCCACGCCGTGGTGCCCGTGTTTTGAATCGTGATCGCCGCACCAAACGCGCTCGAATTCTGCGGCGAGATCGTGTAAACAACATTACACGCGGTTTGTGCTGTTCCAGTTAATGCCAGAACAATCGCTGCTGCCAGGACTATTCCGAACGTCCGTATAACGCGGTAATTCATTGTGCGCTCCTTTTGACTGACGCTAGAGACCCCGTCCGAACATTAGGCGATATACCCGGCAGGTCGACGTAAACGCCTTGGGTTAGAACCTGTGGTGTAGCGTGTTAGTTAGAACTCTGTTGGGGCATGATTCGTTCAACTTCATACCCATTCCGTCGATTGAGCGGCCATCCTGATCAGGAAGCCCGCCGCAGTTTTCGAGAAAAAGCAAACCTATTTGACAATTCGTTGATGAATCCAGTCCGGAATCGGAGATATGCACTTCGATTCCGGACTGAGCAGGTGTCGCATGAGTTATTGGGAGGTGGTGTAGGTTATAGGTGTTAATGCTGGCGTACAGCTTGATCCGCAGCTTGCAGGATACGAAAACGAGTAAATGCGTCCGCTGTTGATCAACGTATTGGTCACATCGAACACTTGTATCTCATACTGCGTTCCGCCTGCCACGGTGGGAAGGACGATGTAGTCGTCACCCAGGTCTGCATCCATCACGGCCGTCGTCCACACTCCGTTGAGCATGTACTGCACACCATGAATTCCGTTCGGCAGATGGGTGATGGAAATCGCCGACCAGTAGGCATTGGCTCCAGTGAGGAAGCCAATGTTGATATCCCCCGTATAATTAGGCGCCGGCTCGAAATACCAGCTGATTTGCCGGTTGTTCCAGTAATTCGGATACATATCGCCGGCGGGTGCGCCATTTAACGTGTAGTTATTCAGCGCCGCCTGGGCCTGGTCGAGGTGATAGGGATCGTCGCGGCACCATGCATTCTCGTCCTGGCAACTGTCTGCAACGACAGAGTCGATCTGGGCGCCGTTGAATTGGTCGGGGACCCATCCCACTCCGCCGCGGCAGAACGACTCGTCCTGATTGCCATCGTTCGTGCCCTCGCAGTTGCTTCCCATCGTAATATGCACCCAACGACCGCAATTGAGGCCGTTGTTCCATAGCCCGATATCGGAGGCGTCCGGCCCGGTGGTGGAGATGGGCCGGGACAGTGTGAGCGTATAGTTGCCCGGATCATTCTGAACATTGAGCGCAACGAAGTTTTGCGAGTCGATGTTAGCCTGCGGCACCCCGCAGCCGCCATACGGACTGCCCAGAGAGCTAAACCAGGTGGAGTTACCGGTGTAAACCTCGGGGGATGGCGCCGCGCTGGTGATTGTGAATGGAACTGGATTGCTGGTTACACCACCGACAACAGCAGTTACGTTATAGGTGCCTGCTGCCAAGCCGGGAACCGTAACGGCAACGGAGTCGATGGCCCACGTGGTCACGGTGGCCGTCGTCGTTCCGAATTTGATAACGCTCGATCCTTGAGTCTCGGCGAAAGACGCTCCGACGCCTGGCATGACTGTGAATGTACTGCCGGCTATCCCGGCAGCCGGGCTGACCCACGCGATCTGCACCAACGGGGTCGCACTGACAGTGAGGGCAATCGTGGTGGTCGCGGCCAGAGTGCCCGCAGAGGTTCCGGTTGAGGTTCCTTGAATGGTGATCGTCGCTGGACCGGTGGTGGCGGAGCTGCTGGCCGTTAGCGTGAGCAGGCTGCTGCCAGTGGTTGGGTTAGTCGCGAAAGCAGCAGTAACTCCGCTGGGCATTCCGGATGCAGTGAGAGTTACAGCGCCGGTGAATCCGCCCGCGTCGATCACATTGATGGTGTCTGTACTGCCAGCGTCCAATCCGATCGTCAGTGCCGGAGCGGAAGGCGCCAGAGTAAAGCTACCCCCCGAGCCAGTCACCGTGAGTGGAATGGTGGTGGCCGAGCTCAGCGTGCCCGAGGTACCGGTGACGGTAATCGTGCCGGTTGTCGCGGTGGCCCCACTGGCGAGCGTTATCGTCATCACGCTCGTCGACGTTGCGGGGTTAGGGCTGAACGAAGCGGAGTAGCCGGTGGGCAGACCCGAGGCGACAAGAGTTACGCTGCCGCTGAATGGACTCACGTCGGTGATCGTGATGGTGTCGGTGGCGCTTGTGCCTGGGGCGACCGACAGCGAGGCGGCCGACGACTTAAGCGTGAAGCTGCCCCCGGCAGTAATGACCATAATGATGCTGGTAGTTGCGTTCAAGGTGCCGGAGGTTCCGGTGAGGGTCACGTTGGACGTACCGACAGTGGCCGTGGTGCTGGCCGCGAATGTAAGCACTTCGGTCGTAGCCGTGGGGTTGGTGACCCCCGCTAGAGTTACCCCACTGGGCAGGCCGCTAGCGCTAATAGTCACTGTGCCGGTAAATCCATTAAGATCGGTCACTGTAATGGTGACGGTGCAACTCCCGCCTTGGGGCATTGTGCATGTGGTTGGCGAGGCTGCAATCGTAAAGCTTCCGGTTGACGAAACGACAGTACCTGAGATGCTGATGGTCGCGGTGGTCGTGCCAGAGGTTCCGTTTATAGTCGCCGTGAACGGTCCGACCGCGGCCGTGGCGCTGGCGGTACATGTCAACACACTGGTCGTGGTCACCGGGTTAGTGCCGAATGTGCAAGTCACACCGGAAGGCAGGCCTGAGATCGTAAGTGTCACGTTGCCGGTGAATCCGCCCGCATCTGTGATTGTGACCGTGTCGGTGGTAGTTTTTCCCTGAGTAATTGACAGCGGGGAGGCCAACGCAATCGTGAAAGAGGGCGGTACCTTGGCAGTCACGGTGAGGGCGATGGCGGTCGTCTCGGTCAACGAGCCGGAGGTTCCTGTGACCGTAATCGTATAATTCCCAGCCGTGGCCGTGCTGCTGGCCGTCAACGTGAGCACGCTCGACGTCGTGGATGCTGTTGGACTGAACGAAGCAGTAACTCCGCTGGGCATACCAGACGCGGTAAACGATACGCTTCCGGCGAAGGGGCTCACATCCGTTACCGAAATGGTGTCGGTGCCGCTGGCGCCTTGGGCCACGGATAGAGTGGCCGCAGAAGGTTTAAGCGTAAAGCTTCCCACCGCGCCACAGGTTGTTCCATTTACCGCGAATGATGCTGGAACTGCGTTAGTGATGCCATTCCATGTGCCGTTGAATCCCATGCCGGCATAACTACCACCGGCTGGAATGCTGCCGTTGTAACTCAGGCTCTTCACAGTGACATTGGCGCCGCTCTGAGTTTCCGTTCCGTTCCAAAGCTGTGAGATTGTTTGACCGTTGGCGAAGGTCCATGTCAGCGTCCAACTGGTCCACGCTGTAGTGCCCGTGTTTTGAATCGTGATTCCTGCGCCGAATCCACTGTTCCATTGACTGGAAATCGTGTAGACAACATTGCACGCTGCCTGAGCCTGAGCGCATTGTGCAATCGAGGTTATAAGCAGTGCAGCGAGCACCACCAAGTACCCACTCAATCGGCGTGCGCTCTTGCGCAAGCGGGAGGAATTGAGTTGCTGAGACATGGTTTCTCCTTAGTACATTCCGTGGCCCGCCCATATTCAATGGACAAGTGCCGTTCAATAAGGTCCGGCGGAGCAGATCGTGAGATCCGGTCCGCCACATTTCTGTTGTGGCAACCACGCGCAGCGTCAGTCCGCTAGTTGACTGTGCACGCCGTTCCGTTGAGCGAGATGGCCGTTGGTATCGAGTTGACGGTTCCGTTCCAGGTACCGTTAAACCCAATGCCTGAGAGAGTGGCGTTGGCGGCGATGCTGCCGTTGTAGGGCTCGTTCTTGACTGTCACATTAGCGCCGCTCTGGCTTTCAATTCCATTCCAAAGACTTGAGACAGTCTGCCCATTGGCGAAGGTCCATGTCAGTGTCCAACTGGTAATGGCGGTCGATCCGTTCTTGATGCTGATGGCCGCTCCAAAGGCGCTTGAATTTTGGGGCGCGATCGTGTAATCAATGGTGCAACCGGCGCCGCCGCCGCCGGACGCCGACGTCGTCGCACTGGCTTGAGCCGATGCCGCCGACGTTCCGGCAGTGTCCACCGCCTCGATCTTGTAGTAGTACGTGGTCGAAGCCGAAAGGCCGGTGCTTGAATAGCTCGTGGCTGTTACTCCGCTCGCTATCTGGTTGCTTGATGACGGAGTGAAGCCGCTGGTTGTGCTGCGGAAAACGTTGTAGGAACTGATAGTGCAGTTTGCGGGAGCAGTATCGGCAGTCCAGCTCAGGTTGATGGCGCTTGAGGATGCCGCCGTCCCGGTGAGACCGCTGGGCGCCGAAGGCGCTGAGCTGCATGAGCCACCGCCGCCACTGCCGGCCGCAGCGCTGACCGAGAATCCGCTCATCGCCAGACCTTGGCCGCCAGTCCAGATCTCAAAGCCGTACTCAACGTCAATCAGCCACCATGAGCTTTCCAGGCTACCCCGTGATTCGGCGTCGGTAAAGAATGGCAGGAGATTCAGATTGCTTACGGAAGTTACAGGACTCGACGCAACATAGGAAACGATCTTCCAGGAACTTTGGTTTCCCGTCCAAACCTCATAACTGGCGCCATCGATTGTGGCAGTAGCCACTTGCGAACCGAAGGGTTGTATGGAGCCTTGATGATTGAGCCAGATCATGATCTCGGTGCCGTTCGGCTGTCCCGATGTGGTCGAAGTCTGGTTGAACCAGATGTCATATGCGGCATCATTGTTGTAGCCGGAAGGCTGTGTGATGCTGACGCTGGTGGTCGCGGAGGCGATATTACTTTCTTCGATCGGAAACGGATTGGAACTTGTGCAGACACCCCAATGGCATCCTCTGTAAATGGATGTGTAAGTCGCGGGGGAACCATTGGTGGCATTGGAGAAGTCTGCAGTAGTGATGGTGAAGCCGATGCCGCTGATGGTGGCGCACTCCTCAAGAGAAGAGTCATACTCGTTCATCTGGAAGTCGTACAGGCCGCCGTCAAGTGCAGTCACGTCGGTCGCCGAACACGAAGATTGGGCGGCGGCCCGACCCGGCATCCCGAAAGCGACAACGCAGACCGCGAACAAGATTGTAAACATCTGAAATACAAGCCGCTTTTTCACGACAGTCTCCTTTTTGAGTTACATTTCCTTGCGTTCAATTAATTCATCGCTGATCGGTAGATCATGAAAATGCGGGGCAGGTGACAGTCTCCTGGCCCCGCATTTTTATCGTCTTCAGTTGGTGCCACTGTGCCTTTTGCGCTAGTTGACTGTGCACGCCGTTCCGTTGAGCGAAAACGCCGCAGGTATCGCGTTGCTGGTTCCGTTCCAGGTGCCGTTGAAGCCAATACCCGATAAGGTTGCTCCGGCGGCGATGGTGCCGTTGTAAGGCTCGTTGTTCACGGTGACGTTCGCGCCGCTCTGAGTTTCAATGCCATTCCAGAGCTCGGATACTGTCTGCCCGTTGGCAAAGCTCCAAGTTAGCGACCAGGTGCTCAGAGCCGTCGTTCCGCCATTCTTGATCGTGATGCTCGCTCCGAACTGGCTGTTATTCTGCGGCGATATTGTGTAGCCGACCGTGCACGAACTCGCTGAGGCCACCGTGAGTGTGAAGCTGGTTGTAACCGCGGCCAGCGTTCCTGAAGTTCCGGTAACCGTGATCGTGTAGTTCCCGGCCACGGTTGTGCTTGCAACCGTCAGCGTCAGAACGCTGGAGGTTGCGGAGGATGCCGGGCTGAACGCAGCAGTAACTCCGGTCGGCTGGCCGGATGCTACGAACGTTACGCTGCCTGTGAAGGGGCTGATGTCCGTCACGGCAATCGTGTCGGTGCCGCTCGCGCCTGGAGCAACCGTCAGCGTAGCCGCCGATGGCTTCAAAGTGAAGCCGCCAGTTGGCGAAGTCACGCTGACTGCGATGCTGATGCTAACCGGAGCCAGCGTGCCGGAGGTTCCGGTGACCGTGACCGTAGAGGTTCCGATCGAGGCCGTGCTGCTGGCATTCAGTGTGAGTACGGTGGAGGTTGCCGAAGATGCCGGGTTGAACGATCCAGTGAGTCCGCTGGCCAAGCCGGATGCGGAAAACACCACGGTGCCGGTGAACGGGCTGATGTCCGTTACCGTGATGGTGACACTGCAACTGCCGCCCTGGATCATGGTGCATGGGCTCGTCGAAGGCTTCAGAGTGAAGCCGCCAGTTGGCGAAGTCACAGTAAGTGTGAAACTGGTTGTAACTGGGGCCAGCGAACCGGAGGTTCCGGTAACCGTGATCGTGTAGTTTCCGGCCACGGTCGTGCTGGCGACCGTCAGCGTCAGAACGCTGGAGGTTGCGGACGATGTCGGGCTGAATGCAGCAGTGACGCCGGTGGGTTGGCCGGATGCGGCAAACGACACGCTGCCCGTGAAGGGACTGATATCCGTCACGCTTATCGTGTCGGTCCCGCTGGAGCCAGCGACAACCGTCAGCGCGGTTGCCGAGGGTTTCAGCGTGAAGCCGCCAGTATTTGATGGTCCGATGGTGAGTGCAATCGTGGTGGTGGCTGGGATCAATGCGCCGGAGGTGCCGGTGATGGTAACTGTGGCGCTTCCCTGGGGCGCCGAGGCGCTAGCTGTCAGAGTCAGCACACTCGTTCCCGTAGCAGGATTTGGCGCGAATGCTGCAGTGACCCCGCTGGGCAGGCCGGTGGCAGCAAGCGTTACGCTCCCGGTAAATCCGCCAGCATCAGTCACTGTGATTGTGTCGGTGCCGCTGCTGCCTTGGGCGATCGTCAGAGCCGACGGCGAAGAAGAAATCGTGAAGCTCGGCACCGGAGTCGAGCCCAGCGGGAATTGGATGCTTGCCAGCTGAGATTGCTTCAGAGAGCTTACTGGCGTGTCGTCATAGCTGCCGTCCAGCAAACCGTAGATGTCTTCGCCGTTCAGCGCCCAATAAGTCCAGTTGATCGCTGAGTTGTTTTGCAGATAACCGACCAGGCTTTGAAACCACTGTCCCTGGCTGCCGGCCGCTGTGTTTTCTATGTCCGTGCTGGTATTATCCGTGCCGAATTCACCCAGCCAAACCGGCGCAGTGCCGTTGGCGCTGATATATCCCCAGTATTTATTCCAAACTGCATCCAGGCTTGCGGTAGTTGTGCTGCTGTTGAACCAGGCCTGCTCAAATAGGTTCGGCCCGTAATCGTGTGCGGAGTAAACGAGTTGATTGGCAACGCTCAGCGTGACCGGATTTGTCGCGACTCCGATCAGGTTCCCGCCTTGCCAGCCGCAAACGCCGCTATAGCAGTCATTGCCCTCTACAAAGATCAAAAGCTTGGGGTTAATTGCCAGGATCGCATTCCCTGCTGCCTCAGCAGCCACAGGCCAGTTTTGCGTTGTGAGGCTTGTGGGACAGCCATTGGTCGCCGTGTCCCCGGTCCAGCAAGACCCGGTCGTGGAGCCGGTCCCGGACAGGTGCGGCTCATTGCGCAGGTCCATGCCGATGACCGTCGGGTTGCCGTTGAAGGTAAACGTGCTGGCGCTGTAACGCGTCGCCATCGTCTTCCAGTCGGCAATCCAATTTGCCTGTGGATACGCGCTGGTGTACCACAGACCGTTCGCTTCGTTTGTCTCTCCAGCTTCCGAACGGTGGTTATCGAGAATGACGCGCAGCCCGATCGATCCGGCATAAGCGATGATCGTATCCAAATCCTGTAGCGCCGTCTGCCCGACGAGAGCCTGGTTGACGGGACCGTTTACATAATTTGAATAGTTGGTGGGAACCGGGTTGCTCTCCACCAGCTGGTTTGAAAACGGGATGCGAATCACGTTATAACCCAGGCTTTTAATATTGTTCAAAACCGTGTGGTAGTCCTGCGCCCACAGACCGTGAACCAGGTAGTCAGGGGTCTCGGCGCCATACCAGTTAATTCCTGCTATGCGAACTTCCGTGCCGCTTGAGTCGAGAATCTTGTTCCCGCTTGTATGCCAGTAACCCGTCCCCTGTGCTCGTGCACTGGGCGAAATTAGAGCCAGCAACAAAGCCGCTAATACAAATGCGCCCAGCACCACCCGCTGCCCGGTGCGTGCCGGCTTGTGCGATCTTGAGACTGCGAATTGCATCGACGATCCTCCACATATGAATTACAGTTTGCGTGAATTCCGGCCGGTTTCGGGCGGAACAGGCCAGATGACCCGTTCCGTCCCGTAACCGTTGAAGTAACTATTCGTTGCGGTTGCTTGTTAGTTGACTGTGCATGCGGTGCCGTTAAGCGAAAACGCCGTGGGGATTGCGTTGGTGGTTCCATTCCAGTTGCCGTTGAAGCCGAACCCGGAGTAGCTTCCCCCGGCAGGAATGTTCTGCCATGTTTGCCCGGACTGTTCGCTCACGGTCACATTGGCGCCGCTCTGCGTCACGGCCCCATTCCACGAATTGGCGATGGTCTGTCCATTGGCGAATGTCCAGGTCAGCGACCAGTTGCTCAGAGTTGTCGTTCCGCCGTTGATGATTTTGATGGTCGCTCCGAACTGGCTGCTATTCTGCGGCGAGATTGTGTAGTCGACGGTGCACGCGCTCGCCGTGGCTACGGTAAGTGTGAAGCTGGTTGTAACCGCGGCCAGCGTGCCGGAGGTCCCAGTAACCGTGATCGTGTAGTTGCCGACCGCGGTTGTGCTGGCGACCGTCAGCGTCAGAACGCTGGAGGTGGTGGAGGATGTCGGGCTGAACGCAGCCGTGACACCGGTGGGCATGCCGGATGCGGCGAACGCCACGGTGCCCGTGAACGGGCTGATGTCCGTCACGGTAATCGTGTCGGTGCCGCTGGCGCCGGGAGCAACCGTAAGAGTGGCCGCCGAGGGCTTCAGCGTGTAGCCGCCTGTCCCAGTTACTGTGAGTGTGAAGCTGGTGGTCACCGCGGCCAGCGTGCCGGAGGTCCCGGTAACTGTGATTGTGTAGTTGCCGGCTGCGGTCGTGCTTGCGACCGTCAGCGTCAGAACGCTGGAGGTGGTGGAGGATGTCGGGCTGAATGCAGCCGTGACGCCCGTGGGCATGCCAGATGCGGCAAACGCTACGCTCCCTGTGAAGGGGCTAATGTCCGTCACGGTGATTGTGTCGGTGCCGCTAGCGCCTGGAGCAACCGTGACCGTGGCCGCAGAAGGCTTCAGCGTGAAGCCGCCGGATGGCGAAGTCACAGTGAGAGTGAAGCTGGTGGTAACTGGGGTCAGCGTACCGGATGTTCCGGTAACCGTGATCGTGTAATTCCCAGCCGCGGTTGTGCTGGCTACAGTTAGTGTGAGCACGCTCGAAGTCGTGGAGGACGTCGGGCTGAATGCAGCCGTGACACCCGTGGGCATGCCAGATGCGGCAAACGCTACGCTGCCTGTGAACGGGCTCACGTCCGTTACCGTAATCGTGTCTGTCCCGCTATTGCCCGCGACAACCGTAAGCGTGGTCGCCGATGGCTTCAGCGTGAAGGTGCCGACCGGGGTCACTGTGAGTGTGATCGAGGTTGTCACTGGGGTCAGCGTGCCCGAGGTTCCGGTGACGGTGATCGTGTAGCTTCCGGCCGCGGTCGAACTGCTTGCCGTCAGCGTAAGCACGCTGGAGGTCGTGGAGGAGGTGGGGCTGAATGCAGCCGTGACGCCCGTGGGCATTCCGGATGCGGCAAACGATACGCTACCCGTGAAGGGGCTGATGTCCGTCACAGTAATCGTGTCCGTTCCGCTAGCACCCGCGACAACTGATAGCGTTGTGGCCGATGGCTTGAGCGTAAAGCCGCCAGTCGGGGAAGTCACTGTTAATGTGACGGTGGTTGAAGCCGGGCTCACCGTTCCCGAGGTTCCTGTAACGGTGATCGAGTAGGTTCCGGCAGCGGCCGTACTGCTGGCCGTTAGCGTGAGCACGCTGGAGGTGGCGGAGGATGTCGGGCTGAACGAAGCAGTCACGCCGCTGGGCATGCCGGTCGCAGCAAACGATACGCTGCCCGCGAATGGGCTGACGTCGGTTACGGTGATCGTGTCCGTCCCGCTAGCACCTGCGACAACCGATAGTGCGCTCGCGGACGGCTTAAGCGAGAAGCCTCCCGCTCCCGTCGAGACAGTCGGTGTGCCCGTTCCCATGACGATGCCGCGACCGTTGGTTCCGATGAAGACGGTTCCAAAGACCTGTGGGTCGCCGGTCATGGCCTGGTTCGCGGCGGCGTATTCATGGGCCGCGTCGTTGATCTGTTCCCAGGTAACTCCCTCGTTGGTGGAAGCGAAGATGCCGCGCACGCCGCCGATCTCAGCATTGGCGAAGATGGTTTGATAGCTCGCTCCAGGGCCAGCCATGCCAAAGCCGATGATATCGGCCTGTGTCACGTTCGTGAGCTGGGTGAAACTTGCGCCATGATTGGTGGAATGCCACATTCCGTAAACATTGTTGAGAACGCTGCCGCCCACGACCCAGACATCGCCTTCGATTCCGGGCACCGCTTTCACCACAACGGGATCACCCGACACCGGCAGGCCCGTCGCCGCCGTAGCGGTGAAGCTCACTCCGCCGTTCGAGCTCACATAAAATTGGCCGGCCGCATAATAGTAGTAATAGAGAGGGTTCACACGGTCTGATGCGATAACGCCTCCGGCAGGAGCGCCGGTGGAGGCTGTCCAGCTAGAGCCATAGGTGGTGGAACGGAACGGCACCATGCTGGGTGGGGCCCACACGACCGAACTCGCGTTCGCTGCCATTGCCACCGTGCCTCCGCCGGCGGTCAAGCCAGCCGGATCGACAGACCCTGCAAACCAACTGGTCTCGCTTGTGCCTCCGGAAGTGGTAAAGGCCGAGCTTGTTACAACTGGACTCGCGGTAGGACTTCCAACACCCACAATCACCATGTCCATCGGATCTAACTGGGCGAAGTCGATGGCCGTGCGAGTCCCAAAAAACGGAATCGCATATGGAAAGGTCGGCGGTGTAGTCAAGCTGGTGTGAATAAATCCGCCGATATCTCCCATCGTGCTGTACAGATGGGCGGCGCCGCCGGCCGGAGGGCTCGCCAGGCCGGTCACAGAAGTTTCTTCGATCCCCATCGATGCGTCGGAAAGGGCAAATTGATTGCCTGAATCCCATTCGGTGAGATTGTCGGTACCCCACATCGTCATGCCCGTTCCATAAAACATGTGATTGGAGTTGAACGGATCGATCGCGATGCCGGAGACCATCCAGCCGAGCTCAGGCGCCATGATGGGCGCAATGGGGTTGGTATCGCCCTCATTCAACCAGGGCGCAGCGGTGTCGTTGAGTGTGTACATCAAACTCCGGCTGGGATAACTCGTCCAGTTCCAGATTTGAGACCAGGTAGCGCCGGAATTGGTGCTGCGCCAGATAATCGTGTCGGGCCACCAGGAATTGAAGGCCGAGACCATGAGCGTGGTCGGAACTTGTTTGTCGATTGTCAGTCCGCAATAGCCGAAATAGTCTGCGCCACTGGTGGTGGTTGGAACGACCGGTGAGATCTCAGTCCACACGCCGGTTGCCGTATTGTACTTCTGTACGTCTCCCATAATGCCGTCGTATGGTCCGGCTCCGTTGCTATAGGTGATGTAGAGGAAGCCATTCACCGAGTCCAGAACCGCGCGCTGGGGCAAGAAGCCGGGGGCGGGAGCGTCGGAGGCTACCGACCACGATGCGCCATTCGTGCAAGCAACGGTCCCGGTCGTCTGGGTTCCTGTCAGAGTGCAGGTCGGTTGGCCGGCCAACGGAGCCCAGGTGGTTCCACCGTTTGTGGTGACGTAGATATTTGTACCATCGGGTTGCGCCACACCGACATAGATGGTCTGCGTTGCCTTTCCTGAGGATCCAGTCCGCGGGTCGAAGACAACCCATACGGGACCGATGATGTCGCCACTGTAGATATCGCCTGGTAAGACCGCATATGTTCCAGGCTGCGGAAAGCTGCTGACCTTGCTCCAAGCAAGTCCTGAATTTGTGCTCTCCCAAAGGCCGTTTCCGCTTCTGGCCGCAAAGAACAAGATGCTGTTGAGATTGGGATCGACTGCCAGGCGCTCACCCATGTTGCGGGCGGGCATGTTGCCTCCTGCCTTGAACGGCATAGTCACTGTAGTAGCAAAGCTGCTTCCCTGATTGTTCGAGATCAGGAGCGCGGCGTTGTTTGGGTCCCAGGCATTCGTATACATGCCGGTCATGATGTAAAGGTTGTTCGGGTTCACCGGATCGGTGGCAAGACTCTCCACGCCCAGATGGCCCCAATTGGCGAAGGTCGTGAAATCCATCAGCGGAGCCCAGAGGCCAGTGGTCGAATTCCACTTATAAGCGCCGCCGATGTCGGTGCGGGCGTAGACAAGATTCTGTTGCGACGGGTTAAAAATAATGTTTGGAATGTAACCGCCGCCAGCGCCCGTATTGACGTTGCCCCATGTATATCCGGCTGCGTTAGCTTGGCCAAACGCAGCGTTGCTAGGTATTGTGAACGCAAATGCGCATAGGACGATCATGGACAGCAAGGCCGGTCTCTGAAGAACTCGCTTCTCTGGAAGGGGCATTTCATTCCTCGCTTTCGCAGGGTTATCTTTTGCTGATGTCGAGGGAGCATTCGAATGTCTCCCTGCGTTGAATAGAACCCGGTTTATAGCAACGCGCGGAGCAGGGTAAGAAACCTGCTCCGCTGCGTTGCGGTTGCTTGTTAGTTGACTGTGCAGGCGGTGCCGTTGAGCGAGATCGCCGTGGGGATTGCGTTGGTGGTGCCATTCCAGGTGCCGTTGAATCCCATGCCGCTGAGGGTGCCGCCGGCCGGGATGCTGCCGTTGTAGGGCTCGTTTTTCACCGTCACGACGGCGCCGCTCTGAGTTTCAATGCCGTTCCACAGAGACGAGACCGTCTGCCCGTTGGCGAAGGTCCATGTCAGTGTCCAGCTGCTCAGTGCGGTTCCGTTATTGACGATGGTGAGGGCCGCTCCAAAGGCACTGGAGTTCTGCGGCGAGATGGTGTAGTCGACGGTGCACGAGCTCGCCGTAGCTACGGTGAGTGTGAAGCTGGTTGTTACCGCGGCCAGCGTGCCGGAGGTCCCAGTAACCGTGATCGTGTAGTTGCCGACCGCGGTTGTACTGGCAACCGTAAGCGTGAGAACGCTGGAGGTGGTGGAGGATGTTGGGCTGAACGCAGCCGTAACGCCAGTGGGCATGCCGGATGCGGCGAACGCTACGGTGCCCGTGAAGGGACTGATGTCCGTCACGGTAATCGTGTCGGTGCCGCTAGCGCCGGGAGCAACCGTCAGCGTGGCCGCCGAGGGCTTCAGCGTGTAGCCGCCGGTCCCAGTTACCGTGAGTGTGAAGCTGGTGGTCACCGCGGCCAGCGAGCCTGAGGTTCCAGTAACTGTGATTGTGTAGTTCCCGGCCACGGTCGAACTGGCGACCGTCAGCGTGAGAACGCTGGAGGTTGCCGAGGACGTCGGGCTGAATGCAGCCGTGACTCCAGTGGGCATGCCGGTTGCGGCAAACGCCACGATGCCCGTGAAGGGAACGATGTCCGTCACGGTAATCGTGTCGGCGCCGCTAGCGCCTGGGGCAACCGTCAGCGTGGTCGCCGAAGGCTTCAGCGTGAACCCGCCAGTTTGCGGAGTTACAGTGAGCGTGATTGTGGTGGTGGCTGGGGTCAGCGTTCCTGAGGTTCCAGTGATGGTAATTGGATACGTTCCAGCGACAGTCGTTGAAGCTACTGCGAACGTGACTACGCTGGAGGTCGCTGAGGATGTCGGACTGAACGAAGCAGTGACACCGGTGGGCATGCCGGTTGCGACAAACGCTACGCTTCCGGTGAATCCGCCTGTGTCTGCCACCGTGATGGCGTCAGTGCCGCTGGCGCCTTGAAGGATGGACAATGCCGTCGCCGAAGGCGTAATCGAGAATCCCTGCACTGGCGTGCCGCCGCAGGCCGTCCCGTTGATCGCGAAGTTCGTGGGGACCGCGTTGCCGGAGCCATTCAAAGTGCCGTTGAATCCGATGCCAGTCGCGCTGCCGCCGGCGGGAATGCTGCCGTTGTAGGGTTCGTTTTTCACCGTCACGTTTGCGCCGCTCTGGGTTTCAATGCCGTTCCAGAGGGACGAAATCGTCTGCCCGTTGGCGAAGCTCCAGGTCAGTGTCCAGCTTGTCAGGGCTGTCGTGCTGGTGTTTTCGATGGTGAGGGCCGCGCCGAAGGCCGTCGAACTTTGTGGTGAGATTGTGTAGACGACTTGGCAAGCGCCGGTGCCCCCAGACACTGTGACAGTGATGGAGGTGGTTGCGGTCTTGGTGCCGGAGGTTCCGGTGACGGCGATGGTGGCCGTTCCGGTGGCCGTGCTGCTGGCGGCGATTGTCAGCGTGGTGCCGCTAACTGTGACCGTGACTCCGGTGTTGGAGCTAGTGGCAGTCAGAGTGACGGCGCCGGTGAAACCGCCGGTGTCGGTAACTGTGATGGCGTCGGTGGTGCTGGCGCCCGGAGCGATCGTCACAGCGGACGATGCTGGAGTAAGGCTGAAGCCCACTGCAGTGACCGTCACGGTGATCGAGGTATTTGCAGTGGTGGTGCCGGAGGTTCCGGTCACGGCGATCGTGGCCGTTCCAGTGGCCGTGCTGCTGGCGGCGATTGTCAGCGTGTCGCCGCTGACTGTGACCGTAACTCCGGTGTTCGAACTAGTGGCGCTCAGCGTGGGGATGCCGGTGAAGCCGCCGGTGTCGGTAACCGTGATAGCGTCGGTGGTGCTGGCGCCCTGGGCGAGCGTCACAGCGGACGAAGCGGGAGTAAGCGTGAAGCCCGCTGCAGCGACCGTCACGGTAATCGACGCGTTGGCGGTGGTGGAGCCGGAGGTTCCGGTGACGGAGATGGTAGCCGTTCCAGTGGCCGTGCTGCTGGCGGCGATTGTCAGCGTGTCGCCGCTGACTGTGACCGTAACTCCGGTGTTGGAGCTAGTGGCGGTCAGCGTGGGTACGCCGGTGAAGCCGCCAATGTCGGTGACCGTGATGACGTCGGTGGTGCTGGCGCCCTGGGCGAGCGTCACAGCGGACGAAGCGGGAGTAAGCGTGAAGCCTTCGGTAGGAGTGGAGGTTGCAAGCACCGGATAGGCGTCCTGAACCAACTGCACAAACTCAGTCAGCCAGAAGGTGCCGGCGGGAGGCGAGTTCGGAATCGAATTCGCAATGGTGTCGGCGCCGGCCTGCGGGTTCGCGGTTATCGGATTGCAATTCGGATCGCCATCCGTTGCGGTGACGCCATTGTAGACGCTGCCCGGATAGTTCCCGTCCGCTTCTCCCGGAGGCTTGACCCAAACGTAGGCGCTAACACCGGAGGTGGGGTTTGCCACCGGCAACTCGCCGATGCCCGCATTCTCCTGGTTGCACCACTGTCCTGAGGAATTGCGCAGATCGATCTTGCTTTCGTTGACGAATGTGTCTATGACGGTGCTGGTGCCTGCGGCTGTCGGCCGCACCTGGTAGGCGCTGGAGCCGGCGCCGTTAGCAGCAGAGGTGTTGCCCCAGCCGTTGCGCGACGTGTCGATCAGGAAGCCAATCGTCGACGGGAAGCCGCCGCCGGGCGTATGCGCCTGTCCACGCGGGTCGGTGTAGCCAGCCGTAGACGACGCGGTCAGAGCTTGCGTGAAGAAATTAACGAAGCTGAGCTCATCAATCGCCGGGTCCCACTGATAGAAGTCTCCGGTAAAGATCCCCGAGGTGAGGTTGGTGTTGGTTTCCGGTCCGCCTGCGACCTCATCCCAAACTATAAACGGTTCCTTGAGGGGACCATAGTTGGCCGTGTTGGTAATGAAGCCGTCGATGGTGGAATATCCAGCCGACATTTGCTGTACGAAACTGCTGAAGAAATCGACAGCGTAGGCCGTGTTGGAGGTCCAGCCAAGCCAGCCGTGGTGGCCAAGGTCTAAATAGCTGTATGCGTTCGGCAACTTGTGGAAGGTGTTGGCCGCGAAGGTGATGCCCTGATAGTACACGCCGTTCGGCGAAATATTGAGGGCCGGGGTGGCCGTTTGGGTCCAGTTTGCGGCTGCGCCTGCATTGCTTATGCCATCGTTGGCTGCGACGCAGTTGGCATCTGTAAAGCTGACGCCAGTGTTGGTAAGAATGTTTGGCAGCGAGTCGTCTTCGAGCACCAGCACGAAGCGAACATTCGAGGGGGCCGCTGCCAGGATGTTGTAGATGGGCAAAATGTAATCGTTCTCGTACTCCTGAATGCCCGTGCCCGTCAACGCCGTTGTGTAGCCTTTGGGTGTGTCGTTGCCGGCGATGCTTAGTTCGCCGTTTGAGGCCAATGCCGCGCAGTCGCGATCGGGAAGATCGTAAATGACGAGTTGGACGACAATTTCACCGCCGTTGGACTGGGCAACTGCGGCGTTGATTTGGTCTTGGAGGCCACCGCGGCCGCCGTTTACCGAACCGCCGGCAATGGCCGCGATGCGGTCCAGCCAGATGAATGTCGGCTGCTTGGCCACTGTAGCCATTTGCCCCGCGAGGGTCGAGCCGGATGGTTGTGCCGCTATCGCGGTACCAACCTCGTTGGCGTAGTCCTGGCTGACATACACGGTTGCGCCTACGTATGGATTGGCGACGTGCGTTTGTGCGAAGACGCCGGGGACAACGAGGGTTAGAAACAACGCCGCGAGTACTGTAATATACCCGCTCAATCGGCGAACGCGTACCCGCTCGCGAAAGGAATTGTAGTGCTGAGACATGATTTCTCCTTGTGCATAGCCCATCCAAATCCAATGGATGAGCACTTTCTCGATACATGATGCCGGTATTTGATGTTGTAACCCTGCGCGTAAAGACAGTAATCTCCCGTCCCGTCGCTTGCGCTTGCGCGGGTTGTCAAATGCTTTAAAATCGAATCAAGCCGAATAACTCTCCGAGCGCAAGCGCACGAAGGCTGCCCCTTGAGAGCGACGTGACGCATTCACAATGCGTAATGCGTTATCAAAGGCGGGACCATTGCAAGACAACCCATAGAGGAACGGCTATCAAAACTGGAGACAAAACCGCAGGGAAAAAATAAAGCTTGCATTTAAGTGACCACTTCTCGCCACGTTC
>Ga0181529_10003704_pt1 | contig 17143 bp, 17 predicted proteins | sample PEATcosm2014_Bin_36_FD_119763 | JGI IMG/M metagenome (GOLD analysis project Ga0181529, IMG submission 119763) | Peatland microbial communities from MTU Mesocosm Facility, Houghton, MI, USA - PEATcosm2014_Bin10_30_metaG | ecosystem: Environmental > Terrestrial > Soil > Wetlands > Peat | place...
CAGGCGCTCCTTGGCGTAGGCGGCGGCGTTCTGATAGGCGACCTCGGACAGGCTCAGGCCCTGCACCGCGACGCCGAGCCGCGCCGCGTTCATCATCACGAACATCGCGTTGAGGCCGCGGTTTTCTTCGCCGACCAGCCAGCCCGTGGCGCCGTCGTAGTCGAGCACGCAGGTCGAATTGCCGTGGATGCCCATCTTGTGCTCGATCGAGCCGCAGGTGACGCCGTTGCGGGCGCCGAGCGCGCCGTCGTCGCCGACGATGAGCTTCGGCACGACGAACAGCGAGACGCCCTTAGTCCCCGCCGGCGCGCCGTCGATCCGCGCCAGCACGAGATGGATGATGTTGTCGGAAAGGTCGTGCTCGCCGGCCGAAATGAAGATCTTCTGCCCGGTGATGGCGAAGGAGCCGTCCGGCTGGCGACTGGCGCGGGTCTTGATCAGACCGAGATCGGTGCCGCAATGCGGCTCGGTCAGGTTCATCGTCGCCGTCCACTCGCCGGTCGTCATCTTCGGCAGGTAGCGCTGCTTCAGCTCGTCGCCGCCATGTGTCGCCAGCGCCGCCGCCGCGCCGTTGGTGAGGCCGGGATACATGGCGAAGGAGAGATTGGCGGCGATCGTGTATTCGCTCAGCGCGACGGCGAGGAAATGCGGCAGTCCCTGGCCGCCATAGGCGGGGTCGCCGTCGAGCCCGACCCAACCGCCGTCGGCATAGGCCTTGTAGGCTTCCTTGAAGCCCTTCGGCGTCTTCACCGAGCCGTCGGCCTCGCGCACGCAACCCTGCGTGTCGCCGATGCGGTTGAGCGGCTGCAGCACCTCTTCGGCGAACTTGCCGCCTTCGCTCAACACCGCTTCGACGACGTCGAGCGGCGCCTCGCCGAAGCGCGGCAGGTTGCCATAGCGCCCGTAATCGAGAACGTCGCGCAGCAGGAAAAGCGTGTCGTCGACCGGGGCCTTGTAGCTAGGCATGAGCGATCACCAGGATTTGGAAAAGCGGGTTCCGCCCAGGTCGGAGCGGAACATTGTTCATATATGAACCATTCGCCGGCTGGACGCAAGGGGCATTTTGGCGATCGGCCGGCCGATGGTCTTATTCTTAAGTCGCAGCGCTCAGCCCGGCTTGCGCTTGGCGAAGCGGGTCAGCAGCTCCCAGGACACGGTCGTCGCCGAGAACAGCAGCACGAGTGTCGACGCCGCCAGCCAATTGTAGTCCTCGCCCCAGCCGAAAGCCATGCGAAGCGCGGCGACGAGCAGCATGCCGAAACCGATCAGCGACGAAAGATGACGACGGATGGCGCCGAGCCAGGCCCGCCGTTCGCCGCCCTGGATGACGATTTGGACGAAACGGATGATCACCCAGACCGACCAGCTCGCCGTCGCCGCGAGCGTCACGCCGCCAAACACCGGCGTCGAGATGTCGGCGAACAGCGACAGCAGCGCCACCATCATCACGGCGAGGTAGTTCTGGAACGCCTGTTCGGTCAGGCGTCGCGAAATGGGTTCGTTGGGGCCGAGCGCGGCGGCGGCGTTGATCGACACCACGACATAGAGAAGGCCCAGCAAAGCGGCGGAAGCGGCCGCGATCGCCGTGTAGAACTGCGCCCAGGCCTGCATGGAAATCCCCGCTCGCCGACGGGCGCCATCATTTCGCGGCGGCCGTCCGTGTCAACCGGACCGGGACGGTTCAGTCCTTCCGCTCGAGCCGCGCCAGCGCCGCCTCAGGGGTGACGTAGGCTTCCTGGAGGTCGACGCTCCAATAGCGCAGCTCGTCAAGCGGGATCGGCGCGCCGGTCACCGCGCAGCGCACGAAGGCGCCGGGGCGCAGGACGCGAAAGTCGCCGTCGAGAAAGCGGATCTGCGCTTCGGTCCCGGCGGGCGGGAAAGGGTCCTGTCGATTCATCGCGTCGTCCCAAAAGGGCGCTGCAAGCGCCCTGGTTCTTTTCACTTAGGCCGCGCCGGCGCGGATTTCCAGTCGGTTCGCTCAGTCACACGGGCGAAGGCCTCAATCCTCCTCATCGTGAGGAGCGCCGCGCCAGCGGCGCGTCTCGAACGAGGAGGGGGATCGGGCGATGAAGAAATTCTTAGCTCACGCCCCGACGACGCGCCGCGCATAGCGCCGGCTGAGGCCGGTCAGCACCGTGTAGCCGATCGTGCCCGAGCGTTCGGCGAATTCGTCGAGGCTGACCGCGCCGCCGAACAGGCGGACGTAATCGCCCGGCCGCGCCGCCGATTCGGGCAGGTCGGTGACGTCGGCGATGATCAGGTCCATCGACACCCGGCCGACCAGCGGGCAGCGGCGGTCGGCGATCTCGACCTCGGTCCCGTCGCGGCCGTCGACGAAGCCGGCGCCGCGCGGCAGGCCGTCGGCGTAGCCGGCGAGCAGGGTGGCGAGGCGCGTGCGCCGCCGCGCCGTCCACTGCGCATTGTAACCGCAGGTCTCGCCCTTTTCGATCCAGCGCGTCTGCTGGATGGCGACGTCGAGCGCCGCGACCGGCTTCATCGGGTTCGGCCGGCCCGGCGTCGGGTTGCCGCCGTAGAGCGCATAGCCCGGCCGTCCCAGATCGTATGCGGGCAGGCGGGGCAGGAACAGGCCGGAGGAATTGGCGAGCGACGTCTTCAGCGCCGGAAAGGCCGCGCGCGCGGTCTCGAAGCGCGCGATCTGCTGCGCGTTGAGCGGATCGTCCGGCCGTTCGGAAGAGACGAAATGGCTCATCAGCAGGTCGGCGCCGCTCTCGCCCGCGACGGCGACGGCGGCGCGCAGGGCGTCGAGCGATTCGAAGCCGAGCCGGTTCATGCCGGTGTCGAGGTGCAGCGCCGCCGGCGGCGGCCGGACTTGCGTGCGCGCGAACGCCGCCCAGCGTTCGAGCTCGGCGGCGCCGCCGATCGCCGGCGCGAGGCGGAAGGCGGAATAGTCGGCGAGCGGATCGGCCTCCGCCTTCAGCCCGTTGAGCACATAGATCAGCGCGTCGGCCTGCGGCAGCAGCGCGCGCAACCGCTGGCCTTCGCCGATCTGGGCGACGAAGAAGGTGCGGCAGCCGGCGGCGTAGAGCGGCGGCGCGATCGTCGCGATCCCGAGGCCATAGCCGTCGGCCTTGACCACGGCGGCGCAATCGCCCGGCGCGGCGCGGCGCGCCAGAAGCCGCCAATTGTCGGCGAGCGCGGCGACGTCGATCGTCAGGATCGCCGGCGCGGCGGCGGGTTCTCTCATGTGCATGGGCTCCGCGCGCTCAGAGCGTGACCGGTTTGCCCGGCCGGCGCGCTTTTGCTAAGGGCTGCGACGGGAGCTGTTTATCAGGCTGATGGAATCCGCGCGATGGACAAATTCGCCACACTGACCGGCGTCGCCGCGCCGCTCGAGATGGACAATGTCGACACCGACATGATCATCCCGAAACAATATCTGAAGACGATCAAGCGCACCGGCCTCGGCAAGGGCCTGTTTTCGGAGATGCGCTACAACGACGACGGCTCGCTGAACCCGGACTTCGTCCTCAACAAGCCGGCCTACGCCAACGCCAAGATTCTCGTCGCCGGCGACAATTTCGGCTGCGGTTCGTCGCGCGAGCACGCGCCGTGGGCGCTGCTCGACTATGGCGTCCGCTGCATCGTCTCGACCGAATTCGGCGACATCTTTTACAGCAACTGCTTCAAGAACGGCGTCCTGCCGATCAAGGTGAAGCCCGAAGACCTCGCCAAGCTGATGGACGACGCGCGCCGCGGCGCCAACGCGACGCTGACGATCGACCTGCCGGCGCAGGAGATCCGCGGCCCCGACGGCGGCGTGGTGAAGTTCGACATCGATCCGTTCCGCAAGCATTGCCTGCTCGAAGGGCTCGACGACATCGGCCTGACGATGGTCAAGGCCCCGGCCATCGCCGCCCACGAACAGAAAGCCGCCGCCGCGCATCCGTGGCTGTGAACCGTTCTCCCGCTGCGCGGCGACGCGGGCACGGAGGCCCGCGCCACTGAACCCCTAGTGGCGCGGGCCTCCGCGCCCGTGGCGCCGCTGAACCCCCAGTGGCGCGGGCCTCCGCGCCCGTGGCGCCGCTGAACCCCCAGTGGCGCGGGCCTCCGCGCCCGTGGCGCCGCTGAACCTCCAGTGGCGCGGGCCTCCGCGCCCGCGGCGCCGCTGAACCCCTAGTGGCGCGGGCCTCCGCGCCCGTGGCGCCGCTGAACCCCCAGTGGCGCGGGCCTCCGCGCCCCTGGCGCCGCTGAACCCCCAGTGGCGCGGGCCTCCGCGCCCGCGGCGCCGCTGAACCCCCAGCGGCGCGGGCCTCCGCGCCCGCGGCGGCGATGGTCGACGCGCCGCTCACTCCTCCCCGACGTCGTGCGCGTAATAATCGATCTCGTTGTCGCGCCAGGCGTGGATATGGCCGGCGAAGCCGTCCTTGGCGGGGATCGACGCGCTGTTGACCGCGCCGGCCTGGATCACCATCGGCCCGACGGCGGCGATCGCTTCCGGATTCGTCGCGGCGGGGCGGACGATGGCGATATGGCCGGGCTTGTCGTCGCGGCGGGCGTGATAGCTGGCGACGACGAGCGCGTCGGAATTGGCGAGCGCCTGGGCTTCGAGCGCGCTCGCTGCCGGCCGCCAGCCGGCGGCCGCGCCGTCGCCGGCGAGCCATTCGTTCTGCGCGTTGGCGAGCAGCGCCTGGCCGTGCTCCGGCGGGCGCAGGATATAAATCCCGAGTGTCTTGGCGAAGGCGGCGACGAAGGCGCTGCAATGGGTGTGCTTGCTCGGCATGCGCTCGGGACGTCCGTCGGGCAGGCCGGTCTCCCAGTCGATATGCGCGCCGGCGATCCACTTGCTCTCGACGCCGATGGCGTCGAGTTCTTGCGCGAGCTTCTCACCCTTCGGCGAGACGCTCGTGACGTCGGCGGCGAAGCCGAGGGCGGGGGCGGCGATGAGGGCCGCGGCGAAGACGAGCATGCGCATGAACGGGACCATGGCTTCCCTGCCGGGCGAAACGAAGGCCGCGCCGCCGTGCTCTCCGCGGCGTGCGCCCCGCCCCGCCTTTTCAAGCGGGCGCCGCGGGGCGCGGACGTTCCGAGGCGCCTAGCGAACGGACTTGGCGAACGCCGCAATCGCCGAGACGACTTGGCCCTCATGCCCCCCCATGAAATGCGGGGCGGAAAGGCTCGTGCACGGATTATACGTTCCGTGGTCTCGGCGAGATTGGCTGTCGGCGCGCCCGGGCTCTCCGCCGCCAATCCACACCACCCTGACCCGGCTTCCGCCTGAGTTTTTGAACGTATCGACGAAGTCGGCGTCGGTCTTGTCGCAGTGGTCGTCATGATTGGCGATCACCAGAATCGGCGGTCCGGCGCCGCCGAGCTGGCCCTGGACATCGCGAAGCCGCGCCGACCACAGCACGATGCCGGCTGGGTTCGAGCCGAGCCCCTCCATGATCTTGAGCGAGCCGTTGCTCATGCCGACAAGAGTGACCGGCTTGCCGAAACGGCGCAGATAGTCGATCGCCGCGGGCACGGAAACGTCGGCGTCAATCAGCAGCGAAGCGACGCCGAAGGCCGGGTAGGCCCGGCGCGTTGAGACCGCGGGAGCTTCCAGCTGCCGGTGAGGGCCCGAACTGTCGATGTCGACGTGGCGATCGCCGCCCGGCGCCAGAATCACCGAGGCGGCGACCGATTTCGGCGCGTTCAAGACCGCATTGCCGCCGGGCAGGGAGATGACGTCCTCCGCTTGCGCGAACGCCGGCCAGGCGTGAAACCCGAGCGCAACCAGGCTCGCCAGAACAAATTTCCTCATTCGCCGCTCCGCAGGCCCCGTCTCTATCCAAGACTATACTGAATTTCTACGCAAGGCCGTGCTGCACGAAGAGAGAACTCTCCAGATGGAGAGGCTTATCGGGCCAAGACGCGGCTCGCCTCGACGCTCAGGCGCGAATCGCCGATGATGGACCGATGAATCGCGCCCTTCTCGCCTTCGCGTCGCTCCTCGCGCTCGCCGCGCCCGCCCGCGCCGACTTCGCTTCCTGCATCGCCTCGCTGCGATCGGACGCTTCCGCCAAGGGCGTGTCGGACAAGACCATCGCCGCCGCCTTCGACAAATTGCAGCCGGACCCGAAGGTGCTCGACTTCGAGACCAACCAGCCCGAATTCAAGACGCCGATCTGGGACTACATGGCCGGCCTGGTCGACGACGAGCGCGTCGCCGACGGCAAGGCGGCGATGGCGCGCGAGGCCGGCGCGCTCGCCAAGGCCGAGGCGCGCTTCGGCGTCGACCGCCATGTGTTGGCGGCGATCTGGGGCGTCGAATCGAATTTCGGCGAGGACATGGGCGGCCGGCCGCTGGTGCAGTCGCTCTCAACCCTCGCCTGCCAGAGCGACGTGCGTCCCGCCTATTATCGCGGCGAGCTGATGGCGACGCTGAAGATCGTCGATCGCGGCGACATCCCGCTCGACAAGCTGACCGGCTCGTGGGCGGGCGCCTTCGGCCAGACCCAGTTCATGCCCTCGACTTTCTTGAGGCTCGCCGTCGATCTCGACGGCTCGGGCCGCGACATCGTCGACAATCCCGCCGCCGCGCTCGGCTCGACCGCCAATTATCTCAGCCATTCGGGCTGGCGCACCGGCGAGCCCTGGGGTTTCGAGGTCAAGCTGCCCGATGGCTATTCGGGCCCGTCCGGCCGCAAGGCCAAGGCGCCGATGGCGAGCTGGGCGGCGCGCGGGATCAAGCGCATCGACGGCCAGCCGCTCGGCGAGGGCGAGGCCGGCCTGCTGCTGCCGGCCGGGCCGCAGGGGCCGGCCTTCCTCGTCACCCACAATTTCGATGTGATCTACAGCTACAACGCCGCCGAATCCTACACCCTGGCGATCGCCATCCTCGCCCAGCGCCTCGCCGGCGGTCCGGGCATCGTCGCGCCCTGGCCGACCGACGACCCCGGCCTGTCGCGCGCCGGGCGGCGCGAAGTGCAGGCTTTGCTCGCCAAGCACGGCTACGACGTCGGCCCCCCCGACGGCGCGATCGGCGCCAAGACCAAGCAGGCGATCGCCGATTTCCAGGGCAAGAACGGGCTGACGGTAGACGGAAGGGCGTCGGCGAAAGTGCTGGAGGCGCTGAGGAGGTAAGCGCTTAAACTCGGAATCCTGCTCTGAACGCACAAGAGAGTTCGAGGAACTGCCCGATACTTAGTGCCGAAAGACTGGCCAAATCATCACGACGGCAGTCTCGCGTCTTGTTTGTTCACAATGAAGCAAGCTGAGCGCGGACCGTTATGATTATTTGTCATCGGCGTATCGCGACCTCAGGTCAAAAAGCAAAAGTTGTAGACTCGTAGCCTGACTCGGGGGTAAGGTTGTCAGGATATGGCAAACCCGGCCGAAAAATATAGCGAGACGACCGCGGCCGCCTTGGCCGGCCGCCGAGCGATTATGCATCTCTTCGGCGAATTTGAGCGGGTGCGAGCCGAAAGGGATGCCGCGACAGCCCGATTAAGCCGGTTCGCCGAGACGATCCAGCTCATTCTCGCTGGACTCTCTGAGCCGGACAGAGGCGAGCTCGCTCGAAAATTCGAAGAAATTCAATCGGGCGTCCAAAACCGCGGCGGCGAAGTCTTCAATAATGTCGTCGCCCTCTTCAAGCGCGATCGCCGGCCGGAGTGGACGATTCCGGCTATTCAATCTGAGTTGGAAAAGGCCGGTGCGGCGCCGGAACCGAAGGCGCTTTCGAACGCGGTCCTATATCTCGCCAAAATTGGACGTCTGATCCGCGTTGGGCGTGGTCAGTACATAGTCGAGGGATCGGGCGTGGGCATTCAGATGGATGGCCCTGATGACGGTCATCTCCCTGGAACAGAACATGAGGTCTAGACAGCGCAACGCCCACCCTTTCGGGTGGGCGCTGGCTGAAGAAGAGAAATAGGCCGGCATAGCTCAATTGGTAGAGCGCTAGGCTGTTACCCTGGGGTTGCTCGTTCGAATCGAGCTGCCGGTAGCCCATTTCTCCTTTGCGGTGGTAGCTCAGCTGGAGCCGTGACAAGCCTTGAGAGCACCGGATTTGTAATCCGGGGGTCGTGGGTTCGAATCCCACCCACCGCGCCTTCACAGGCCTCCCATTCGGGAGGCCTTTTATTTTTGCGCGAATATCCGCGCGAGTCGATTCGAAATGACGAACAAGGGGAATTTGCCAGAGTCGACTCTTTGCTGCAAGCAATTTATTGTCATAGATTGACAACAATTTGTTGAGTTGCGTATGGCGAAGGGGCCGACTGCCAACATCCGAATGCGGGTGTCACGCACACTCTTCGATTTTTTGACGCTCTTGAAAGACAACACGGTTCTTGGCGCATCAGAAAATGACGTCGCGAGCTACCTGCTTACCAAGCAGCTTGAGGCTATGAGGCTTGATGGGTATTTGGAGAAGAGTTTGGTGCCCACTCAAGCCAACATCAATGCAATCAAAAACTTAAAGGAACCACCTAAAGCCTAGCGCCGCCCCGCCTCCCTCGCGCGGCATCCGTCCGGGGCCCACCACGCCGTCGACCTCATCGATGCGAAACCCTCCGAAACGGCGAGACGGCCAAGGGCGCGCGCATCGCCCGTCGAAAGACGGGCGTCTCTCAACGCCCTATGCGCGCGCCGCCGCAGGCGGGCTTTGCCGCTTGACCGTCTCGCCGCTGCGGAAACAAGACGCTTCCATGAGGTCGACGGCGCTCCCTGCCGAGCTTGGCGGCGATAGCAAATATTGCTATTCTTAGCCATTCTTGGCGTGGTCGCGCCCGAGAGGCCCATCATGAACATGAACGTTTCATTGACCGAGGAACTGGCGAATTTCGTCAAGGCGAAGGTCTCCGCCGGCCGTTACGCATCGTCGAGCGAAGTCGTGCGCGAGGCGTTGCGCTTGATGGAGAAGGTCGAGCGGCAGGAGGCCGAGAAGCTTGGCCTGCTTCGGCAGGCTTGGCGCGAGGGCGTCGATAGCGGCGAGGCGGAGGCCATCGACTTCGCCGTGCTGAAACGGGAAGCGCGCGCGCGTCTCGCCGCCAAGCCGTGAGCGAGGTTCGCTACTCGCGCCGCGCGCGCGAGGATTTGCTCGACATCTGGCTCTATATCGCCCGGCAAAACTCCGAAGCCGCCGCTGATCGCGTGTTCGATCGCATCGAAGATGCGTGTCGGATCCTCGCGCGCCATCCCGAGCTCGGTCCCGCGCGCCCAGAAATCGCCGACGAGGCGAGGTCGCTGGTCGTTCAACGCTGGCTGGCGCTGTATCGCCTGACCGCCGATGGCGTGCAGATCGTTCGCGTCATCGACGGCGCGCGCGATCTCAAGCGGATGGACTGGGCGCGGGAATAGCGCCGGGCGACCCAGGAGACCATGGGTATTGCAGCGAAGCTTACGCAAATTTCTGATGCGCCGTCGGCGTGCCACCGTCTGACGCCCCGCCGACCCACCGCGCCGTCGGCCTCATGGATGCGAAATCTTCCGAAACGGCGAGACGCCCTATGCGCGCGCCGCCGTAGGCGGCCTTCGCCCCTTGACCGTCTCGCCGCTTCGGAAACAAGACGCTTCCATGAGGTCGACGCCGCACCCTGCCGAACTTGGCGGCGGGAACTTGTCAGCGGCGCGGGCGAGATAGCGTCGGAATCATCGCTAGAGCATGTTGCTTTTATATTGAAGCGCCCTCTGCCGTCATTGCGAGCGATAGCGAAGCAATCCAGACTAAGCCTCCGCCGCAAACCCTAAGTCTGGATTGCTTCGCTTTGCTCGCAATGACGGCGCGAACGATTCGACTTGAACGCATCATGCTCTAAGCGCGCGATCGCCGACAGGGCGATCGACAATCGCAAAGATTGAAGCGGGACCGCGTCACTCGAACCTTTCCGGCCATCGCCTTGCGCCGTGGAAGACGGCGAGGATCTGAACGTCGTCGCCGACGACGCGATAGGGAACGACGAACGGCGTGTGCGTGACGACCAACTCGCGCTTGCCGGCGATTCGCCCGGCGCGGCCGAGATGGGGATGCGTCGCGAGCGCTTCGGCTTGGTCGAGAATCGTTGCGACCGTCTTCGCCGCCGCAACGGCGTTGTCGCGCACAATGAAGTCGCCGATTTCTTCGAGGTCGCGAAGCGCCGGCTGGGTCCAGCGCACCCTCATCGACGCGCCGAATACTTGCTCCGCAGCCGCGCGGTGTCCTTCTCGTCGGCGAACGCACTGCGGTCCGCCGCGGCGATTCCCGCTTCGATCTTATCGATCTGCCAAGCGTTCAGCGCGACATAGTCCTCGATCGCCTTGGCGACCAGCCAGTTTCGCGATCGTTCGGTCCGCTCGGCGAGACGGTCGAGCGCGCCGACGGTCTCGTCATCGAGCCTGACGGTGAAAGCCGAGGGCATGTGGGGAGCCTTGGCGCCAGATGGTTCGGAGAGGTTCGCTGACAACCTATCGCCACCGCCGCGATTTGTCACGTTCCGTTCTCCCTCCGCGCCCGCGCCACTACCGTCGATACGAAACGCCGCTAGGGGAGAGGCATGATCCGCAACATCGCCGCCCCCCGGCTCTCCGCCTCACGGCTTGCCGACCCGCCTCGCTGAACTTGGCGGCGCGCTTGCGCAAGGCGTCGGTTGGCGACGCGCTTGATCTCTGCGTTGCGGCGGCAAGCGCGGCGAGGACTGGCAAGCGGGGACGCAAGGGCGAAACGCGCATCGCGGCGCTTCGTTGGCGGCCGGAGGAATGTCGCCTCTCCGATGGAGCCTTGAACCATCGGAGCCTGCGCCGCGTGGCGCCAGAGGCTTAACCGCGGACGGCGCCCTCCCCGACATTCCCCGATTCAAGCTGGCGTGTTCTCGCCATTCCGACAAGTCCTCGGCGCTGCGCAGAATGACGCGCCGCGGCGACGGCGGCGGCGGGGATTGATCTCTGGGCGAGGGGAAGGCGAAAGGCGCGCGGATGCGGGCGCTCGGCACGCAGACGACGGCGTGAGTAGATTCCGACGGTGGCAATTTGCGAGCGCCGTTATAATTCTGCGCGGCATGCCTTGGCGCGTTCAATATAAAGACGAAACTGGCAAGAGCATGCTGGCGTTCCGGAGCCCCGAGCGCGCGATAGAGGCCGCTTGTTCGCTCATTGATCGCGGTTATCAGGTTGTCAGCATCGGCGCCGTCGACACTGACGTCACAATCTCAGAAGTCGAGATCGCCCGCGTCTACGCCATTTGGGCGCGAGAAAAAAAGCCGTTCGGCTGAAGTCGGAACCAAGAGACCTCCCTGAGCGACGGCGCTGCCTGCCGAACTTGGCGCCGCGGTTGCGCCACGCGCGCGTTGACGCGGGATAACTCGGCTCGCGCTTGCGCCCGCCGCTTCTCGAATCAGGCGATCGAACTTAGAATCGTTCTGCGCTTCGCTCTTGGCGTGGTGACGGCGCCGAACTCGGCCATGACCTCCCACATGAGCCCGCGCCGTCACCATTTGTTGCAGCGAATGTGCGGTTGGACCGGACAGATCGTGTGCTACCTAAACCGGACATATCGTGTGCTACCGACACTCACGCGATCGGCTCTTTCCGAAATTCAGAATTTCTGCTATTCTACCGATCGTCGGTCGCACAGCCGTCGCATGGGTCGCGGAGGTTGCGGAAAGTTGACAGAGCGGCGCGTCGCCTCTTGACGCCCACCTAAGCGCCTGGAATTACAGGGAATGAGCCTTGACATGTCAACCCGCCGCTTGACCAAGCTTGACAAAACTTGACGCGGCTTGACAAAACTTGACGCGGCGCTTGACGGCGAAGCGAAGTGCGCCCAGCGCCCGCCCGCGATTGCCGCCGCCGTCGTCTCCCCGCTACAGTCGCGCCACAACACGGGGAGTCCGCGCCTGATGATCCGCACCGTCGCCACCAAGCCCTTCGCCGACCAGAAGCCCGGCACGTCGGGCCTGCGCAAGAAGACGGCGGAGTTCCAGCAGCCGAACTATGTCGAGAACTACCTCCAGTCGATTTTCGATTCGCTCGACGGCTTCGCCGGCAAGACGCTGGTGCTCGGCGGCGACGGCCGCTACTTCAATCGCGAGGCGATCCAGAAGGCGATCCGCATCGCGCTCGCCAACGGCTTCGGCCGCATCGTCGTCGGCCGCGGCGGCCTCTTGTCGACGCCGGCCGCCTCGGCGCTGATCCGCAGCCTTTCCGCCTATGGCGGCATCATCCTCTCCGCCTCGCATAACCCTGGCGGGCCGGACGGCGATTTCGGGATCAAATACAATATCGGCAACGGCGGCCCGGCGCCGGAAAAGATCACCGACGCGATCTTCGCCCGCGCCAAGACCATCGCCGTCATCAAAACGCTGGATGCGCCCGACGTCGACATCGACGCGCTCGGGACGACCGCGCTCGACGGCGGCGCGGTCGAGATCGTCGATCCCGTGACCAACTACGCCGCGCTGATGCGGACGCTGTTCGACTTCGACGCCATCCGCGCCCTGTTCGCCTCCGGCTTCCGCATGCGCTTCGACGCCATGCACGCGATCACCGGCCCCTACGCCCATGCGATCCTCGAAGGCGAGCTCGGCGCGCCGGCGGGCGCGGTGGTCAACGGCACGCCGCTGCCCGACTTCGGCGGCCATCATCCCGACCCCAACCTCACCTACGCCAAGGCGCTCTACGACGAGATGATGTCGCCGCAGGCGCCCGACTTCGGCGCCGCCTCCGACGGCGACGGCGACCGCAATCTGATCATCGGCCGCGGCCAGTTCGTCACTCCCTCCGATTCGCTCGCCATGCTCGCCGCCAACGCGCGCCTCGCGCCGGGCTACGCCAAGGGGCTCAAGGGCATCGCCCGCTCGATGCCGACCAGCGCCGCCGCCGACCGCGTCGCCGCCAAGCTCGGCATTCCCTGCTACGAGACGCCGACCGGGTGGAAGTTCTTCGGCAACCTGCTCGACGCCGGCTTAGCCACGATCTGCGGCGAGGAAAGCGCCGGCACCGGCTCCGACCACGTGCGCGAGAAGGATGGGCTGTGGGCGGTTCTGCTGTGGCTCAACATCCTCGCCAAGCGCCGCATCTCGGTGGCCGAACTCGCGCGCGAGCACTGGGCGACCTACGGCCGCAACTACTACACCCGCCACGATTTCGAGGAGGTCGACCTCGCCGCCGCGACGGCGCTGACCGAAGCGTTGCGCGCGCAGCTCTCGCGCCTGCCCGGCAAACGGTTCGGCGCGCTGACGGTCGAGGCCGCCGACGACTTCGAATATCACGATCCGGTCGACGGCTCCGACACCAAGGGCCAGGGCGTGCGGGTGATGTTCGAAGGCGGCTCGCGCATCGTCTATCGCTTGTCGGGCACCGGCACGGTCGGGGCGACGCTGCGCGTCTATATCGAGCGCTACGAGCCGCCGGGCGAAAACCTCGCCCTCGACGCGCAGGCGGCGCTCGCCGACCTGATCGCGCTGTCGCGCTCGCTCGCCGAGATCGAGCGGCGCACCGGGCGCAAGGCGCCGAGCGTCGTCACGTAGCGCGCAATGCGATTGAGCCGAATCGCCTTCGTCGTCATTGCGAGCAACCTCCGGATCAAGTCCGGGGGGAAGCCATCCAGACTTAGGGATTGCGGCTGCGGCTGAGTCTGGATCGCTTCGCTGTCGCTCGCCGCGGCCCGCGACCCGAAGCCTTCATGAACGGAAGCTCTCCGATGCCCGACGTGAACAAAAGCCTGCTCCTGATCGGAGCGTCTCGCGGCCTTGGCCTTGCGCTGGCGGCGGAATACTTGAAACGCGGCTGGCGCATCGTCGCCACCGCTCGCGCCGCCGCCAACACCGCGCTGCACGAACTTGCGGCGACATCGGGCGGACGGCTCGAAGTCGAGATCGTCGACATCAATCATCCCGATCAGGTCGCCGCGCTGCGCGCTCGGTTGGGGTCGCGAAGGTTCGACATGCTGTTCGTCAATGCGGGCGTCACGAACGACGACCGGGAAACGATCGCCGATGTCTCGACGGAAGAGTTCGTCCGGGTGATGGCGACCAACGCCTTGAGCCCGATGCGGGTCGTCGAGACATTCAAAGCCCTCGTCCCGCAGACGGGCGCCATCGCCATCATGTCGTCCGGTCAGGGCAGCGTCAGCAATAACGAGACGGGCGGCCATGAGGTTTACCGGGCCAGCAAGGCCGCGCTCAACTCCCTGATGCGCAGCTTCGCCGCCCGTCATCGCGACGACTTGCGCACGCTGCTCCTGCTGGCGCCGGGTTGGGTGCGGACCGATCTGGGCGGTCCCCAGGCGCGTTTGGGCATTCAGGACAGCATTCCGAACCTGGTCAAAGTCATTCAAGCCCAGGAAGGAAAGGGCGGCCTCCAGTATCTCGACTATCTTGGCCAGGCCGTCTCATGGTGAGCGGGCCGGCGCCTCTCGCGCCGGGGCGCCCGGTCGGCCGTGCAGACCGCGGGCGTCTCAGTCGGCGCGTCGCCGTCGCGCTGTCGGCGGCCACGTTTCTCGTCCATGCGCTCGCCGCCGCGGCGCTCATCGTTTGCGTCCTGACCTTCCGCCTCGACCGCCTGATGTGATCGACGCGCGTCGGAGCGGCGCGCCGGCAAAGCTTTGTTCATCGGCGGCGGGCAAGCTTCGGCGCGGCTTTTCCGCGCCAGCGAAGGACGCTCCATGACCGCCGAGGCGGGCCGACCCCAAGCGCCAAGCGCCGCCGCGGCCGCGGTCGCGTCGACGCGGCTCGGCCTCATTTACGCGGCGCTGGTCGCGGCGACGCTGGCGCCGCTGGCGATCTGGCCGATCCCGCCGAGCTTCGACCTCGTCAACCACTGGGCGCGGCTGACGCTCTACCACCTGGCGCCGGACGATCCGCTCGCCGCGCTCTACCAGGTTCGGCTGACGCCGATCCCCGACCTCGCCGTCGACCTCGCCGGGCTCGCCCTGTCGCCGATTCTCACGCCCTACGGCGTGATCGCGCTCGCCTGGGGCGCGGCGATCGTCTTGCCCGCCTGGGGCGCGTGGCTGGTCGGCAAGGCGGTCCATGGCGCGCCGCAGCCCGCCGTGCTGCTTGCGCCGGCGCTCGCCTACAACCTCGCGGTCACGCTCGGGTTGCTCAACTTCGCCATCGGCATGGGCCTCGCCCTGATCGCCTTCGCCGCCTGGTTGACGATCGATCGGCGCCGGCTGCGGCTGCGGCTGGCGCTGTTCAACGCCGCCGCAATTGTCCTGTTCTTCTGCCACCTCGCCGCGTTCGCCGCGCTGGCGCTGCTGGTCGCGCTCTACGAGGCGCCGCCGCGCCCCGGCGAATCGCGGCGCGCCTGGGCGGCGCGACTCGTTGTCGCGCCGTGCTGCCTGCTGGCGGGGTTCGCGCTGTGGGCCTTCGCGCCGCCGATCGATTCGCGCCTGAGCGGACCCGGCTCGAAACTCGCGGCGCTGGCCGCGCCGATGTACGACCAGACCGCGGCGGCGGGCGTCGTCGCGACGCTGGTTCTGGTCGTCATCGTCGCCGCCGGCCTCCTGATGCGTCGCGTCGCTTTTGCGCCGGCGATGCGACTGCCGCTTGTCGGCGTCGCCGCGGTCGTCGCCCTCGCGCCTTCCGCGTATGGCGCCGCCGACTTCATCGACGCGCGCCTTGCGGTCCTGCTCGCCTATCTCGCGCTCGCCTCGTTGCAGGGGCCGAGCGAGAGCGCCGGCAAGGCGTGGACCGCCGCGCTCGCCGTCGTCCTGGTCGCGGCGCGGGTCGGCCTGGCGGCGCCGCATTGGGCCGCCTACGACGGCTGGGCGGCCGAATTCCGCGAGGCGATCCGCGCTGTGCCGCCAGGCGCGCGCGTCCTCGCCGTCGCGCCGCCGATGGGGCGCTGTCCCGCGCTCGACGCCGCGGACTTCTATCGCGGGCTGGTCAATTTCGTCGTCATCGACCGCCGCGCGCTGGCGAGCACGCTGTTCACCGGACGCGGCATGCAGCCGGTCGCCGCGGCCGATCCGCGCCTCGATGCGACACCGTGGACGCCGCCGCATCCCGATTGGCTCGCCAGCCACGACTGGCGCGGCCTTTACGACACGCTGATCGCTCTGCACGTCGATTGCGACTGGCGGCCGGACGAAGCCGGCCTCGCGCGGATCGCGGAAACGCCGCAAGCGACGATCTACCGTCTGCGCTGAAGCCGATTTGGCCGAATGGGCGATTCGGATTATGTCGGGGCGATTTCAGAACCGCCCCGGCGACGGCCGGCGGCGCGAGGAGTGACGCCGCATGAGACTGCCGCGCGAACTTGGCCCGATCCATTTCGTCGGCATCGGCGGCATTGGCATGTCGGGCATCGCCGAGGTGCTGATCAATCTCGGCTATTGTGTGCAGGGCTCGGACGCGAGCGACAACGCCAACGTCAAGCGGCTGCGCGAGCGCGGCGCTTCGGTGTTCGTCGGCCACGACGCCGCCCACCTCGGCGACGCCGCGGTGGTGGTCGTCTCGACCGCGATCAAACGCGACAATCCCGAGCTGACGGCGGCGCGGGCGCGGCGCATTCCAGTGGTGCGGCGCGCCGAAATGCTCGCCGAGTTGATGCGGCTCAAGCAATGCGTCGCCATCGCCGGCACGCACGGCAAGACGACGACGACGTCGCTGGTGGCGACGCTGCTCGACGCCGGCGGATTCGATCCGACCGTGATCAACGGCGGCATCATCAACGCCTATGGCGCCAACGCGAAATTGGGCGGCGGCGACTGGATGGTGGTCGAGGCCGACGAGAGCGACGGCACCTTCCTCAAGCTGCCCGCCGACGTCGCCATCGTCACCAACATCGATCCCGAGCACCTCGACCATTTCAAGACCTACGACGCGATCAAGGAGGCGTTCCTCGCCTTCGTCGAGAACCTGCCGTTCTACGGCTTCGCCGTCATGTGCCTCGACCATCCGACCGTGCAGGAGATGGTCGGCCGGATCGAGGATCGGCGCGTGATCACCTACGGCGAGAACCCGCAGGCCGACGCGCGCCTGCTCGACGTCGATCTCGCCGGCGGCGTGACCAAGTTCAGCGTGCTGATCCGCGACCGCAAGAACGGCGAGGCGACCTTCATCGATCAGCTCGTCCTGCCGATGCCGGGCCGCCACAACGCGCTCAACGCGACCGCGGCGATCGCCGTCGCGAACGAGCTCAAAGTGCCGCCGGCGACGATCCGCAAGGCGATCGCCGGCTTCGGCGGGGTCAAGCGCCGCTTCACCCGCACCGGCGA
>Ga0181529_10003707_pt1 | contig 17130 bp, 9 predicted proteins | sample PEATcosm2014_Bin_36_FD_119763 | JGI IMG/M metagenome (GOLD analysis project Ga0181529, IMG submission 119763) | Peatland microbial communities from MTU Mesocosm Facility, Houghton, MI, USA - PEATcosm2014_Bin10_30_metaG | ecosystem: Environmental > Terrestrial > Soil > Wetlands > Peat | place...
ACCGACCGCTTCACCGCCGAGATGCACATCCGCGTGCCCGCCGACTACACCGTCGTCGGCAGCGGCGTCTCGTCCAAGAAGGCGCTTCCCGACGGACGCAACGAGTTCAGCTTCACCTGGTCGAAGCCGGGATTTCCCGGGACCATCGTCGCCGGCAAGTTCCTGCCCCCGATAACCGCCTCCGGCATCAGCAACATTCATATCTATGTCACTGAAAAGCGCAAGGACGGCGCACCTGATTTCGCCGCCCTCGCCGGGCGCGAGTTCGAGTTTATGACCAACCTCTTCGGCCAGCCCGAGTCAGGCCGCATCAATATCGTAGAACTGCCGGAGGACGCCGTCTCCGCCTACTGGGCGCCCGAGATGGCCTGCCTCCCAGGCAATCGCATCGTCGACAACACCACCGCGTCGCACCGCCTGCTCGCCAACATGCTCGCTCACCAGTGGTGGGGCTCCCAGGTCTCGCCAGCAACCCTCAACGACGCGTGGATCACCAACGGCATGAGCCGTTACGGCGAGCTGATGTACCTGGAAGACTCCGCCGGCAAGAACGCCTTCCAGACCGCCATCGGCGACGTCTCCGCCGGAGCGCTGGCCTACGATACCGAGCCGCTCAGCACGCTTGGCCGCCTCGATCCCTTCTCGCCCCAGTTCCAATCCATGACGCTGGAAAAGGGCGCAATGGTCTTCCACATGCTCCGCTGGCAGATGGGCGATGACGCCTTCCAGCACTTCCTGCGCGCCTTGCTCACGCAGTACACCGACAAGGGCGTTCGCAGCTCCCAGGTGCAGGACATCGCCGAAGCTCAGACAGTCAAAGGAGCTAACAACGAGGGCACCCACTTGGAACTCACGCCGTTCTTCTCGCAGTGGATAGACGGCACCGGCGCGCCTGCCTTCACCGATAAATACATGGTTTACCGCCTGGGTAATAACAAGGGCTTCCGCACCGTCGGCTCCATCAGTGAAGACCTTGACCTCTTCCGCATGCCGGTGGAGCTGCGCATCGAGACCGATGGCAAGACCGAAGACCGGCGCATCGATGTGGCCGGCACCGACTCGTCCTATACCGTCGAGACCTTTGGCCGCCCGCGCCGCATCTCCATCGACCCGGAGAACTGGCTGCTGAAGAGCACACCCGACTTGGCCATCCGCGTGGCCGTGCTGCGTGGCCAGCAGTTGGTGGCGCAGGGCGACCTCGCCGGTGCGCTCGCCGAATACCAAAAGGCGCTTGACGAAAATAAATCCAGCTCGCTGGCCGCATACCGCATCGCAGAGGTCTTCTTCATGCAGCGCAACTACCAGGCCTCCGCCAACAGTTTCCGTGACGCCCTGCGTGGAGACGACGACCCGCGCTGGACCGAAGTCTGGAGCCACATCCACCTGGGCTATATCTTCGATTGCACAGGTCAACGGGAGCGCGCCGTCAACGAGTATCGTCTCGCAGTCCAAACCAACGACAATACCCAGGGGGCCATCAACGAAGCTCGCGCCCGCCTTGCTTCCCCCTACAAATGCGCCCGCGCCGACAACTAACCTTGCTCTGAACCCTGCATGCGCTATACTCGCCCCTGTGAATTTCATCCAAGGAGTCTTCCATGCTTAAGGGATTTCGCGACTTCATCCTGCGCGGCAATGTGGTCGATCTGGCGGTCGCCGTCATTATCGGCGCGGCCTTCGGCAAGATCATCACCGCTTTCACCACCAACATCATCAGCCCGTTGATCGGCGCTATCGCGGGCAAACCGGACTTCTCCTATCTCTTCCTCACCCTGCACGGCGGCAAGATCGGCTACGGCAGCTTTCTAACCGCCGTCATCGACTTCCTCATTCAGGCTTCGGTGGTCTACTTCCTGTTGGTGCTGCCGGTAAACTATCTTCTATCCAAAATCAAGAAGCCTGCCGCGCCAACCACCAAGACCTGTAGTGAGTGCCTCTCGGAGATTCCCTTGCCGGCCCGTCGCTGCAAGTTTTGCGCGCAGCCGGTGGCGTAACCCATCTTCGCCTCCCGTGAATACAACTTGCGCCGTATCCCATGGCGAGCTAGTGCTATTTACCGTTGATGTTCCAAAGCGAATCATCCTATTCATAAGTACTTTTACCGTTTGCGCTGGAGCTGTACGTAATGGTTTTCAAGACGTCCCAGGTCTTGCTGTTGTCATCAATCCAGTTGTTGCGCAACCCCATCGACACGCCTACCCGCAGAAGCGAAAGGGACCTCCCATGATTCGCTTCCGGTCCGTGGAATCGTATGTGGATCGCTGCAGCCTTCCGTCGCCGCATCGCATTCCGTGCAGCGTGGCTGGCATGGCGTTTAACTTCAGCAAAATCGAGCTTGCTCCCCCTACTGCCGCGCAGCGCAACCAGCCCAAACTTCCTCAGACTCAACCAGCTCCGGCAGCTTCCCCGCGTGTCGAGTCCGGCAATATCTCCTTCGCGACTCCCCAAATTGTGCCTATGCGTTAGGCCCTAGAAGGACAATGCGAGCAGCTTCTCCCAGACGGCAGAATGGACGGGGACTCCCAGGCGAAGGTTCTCTTCTCGCAGGTGCAGCGTCTGTTGGCCGGGGTAACGCACAGGGCGCTCGGGATCGAGCGGGACCGCCTCGCCTAGCGATTCGAGAATACCGTTGGCAATGCGCTCGAGCTCTGCCCTGTCCGCGAAGCTGGAGGGGTCAATGGCCAAAAATATCTGGCTCATTCCCGACTCGCGCAGCGAATCGCGGGGAAGCTGGTGGGTGGCGCGGCCGCCGGAGAGCATCGCTGCAAGCATGTCCAGCACCAGCGATAGGCCGGACCCCTTCCAGTAGCCGATAGGCAGTGCTCGCTGCGAGACTTCGAGGATAGCGGCGTCGGTGGTCGGTCTTCCCGCTGCGTCGTATCCTCCGGGGACGGGCAGCGGTTCGCCACGCGCGGCGTAGGCCGAGATGGACCCATAGGAGAACTGCGAGATCGCCATGTCCAGCACAACGTGTGCTCCGTCAGAGCGCGGAATGGCGATCACCAGCGGGTTGTTGCCCAGCGTGGGAGAGGCTGTGCCCCAGGCTGGCAGGTTGGGCAGCGTATTGGTCCAGCAAAGGGCGAAGACGCCAGACTCCGCAGCCAACCAGCCGTAGCTGCCGCCGCGCATCCAGTGGTTGGTGTTGGCCAGGGCAACTCCCCCCAGGCCATGCTCGCGAGCCATCTCGATGGCGCGCTCCATCGCGGCGTAGGCGTTCAGGTTGCCGGGACCAAGATGCCCGTCCCAACGCTCCAGTGCTCCGGCGCCGGCCACGCGCGTTGGCTCGGCGGCCACGTCAATGCAATCATTAGCAACCATCGCGGCGAAGCGCGGAAAGCGGTTGAGGCCGTGGGTGTAGACGCCGTCGCGCGTGGTCTCTGCGAAGAGCCGGGCGCAGAGCGAGGCGCGCTCGCCCTTGAGTCCAAGGTGCAGCGTCGCCTTTGTCAGCGCTTGGATGAGATCGGCGTAGGCAACTCGCAGCATCGCAGTATCCAGAGAAGGAGTTTACCTGAGTTCAAAGCAGGCTTATTCCGTCTCGATTTCCTCTTCCTCTTCCACCTTGTCGCCTTCGCCAGGCGCCAGAAACAGGTTCGCCTCCAGCCCGTGCTGGCGCGTGTACAGATCGTAGTAACGTCCGCCCATCCGATACAACGACTCATGGGTGCCGCGTTCGACGATCAGGCCGCCCTCGATTACCAGAATCTGGTCGGCGCGGCGAATCGTGGACAGCCGGTGCGCGATCACAAAGGTTGTGCGCCCCTCCATCAGGTGATTCAGTCCGCCCTGGATCATCGCCTCCGATTCGGAGTCGAGCGAGCTGGTTGCCTCATCCAGAATCAGAATCCGCGGGTTGGCCAGGATGGCGCGCGCAATGGAGATACGCTGCCTCTGTCCGCCGGACAATTTCACTCCGCGTTCGCCCACTACTGTCTCGTAAGCGTCGGGAAACTTCTCGGCAAACTCGTCCACGCGCGCGATCCGGCAGGCCTCCATCCACTGCTCCTCGGTCGCAGCCGGACGCGAAAATATCACATTCTCGCGGATCGTCCCGTCGAACAGGAACGTCTCCTGCAGCACCACGCCAAGCTGCTCGCGATAGCTGCTGAGCCGGATCCTCGCCAGGTCTACCCCATCGATCAGCACCTGCCCCGAAGTCGCCGTGTGGAAGCCGCAGACCAGGCTGATCATGGTCGACTTGCCCGATCCCGACGATCCCACCAGCGCGGTCACCGTCCCCGGCTTCGACTGGAAGCTGATGCCGTGCAGCACCGGCTTGCCCTTCTCGTACTCGAAGACCACATCCTTGAATTCCACATCGCCATGCACATCGAAGGCATGGCTACGCGTGGGCTCGGAGTCCTCTTCACGTTCATTCATGATCTCCGACGTGCGGTCAAGGCCGGCCAGCGCCTCGGTCAACTGCGTACCGATATTCACCAACTGCGCAACCGGCGCTACAAGGAACGCCAGCAGCATCATGAACTGGGTGAACTGTCCGATGGTGAGCCGGCCCGCAGCATGCTCATGCGCTCCAAGGTACATCACCAGCCCGCCCACCAGCCCCAGCACCAGCGTAGACGACAGAGTCATCACCGACTGCGCCGTCAGCGAGCGGAACACGTTGTCCAGCAGCCGCTTCACACCAGTTGCGAAGACGCGCGCCTCGCTGGCTTCCGCGTGATAGCCCTTCACCACGCGCACCCCACCCAGCGACTCGGTCAGCCGCCCCGTCACCTCGGCGTTCAGCTTCGCTCGCTCGCGGAAGATCGGCCGGATGGTATTGAACGCGCGTTGCAGAATCGATCCGAACAGCAGCAGAATGACCAGAGTCAGCAGCGTCATGCGCACATTGACATGGATGAGCAGAACGAACGCCACCACAGCCGACAGTATCCCGCCCACAAATCCAATCAGCCCCGTGCCCACCAGATTGCGCACGCCCTCCACATCCGTCATGATGCGCGCCACCAGGGTGCCCGTGCGGTTCTCGTCGTAGAACGCGACCGGCAGACGCCCAATGTGCGCCTGCACCTGCATGCGTAGCTCCGAGATCAGCCTCTGCCCACCCTTGCTCAGCAGTTGCGACAGCGCATATGATGTCGCGCCCTGCACAATAACGGCTGCCGCCACCCGGGCAATCAGCCAGGGCAGCAAATTGGTCTTTCCGCCCACCATCACCAGATCAATCAACGGTCGAACCGACTGCGGCAGCACAAAGCCCGAGAGCGTGTTGATGACCATCAGCAGCAGGCTGAAGCTCAGCAGCACTCGCCGCGGCTTCATTAATGCCCATACCTCGGGAAGCACCTTCTTCAGCTTTGGCTTGGGCCGTTTGGCCGTCAGGTCCGCGGATAGTGCGCGCCCCACGCCACGGCTTGGCCGGTCTGCGGAACCCATCCCGCCGCCCATTCCTCCACCCACGCCATGCGATCCAAACGAAGAAGACATATCTATGAAGTGTACCCTGTGCCAGACATGGATTTGCGGAGGCGAATGACATTTTGCCCGCTCGTGCCTGGTCGGCGAGGGGGCCGGAGTCGCAACGCTGGAGCGATGCAATGCGGGTACTCTCGGTCTTACCCTGCGTTGTCGCGCATCCGTCGTGCCGCAATGAACGAGCGCACACACAGCAGCACGAACAGCAGGCAGATCACCGCCATCGCCAACTGGTCCATCGTCGCAACCGCCATCTCATGCGAGAACGGCCCGCCATGCGCCTTTACCAGCTCCACAATCGCGCGCGACCCCGCTCCCAGAAACCCTAGCAGCCCCACCGTCACCGCGACATGCATCCACAGCATGCGCTGCTTCGCGTCTTCGGTGCGGGCCAGAGCGCCGGAGACCGCCAGCGCCAGCCCCGTCCAGGTAGGAATCAGCGCGGTAGGATGCACGCTCCCCGTGGCCACGAATCCCCATACGCCAAGCACAATCAATACCACTCCGAAAAAGATGGTCATCTTTGCCATGTCGTGGAATCCCTCTCGCGATAAAGAACTGTTCTGTGCCTGGACCCGTTGAGTTCTGCAGCCGCCTGTATCTCAAGTTTGCAAGTGGAGTTCCATCATAACTGAGGAACGCAGCGGTGCGTCACGCAGCGGCTGCGCTCTTCATCGCCGCCAGCACCTCGTCCGTCGTCCAGTCGTTGGTGGGATACCACGCCCGCACCTTGCCATCCTTGCCGATCAGCACCGTGGATAGCGAGTGGGTCAGTGTGCCATCATCGCCCGGCGTTATTCCCACGTCGAAGTACTGCGTCAGCGCAGCCAACTCATTGGCAGGTGGCACGGCAAAGTCCCAGTGCGCGAACGCACGCTGCGCATCGCCTCCGATATACGACTCGCCGTAGCTTTTCAGTACCGCCGGCGTATCCACCTTCGGGTCGAAGCTGATGCTCAACAGGTGTGTCTTCGCATAGAGCGCCGGATCGACCTGCAGAGCCTTGTCGATCTGCGCGAAGTTTCGGCTCATGCGGATGCAGTAATCCGGCAGAGGGCAGCGCGTGTACACAAACGTCATTAGCAACACCCGGCCCTTGAACTGGGCAATATGGATCGTGTGGCCGCTCTGGTTGGTAAGCCTGAAGTCGGGCACCGAGTCGCCCGCTGTTGGTATGTGGTACTGCACCGTAGGCTTATAGTCAGGCCGCGCCTGCGCCGTCACCACTATCTCGTCAAGCAACGGGTCTTCGTAATCGTCTCCCGCCTTGCGCACCAGCATCTTCGCCGTAATGCGGTCGCCGGGATGCAACTCGCTTGCCACGCTCGCGTCCTTCAACTTGTAGGGCATGGTCATCGCGTCCATAAAGCCCGGAATCGCCTCGTGGTCCAGCATCACCATTCCCTTGGCCGCATCCACGCTGACGATCTTGCCGCGGACCGGAAAGATCTTCAGCTCTCCTGCCGTTGTGGTCCCATTCACCTCGCTAGATCCGCTCGCCGCGCCCAACGCCCCGTTGCTGGAGTGCTTGCATCCAGCCGCCAATGTTGCAACCAGAATCAACCCCACGACCGCTCGCCCCGCAAATCGCATAGGCAACGCCCTCCTGCCTCCATCATACTTACAACATGCATGCACATCACTTTGCCGCTTGACGCTACTTAAGGTTGGTCGCTCCTATATCATTCAGTATCAACGAACCCACAATTCTGGACCCACCATGTCTGCATGTAATGAGGAATCCACTCAATCCACCTCCACCGCTCGCACGGCTGTACTCGTCGTCGCTCTCCTTACCGTCGGGTTGCTGCTCGCAATTGTCGGCCGCTACGGTTACTTTCGCGACGAACTGTATTACCTCGCTTGTGGCAAGCATCCTGCATGGGGATATGTAGATCAACCGCCGCTCATCGCATGGATCGCATGGCTTCTCGCCCACACCACCGGCCAGTCGCTCTTCGCGATTCGCCTTCTGCCGGCGCTCGCCATCGGCCTCTCTGTCTACCTAACCTCACGAGTGGCCCAGGAACTCGGTGCCGGACGCTTCGCCATGATCGTCGCTGCAATACTGATGGCAATCATGCCGCTGGCCCTCAGCCTCGGACATCTGTTCACCATGAACGTCTTCGATGATCCCCTTTGGCTGGCCCTTGCCTGGATCACGCTGCGCATTGCAAACACCGGGAACCCTCGCTTGTGGATCGCCTTTGGTGCCCTTGCGGGCCTCGCCATCCTCAACAAATATGACACCGTCTTCTTTCTTGCAGCGTTGCTTGCAGGTATCGTGCTCACTCCCTGGCGGCATTGGCTCGCCAATCGCTGGTTCTGGTGCGGTGTTGCCCTTGCCGTATTCATCGCGCTGCCCAATTTCCTCTGGCAACAGTCTCATAGCTTTCCGTTCCTCGAACTCATGAGTAACATTCGCCGCAACGGACGTGACATCAGTCCTCCTCCGCTGGGCTTCCTGGGACAGCAACTTCAAGTCGTCAATCCGCTTAGTTTTCTGGCCGTACTGGCAGGCGCCGTTTTGCTCCTGCAAAGACCACGCTTCCGCGCTATCGCAATTTCCTTCCTAGCGTTCTATGTCTTGCTTGAATCGCTTGGCGCAAAGAACTACTATCTCGGCCCGATCTATCCCATGATGTTTGCCGCCGGAGCCGTCGCCATAGAACACTGGTCAGCTCGTCGAGGCAGATGGGCTGCTGTGACATTCGTCGGTCTGTGCAGCACAGTAACGGCGTTTACCCTGCCCATTGCCATCCCAATCCTCTCGCCGGATCACTATGAGGCTTACACCCGGATCACCCATATTGAGCAGCCAAAGTTTGAACACCAGCTACAGGGACCTCTACCGCAGATCTATGCAGATATGTTTGGTTGGCCTGAGATGGTCCAGACAACCGCCAATTTCTTCCGTACACTTACACCCGAACAACAGCGCAATACGGCAATATGGGCCGAAAACTACGGCGTGGGCAGTGCGTTCTACTTCTTTGGACCGCAGTACGGACTACCCGATCCCATCGGGGCACACCAGTCCTTCTATTTCTGGGGCCCGCGCGACTACCGCAGCCCCAACCTGATCGTAGTCGGAGCACAGGATGATGACGGTCTGCGCCGCGTCTGCGATTCCGTGCAGATCGTAGGCCGCAGCAATCATCCGCTGGCCCGCCCCAGCGAGCACTTCGACATCTATTATTGCAGCAGCCTCCACGCTGACCTGCAATCCAACTGGTCCATGCGCAAACACTACGACTGATCTAGCAAGCCGGGCTTTGTTCACTCGCTACACTCGTCTCGCCTTCGCACCGCCAGCGATTCCGCGCCGCGTTTTCCGCACACTGTAGGCGTATAAAAGGCGTATGGACGGTTCGCACACGCTGCCCCGGCAGATTCAGCAGGCGCTGGAGCAAGGCTGGACCGTCGTCACCGCCAACCAGCGCGCCGCGCGCACATTGCATCGCGAGTTCGATCTCCACCAGCGCGCCCTCGGCCACACCCATTGGGAGCCCCCTGCGATTCTCGCTTGGGATACCTGGCTCACCAGCATCTGGCGCAGCCTTCTGCTGGATGGCCGCGCCTCCGATCTTCTGCTCAACTCCACCCAGGAGCACACCCTCTGGCGCGACCTCATCGCCGCCGACAACGCGCCGGACGGCGCAGCACTCAGTCTCCGCCCCATCGACGCGCTGGCCGAGCTTGCCGCCGACGCATGGCTTCTTCTGCACAACTACCGCGCACGTCGCCGTCTGCTGGCCTCCGTCGCCAACGCAGACACGCGCGCCTTCGCCCGCTGGGCCGGCGAGTTTGAACGCCGCTGCGCCCGCGCGCAATTCCTCACCGAGGCGCAGCTTCCGGAAACTCTGCGCGCCGTATTTGCGGACAACCTGCTTACTCCTCCAACCGGTCTCCTGCTCATCGGGTTCGACTCCATAACTCCAGCGCAGACCGCCCTGCTCGACGCCATCCGCGCTGCCGGCTCTGTTGTTGAAGAGCTTGAACACACCTCTGCAATCCCCAGCCTCACCCTGATGGACGCCTCAGACCAGCGCACCGAGCTGGCCGCCTGCGCCCGCTGGCTGCGCACCCGCCTCACCGAGCAACCCAGCTCCCGCATCGCCGTCATCGTTCCCGATCTTGAGAACGCCCGCGCCGAGATTGACCGCGTCTTCCGCCAGACACTCGCGCCCGAACTCAACGACATCGCCGCTCCCACCGACTCCGGTCCATACGAGTTCTCGCTGGGCGTCCCTCTGGCGCGCACTCCGATGATTGCCGCCGCGCTCGACATTCTGCGCTGGGCAACCGGCCCGCTTGCGCTGGATCGCGTCTCCGCGCTTCTGCTCTCGCCCCACTTCGCCGCCGGTAGTTCCGCCTCCGAATACCTCGCCCGCGCCGAGTTCGACGCCTTTGTCCTGCGCCGCCAGCACCTCCTGCAACCTCAAAGTTCGCTCAACGATATACATACGCTCGCCTCCAACCCAAAGCACAGCTCCAATCTGACAAACCTGCTGTACTACCTGAGCGCACTGTGTGAGCTATTGCCACGCATCGATCGCGCAGAGCGTAGTTACGCAGACTGGGCCGCAGCCTTCCACGAGCTGCTGGACGCCGCCGGATGGACCACAAGCCGCGATAGCAGCTCCGAGTTCCAGACCCGCCGCAAGTGGGACGACGCCCTCGACGAGCTGGCAAGACTCGATTTTGATTCAGCCTCCGTCTCCTGCAGCGATGGCCCACGCGTCTCATTCACCGACGCGCTCTCTGCACTCGTACGTATCGCCTCCCAGACGCTGTTCGCACCGGAGACGCGCCACGCGCCCATCCAGATCATGGGGCCGCTGGAGTCCGCCGGCTCCGGCTTCGACGCCCTCTGGTTCCTCGGCGCAGACGACCTCGCATGGCCCGCCAGGCCCGCCCCCAATCCCTTGCTCTCCTGGCTGCTGCAACGCGAATTTGCCATGCCCGGCACAGACCCCGCGTACGACACAGCCCACGCCCGCCGCATCACTCTGCGCATTGCCGCCAGCGCACCCACAGTGCTCTTCAGCTATGCAAAGCAGTCCGCCGAGGAGGGCGCCCAGCGTCCCTCGCCCGTGGTTACAGGTTTGACCACGGCAGGCATTGCCCTGGAACGCCGCAGCGCCGACGAGATCGCTCCCCCCGACCCAGCTCCAGCGACCATCCAGCTTGAACCCATTCTTGACGAAGCACCCATCCCGCCCCCGCCCGATCGCGTGCTGCAGGGCGGCGCATCCATCCTGGCGGCGCAGGCAGCCTGCGGCTTCCGGGCCTTCGCCGAGAAGCGACTCTTCTCCACCTCGCTCGAACCGGCCCCGCTGGGCCTCGATCTGCGCGAACGTGGCAGCCTCGTCCACTCCGTCTTGGAAGGCTTTTGGGCGAAGGTGGAGACCCAGGCCGCGCTCAAGCTCCTGACTCCTGCCGAGCGCATTACTCTGCTCCATCAATCCATCGACGCAGCCTTCGCCAGGCACCACGCCCGCCCTGCATCCGGCTGGCCCAGCGCCTACCTCAACACGGAACGCCAGCGTCTGCTGAAGCTGCTCGGTCCGTGGCTCGACTACGAAGCCGGCAAACGTCCGCCCTTCACCGTCCAGTCGCGCGAAGAGACACTCCACGACGTCCAGATCGGCCCCCTGCGCCTCGATATCCGCATCGACCGCGTGGACCTCGCGCTCGGGGAGGGAGACAGCGGCCAACCCTCCGGCGAGATCATCCTCGACTACAAGACGGGCGCTGCCCGCCCCGCCGATTGGCTCGGCGAGCGACCCGATGAGCCTCAGCTCCCGCTCTACGCGGTAGTCTCCAGCGCCACGGCTGTTGGCAAGGACGCGCCGCCTCTCGCCGCCATCGCCTTCGCCAGCGTCCGCCCTGGAAAAGACATGGGCCTCCTCGGCTACCAGTCTCGCGACGGGATCCTGCCCAAGGCCGCAAAGTTGAAGGCCGACAGCCTACAGGCACAGGTCCGTGAGTGGCGCGAGGTGCTGACCGCGCTGGCCGAAGATTTTTACTCCGGCCGTGCCAACGTCGACCCCAAGAACTACCCGAAGACATGCACGCACTGCGATCAGCGACTGCTCTGCCGCCTCGACCCCGCCACGCTCAATGCCAACTCACTCGACGACGATACCGGCGACGATTCCCTGTCCGGCTTCTCCGATTCTGACAACTCGGAGGCCGCCCGTGACTGAGGTCCTCCGTTTCCCCAATGTCCACACCGCGCCGCCCGACGCCGAGGCCCGACGCCAGGCCCTCGACACACGCCAGTCCTTCATCGTCGAAGCCCCCGCCGGCTCCGGCAAGACCGGCCTGCTCATCCTGCGTCTACTCAAGCTGCTTGCCCACCCCTCTGTCGTGCAGCCCGAGCAGGTCCTTGCCATCACCTTTACCAATAAGGCCACGGCCGAGATGCGCGACCGAGTCCTCGCCCACCTCGCCGCCGCAGCGCAAAGTTACGACTCCAGCCAATCAGTGGCCGAATCCGCAGTCCTCGGCCAGCTCGCCGCGGCAGAATCTGAACCACGCCCACCCGAGGACGACTTCCAATCCGAAACCCTCTCCCTCGCCCAGGCCGTCCTCGCCCGCGACCGCCAGCTCGGTTGGCAGCTACTCGACCACCCGCATCGTCTCAACATCCGCACCATCGACTCGGTCTGCGCCGAGATCGCGCGCACCCTGCCCGTGCTCTCCGGCTCCGGCGGCCGCCTCACCCCCGCCGACGACACCGGCCCCCTCCACCACGAGGCCGCCCGCCGCACCTTGCTGCTTCTTGGCTCTGGTGACACTGCCTTCGACCAGGCCCTGCGCAACCTCCTCCTGCACCGCGATGGCAACCTCGACGACTGCGAATCGCTGCTGGCCGAGATGCTCAAACTGCGCGACCAGTGGGGCGACCTGGTTCCCCTCACGCCCACTCAGCTCGACGACGCATGGCTCGACGCCAAAGTCCTGCCGCGCCTCGAACGTGCCATCGAGCACACCATCGAGGCCGCCCTTACTCCGCTGGCGCAAGCCTTCCCCGCCGCCCCCCTCGCGGAGCTTACAAACCTCGCTGCAGATCTAGCTCACGCCGCACCCTACGATCCCGAAGTTCCATCTCCCATCGCTCTCTGCGCCGGTTTGCGCACCCCTCCCTGTGCTCTCGCTGCACATATCAACCACTGGCTCGCCCTCATCCACATGCTCCTGACGAAGGATGGAGACTGGCGCAAGGAGAGAGGCCTCACCGGAAAGAACCTGGGGTTCTTCTACGATAGAAAGCACCACTGTCACTCGCGTCTTGTTCGGATTCTCAACCAACTCAACGGACGCGACAACCTCCTCCAACTCCTGCAAAGCGTCCGCGCTCTTCCCTCCTCCCGCTACCCGCGCGACCAGTGGGCCGTCGCCAAATCCCTCTTCCGAGTACTCAGCCATGCGCTGGTCGAACTGCAACTCGTCTTCACCGCCCGCAACCAGTGCGACTTCACCGAAATCAATCTGCTCGCCCGCCAGGCCCTTCGCTCCGACTCTGGCCCGGAAGACCTGGCCGCCGCGCTCGGCGCATGCCTGCAGCACCTCCTGGTCGACGAGATGCAGGACACCTCAACCACCCAGTACGAGCTCATCGAGCTGCTCACCCGCAACTGGGACAGCTACTCGCAAACCGTCTTCCTGGTCGGCGACCCCCGCCAATCTATTTACCTCTTCCGCCAGGCACGCGTCGAGCGCTTCGTCCAGGCTATGCACACGCAGCGCCTCGGCGACCTGCCACTCACACGCCTTCGCCTCACCGCAAACTTCCGCTCCCAGCACACTCTGGTCGAGCAGTTCAACCGCGACTTCGCACTCATCTTTCCCGATGAGGCATCCCCGCAGGCCCTTCCGTACACTCCCGCCCAATCCACCCTTCCGGCCTCGCCTCACGCCCGCGCCACCGTCTGGCACACCAACCCCATTGCGCCAGCCACAGATTCGGGTGTCCGTGGTCTCGATTCTGAGACTCGGGTTCGCAGCGTGGATCCTGCTATCGCAGCACGAATCCCTGCCGCTCAGGATATCCGCCGCATCGCCCGCGAGTGGCTCATCAAACCGCTACCGCCGGGACGCACCGAACCCTGGCGCATCGCCGTCCTGGTACGCAGCCGCAATCACCTCAACGAAATCGTCGTCGCCTTGAAAGAGGAAGCCGATGTCCCCTTTCGCGCCATTGAGATAGAATCCCTCGAACAGCGACAGGAAGTCCTCGACCTCGTCGCCCTCACCCGCGCGTTGCTCCATCCCGCCGACTGCGTTGCCGCACTCGCCGTTTTGCGCGCACCCTGCTGCGGCCTCTCGCTGGCCGACCTGCACACTCTCACCGGCTCCGACGATCCCGCCCTGAAAGACCTCTCCATCCATCGCCTCATGGCCCAGCGGGGACACCTGCTCCCCGATGACTCACGCCTGCGCGTGGCGCGCATCTGCTCGGTCCTCGAATCAGCCGCAGCCCAGCGCGCACGCCTCACCCCCGCCCAGCTTGTGGAACGCGCATGGCGCTCTTTGGGTGGCGATGCAGGTCTCAATCAGGAAGAACTTATCAATACGGGTCATTTTTTTCAGTTATTGAATAAGCTTTATACACAACTGGAAGGACCATCTTCCCCCAGCCTGCTCGATTCCACCCGCATCGAAGAGCACCTGCAAAAGCTCTACGCCGAACCCAGTCCCGTCCCCACAGGGACCCCATTCGTCGAACTTCTCACCATCCACAAGGCCAAGGGTCTGGAGTGGGACGTCGTTGTAGTTCCGTCCCTCGAACGCGGTCCCGGAAGAAGCAGCCCCCGCCTGCTCACCTGGTCCGAACTCGAACCGCCCGAATCCGACGGCGATACCGCAGCCCACCTCATGCTCGCCCCCATCGCAGCCAAGGGCGAGAACATCGATCCCCTCACCCGCTGGCTCAACGGAATCCATCGCACCCGCGAGGCCGCCGAGCGCAAGCGCCTTTTTTACGTCGCATGTACCCGCGCCCGCCAGGAGTTGCATCTCTTCGCCGCCCCTCAGCTCACCTCCAGCGGCGAGATTCATCCCCGCTACGACAGCCTTCTCGAAGCCGCCTGGCCCGCCGCCCAACCCCACTTCGCCGCCGCTGTTGAGAATCCAGCCGAACCCTTTGTCCTCGACATCGCCGCCTCCTCATTTCCGTCCCACTCCAACCTGCAACGGCTCCCACTCGCCTACGATCCTGCCGCCCGTTTCGCTGCAGCCCGCGTTAACAAACTGCCCTACGGCGATCCAGACAGCGACACTGCCTCCAGCCAAGCACCCTTCTCCCGTCCAGAGGGCTCGTTTGCCGCACGCACCTTCGGCAACGTCGTCCACGCCGCCCTCGAAATCCTTGCCGATCGCATGGCCAGCGGTGACTCGCCAGTCGCGCTGCTCGCACAGCTCCCCAACTGGGCCCCACGCATCGCCGCGTTGCTGCGCGCCGACGGACTCGCCCAAGCCACCGTCAACCGCCTGGCCCGCGATACCCGCACGGCCCTGGAAAATGTTCTGCGCGACCCAGACGGCCTCTGGCTGCTTGCGCCCAACTCCTGCGCCGCAAGCGAATACGCCCTCACCGCATGGCCCGAGGCTCACAGCCCCGAAGAACAAGCCTCCGTCCACCCCGTCTCCATCCGTATCGACCGCATCTTCCGTGCCGGCTCCGAACCCCACGCCCCCGGCGAGGAAGTCCTGTGGATCGTCGATTACAAGACCTCCGCCCACGGCCCGTCCGGCCTCGACGACTTCCTCGCCGCTCAACGCGCCACCTACGCTCCCCAGCTTGAGACCTACGCTCGCATCCTCACCCAGCTACCGCACGCGCCAGACCGTCCCGCGCCTAAAGAGGTCCGCCTCGCGCTCTACTATCCCACACTGCCCCGCCTGCTCTGGTGGCCGCTGGGCTGAACCATCCCAGCAAAGAGTTTCAGAAACTATCTTTGTCGCCGCCGAATTATTCCCCCAACGATGCGAGCGCGCGCTCCAGCTTCACTCCGCGCGAGGCCTTCAGCAGCACGGCGTCGCCCGCCCGCAGGTTCTCCCGCAGCCACGACCCGGCCTCTTCCGGTGTCTCCACAAAGTGCGCCTCCGTCGCAGCCGCTCCCTCCACCAGCGCAGCCGCCAGCCCACGCACGCCAATCACGACATCTACTCCGCGCTCCGCCATGCGCCGCCCGCACACACGATGCAGCTCCTCGCCCTCTGGCCCCAACTCCAGCATCTCTCCCGCCACCACAATGTGCCTGCCATCGTGCGGCACCGGCATCGCCAGCAGCGCGTCCACCATCGCATCCAGCGCGCGCGGATTGGAGTTGTAGCAATCGTTGATACATTTCGCTCCGCGCCATTCGAAGACCTCGCCACGCTTGTCGCCCGCATGTAGCTCCCCCAGCGCCGCCGCGCACTCCGCCAGCGAGATGCCGCTGCGCATCCCTACCCCAATCGCCGCCAGCGCGTTATGCACATTGTGCCGGCCCAATAGATGCAGTTGCACGCTGGCCCGCTCGTCCCGCGCAGTTACAGTAAAGACCACGCCCTCCGCACCAAGTTCTGTGATCTGTACAGCGCGGACCTCGGCGCACTCCCCCGTCCCATAGAAGACGGCGCGCTCGCCCATCCCCTCGCCAAATTTAGTCACATATTCATCGTCGCAGTTCAGCACCGCGATTCCATCCGGCGGCAACGCCTCGATCAGTTCATACTTGGCGCGCGCAATCCCCGCAATGCCGTCGGCGAAATACTCCAGATGCACCGGCGCAACATTCGTCACCACCCCCCAGTCCGGCTCTGCGATGCGCGCCAGCGCGGCGATCTCGCCCGCGTGGTTCATCCCCATCTCAATCACAGCAATCACGTGCTCCGGTTCCAGCTTCAGCAGTTGCAGGGGAAGCCCAAAGCCATTGTTCAGATTGCCCTGTGACTTCAGCACACGGAAACGCGCACCCAGCACCTGTGCCACTGCGTCCTTGGTCGTCGTCTTCCCCGCCGATCCAGTGATGGCAACCACGCGCCCGCTCCAGTGCCTTCGTACCATCCGCGCCAGTCGCTGCAATGCCGCAAGTACGCTGTCGGTCTGCGCGTCCCGAACGCGCAGCAGACGGCTCGCGTCGGTCCCGTCTGGCGCATTCCATCTCGCACTGACGACCGCAGCCGACGCGCCTTTGGACAGCGCCGCCTGCACAAAGTCGTGCCCATCGAAGCGCTCTCCGCGCACCGCAAAGAACAGCTCGCCCGCCACAATCGTGCGCGAGTCGATCGAGTATCCCGTCGCCTTGGTGTTCGCAGCGAACTTGCCCTCGGCGTCAATCCATTCGGCCACCTGGCCCAGCGTCAGCTTCACTGCATCTCCCTTAAAATCTCCTGCGCAACCAGCACATCGTCGAACGGAACCGTGCGGTCGCGTAAAATCTGCATCTTCTCGTGACCCTTGCCTGCGAGTAAAACAATATCTCCCTTACGCGCTGCACGAATCGCACTCTCAATCGCCGTCGCACGGTCCGGCTCCACGATGCACTCCGTCGTCGTCTCACGCACGCCAGCCAACGCTTCAGCGATGATGGCCATCGGCTCTTCGCTGCGCGGGTTGTCGCTGGTCAGCACCACAAGATCGCTTCCCTCCGCCGCGGCCCTCCCCATACGCGGGCGCTTGCCTCGGTCGCGGTCGCC
>Ga0181529_10003708_pt1 | contig 17129 bp, 12 predicted proteins | sample PEATcosm2014_Bin_36_FD_119763 | JGI IMG/M metagenome (GOLD analysis project Ga0181529, IMG submission 119763) | Peatland microbial communities from MTU Mesocosm Facility, Houghton, MI, USA - PEATcosm2014_Bin10_30_metaG | ecosystem: Environmental > Terrestrial > Soil > Wetlands > Peat | place...
CGGCGTGCCGGCGGCCGACTTCTCCTCCGACGAACTCATCTACCTGCCGCGCAACCTGCGCGCCCACAAGCTCTACGGCTTCTCGCCGGTCGAGCAGATCGCGCTGACCGTCAACATCGCGCTCAGGCGCGACGCGGCGACGCTCGACGATTACCGCGCCGGCTCGCCCCCCGACGCTTTCGCCACTTTGCCGAAGGCATGGACGGTCGACCAGATCCGCCAGTTCCAGGATTATTTCAACGCGCCGATGAGCGGGAACACGGCGCGTCGCCGCATGACCAAGTTCATGCCCGCCGACTTCCGCCTGATCGAAGCGCGCCAGCCGCCGCTGAAAGACCAGTACGACGAGTGGCTGGCGCGGGTCATCTGCTACGCGTTTTCCGTGCCCGCCTCCGCCTTCGTCAGCCAGGTCAACCGCGCCACCAGCGAGACCCTGCGCCTGCAGGCGACTCAGGAAGGGCTGGTGCCGCTCAAGGCGTGGATCAAGAGCGCGCTCGACCACGTCGTCCAGGTCTGCCTCGGCGAGCCCGACCTCGAATTCGTTTGGGTCGGCGACGACGCCGTCGACCCGCTGCAACAGGCGCAGACGCTCAACATCCTCGTCGGCGCGGGGATCAAGACCGTCGAGGAAGCGCGCGCGGATTTGGGGCTGGCGCCGGAGGGCAAAGCGGCGCCGAAGGAAGCGCAATCGATCTCCCTACTCCTTCCGCTCCGCCGCGCGCCGCAGCGCGTCGGCGAGCGCGCCTTCGCTCTTGGGTTCGGGCTGACGGAGGAACCGCTCCTGGCCGCGCGCGACGCGCTCCCCGGCCTTCGGCCGCGGTTCGGCTGTATCGTCGAGCCGCATCGTCAGCGCGATGCGTTTGCGCGGAATGTCGACCTCGAGCACCTTCACCTTGACGATGTCGCCGGGCTTGGCCACGGCGCGCGGATCTTTGACGAACGTTTTCGCCATCGCCGAAACATGCACCAATCCGTCCTGATGCACGCCGACGTCGACGAAAGCGCCGAAGGCGGCGACGTTGGTGACGACGCCCTCGAGGATCATGCCTGGCCTGAGGTCGCCGATCGTCTCGACGCCGTCTTTGAATTCGGCGGCGCGGAACGCCGGCCGCGGATCGCGCCCCGGCTTCTCCAGCTCCTTGAAGATGTCGACGATTGTTGGCAGGCCGAAGGCCTCGTCGACGAACTCGGCGGGCTTCAGCGACGACAAGAGCTTGCCGTTGCCGATGAGCGCCCGGAGGTCGACGCCCGCCTTCTTGGCGATGCGCCGCACGACCGGATAGGCTTCGGGATGCACGCCGGAGCGGTCGAGCGGATCGTCGCCGCCGTTGACGCGCAGAAAACCCGCCGAAAGCTCGAAGGCGCGCGGTCCGAGCCGTGGCACCGCCTTCAGCGCCGCGCGGGTGCGGAAGGCGCCGGCTTCGTCGCGATGGGCGACGATCGATTGGGCTAGCCCATCGCCGACGCCGGAGACGCGCGCCAGCAGCTTCGCCGAAGCGGTGTTGACGTCGACGCCGACCGCATTGACGCAATCTTCCACCACAGCGTCGAGCGAACGGCCCAGTTTGAATTCGGAAACGTCGTGCTGGTACTGGCCGACGCCAATTGCCTTCGGCTCGACCTTCACCAGCTCGGCCAGCGGATCTTGCAGGCGGCGCGCGATCGACGCCGCGCCGCGCAAAGTCACGTCAAGCTCAGGCATCTCCTGCGCGGCGTAGGCTGAGGCCGAATAGACGGACGCGCCCGCCTCCGACACGACCACTTTCGTCGCCTTGATCTGCGGATACTGCTTGAACAAGTCGCCGGCGAGCTTGTCGGTCTCGCGCGAGGCCGTGCCGTTGCCGATGGCGACAAGCTCGACCTGGTGGCGCATGCACAGCGCCGCGAGCGCAGCCACGCTCTCGTCCCAGCGCCGCTGCGGCTCGTGCGGATAAATCGCCGTCGTCGCGACCACCTTGCCGGTCGCGTCGACCACCGCGACCTTCACGCCGGTGCGAAAGCCCGGATCGAGCCCCATCGTCGCCCGCGCGCCGGCCGGCGCGGCGAGCAGCAGATCGCGCAGGTTGGCGCCGAACACGCGCACCGCTTCGTCCTCGGCCTGGCTCCACAGCCGCAGCCGCAAGTCGACGCTGAGCTGCGATTCAATCTTGGTGCGCCAAGCCCATCGGACCGTCTCGGTCAGCCAGCGGTCGCCTGGCCGCCCGCGGTCGGCGATCGAGAAGCGATGGGCGATGGCGAGTTCGTAAGGGCCGGGCGCCCGCACCGTCGGATCGGCGGCGGGATCGGCGACCAGCCTGAGATCGAGAACCTCGTCGCGCTCGCCGCGCATGAGCGCAAGAATGCGGTGCGACGGGAGCTTGGTCAGCGGCTCGGAGAAATCGAAGTAGTCGGCGAACTTCGCTCCCTCTTGCTGCTTGCCGTCGCGGACACTCGCGGCCATCTTGCCGCGGGTCCAGAAATCCTCGCGCAGGCGGCCAATCAGCTCGGCGTCCTCGGCAAAGCGTTCGACCAGGATCGCCCGCGCGCCGTCGAGCGCGTCCTCAACGGTCGCAACCGCGTCAGGTTTGACGAAAGCCGCCGCCTGCTCCTTCGGATCGCGTTCGGGACGGGCGAACAGCGCGTCGGCCAGAGGTTCGAGGCCGTTCTCGCGGGCGATCTGCGCCTTGGTGCGCCGCTTGGGCTTGTAAGGCAGATAGATGTCCTCGAGCCGCGCCTTGGTGTCGGCTTCGCCGATCTGCGCTTCGAGCGCGGCGTCGAGCTTGCCCTGGGCGCGGATTGAATCGAGGATCGCCTTGCGGCGCTCCTCCAGCTCGCGCAGGTAGCGCAGCCGTTCTTCGAGCGTGCGCAGCTGCGAATCGTCGAGGGCGCCCGTCGCCTCCTTGCGGTAGCGGGCGATGAACGGCACGGTCGCCCCGCCGTCGAGCAGTTCCACCGCCGCCACGACCCGACGTTCGGCGACGCTCAATTCTTCGGCGATGCGTTGGGCGATGGACGTCATACGGCGCGACTCGGTTTCGACAAAGAGACCGAAGGACTAGGCGCCGAACGGTCGCCGGTCAAAGCCGGCTGTGGACAGCATAGGCGCGGCGAAAGCCCAAAGCGATTCCGCCAAACGACGCCGCCGCGCTGGCGATGTCGTCGTCGCCATTTCCTTCCCCAGGAGACCTCCCCCATGTTCGTATTCGGATCGGGCGTGCTGATTGGCACGCCGCAGGGCGGAACGCCGATCAATTTCGGCCTCGCGCAGGAAGTGTCGCTCAACATCGCCACCTCGACCAAAGCGCTCTACGGCCAATACAACTTTCCCGTCGCGATCGGCTCGGGCACGCGCAAGATGACCGGCAAGGCCAAGCTCGCGCGCATTTCCGGCCAGGCGCTGGGCTCGCTGTTCTTCGGCGTTGCGCCGAGCCCCGGCGCGACCCAGACCCAGTTCGGCGAGGCGACGGCCGTCCCGGCGGCCTCGCCTTACACCTATACGCCGACCCATCAGGCGGACTTCGTCGCCGACCAGGGCGTCGTCTACGCCGCGACCGCGCTGCCGCTGAAGCAGGTCGCCTCGAGTCCGTCGGCGGGACAATATTCGCTCGCCGCTGGAGTCTACACGTTCGCCGCCGCCGACGCCGGCGCGGCGGTGCTGATCTCCTATACGTACACAGTGGCGGGGAGCGGCGAGAGCGTCGCGATCAATTCTCAGCTCATCGGCCCCTCGGTGACGTTCTCGGCCAATCTGTTCGCCGCCGACCCGACCACCGGCAAGCAGTTCTCGCTGCTGCTCTACAATTGCGTCGCCGACAAGCTCGCGCTCGGGACCAAGCTCGAGGACTTCATGATCCCCGAGCTCGACTTCGCCTGCTTCGCCAACGCCGCCGGCCAGGTGTGCCAGCTCAACTTCGGAGACGCCGCGTGAGCGAGGAGACATTCGCGGTCGCGCTCGCCGGCCGCTCCTGGGCGCTGCCGCATCTGCCGTTCCGCGCCATCAAGGCGATCCAGCCGGCGCTGTTCTCGGTGTACGCCGACGCGGGCGGAGCCGAGATGTCGGCCGCGAGCGTCGCGCAGCTCGGCGAAGCGCAGTTCGACCGGCTCGCCGAAGCGACCTGGCGGGCGATCGCGGTGGTCGAGCCCGCCCTCTCCTACGCCGAATTCCTCGATCTGCCGTTCTCGGTCGGCGAGCTGATCCAGGCCTTCCCGGCCATCGCCAAGGCGGCGGGCCTGCGCGCCGCCGCGTCGACCGAGGCGACGCAGGAGGCGCCGCCTCCCGCGGGAAAATCGACTTCGACCGGCTGATCGCCGAGGTCGTCGCCAACACCGGCTGGACCTGGGACGAGGCGCTCGACGGCCTCAACGTCCCACGCTACATCGCGCTCGTCGCCGAGTGGCGGGCGCGGCCGCCGGCGCACTGGCTGATCGCCGCGGCGCTGCGCTATCGACCGCCCGAGGCCGAAGCGCGCGCCGTGACGCGCGCGCCGACCGTCGCCGCGCTGCGCGCGGCGTTCCCCGGCGGCAAGCTCTGAACAAGCGAGGCTTCGCCCATGGCCGACACGACCGTCGCCGTCCGTTTCACCGCCGATCTCGGCGATCTCGTCGGCGGGATCGGCGAGGCGCGCGACACGCTTTCGAGCCTCGCCCCCTCGTTCGCTGACCTCAACGGCCAGTCGGCCGCGCTCGCCGCCTCGCTGACCGAGACGTTCAACCCGACGCGGCTGCAACCCTACGACGACGCGCTGACGACCTCGGCGGCGATCACGCGTTCGCTCGCCGCCGCTCACGCCGAAGCGGCGCAGGCGATGAAGACCGCCGACGCGGACGCCTCCGACGACGCGATCCGCGCCGCGCAAATCGCCGCGGCGGGCGAAGTCACGGCGGAGGCCGACGCGGCGCGACAGATGCTCGCCCTCTACGCCGATGAGGCGCGCGAGCACGAGATCACCATCGCGCAGAAGCTCGCCTCGTCGCGCCAGGCGCTCGGCGAAGAGCTCGCGGCCGAGGTCGCGGCGCTGCAGCAGAAAGCTGCGCTCGGCGACCAGTCGCTGGCGCAGAAGACGCGCATCGACGAACAGATTCTCGCCGTCGAGCGCCGCACGCAGGACGAGATGGTCGCGCTGACGCGCAAGGCGGTCGACGAGCAGGCAAGCCAATATCAGGCCCTCGCCGGCACGGTGACGCAGGCGTTCAATTCGCAGCTGCACGGACTGCTCTCGGGGACCGAGAGCTGGCGGACCGCGTTCAAGAACGTGCTCGAGGAGCTGCTGATCAAGTTCATCGAATGGGGCGAGGCGACGGTCGTTCACCAGATCGCGACCGAAGCCGCCAAGACCGCCGCGACGACCGCCGGCGTGACCGCGCGCACCGGGGCCGAACAGGCCGGGGCAGCAGCGTCGCTGGCGACGCAGGCGGCGACGATGGTGCGCTCGATCCTTTCGTCGGCGGCGGAAGCCTTCGCCGGCGTATTCGGCTTTCTCGCGCCGATCATGGGCCCGTTCGCCGCCGGCCCCGCCACTGCGGCGCAGGCGACGGTCGCGAGCATGGCCGGCGCGGTCGCCGCCGCCGACATCGGCATGTGGCGGGTCCCCGAGGACATGTTGACGCTGGTGCATCACAACGAGCTGGTCATGCCCGCCACGGAGGCGGGAGCGTTTCGCGGCCTGTTGTCGAGCGAGGCGGCGGGCGGCGCTGAGAGCGCCGTGCATATCCACCCGACGACAAACTTCCATGTCTCCGCCGTCGACTCTGGTTCGGTCGCGCAATGGATGAAAGCCAACAGCGCGACGATGATGAAGGCGATCGACGAGGCGGTGCGCCACGGCGCCCATCTCGGCCTGCGCCGCCTTAGCGCTTGAGTGGGCGTCATGGCGAGTCTGTTAGGCGTCCACCTGCTGCCGGCGACCGGCGAGTTCACTTACGACACGATCGCCCACCAGGGCGCAGTCCCCAGCGGAGCGCCGAAGCCGCTCAACACGTTCTTCGCGCCGGGCGGCGCGAAGACCGATTACGCTTATGCGCTCGACCAGCTGCAGGCGGCGCATCCCGAATGCGCGACGGTTTCCGTCGTCTGCGCCTGGTTCGTCGACTCGCTCGAAGCGGCGAGCTGCCGCATCTCACCGGCGACCAATTTCATCGGCGGGTCGTTTATGCAAGCGTCGGGCTCGTCGTGGATCGCCGACGACTGGCGCGTCTCCGGCCTGACGCAAAGTTCGAGTGGACTCGTTCCGCTGCCGACCCTCTCCGGCGGCGGCGCGGCCTATGGCGGCACGCCGTCCGACGCCAGCGTCGTGCGCTGCATCCGCGACCTGAAGGCGCGCGGCTTCAAGGTCGTGTTCTATCCGTTCCTGCTGATGACGGCGTCGGGATTTCCGTGGCGCGGACAGATCACGCACGCGCCCGATTTGACCGGCGATGCGACGAACGCGGTCACAGCGTTTCTCGGCGCGGCGAGCGCGGCGCAGTTCACGCCCGACCCGGTCAACCTGACCGTCGCCTATTCCGGCGCGCCGACGGATTACACCTACCGCCGCATGATCCTGCATTACGCCTGGCTGTGCGCGGTCGCCGGCGGGGTCAATCTCTTTTTGATCGGCTCGGAGCTGCGCGGCCTGGAGACGATCCGCGGCCCGGCCTGGACCAAGGCGGGAACGGTCGACGCCAACGGCTGCGCGACATGGGACTATCCGTTCGTCGCCGGCCTCGCCGCGCTCGCCGCCGACGTACGGTCGATCTTCGACGGCCAGGGTTTTGCGCGCGGCGGTTCGGGAACGGCCAACCTCGTCGCCTATTCCGCCGACTGGTCGAGCTGGATGGGCTGGCAGCACGCGGGCGAGAACGGCCAATGGCCGCATCTCGACGCGCTGTGGGCGTCGCCGGCGATCGACCGCGTCGGCTTTGACAATTACCTGCCGCTTTCCGACTGGACGACCGGCGACGGCGGCCTCGACGCAGCGAACTGGCTGCAACCCGCGCCCGTCGGCGCCTGGCCGCCGAGCGCGGCGACGATGAACGGGCTCGGTCTGACCGGCGCGCCGACGATCTACAGCCTCGATTACCTCAAGGCCAACATCGAGGGCGGCGAGAAATTCAACTGGTGGTACGCCGACGGCGACAATGGCGGACCGGGGCTCGATCCCAACGGCTCCGATCTCGTCGTCTCGCTGCCTGAAGGCGATCGGCTCGCGCAGACGCGTGAGCCCTATTCCGCCAATCAGCAATTGCTCGCCAACAAGCAGTTGCGCTGGTGGTGGAACACTCCGCACCCGGCGATCTACGACGCCGGCGACGGCCTCGGCTGGGCGCCGCACGGGCCGCCGACCGCCTGGACGCCGCAGATGAAGCCGATCGCCTTCGTCGAATACGGCTTCCCCGCCTGCGATAGAGCGACCAACCAGCCCAATGTCTTCTTCGATCCGAAGTCGAGCGGCAGCGCGACGCCCTATTGGTCGATCTGGGATCCGATCCCCGGCGGCGGCTTCGCGCCGCGGCGCGACGACACGCTCGCCGGGCTCGCATTGCAGGCGATCACTGGCTACTGGAACGTCGACGGCGGCAACGAAACGTCGGCCGCCGGCGTGGTCATGGTCGACTTCGCCTTCTCCTGCGCCTGGGCGTGGGACGCGCGGCCGTTCCCGACCTTTCCGCTGCTCGCCAACCAATGGGCCGACGCGGCCGACTGGGCGACCGGCAATTGGCTCTCGGGCCGCGGCCCGGAGCTGGCGCCGCCCACGCCGTCGCCCGCCCCTGCGCCAGGCGCCTATCCGACCTTCCCGACGCTGGCGACGCTCGGCTGGTCGACGCTTATGCGGCCGCGGTTCGCGACCGAGGTCGCCGACCATGTTTCGGGCCGCGCGACGCGGCGGCCGAGCCGCGCCGAGGCGCTCTACGACGTCGAACTGACCTACGAACTGCTGCGGGCCGACGTTGGTCTTAGCGAGATGCAGACGATCGCCGGCTTCTTCGAGGCAGTAGGCGGCGCGGCCAATCCGTTCTGGCTGGCGCCGCCGGGCCTGGCGAACGTCGCCGGGCAGATCCTCGGCGTCGGCGACGGAACGACGACGCGCTTCGCGCTGGCGCGCGCCATCGGCGGCGCCGTCGAGCCGGTCGCGGGAACTTCGGGCGTCGCCGCCGTCACTCTCGACGGCGCGCCCCTGCCCGGCTCCGCCTGGTCGTGTTCCGGCGGCTACGCGCCGGCGATTGTTTTGGCAAACGCGCCCGCCGCGGGCGCGCTCGTCTCCGCCGACTTCGGCGTTCTGTGGCTTTGCCGCTTCGCCGACGACGTCGTCGACCTCGAGGAGTTCATGGCGATGCTGTTTGCGCTCGGTACGGTCAAATTGCAGACGACGCGGCCGTGACGACGCCGCCCCTCTTCCCCGCCCTGCCCGGCCAAGGCTGGAGCGTCCACAAGAAGCCGACCTTCGCCACCATCGTCGCCTCGCATGTCTCCGGCCGCGAGGTGCGCGACGCGCTCTACGTCAATCCGATCTGGCAGTTCGAGCTGACCTTCGACGGGCTCGACGGTTCGACAAACGGCCAGTATCCGGGCCTCGGCGCGGAGTCGATGCAGGCGTTGATGGGGCTGTTCCTGCAATGTCAGGGCCAGCTCTCGACCTTCCTCTACACCGACCCGACCGACAATTCGATCAGCGAACAGAACATCGCTGCCGGCGACGGCTCGACGACGACGTTCGCTTTCGCACGGACTCTCGGCGGCTTCCTCGAGCCGGTTGGGTGGGTGACAAGCGTCTCGCAGGTGACCCTCGGCGGCGCGGTCGTTCCGAGCGCCGGACTTTCGCCGCCGGCGTCGCCGACGCTGTCTTTCGTCGCCGGCGGCGCCCTCGCCGCCGCGACGCTGTACGTCAAGACGACCTACGTCACCGCATCGGGCGAGACGCCGCCATCGGCCGAGGGCTCGCTGGCGGTCGCCGCCAACGATCTGCTCGTCGTCGCTTCGCCCACCGCGCCCGCGCCGGCCTCGGCGGTCGGCTGGAACGTCTATGTCGGCGCGTCGAGCGGGGCCGAGCAGAAACAGAACGGTTCGACGCCGATCGCCGTCGACACGAACTGGACCGAGCCGACCGGCGGCTTGGCTTCAGGGACCGCATCGCCGCCAAGCGCCAACACGACCGGCTGGTCTCTCGCGACGCCCAACAGCCTCGTCTTCGCCGCGGCGCCGGCGAGCGGCGCGCCGATCGGTTGGTCCGGCGCCTACGCCTTCCAATGCCGCTTCGACGACGACACGGCGGATTTCGAGCAGGCGATGCAGAATCTATGGCGGCTCGACAGCCTCAAGTTCCGTTCGGTGCGCTCGTCATGAAGACCGCCTCCCCCGCGCTGATCGCCTTTCTCAACGCCGCGCGCGCCAACCCCGACGCGCCGATCGCCTTCGCCGAATGCTTCGCCTTCACGCTGGCGACGGGGACGACGCTGGCCTACACGAACGTCGACCAGTCGGTCGTCTACAATGGACTGACCTACGCCGCCGACGGGCCGCTGGTGCAGGGTCTCAAATATCGCTGCTCGGTCGGACTCGAGGTCGACAAGCAGCAGATCGCCATCGCCGCGCGGCCGACCGACCTCGTCGCCGGCGCGCCATTTCTCGAAGCCCTGCGCGACGGCGCCTTCGACGGCGCGAGCGTTCAGCGCGATCGCGTGTTCATGACCGCCTTGGGTCAGCCGCCGATCGGCGGCGTGACGCTGTTCAAGGGCCGCGTGTCGACCGTCGACTCGGTCGGGCGCACCAGCGCGACGATCACGGTCGCTTCGGATCTGGTCGTGCTCGACTACGACATGCCGCACAACCTCTATTCGCCGACCTGCCTGCACACGCTCTACGATTCCGGCTGCGGCCTGCCGCGCGGGACCTATGCGGCGAACGGGACCGCCGGCGCCGGCTCGACCGCAGGCGTCATCGCGTTTGCCGGCGCGCTGGCGATTCACGCCCAGGGCTCGCTGGTGTTCTCCTCCGGCGTCAACGCCAATCTGCGTGCGACGGTGAAGAGCGTCGTCGCCGGCGCGTCGCTCATCCTGATGTATCCGCTGCCCGCCGCGCCGGCGGCCGGCGACGCCTTCACCGTTTCCGCCGGCTGCGATCACACGCCGGCGACCTGCGCCTCGCGCTTCGCCAACCTCGCCAATTTCCGCGGGTTTCCGTATGTGCCGCCGCCGCAGATTGCGTATTGATGGGACGGCTGTCCCGAATTGGTGAAAACTCGGGGCGATTTAAGGCACAATCGCCGCCTGTCGCACGAAGATGGAATAGGTTAGGCGCGACTTGTTCGCCACCGCGACGACGATCCGGCTTTTTGAATTGAACGGCGAGCCGCAACAGTTTCCCGCTTACGTCGAAATAGGACGGCTACGGAAGCGCGGCGAGATCGTCACCGTATGTTGGACGCGCTCGCGAAGGAGGGGCCGCCAGACACGCGCGAACTGGTTTTGCGCGTTATCCGCGCAAAGAGGCTCGACGAAGCCCATGGCGTGCTGCGAAAGACGGTCGCTCATCGCATCGTAAAGGCGCTGAACATCGCGGCAGAGTGCGGCAATGTCGGAAGTCGGGGCATGCGTCACTGGGGCACTCATGGTGTCAATAGGTCCCATTGAGTCGTTGTCCGAGTTGAAGTACTCTCCAAAACTCTCAGACGTTCGCGAACCGACGCGGGAGCGCTTCAGTGCCATCAGAGAATTCGAATAGGGTAATCGCTAGCGACGCGTTTAGCCAACTTCTCGATTCCGAAGTGAAGACCGCGATGTTTGCGGAGGGTATTGGCCAGTGTTCATTTGGACCGGCAGTCAGTAAACTGAGTTTTTTCAAGGCAAGTCGCATTGAGACGCGAGATGGCCACCCTTTTGAGACTAGAGAAATAACGTTTGAAGTGGTATTGCCGACTGGCGCCCTTTTCAATTGGATTTTCAATTTCGTTCCACAATTGAGCGCGGGCATCCCCGACTTAGAAAAAGCCAGCGCTCAGACTATGGAAATGATTAAGCAAGTCGCGAGATTTGGACCGAAATCATGAGTTTGTTCAACGTTAACCAACCCAGTCAATTGAGCCTAGTGATAGCTGGCGCGCTGGTCGGGGCATCTGTATATGTGGCTACGGTGTCTGGCGGGGCATTTCAGTCGTATGAACATGTCGGGTCACCACCTACGGCATCGGCGGCCATGCTCGTCAAGCAACCGTCTGAACTAGTGTTATTCGCAACGCAGTCGCATTTTGAGGATGCGCTGGCACGCGTCCGTTCAGAACTCGATAATAACGATCTAATTACAGCGCAAAGCGCAACTCGTGACGCGGTGTCACTATATACTCAGCTTTCATCTGCAGTCAGTCCGAATTTTTTCGTTAACGATATTGGATTTGCCGCGATAGAATGGAGAATTGGGCAGCGAGGCCTGCTTCTCATTTTCGGCGGCGACGGAAAAGTGACTCTTGCGAAGACGTCCGAGAATAGTGGATACGCTGAAAGTATGGAAGAGCATGAATTGGTTGCTTCGACATATAAGCTGATTGACGGAATCATTCGCAACATTCACGGCGCAGATTGCTAGGATGGTCTGCGCAGTCGGGGACATCTGCACAAATGAACTTGAAAACCGCCATCATATGGGCGGCGGCCTTGGCCCCATCATGCCTGAGGAGCATGTGGCGCTAATCGTCTTGGGTACCGATGGCGCTATAGGGGCAGGATTGGAACCCAATATGATTTCGCCGAAACGCTTGGGTAGAGGGGAGATTTCACTTGCGAGGGTCTCTCACGCTACGCTGGACGATATACGGCTCTTTGTTGTTAAGGAAAAGACTTGCATAGGAGCGGCGGCCGTCGAGGTCTCCAAGCTGCGCTCCGTAGCGGCCAGTTGGAAAGAGAGCGGCAGGCAAATGGTCTCGCGGGGCGCGTGTGTGCTCCCGGACGTCAATGAAGGCGACCATGATTCGCATGCATCGCTGAAGACGTGCGCGGGCTACGAACATCTTGGGCAAACATTATTGGGGACAGTTAAGACGGCAGTCTGCGCAGAACTAAGGAAGAAGTTTGGCACTATTAGACGGGTTGACGAAATATTCACTGCGCCCGCCCCCAGCATCCCTACCACTTCCGAGACATGGTGCGTTCAAGAGCAGAGTGCACAACCAATAGATACTGCTCGCCATTGCTCAATCTTCGATTGTCTTTTCGCCAAACTCTCATGGCTGCGTAGGCGCTAGGATACGGGCCGGCGACGTGGTGATGCGTCCCGACCTCAGTGCGCCGCAGACGAGAGAAGACTGACTCGGCGGCGCTGGTGCAGGCGCTGTCGTCGCTGTAAGCCCACTCGTGATTGATGCGCTTAGTCAGAAAGCGGGTGTGCAGCGCATCCCAATGCGCGGCCTCGTCGGCGAGAACGATTGAGCCGATCTCAATCCGCTGGCCCAGAGTTTCGAGGGCTTCGGCTTCCAACTTGAACACGAAGGGAAGCTTCCGGCCGCCATTCGCGCGCGTGAAGCATCCGCCCCGCCGCCCCGCCAATGTCGAGCGGCGCCGCCGTCACAACTCACATCCTCGGAGCCGCCATGGACGAGCTCACCGCCCGCGCCCGCGTCGTCGCGGCGGCGCGCGAATGGATCGGCACGCCCTATCATCACATGGCCGACGTCAAGGGCGCGGGCTGCGACTGCGCGATGCTCTTGGTGCGCGTCTACTGCGATCTCGGCCTCACCGAGCCGTTCGATCCGCGTCCCTACCCGCGCGACTGGCATTTGCATCGCAGCGAGGAGCGCTACCTCGGCTTCCTGCTCGCTCGCGCGCGCGCCGTCCCGAGGCCGCAAGCGGCCGACGTGATCCTGTTCAAATACGGCCGCTGCTTCTCGCACGGCGGGATCGTCACGATTCCCGAGCCGCTGACCGTCGTCCACGCCTTCGCGCCGGCGGGGCGGGTGATCGAGGAGGAGCTGTCGCACAACGTCGAGCTCTTTCAGCGGCTCGGCCAGGCGCGCTTCGCCAGCTACTGGGGCTAGGTCGTCATGGGCTGGTTTCGACAGACGAAGCAGACCGGCGTCACGCCCGACTACACCGGGCTGCAGCTGCAGACCTCGGTCAGCACGCTGCCCGTCCCGATCATCTGGGGACAGACCAAGGCGTCGGCCAACGTCGTCTGGTACGCCAACTTCCAAAGCCACGGCGGCGGGGGCGGCGGCAAGGGCGGCCTCTTCGGCGGCGCGTCGTCGTCGGGCTACACTTACAGCGCCGACCTGATCATGGCCCTCTGCGAAGGACCGATTTCCGGCATCGGCCAGATCTGGCGCGATCAGTCGACCTACACGCTGGCGAGCCTCGGCCTGTCGTTCTTCAACGGCTCGACGCCGCAGGCGACCTGGGGCTATCTCGCCGCGACCTACCCCGCAGAAGCGCTCGCCTACCAGGGCACGGCGTTCGTCTGCGCGGCGAATTACGCCCTCGGCTCCAACGCCGAGATCGGCAACCACAATTTCGAGATCGTCGGCCTGCTCGCCAAAACCGGGATCAACAGTGTCGACGCCGACCCGGCGCAAGTGATCGCCGACTTCCTCACCAACCCGCAATACGGCGCAGGGTTCGATCCGGCCAGCATCGACGCGACGACATTGTTCGGCGCCTCTGGCGATTCTTCGCTGCAAACCTATTGCCGCGCGCTCGGCATCGCCTTCAGCCCGGCGCTGACCGACCAGGAGCAGGGATCGTCGATCCTCGCGCGCTGGTTGCAAATCGTCAACTGCGCGGCGGTGTGGAGCGGCGGGCTGCTGAAGCTCATCCCCTACGGCGACGCCGCCATCCCGGCGACCTCGCGGGCCTCGACCACGATCCCGACCATTGTGCCGACGCCGATCCCGGCGGGCAGCGGAACGACGCCGCCGCCGTCGATCGAGGTCTGCTCGAGCGCCGAATTCGTCTCCGATGGCGGCGTGAAATACGCCTTCACCGGCAAGTCGCTGACCTCAGTCGGCTCGAGCACGCCGAGCGCGACGGAAACGTACGGAATTTCGCCGGCGGGAACCTACCTGTTCGCGACCGGCGACGAAGGTCAGGCGATCGAGATCGCTTACGCCTACACGACCGGCGCCAGCTTCGCCCCGAACCTGACGCCGGTCTACGACCTCGCCGACTCCGACTTCGTCGACGAGAGGGGCAACAAGGATCCGCTCCAGGTATCGCGCGTCGATCCGTTCTCGCTTCCGACCATCCAGCGCATCGAGTGCCTGTCGCGCGACAACGAATACGCGACCATCCCAGTCGAGGCGCGCGACCAGTCGCAGATCGAGCTCTACGGCATGCGCGTCGGGTCGACGATCCAGGCGCACGAGATCTGCGACGAGATCAACGTCGGGCCGATCGTCGCGCAGACGATCCTGCAGCGCCAGCTTTACGTGCGCGCGCACTACGCGTTCAAGCTGTCATGGGAATACTGCCTGCTCGATCCGATGGACGTCGTGACGATCAACGACGCCAATCTCGGGCTGAGCGCCTGCCCGGTGCGCATCGTTTCGATCGAGGAGGACGACAAGGGGCTGCTCGCCGTCACCGCCGAGGAGCTGACGATCGGCGTTTCGACGCCGGCGCTTTATGCCAACGCAACGACGTCGAGCGCCGTTCCCAATCGCAGCGTTACGCCGGATTCGGTCAACACGCCGCTGATCTATGAGCCGCCGGCGGCGCTGACCGGAGGCGCCGCTCAGATCTGGGTCGGGGCTTCGGGCGGCGCGAACGGCCTCGCCGATCCGAACTGGGGCGGCGCCAACGTTTGGCTGTCGCTCGACGACGTCAGCTATTCGCAGATCACGACGATCGCGCGGCCGCTGCGGCAAGGGCAACTCACGACGGCGCTCCCCGCCGCGAGCGGCTGGGACTCGACCGACACGCTGAACGTCAACCTCGCGGAGAGCGGCGCTGCGCTCAGCGGCGCCACGGCAGCCGCAGCGCAGCAAGGCGCGACGCGCTCGCTCGTCGACGGCGAAATCCTCGCCTACGAGAGCGCGACGCTGACGGGCGTAAGCGCTTACGCGCTGACCGGCCTGCAACGCGGGCTCTACGGCGGCGTCGGCGCGGCGCATGCCGTCGGCGCGTCCTTCGCGCGGCTCGACCAGGCAGTCGTCGCCTATGACTTGCCGAGCAACTTCATCGGTCGGACGCTCTACTTCAAGTTTCAAAGCTTCAATCTGTTTGGCGGGGGCGTCGAGGATCTCTCGACCTGCGAGGCTTACCCGTTCACGCCGCTCGGCGTCGGCGTCGGGGCGCCGATCGCCGCACAGCTCGCGGGCGGCGTGCCGCTCGACCTTGGCGCGGTGAACGCCGCGCCGGCGCTCGCCGACGACTTCGGCGCGCTCGTCGGCGCCGTCTCCGGCGCGCTCGATCTGGGATTGGCCTGATGACCGAACAATTGCAGCTTCGCCGCGGCACAGCTTCGCAGGTCGCCGCCTTCACTGGCGCGCAAGGCGAGCTTGTCGTCGACGCCACCAACAATCGCGCGGTGGTCAACGACGGCGCGACCGTCGGCGGATGGCCGGCAGCCAAGCTCGCCGAGGTGATCACGAACGTGCGCACGGCGGTCGCCGACGCCGGCTATACGACGCAGGCGACCGATCGCCTCGTCGCCTACGCCTCGCTCTCCGCCGCGCGCGTCGTCACGCTCTGCGCCGCCGCCGCCTATCCGACCGGCACGCGGCTGACCATCGTCGACGAAAGCGGCGCGTGCTCGGCGGCCAACACGATCACGGTTCAGCGCGCCGGATCGGACACGATCGGCGGCGCGGTCAGCGCCGTGCTGAGCAGCGCTTACGGCTATCTTGGGATCGAGAGCGACGGCGTCGGCAAATGGACGATCGTCGACCAGGCGACGAGCAGTCTCGGCGCGGTCGGCGTCGGAACGGCGGCCGATCCGAACAACCCGCTTTCCGTCTACGGCGCCAGCGCGCTCTTCAACGGCGTGAGCTTCAGCTTCACGATCAACAAGGCGGCCGCCGCCGACACGGCGTCGATCATCTTCGAAGACGGCTTCTCCGGCCGCGCCCAGATCGGGCTCAACGGCGCCGACAATTTCAGCGTCAAAGTCGCGCCGGACGGAGCGACCTGGGCGACGGCGCTGACGATCGCCGCTGCGACCGGCGCCGCGACGTTCGGCGGCGCGCTGCTGTCGACCAGCGCCGCCGGCGTCGGCTATGCGACCGGCGCCGGCGGGACGGCGACGCAGGCGACGTCGAAATCGACTGCGGTGACGCTCAACGCCGCGGTCGGGCAGATCACGATGAACGCCGCCTCGCTAGCTGCGGGCGCGATCGTTTCCTTCACGCTCGACAATTCGTCGATCGCCGCCAACGACCTGCTGGCGCTCAACCACGTCTCCGGCGGAACCGCCGGCGCCTACGCGCTCAACGCGCAATGCGCCGCCGGCGTAGCGACGATCAACGTCCGCAACGCGACCAGCGGCGCGCTCGCCGAAGCGATCGTCGTCGCCTTCGCGCTCGTCAAGGGCGCTGCGTCCTGACGCGGCGCGCCTTGTCGCGCCCAAACCCTACTCGCAACCAAAGGACGCTCCATGCTCGCGTTTTGCTCGCTGCGCGCTGCCATAGCCCGTCGAAAGACGGGCGTGCTTCGCAACGCCCTATGTGCGCGCCTCGGCTTCGTCGCGGCGCTGTCTCTGGCCGCCGGCGGCGCGCTGGCGCAAGACCACTATGACGTCGCCGGCACACGGATTCCGGCGTTCGTGCTGCTGGACGGCTGCCTGAGCGAGGGCGCCTGCGGCGGACCAAACGGATCCGCCAATCCGCTCTTCGTCGCGCCGGCGACCGGAGCGAACTGGGGCGTGGCAGCCGCGCCCGGCGCCTTCGCCGACGGCTGGAGCGCGACCGAAGGGACGAAGGCCGATTCCGCCTACACGGGCGCCGGCGCGGCGAGCTTCGTCGCTTTGCTTAAGGGCCTCTACGGCGAATTCGCCACGATCGTCGCCGGCCAGCCGGCGCTCAACGCCGACGGCGGCGCGCTCAGCCATGTGACGAACTGGCCTTCGACGCAGTCGGTCAACGGGACGCTGGCCTCTTCCGTCGGCGACGGCGTCGTCACCGGCGGGATCGCGAGCTATTCGGTCAACAGCGGCGGATCGGGCTATGTCGCGGGCGACGTCGGCAAGACGGTGTCGC
>Ga0181529_10003710_pt1 | contig 17114 bp, 10 predicted proteins | sample PEATcosm2014_Bin_36_FD_119763 | JGI IMG/M metagenome (GOLD analysis project Ga0181529, IMG submission 119763) | Peatland microbial communities from MTU Mesocosm Facility, Houghton, MI, USA - PEATcosm2014_Bin10_30_metaG | ecosystem: Environmental > Terrestrial > Soil > Wetlands > Peat | place...
ACCAGCAAGAAGGATCTGGCCATGGAAGCGGTCAGCTACGGATCGGTCTATGTGGCTCGCGTAGCGCTGGGCGCCAACGATAGCCATGTGATCAAGGCCTTCCAGGAAGCCGAAGCGCACGATGGTCCTTCGATCATCATCGCTTACTCCTCCTGCATTGCCCACGGTTACGACTTGCTCCATGGGCTGGAACAGCAGAAGCTGGCCGTGCAGTCGGGCTACTGGCCTCTGATGCGTTACAATCCAGGGTTGCGTGATTCCGGCAAGAATCCGTTCCAGCTGGACTCCAAGGCTCCCGCGATTCGCTTGAAGGAATACGCGTACCGCGAAGCCCGTTACACCATGCTGGCACGGAGCAATCCGGATCTGGCCGCCAAGCTTTTGGTTGAGGCTCAGGACGATGTGGAGCGTCAGTGGCGCGTCTACTCCAGCCGAGCTGCCATGCCGGGCCGCGGTGAGACACCGCACATTGCGCCGCTTGAGGTTGTTGAAGAAAAGGCGTAGCCCCAGGGCCGCCGGAGGTGAACCATGGTTGACATGTCGATGCAGTACCTCGGCATGAAGTTGAGCGGCCCGGTGGTGGTGGCATCCACACCGTTGTCCGAGTCGCTTGACAACGTACGCCGCATGGAGGAGGCGGGCGCGGCTGCTGTCGTGCTCTCCTCGCTCTTTGAGGAACAGCTCATCCTCGAGGCAGGTGCGCTCGATGATGATCTCTCCCGTGGCACGGAGTCTTTCGCGGAGTCGCTCGGGTATCTTCCCGAACTCAAGGACTACCGCATGACGCATGAGCATTATCTTGAGCATCTGCGCAAAACCCGTGAGGCGGTCAAGATTCCGGTCGTGGCCAGCCTCAATGGGGCCACCGCGGGCGGCTGGGTACGGTATGCCAGGGATATGGAAGAGGCAGGCGCCTCCGCCATTGAACTGAATACCTACGCCCTGGCCACCAACAAGAACCAGACCAGCGATCTGCTGGAAGAGCAGCTGCTGGATCTGGTCAAGAGCGTCTGCTCCACGGTGAAGGTTCCTGTCGCCGTCAAGCTCTCCCAGTCGTTCACCAGCCTTCCGAATTTGGTGTCTCGTCTGGAGGGAGTCGGCGCCAAGGGCGTGGTTCTGTTCAACCGCTTCTATCAGCCGGACTTCGACATTGAGGCTCTGGAGGTGCGTCCCACTCTGCACTTCTCCACGCCGTCGGAGCTGCTGCCCCGCTTGCATTGGGCGGCCATCCTCTACGGCAACGTCAATGCCGACATCGCTGTCACTGGCGGTGTGCACTCGGCCGAAGACGTGTTGAAGAGCATCTTTGCGGGCGGAAGCATCGCGACGATGGTGTCGGCACTGCACATCCACGGCATCGACCACATCGGTCGCGTGCTGGCGGATATGCGCTACTGGCTGGAAAAGCGCGAGTACACCTCGTTGTCGGAGACTCGTGGCTGCCTGAGCCGCCGTTCGGTGCCCGACAAGGCCCCGTTCGACCGCGGCAACTACATCAAGACGCTCAGCTCTTACAGCCTGCGTCAGACCGTAGCCGCGTTCTAAAACCTACGCATTTTTCCTTACGGCAAGCGGCTGCACTTCGGTGCAGCCGCTTTTTTGCGCGATATTCTCAACGCTATTCGTCCTCACGGGCAGTATGATGATTCGGTCTTGCAGGGAGGAAGAATTCATGCGCTCTCTTCAGTGGATAGTTTGTGCGGTAGTGACTCTTGGCTCTGCGTCGGTTGGCTGGAGTCAGGTTGGGTTAGCCCCCCAACCAAGGCAAATGGAGGCCACTCCGGACGCTGCGGCCAACAATGTGGCATTGGCTACAAATCTCAATACTTTTATGCGTGTGATGCAAGCTACCAACAGCATCATCCCCCACGTTTTGGTGGAAGGGCTTCCATTAGCCTCCACGGGCAAAATCAAGTTCGAGCAGTCTCTCGCTGATGGCACATCCATCAGCAATGCATTCGATTTTTCGTAGTTGAACTTGCATTCTTGTTTCTTTTTAGGTCGGCAGCGCTGCTTTGGTGGGTGCCGCGAATGTCGACTTCAGCGGCGGGTGATGACCACGATGGTCGAATCGCTGGTGTCGTGCTCGCTGGCCCACTCTGAAAGCCACGGCCCAACGCCATTCTCCGAACGCAGCGTATGACCGCAGGAGAGGATGAGGCAACGGGGCTTGGGTGTCACGGTGTTCTTCGGTTCTTTCTGTTGAAGCAGCTCGGTTTCCCACCCATTCCCGCATAGAACGCGGAAATGGATGGGGCACGGTGCCGCATTGCTGGTGCCGCATTGCCATGGTGCGGTGTTGCGTATGACCCGGATCATTGGTGAGAAAGGTACAGCGTCAAGCCTGCGCCGATACGAAGATTATTCTGCCAGTTGGTGGTGTTGTTGGGAAGCGCGGTACGCAAGTAGTCCAGCTGCAGAAAGCGCAGTGCGAGATGCTTGTTCAGCGGCAGATCGGCCCCCGCGCCCAGATCGAGGGCAAAGGAGTTGGCCGAGGAGCTTAACGTGCTGCTCTGGGGGAACTCGGAGTTTGCGCCATGCGCCATGCCAAAGAGCGCCTGCGCGAAGGGGCGTACCCGGCGCACCGGCAGAGTCAAGCGCGGACCGGCGGCGAAGGTGCTCAGGGTAAGCCCGTAGCCGACGCCGTTCATGTTGCCGGTGTGTTCCATTCCGGCATCGAAGGCCAGGCTCAGGCGCGGGCCGGGTTTGGCGCCGGCGCGCTTGGGGGGCAGGTTCCAGTTGAAGTCGGCGGCCGCGCCCTGCAGGGTGAAACAGCCGCAAGAGCCGGCCGGGCCGTTGGAGATCTGCGCGCTGTAACGCACGCCGATCTCCGAGGGAATCGCCTGCGCGTGGAGGACGACTCCCAGACAAGACAACGTCGCGAAAACAAGCCAGGCCTTCTGCATTCGTTCTCCTATTGCACGGTCAGGGTGACGTTGGTGGTGTGGATAACCGGGCCGCTGACCGCGGTTACGGTTACGGTGTAGGACTGGGTGGAGTGGCTGAAGAATCCGCCGCCGCCGCAGGCCATGAGCGAGCTGGCCATGACCAGCGCCAGCAGAGCCAGCAGCGTCTTGCCCGCGCGCGAGAGCCGCCGCGCGCCTTGGCGCATGCGCCGGGTGAAGACCAGAGGCAGCATCAGCAGCGCCAGGGCCGTGGGCCATCCCCGCAGCGGGGCACTGCGCAGTTCGGCCAGGCCGCTGGCGCTCAGCGTCATGACGACGGTGGAAGTGCCCGCGCCCGTATTGATTGAGGAAGGCGCAAAGCTGGCCGTTATGCCCGTCGGCAAGACGCTGGTGGAGAGCCCCACAGGATAAACGAAGGTTGGATTCTGCGGTGTCAGCGTGAGCGTGTAATTGACCGACGCCAGCGGAAGAACGGTCTGCACGGCGGGAGTAGCCGTCATAGTGAAATCAGGTGGAAGTACGTTCTCTGGCAAAGCCAGCGAGGTTTTGGTGAGGAAGTTGGTGTCGCCGCTGTAAACCGCCGTCAGGCTCTGCGCACCGATGGGCAGGGTGGTGAGCGAGAAGGTTGCAACGCCGCCGCTGACGGTTGCCGGTGTGGTGTTGAGCAGCGTGACACCGTTGTAGAAGCTGACGGTTCCACCGGGTGTGCCGGTGGTGGTGGAGGTAACCGTGGCCGTGAGCGTGAGCGAGGTGCCAAAGATAGGTGTGGCGCTGCTGGAACTGAGCGCAATGTTGGACGGCGCCTTGGCGATCGCTACCGAACCGGAAGTAGCACCCAGCACCACGGTGTAATTGGCCGCCGAAGAACCGGAGAGCGAGACGGTGATGGGATAGGTGGCGGGCGCGGAGGTGATGGTGGCGGCGGTTGCAAAGGTGGCCGTGACCTTGCCCGCATCCTGCGCCAGCACGGTGTTCAGTGTTCCGGTCAAAGTGGGGATCGGCTGGCCGTAGAGCAGGCTGACGGGATTGGCCAGAGCGGTAAGTTGCACCGGCGTGACCACCAGCACGTAGACGCCGCTGACGGTGGCCGGGTTGTTGCCGTCGCCCGCGTAGGAGGCGACAATGTAGTGCGTGCCGACCGCTAGCAGACTGGTGTTGAGGCTTGCCGTGTTGCCGGTTAGCAAGGCTGTGCCCACCACCGCCGGGCTGGTAAGCCCATCCAGGAAGGTCACCGGTCCGGTCGCGGTGTTGGTGCCATTGCTGAAGATGGCTGTCAGCGTGCCCGTGCCATAGACCACTGAGGACGGCCCGCCCAGAGCAATGATTTCAGACTGCGCCGGCGCTTGGCCGCCGATGGTGTTGAGGGTGCCATTGGTGAGGGTGCGCACGCGGTTGTTCGCGGTATCGGCAAAGGCGATGGAGGTGGAGAACAATGCCAGGGTGCGGGGCGTGTCCAGCGAGGCCGAGGTGGAGCTGCCCGTATCGCCACTGAAGCCCTCTGTGCCATTGCCGGCGGTGGTGGCAACCGTGCCGCCGCTGATGGAGCGAATGCGCTGGTTGTCGCTGTCGGCAAAGTAGACATTGCCGGAGCTATCCAAGGCCACGCCGCGGGGACGTGCCAGAACCGAGGAGCCGGCCGGGCCATCGGCGAAACCCTTGACGCCGGTGCCGGCCAGGGTGCTGATGAGGCCCGTGGAGAAGGTCACCATGCGCACGCGCTGATTATGCGTGTCGCCAATGTAGAGATTGAAGGCGGTATCGACCGCGACGCCGTTCGGAGCATCGAGCCCGGCGGCCGTGGCCAGCCCCCCATCGCCGCTGAAGAACTGCTCGCCATCGCCCGCGACCGTGTTAATGATCGTGCCGGTAATCTCACGGATGCGATGGTTGTTGGTGTCGGCGATATAAACATTGTCCTTGCTGTCAACCGCAACCGCGGTGGGGTAGCTGAGTTCGGCCAGGGTGGCCGTACTGCCGTCGCCAGTGAAGCCCGTCGTGCCGTTGCCGGCAATGGTTGCGATGTTGCCGGTGGCAACCACAACCTCGCGCACCCGCTGGTTGTGGGTGTCGCCAATGTAGATATTCCCGGCGCTGTCCACAGCCAAGCCCACGGGTGAGTCGAGTAGCGCCGCGGTAGCTGGACCGCCGTCGCCGCCAAAACCCTGCTCACCGGTGCCGGCCACCGTGGAGATGACCCCGACCAGATTGATTTCGAGAATCAGGTTGTCGTCGGTGTCGGCAATGTAGAGGTTGCCCGCGCTATCGAAGGCCAGACCGCCGGGACGATCAAGGCCAACCGTAGTTGCCTCGACGCCATTGGGCGGACCCCCCTCCGCCTTGACGTGCGCGCTGTTCAGCTTGGCCAGGGCCGCTTGCTGCGCCGCGTTCTGTGCTTGCGCGCCCGCCGTTCCCAACACGGCCAGCAATCCGAGGATGCATACGATCCGCGTGAGCCTGGTGATCTGCATCGGATTCATCATTCCCTCTGTCAATTTCACTCGTTCCCTGCTTCATCGTTTGCCGGAAGCCACAACATCTCGACGGCCATCTCATCTTCACAAACGGTCACAAAGCCCAGCCTTTGATACAAGCCACGCGCTGGATTCCACGGAGTTACCTGCAGTTCCAGCCCCACACCGGCTGCCGTACATTGCCGCTGACGACGGCGTAACGCCCGCGTGGCCAGCCCTTTGCCGCGCTGCGCCGCCAGCACCCCGATATCCACCAGCCGCCAGCGGTCCGGCGCTTGCCGATCCAGCAGCAATCGCCCGGCCGGTGCACCCTCGCGGTCCAGCAAAATGCTGTTTTCGGCTAGCGGAAAACGGGCCGCGTAGCTCAATTCCCGCCCGCGAAACTGCATTTCGATCAACGCCTGCATCTCCGCATCTTGCAGGATCGTCCCAGCCAGTTGCGCCGCCCTCTCCTCGGCAAAAAGCGCATATAGAAACGCCTCGTCCTCGGGGCCGGCCTGGCGCATTTCTTGCGTAGGATCGTCCTTTCCTGCAACTGCGGACTGAGGGCGGATGGTTGCGCCCGCCCTCTTCCGTTCAAACCAACTGCCTGTGGCTGTGCCCGTGTCGGGTGAACTGGCACAGCCAGCTCAAAGTTACGGGTGGGGCGGAAACAGGCCCATCACGCAGATGATGAAGTTGACGCCCAAAAACGGCGGCATGGTGGAGATAGGGGCTCCGCTGCCGGTAATACCAACGGTGACGCTGCCCCCAAAGCTGCCCGACAAGGCGGCGCTCAAACCGCCGAGCGCGCCCAAGGTTCCCGCCGAGGCTTTGGGCGCATACACGGGATCGGTGGTACCGCCCGACTCGACGATATTGGTCAGGAAATTGCCGGTCGGGTTGTTGGTGCTACCCGTGCCGGAACCCGCCATCAGGACGGCGTTGACGGTCGGGCTGCCGCTGGGCGTGAACGTGGACGTATGGGAGTGCGGCGGCAGATTGGCAATGGTCATAGGCAGCGTTGCCTGTCCACCCTCCTCGCCCGCCGTGTAGGTGCCGCCCGGTGTTGAAGTGCCCGCGCCAATCGGAATCCTTCCGCACAGATTGGGCAGCATGAAGTTGCTGGTCCCGTTGCCGCCGTAGGTGATGCCAATGACGGCATAGAGTGCCGCGTACTGCTGAATCGACAACGTCTGTCCGGCACAGAACAAGAAATTCTCAGGTGCATAACTGCCAGCCCAAGGAAAGATCATTCCCATGTAACAATCCATTGTTGATTATCCTTTCTGCGGAACTTGGTATTCTCCCTGCTCCGCGCTCCAGATCTCGCTCTTCAGGGAATCGTTGTTTGTGGGACAAGCCTCAACAGGGCAGGACTGCTTGTCCCCCTCTCTTGTGTCTTTGAACGGACGCCACTCTCATGCCGTCCTATCGCCCCCCATCCCCCTACTCGCAGGAGAATGCGCTGAAGTATCCAAAACCGGTACTGAACGCCGTACCTGGGCTGGCGGTGTTATTCACCCCCAACGTAAGCAACTCCCCCGCCGTAACCGAGACGACGATAGGACTTGATGTGTTCGAGGTAGGAGTTGGGCCGCTGGCCGCGGCTAGCGAGACAGATGCCAAAGAACTGCCGGCGGTCCAGGTAGAACCACCGTTCGTCGGGGTTACGGTATACAGCGAATAGGTTGCCTCGGCGTTGCCGTAATGCCAGATCGTCAGCGTCGCGGTGCAATTGTTGGGTATAAGAACCGCATACGAGGCAGGGACGGAACCCGACGTCGCGGTGGTTCCGAGAAGGTTGCCAAAGTAGGGCGTGACGGCCGTGCCGATAACGTGCCCAACAAACGTATAAGGAATGCCGGTGGGCGACGATCCGGAGCCGAGCGAGACGGTGCCCCAGTAACTTCCGGAGCCTGACGATCCCGGCGTTTTGTCGGTGCTTGCTTGGGTTGCCACATAGAGGGCGTTGTTATAGGTCACCAGGTTCCCCTGGACATAGGATTCGGCAGAACTCCAAGTTGCGGCCAGCCCCGCACCGGCTGCACCGGCCGGGCCGGTAGCGCCAGTGGGGCCAGCGGGGCCCTGCGGTCCCTCCGGTCCAGTTGCGCCGGTCGCGCCGGTAGGGCCAGTGGGGCCCTGCGGTCCCTCCAGTCCAGTTGCACCAGTCGCACCGGTTACGCCGGTTGCACCGGTGTCCCCCTTGGAGCCTTGCGCCCCGGTTGGACCGGCTGGGCCGATGGGGCCAATTGAACCGACTGGGCCGGTTGCGCCGGTTGCGCCCTGCGCCGCCAACAGCGCCCAGTCTGTTGTGTCCGAAACCGGATTGGAGGTGGAACTGGGCATGGAATTAAGCGCGACATAGCTGCTGCCTGCGTAGGACACCGCATCCCCTGCAAGATACGAATTGCCGGTGGTCCAGGGGCCTCTGAACGTTGCCGGAGGTCCGGTTGGGCCAGCCGGTCCAATGGGGCCGGTTGCACCTGTCAAACCTGTAGGTCCAGTGGGTCCCGCGACTCCGGTTGCTCCGGTTGGGCCGGCCGGGCCGATGGGGCCAGTCGCACCCGTCAAACCTGTAGGTCCAGTGGGCCCTGCGACTCCCGTTGCTCCGGTTGGGCCGGCCGGGCCGATGGGGCCAGTCGCACCCGTCAAACCTGTAGGTCCAGTGGGCCCTGCGACTCCCGTTGCTCCGGTTGGGCCAGCCGGTCCAATGGTGCCGGTTGCTCCTGTCAAACCTATAGGTCCAGTGGGTCCCGCGACTCCGGTTGCTCCGGTTGGGCCAGCCGGTCCGATGGGGCCGGTTGCACCTGTTAAACCTGCAGGTCCAGTGGGTCCCGCGACTCCCGCTGCTCCGGTTGGGCCAGCCGGGCCGATGGGGCCAGTCGCACCCGTCAAACCTGTAGGTCCAGTGGGCCCCGCGACTCCGGTTGCTCCGGTTGGGCCAGCCGGGCCAATGGGGCCAGTCGCTCCCGTCAAGCCGGTATTGCCCTGAGGACCCAGCGGTCCCTGGGGCCCGGTCGCTCCGGTTGCTCCCGTTGCGCCGGTGTCGCCTGCCTGCGCGACAAGGTTCCAGGTGGAGTTGTTCCCCAGAGGAGTGGGCGGCACGTTCAGGTTGTTGGCCACTGCAATATAAGACGAGTAAGGTCCGCTGCCACCGTTGTAGCTAACCGAGTCTCCGACTAAGTACATCAACGCAGTGGAGTAAATACCGCGGAAGTTGACCAACCCGGTGGTGCCCTGAACGCCCTGAATTCCCTGAATTCCCTGAGGACCTTGAACGCCTTGTGGCCCCTGAGGCCCGGTCGCTCCGGTTGCTCCGGTTGCTCCGGTTGCACCCTGTGAGGTCACGGTGATGGAAAGGCCGGCCGCGTGGCTGGTCTCGTCGTTTTCCTTGGCGTCGAAGACCAGACTGCCTGCTGTTGAGGTCAGCGCCACGCCGTGGTTGCTGGAGGGCGTCGTAACCCAGCTCTGCACCAGCGCGGTGATGTCAATGAGAATGAACTGCTGGGACGAAGTCGGGGTGAAGGTGGCCACCGCCGACCCCAGACTGGGCGCTGTCGCGTAGGTTACGGTCGACTCGCTCCAGGAACTGGTAACCGGCAGCACGTTGACCGTCCCCCCGCTGACGATGCGGTTCACATACAGCTTGAGCGTCGCTTTGGCGATCTGGCTGGCGGTGGTGCCGGAGGGCAGAGAAGAAAGGTCGAACTGAATCAGCGCCGTGCCGTTGCTGTTCACATACAGGTTTGAGAGGGCGCCATAGTTGACCGCTGGATGCGCGCTGTTGACGTAGGTGTCGCCCACCACAACGCCTTCGGTTGCATACGCTGCGCCCACGGACAGGGCGGCCATAACTCCGGCGGCGATCCATTTCATCCAAAAAGTTTGGCTCATTGTTCTTCTCCTGAGGCACTTCGATGGCTCGAAGTATTTGCATACACAACCAGCACCGATGCGCGTTCCGGAGCGCACCTTGAGCAGGCGACAAATCATAGCCCGACAAGCAGATCTCGCGCGCAATTGTAGCGTGAAGCGCAAGATCCATTCTTTCTAGCTTGCCTAACTGTTTTTTGCAAGCGTTTTTTTGGAGAATATCCGGGCAAGGCCGCCCCTGGCATGCTCGCCGGACAATTGGTTACCGTCTTTTGGCTAACATGAACCGCATTCCATCCTCTCTGTGCGTGCTTTGCCGTAGCTTGATCTGGCAAGATGAGTTTTCCATCGGCAAGGACCTATCGTCTATCTCTGATCCGGGCAGAAGAGTGGCATCCCAGGGGTTCGCGTTGTCGCGTTGCCGATCCCCTGGACGTGGACGCGTGGACGTGGACGCGCCGAGCTGTCCCGAAGAGTCTCAAGATGCTCGCGGGCGGTCGAATCCCGCGGTTCGATCCTGGGCAGGAAGAGCGGCCACCCGGAAAATGCGCCCCCTATCCTACTTTTGGATGATCCAACCCGTTGTTGGGAGCGGTTAAGGTTCTCTTCGACTCGGAGCCTCCGTCTTCCGGGGGGGCGATTGCACTCGCCTTCCGGTGGCAGGGAGCGCAGAGCATGGAAAGGGAGCAACAATCAATGGCGTCTTCCAACCACGTCTGCAAATTGGTAGCCGTTCTGGCGGCCGAGCTGCGAGTCCCCATTTCAGGAGGAAATCATGCAGCATCGACTTCATCTGCGTCTGCAAATGCTGGCGCTTGTTCTGGTTGTGGGCTTGTTGGCCTGGGGCGCTTCGGCCTTTGGCCAGGGTACAAGTGCCAGCTTGACCGGCACTGTTAGCGACCCATCAGGGGCCGCCATCGCCGGAGCCAGTGTCAAAGTCGTCAACACCGACACCAACCTGACGCAAACCGCAAAGACCGACGGCGTGGGTAACTATCTGCTCCGTCCGCTTCCGATCGGCCACTACAAGCTGACGATTGAGGCGAACGGCTTCAATCGCTACCAGCAGGAAGGCATTGTGCTGACCGTCAACATGGCGGCCACCCAGGATGTGCATCTGCAGGTGGCTTCGGGCAAGATCGAGACGGTTTCGGTTACGGCAGATGCTGAGTTGATCAACACTTCGTCGGCTGAACTGGGCACCACCGTGGGCCAGACGGCCATCTCGGAGCTGCCGCTGAACGGGCGCAATCCATCCAGCTTGGTGCTGTTGGCGCCAGGAACCGCCGATGTGAAGACCCACGGCGGCGAGGGCATTCAATCCGGCTTCTCCTTCCCGACCGAGACCGGCGCATCGGCCAACGGCGGCCGTCAGGGCAGCACGTATTACATGCTGGACGGCGTGTCGAATATGGATAACTACACCCTGATGACGGCGCCTTTTCCAAACTCCGATGCCACCCAGGAGTTCAAGGTCATCACCAATAACTTCAGCGCGCAATATGGATTCTCGCCGGGCGCGGTGGTCAGCATTGCCACCAAAAACGGCACCAACCAGTACCATGGCGGCGCGTTCTGGTTTGTGCGCAACAACGATCTGAACGGTTCTGACTGGTTCGCGCACACTGTAGATCCGCTCAAGCGCAATCAGTTCGGCGCATTCGCCGGCGGCCCCATCAAGAAGGACAAGCTGTTCTTCTTTGGAAATTATAAGGGCACCAAGAAAATCACAGGCTCCACTTCACTGGCCACCAACACGCCGACAACCGCCATGTTGGCGGGCGATTTCAGCGGTCTGGCCGCAACCACGGGCGTAACCAACTTGAATGGTCCCTTCCACACTGTGGGCGGCAAGGCCAATCAGTTGGACACGACCGTTGCCCACCTGGACACGGCGGCTGTGACCATTGCCACCACGGGCTTGCCGCGCTCCTCCACGCAGGGCGTTGACGGCTCCATGTATTACACCGAGCCCGCGCAGCACGCCAGCTTTGACGAGTTCACGGCGCGCTTTGACTACGATCTGTCGGCCGTCCAGCGCATCACCCTGCGCTCGTTCACCAACCATCTCAACCAGGGCTCCAGCGATACGCCGGGAGACATGCTTTCGGTCATCAACAACCAGAACTGGACCTACGGTTTTGGCGCGCAGATGTACTACTTCAACGACGTGCTCACCCATTCGTGGACCATTTCGCCCAGCTTGGTGAACACCTTTAACGCCTTCTGGAACGAGCAGAGCGCGCACAACGGCGCTGTGGTGCTGGACTCCAGCGGCAAGGCGATGTGCCTGTCGCGCTACATCGCCGTGCAGGAACTCTCCGGGCAGTGCTACATGGAAGGCCTGGCGGTGAGCGGCGGATTCCAGGTGGGTTGGACCGAGCCCTCGCAGGAAGTGCGCAATACCTTCGGGTTCACGGATGTTGCGGTGAAGACCCACGGCACCCACACGATCTCTGCCGGCGTGGATGTGATGCACCAATACGCCAAGGAGTACACGCAGTTCCCGACCGAGCCCGAGCCCTCGTTCAGCGGCCAGTACACCGGCAATGGATTGGCGGACTTCCTGCTCGGCTACATGTCCGGCTTCTATCAGGGAGCAGGCGAAATTGCGGCCGTCTCCGGCTGGCAGTTTGCGCCCTACGTGCAGGACGACTGGCGCGCCAGGCAGAATTTGACCTTGAACTTTGGTCTGCGCTGGGACCCGAACTTTGCGCCTACCTCCATCGGCGGTCGCGGTGCGGCCTTTGTGGCCGGCCAGCAGAGCACGATGTTCACCAACGCGCCCACGGGCCTGATCTTCCCGGGCGACAAGGGAATGACCTCGTCCTTGATGCCCAACTCCTATGGCTACTGGGAGCCTCGTGTGGGCCTGGCCTGGCAGCCCAAGAACTTGCCGCACACGGTGGTTCACGCCGGCCTGGGCCTGTTCACCGGACCGCTGGAGTACTCGATGTACAACCACGCGGCCGACATTGCACCCTACGCGCCCACTTACTCGTTCAACGGCAGCTCCTGCGCGGGCGGTTGCTCGGCCAATGCCGATGCGGCCGTGACCGGCATGCTGAGCTTTGACAACCCCTGGTCCTCCGCCAACTCCGGAACCGGTGGCGTGGATCCCTTCCCGCCGTTTGCTGGCGCCATCAAGCCCACCAGCAACTCCACGTTCCCGACCGGCGCCAACGCCGTTACGCTGGGCCAGTCGTTCTCGCGCAACTTCAAGCTGGGCATCACGCAGAGCTGGAACCTGTCGGTTGAACAGCAACTGACGCCGACGATGATGGTTCGCCTCGCCTATGTGGGCAGCGAGTCCTATCACCTGTCCGACGCCATCGACCAGAACGCGGCGGTCAAGTCCACCACCTGCACCAATTGCACCAACGGCGCGGCGGGCGGCAACTTTGCACGTCCCTACGGCCGCTTTGGCCAGGTGCTGACCGACTTCAGCGACGCAACGGCTAGCTACAACGCCCTGCAGGCAACCTTCGATCGCCACATGGCGCACGGCTTCCAGGTGCAGTCCAGCTTCACGTGGTCGAAGACGATCGATGTGGCGAGTTCGAGCAACGTCTCGTTCGGCAAGCCGTATCTGGGCGATCCGTTCAACCTGAAGTGGAGCCGCGGCAACTCGGGGTTGAGCGTGCCGTGGAACTCGGTAACCAACTTCATCTATCAAGCCCCCAGCTTCAAAAAGTATGGCAAGGTGATGGAGCAGACCGTGGGCGGTTGGGAGCTGAGCAGCATTCTCACCTTCCAGGCGGGCAATCCCTTCACCATCATGGCGGCCGGAACCGATTGGAGCATGAACGATTCCGGATCGATGCAGTATCTGGATCGCGCCGACCGCGTGGCTGGCCAGGCCTTGAACGCCGGCAAGGGCAGCCATTGGGATTGGATCAAGACAGGCTACTTCAACCAGGCGGCATTTACGCAGAACGCCGCCGGCACCTTTGGCAACAGCGCCAAGAACCTGATGTATGGACCGCGCCTCTTCTTTGCCGACGCGGCCATCATGAAGAACTGGACGCTGTATGAGGGGACCAAACTGCAGTTCCGTTGGGAAGCCTTCAACGCCACCAACCATCCCAGCTTTGCCACGCCCGCGGCTCCGTGGGGGGCGTACATTGGCTGGGGCGGATTCGGCAACATTGTGCAGACCGGCAACGAACCGGCTCGCGTCATGCAGGGCGCTTTGAAGCTAACCTTCTAAGGGCCAAACTGGGATCTGGCAACGGGCGGCAGGGGAGCGATTCTCTGCTGCCCGTATTTTTCTGGTCACGATCAAAGGCTGAGCCGGTGGTGGGGCGCGTTGCTTTGTCTTGCCCTCGACGAGGGCAAGAGATCTCTATGGATTTCTAAAGCATTTTCGGATTCACTGTAGACTTCCGTGCCCCATCCATTCCGCGTTTTTCAGCGGAATGGGTGGGATGCCCGCAAAATTTCGGTCCACACAATTCCCGAAAATGCTCTAAAGCTGCCTGATCCGCAAGCCCCGGAGGGGCCGAACGAGAAGAGCCCAGGATGGACGCTGGGCTGGCCCTGAGCTTTGCGAAGGGACAGGCTCGCGGGAATCCTGGGGCGGGAGGAATAGGTGAGACCAGCGCCCCGGCGGGGCGCACGAATTTCTCCAACGATTCTCTCCGCCTTCGCCGCCAATTCAGGCCTTGCGCGCGCTCTGCGGCAACCGCACCTCAATGGTGACGCCTTCTCCTGGACTTGTCTTCAATGCGAAGGTTCCACCTGAGCGCGCCACTCTTTCCTTCATGCCGCGCAGGCCGAAGTGGTGGCTCTTGTCGTGGCCTTCCGAGGTGGGATCGAAGCCACAGCCGTCATCCTGGATCGACAGCAGCAGTTGGCCGTTCTCGTAGACCAGGCTCAGATCCACATGGCGAGGATTACCATGCAGAACCGCGTTGAAGACGGCCTCGCGCGCCACCATCAGCAGATCGTGGGCGCGGGGATGGCTTAAGGCGAAAGGCGCGCCGGTCATGGCGAAACCGACCGTTACGTTGAACTCCTTGCGGATGTGAGCGGCCATGCTCTCCAGTTTCCCGGCAATGTCGGCCACCTCGTCGCTTGACTGGCGCAGGTTCCAGATGGCTTCGCGGGCTTCGTTGATGGTGGAGCGCAGTTGCGACCCCGCAAACTGGGCAATGCCGGTGCGATCGGTGGCGCCTTCCATGGAGATAGCTTCCAGCAGCGCGGAAACTCCGGTGCAACCCTGGATCACCGTATCGTGCATCTCGCGCGCCAAGCGGCTGCGCTCGTCCAGCACCGCACTGAAGCGCGCATGCACCTGCCGCATCCGGAAGCGATAGGCGCCCAGGCCAAGCAGGGCGCCCGCCAGCAGGCAGGAGGCGATGAACCACCAGGTGCGATAGAAGAAGGGCATCTGCACCACCTCCAGCGAGGTCTCGTACACCGAGTCGGGATTACCGACCTCGAAGACCTGCACGCGGAAGCGGTAGGTGCCGGAAGGCAGATTGGTGTAGTCCGCGGTGCGGGTGGCGGTGGGCGCGCTCCAATCCTTGTCAAAGCCGTCCAGTTTGTAGTGGAAGCGCAGCCCGTCTTGCGCGCGCAGGCGGATGGGAGCAAAGCTGAACTCCAGACGGCTACTGCCCGGTGCTAGAACAATGGGCCCACTTGTCACGGGCGGACGGCCATCGGCAAGCGCGGCCTGCAGATGGAGAACCGGCGGCGGAAGCAGACTGCGCTCGGCGGGAAGAATGTGGATGGGACCGTGACTGGAAGGGAACCACACATCGCCTTCGGCCGTGATGGCGCCAGAGGGTTGCGTGCCACCGTAGATTTCAGTGTTGCCTTCCATCTCAAAGATGGAGTGCAGGGTGAGCGCCAGATGGCGGACAGGCAGATTCGCCTGCGTGTCCAGATCGTGCCGGTCCAAGAGCGAGATGCCGTTCGGCCCGCTCATCCAGAAGTGGCCCTGGCGATCTTCGAGAATCTGGTAGATGGCGTTGCTGGCCAAGCCATCGCTGACGGTGAAGTGCGCCATGCGGCCATCGCGCAGGCGATAGAGGCCATTGTCGCGGGTGCCAAACCAGATGCCGCCGTCGCTGTCTTCGTGGATGGCCCACACCTTCATCTGCGCCAGCGCGGCAACCGCGGGTTCGGAGAGAAAAGTCTCTCCGCGCATGTGGCTTACGCCATGATCGGTGCCCACCCAGAGGTCGCCGTTGCGATCCACCAGCAGCGCGCGCGTGCTGGGATAGGCCAACCCATCGGCAACAAAGAAGGGATGAATGGCAGGTGTTGCGCCGGTCATGACGATGTGGTTCAGCCCGCCATCGGTGGCAATCCACATGCTGCCGTCGCGGGCCTGGGCCAGGGCGCGTACAAAATTATTGGAGAGCGTGGGAAGGTGCGAGGTTGTGCCGTTGGCGATGCGGAACAGTCCATCGCCATCGGTGCCCACCCAGAGCGCACCAGAGCGGTCGCGCAGCACATTGCGCACGTGCGCGTTGCCTATTCCCGGCAGGCCCTTGGGCGCAATCACCCCAGCCTTCAACTGAAACAGTTGCGTGGAGCCGATCCAGAAGCTGCCCTCGCGATCCTGATAGATGGTGCCAAAGTCGGAGTCGTTCTGTTGGGGCAGGGGAACAATGCTGACCGGCGAGCGAGTCAGGCGCAACATGCCGGTTTGGGTGCCGATCCAGAAGTTCTTCTCGTTATCTTCAAAGAAGTTCAGCACCGTGTTGCTGGGCAGTTGCGCGGGCGCGGTCAGATGCGTGAAGCGCCCCCCACTCAACTGGTAAATGCCCTGGCCGATGGTGCCGATCCAGAGCACGCCATCGGGGGTTTGCCGCACCACGCGCACCGTACCTGCGATCTCCTTCACCGCATGAAAGCGATCCTCCCCAGGAGCCATCGCGTCCAGGCCGGAGACGGTGCCCACCCACATGGTGCCGTCCGCGGTCTGGGTTATGGATTTCACCATGTTCTGGCTCAGCTCCGGGCCGAGCGTGTAGATGCGCGCCGCCATGTGGTCAATGCAAGCCAGCTTGAAGCCGCCCGCCCAGAGCCTTCCGGCGCGATCCTCGAAGATGGAATGCACGGAGATGGCGGGGATGGCCGCGGTGCCATCGACGCGCTGGAAGCTATCGCCCTTGAAGAGCAACAGGCTATTGTCGGTGCCTGCCCAGATGTTTCCCTTCGAATCCTGGAAGAGGGCGCGCACAAAGTCGTTGCTCAAACCGTTCTGGCTGGTCCAGGTCTGGAATTGCCCGTGGGCATAGCGGACCACGCCCCCGCCTTCGGTGCCGATCCACAGCGCGCCATCGCGCGAGACCATCAGGCAGAAGATGCTGTTCTCATAGAGCGCGGCTGTGTTCTGGCGGTCGAAGAGGGTGAAGTTGGCGCCATCAAAGCGGACCAGCCCGCCGGTGGTTCCAATCCACAGATAGCCGTCCGGAGTTTGCGCAAAGCTCTGCACGGTTTGTTCCGGCAGTCCTTCGTAGGCCTGCCACACATGGCGCGTGTAGCCGGCAATGGATTGCGCTGCCATGGGCAGACAAGCGGCGGCGCATAACGCAAGACAAGCAACGGTCCGGCAGAATCTTCTCATCGCGGTGCTCAGTATACCGGTTCTGGAGGACCACGATCCGGCCGGGTGAGGGCGTTGATCAGGGCAAACGCATCTAAATTCGCCTTGGGACAGGCAGACAATTGCGAACGCAGGATATTGCTTCATGAGCCTTGTAACAGGGCACGACTTTATTGATCCGGCCCATAAACACCGACGACTGGGTGGGTACATTCAAATTCCAAGTGCAACAAAGAGCGTGAACAGAATCAAACAGTTCGTCGCAGCCGTGCCGTGGGAAAGTGGGAAACGCTCTTTGTTTTCCATCTTTTCCATGGCTTC
>Ga0181529_10003712_pt1 | contig 17108 bp, 16 predicted proteins | sample PEATcosm2014_Bin_36_FD_119763 | JGI IMG/M metagenome (GOLD analysis project Ga0181529, IMG submission 119763) | Peatland microbial communities from MTU Mesocosm Facility, Houghton, MI, USA - PEATcosm2014_Bin10_30_metaG | ecosystem: Environmental > Terrestrial > Soil > Wetlands > Peat | place...
GCCTGGTGATTATTGTGAGGGGGAAACACCCGTTCCCATTCCGAACACGGAAGTTAAGCCCCTCAACGCCGATGGTACTGCCTTAGGGTGGGAGAGTAGGTCGTCGCCAGGCTTTTTTTATTTTATATAAGATCGTATTTTATGCCTCAAGCTTGCCCGCCCTATCGAAAGATGCTACACTTTCACGGAATTGGTGTTCTATGGAGGGAGGCATATGGCCGAACAGGACACGCAGATCCAACTCGTCACTTTCCAAATAAGCGAAGAGCTATATGGCGTCGATATCATGGACGTCAAGGAAATCGTGCGAGTTCAGGAAATTCGGGCTATACCCAACGCTCCCGGCTACGTTGAAGGTCTGTTCAATCTACGTGGAGAGATCATCCCCATTATTTCCTTGCACAAGAGGTTTCACCTCAAGAAGGCACAACTCGACGAAGACGAGGAATTGCTTTCCGGTTTTATAATTATCGATATAGACGGCATGAAGCTCGGCGTGATCATCGATAGAGTGGAGCGCGTCATGGCCATCGAGGCTCAAGATATCCAACCTCCGCCCCAGATGCTCACGGGAATCGGGGCCGAATATATTCAAGGCGTTATCAATAGGGAGAGCGGCTATCTTATCCTCCTCGATATTCGCAAGCTCTTCAGCGCCAAGGAGCTCAGGAAGATCGAAGAGATACGACGATAGACGGAAATATCAAATCGATGAGCATACCCGTCTTCCGTACCTATATCCGTCGAAAAGACATGGATACCGTCCTCAATTGCCTGGCTACCGATTCGGTGGGCCCGGGCGAGTACTTGGACCGATTCCAAAAGACGGCACGCGAGCTTCTCGGCTTCGAATTCGGCTTCGCAGTGCGAAGCCCCGCTTCGGCCCTAGGCTTGGCGCTCGATTCCCTGGCCTTGGCGGAAGGCGATACGGTGGCGCTTCCGGCTTTGGCCCCCGCCTATTATGCCGCCGTGCTCGCTTCGCGCGGGCTCGAGTCGGTATTCGTCGACTCCGTACAGGATTCGGCCGAGCCCGATCTTTCCCGGGTCGCCGCGCTTGAGCCTCGACCGAAAGCCCTCGTGCTGGAGGAATCTCTCGGTATCCTGCCGGATCCGGAAACGGTGGCATCCTTGGATATCGTCGTCATCGAGGATATGTCGAAGGCTATAGGGGCGTATCGTGGGCAGTCGCGGGCCGGAACGCTGGGGCGAGTCGCCTTTCTCGGCTTGGAGCACGATTCGGTCGTTACGGCGGGAGGGGGGGCTCTTCTCGTCTCGTACGGGAAAAGAGAAGGGCAGGTGCTCCGCAATCTCGCGGAATCGATCGATCCCGAGATCATAATGACCGATTACAATGCCGCCCTGGGCCTGGCGCAATTCCGGGACATGGAAACCGCTATCGCGCGCAGGCGGGAGCTCGCGGTCCTCTTCGCGCAGTCTCTCTCTCGCACTCGACACCGCATCCTCTCTCAAGGCGGGGAGGGCGAGCCGGGCTACTGGGCCTTTCCGGTTTCCATCGCCTCCAACGTCAAGGACGTCAGGGCCTACGCCAAGAAGAAGGATGTCGATACGGAGCTAGCCTTCGATGGCAGTCTCCTCGCAAAGGGATTCGTGCCCGAGGGCCTCTGCCCGAACGCGAGGTCCATGGCGATGCGTTGCCTTCTCTTCCCGCTGCATCAGCGAATCGGCGTCGCCGCGGCCGAGAAGATCGGCAAGGTCCTCGCGACCTTGCCCTAGCCGAAGCCGAAGGCTTCGGCTTTGCGGTTTCGCGCGTGACGCGAAACCCGCTCAGATGGAGGGTGCATGCCTGAAGGCGCAGGGCGCGTCCTGATAATCGCTAATCTCGAGAAGGAATCGGCCGCCGTCATCGCCGATTCGCTGCGCTCCTCCCTGACGAAGCTCGGCTATGATTCCGAGAGCTATTTCTACATAGGAGATCCGGATGGCCCCCCCAATGCGGAGGGCTGTGTCCTGATCGTATCCTTGGGCGGCGACGGGACCGTTCTTTACGCGGCGCGAGTGGCCGCTCCCCTGGGCATTCCGATCTTGCCCGTCAATCTCGGCCGACTCGGCTTCATCGCGGAAATCGGCGTGGGCGAATGGCCTTCGGCCATCGCGAAATGGGCCAGAGGCGACTTATCGGTCTCGAGGCGCCTGATGCTCTCCGTCGAGGCATGGCGCGACGGAGAGCGAGTGGCGTCTTTCCGCGCCATGAACGATGCGACGGTATCCGCCCAGGGCATAGCGAAGCTCATAGGCTTCGGCATCAGCCTAGGCTCCTCAACTTCGGTCCGTTATCGGGCGGATGGCGTCATAATCGCCACGCCGACGGGCTCGACGGCCTATAACCTGGCCGCCGGGGGACCGGTCCTCCATCCCGAGATGGAAGCCATGATAGTCAATCCGGTCTGCCCCTTCACCCTCTCCAATCGGCCCTTGGTCGTACCTGCCGCGGAAGCGGTCGAGATATTAATGGAGGAAGGCAGGCGGACCGGCGCGATGCTTACGATCGACGGACAGGAGACTTTCACCCTGCGTTCGGGGGACCTGATCCGGGTTTCCGGAGCGCCTGAAAAGGCCTTGATCTACATTTCCGAAGGCTTCGCCTTCTACGAGCTCCTTCGCTCCAAATTGGCTTGGTCGGGAGGGCCCGGTGCTTGAGGAACTGACGGTTCGCGATTTCGCGCTGATAGAGCGGCTTTCCGTGAGCTTTACGGGAGGGCTCAACATCCTCACCGGCGAGACGGGGGCGGGAAAGTCGCTCCTCGTGGGGGCCATCGGCTTCCTGCTCGGCGCCAAGGCGGATACGAGCGTGATACGCTCCGGCGCCGAAGAAAGCCTCGTCACGGGAGTCCTCGACGTGTCGCGCAATGCGGAGGCCCAGGAGTGGCTCCGCCTGCACGGTCTCGAGCCGGAGGAAGGCAAGGTCCTCGTCAGGAGGGGGATAAAATCCAATGGCCGCGGGTCGGCCTATATCCAGAACCAGAGCGCCTTGCGTTCCGATCTCGCCGAGCTCACGTCGCTCCTGGTAGACCTCCACGGACAGCATGAGCACCAGTCTCTCCTCCTGCCCGAGAACCATCGCAGGCTGCTCGACCGCTATTCCCGAATCGAGGACGAGGTGAAGGACTTCGCTTCTCGCTTCGCGGTCCTCGCTGCCGAAAAGCGGGCTTACGAATCCGCCTTGGCTTCGGAGGCCGAGCGAAACCGCGAGATGGACTTCCTGCGCTTCGCCGTCGAGGAGATATCGAGGGCGAAGCTGAGGCCGGGAGAGGAGGCCGAGCTCGAGGGGGAGGAGAGGCTCCTTTCCCAGCACGAAAAGCTTTTCGCGGCCGTGGAAGCGGCGCACTGCGCCCTGGCCGGCGGCGACGAGGGCGAAGGGGCGATAAGCTCGCTCCGGCGATTGCGTTCCGGCCTCGAGACCGCGGGTTCAATCGATCCGGGTATCTCCGATCTGGCGCGCCGCTCGGATGACGCCTTTTACGAGCTCGAGGACGTAGCCGATTCGCTCAGGCATTACCTGGGCTCGTTGAGCTTCAGGCCCGAGCGTCTCGAAGAAGTCGAGGGCCGTCTCGCCGACATCCGCAAGCTCAAGAAGAAGTACGGCGCCACGGTGGAGGACGTCCTCGCGCGTCTCGTCGAGGATCAAGGCCGGCTTTCCAGGCTCGAGACCTGGGAAGAGGACAAAGGCGAGATGGAGCAGAGGATCGTCGCCCTGGAGACCGAGGTGTTCGCGTCCGCCTTGGCGCTTTCCGAGAAGCGAAAGGCGTCGGCCGCGAGCCTTCAAGCCCGGATCGAATCCATAGTCCGAACCCTCGGGATGCCGAGCGCGAGATTCTACGCGCGCGTAAGCCGCAAAGATAGCGACGGGTCCAGGCCGGTGGTCGGGCCCTATGGGGTGGACGAGGTGGAATTCCTGATCGCGCCCAACCCCGGCGAGAGCGCGAAGGCGCTCGCTCGGATAGCCTCGGGAGGCGAGCTTTCCCGCGTCGCCCTCGCGGCGAAGACGATACTCGCCGGTACCGACTCGGTGGATTGCCTGATTTTCGACGAGGTCGACGCCGGGATCGGCGGCGAGGTGGCCGTGGCGGTAGGCGAGCACTTGAAAGAGCTCGGCAAGTCCAAGCAGGTGCTTTGCATTACGCATCTAGCCTCGATCGCCGTTCGCGCCGATAATCATTACAGGGTCGAGAAAGACGTCTCCGGGGGAAGGACGAGCACCCGTCTTTCGAGGATGGAAGGGCGCGTCAGGGCCGAGGAGATAGCTCGCATGCTTGCGGGAGACCCCCACGAGGAGGCTTCGATCGCCCATGCGACCGAGCTCCTCCGGAAGTACGGGAATTGGCGGGACGGCTGATGGGGAAAATAACGCAAGAGCAGCGCAATCGGTATTTCGAGAAGGTCAAGGAGCACCGGAAGACCATCGAGGCGGGGCTCGCGAAGGAAAAGACCCTGCTCGATCTCCTATCGAAGGACGAGACCGGCGCGGGCTACAAACGCCTCACTCTCGCGAACGACGCGCTCGATCTCTGCTCCTGGTACATGCTGGTCAACGGCCTTTCGGTTTCCCTGCTCGGCATAAAGAACGAGGATTACCTTCTCGAGGCGCGCAAGACCCTGGTGCGGGCCATCAAGTACGTCGAGGACGCGGTCTCGGCCTATCTCGACGTCCCCTTCTCCGATTACGAGGCGAAGCTCGAAGAGATACGGGACTACGACTCCGAGGGGAGGTTCCGGCTCCTGCGCAAGCTCGGCTTCGCGGTTCAATCTCTGGAGGACTCATTCGGCGAGAACTCGAAGTACTCGGCCTCGTTCATAGAGCTATGGGGAAAGGTAGCGACGGTCGGGAAGAATCTCGTCAATCTCAAGACGGCCGTATCGGACATGGATTTCGACTCGCCGGTTCGCGAGACGGTGATAAGCCATCTTGCCCTCGTCAAGCAGCTCTTCCAGCGCTGCGCGGACAGGTATCGCGAGCAGTACGAGCTGTATACGCATAAGGTGCAGGACTTCAGGGCGGCGGTCATCTTCCTCCAGGCCCTCCGGAGGATTCATTTGATCCTCTCGGAGAGGGACGAAGCCGAAACCCTCAAGCGCAAGGTCGAGATATGGTCGACGAAGCTCGAGGCGGACCTGAAGAAGGCCGAGGAAGCCAAGAAATAGGCTGGTCCGGTCAACGCCTCGCCAATTCATGAAGGGCGTCATGCGGGAACAGCCTGCCCATCGTCGTGATCACGAGATCCTTGGCCGAGTTGCCGAATACGACCGCGGCATCGGCCGGCAAGAATTCGGAGAGGACCTGCCTGCACGCTCCGCAGGGGCTTACCGGATACTCGGCATCCGGAGTCGCGACGACGATCATCGTGAACTCGCGCTTCCCGGCCCCGACGGCGGCGGCGAGAGCGTTTCGCTCGGCGCAGGTGGTGAGACCGAAGGATCGGTTCTCCATGTTGGTTCCGGTGAACACGGCGCCGTCGGAGCATAGCAGGGCGGCCCCGACGGCGAAATGCGAGTAAGGCGAATAGGAGGCGCGGGACGCGTCGAGGGCAAGGGCATAGAGATCGCCGATTTCCATACTGATGCTTCCTGATCGGTTGACAGCTTCAAGCGCTACTATATACCATTCTCCGGGGTCGGTGAAGCTCGCGCGCGGTTCACGCATGTCGCGCTTCGAAAGGCGCGTCGGGTAGGCATGGAAGAGACAGGCAAGAGACGGCTCTCGGTGGCGGGAATCGTCGTCGCGGGAATAGCGTATTTCCTCGTCAGCGCTTTCCCGCTTCAGAAGGAACTCGTACTTGCGCCCGGATGGATGCGTAGCCTCGCCCAGGCGCCGGCCGGACCGATCGCGCAATTGGCGACGGCCAAGAAGGGCGGCGCGGGGCCGGCCCAATCGGCGCCGATACCCTTCCGGCTGGGAAATCGCTACGGCTACTTCACCGCGGAAGGCTCGATCCTCTTCGCGGGGACGGCCTCCTATGGCGTCGCCCTTGCCCCGGACGCCTTCGCGACCTACGATCGCCTCTCCGAGGGCTTCACCGTTTTCTCGCCCGACGGTACGGCCACCTCCCGCGTGTCTTTCGTGGGCTACCCCTTCTTTGCCGCGGGAAGGCGCTTCGCGATCTCCCCCGATCAAGCGACCGTCGCCGAGCTTTCGAAGAGCGGCGCGATAGCCTGGACTTATCAGTTCGGCTCGATAGTGACCGCTTTCGATGCGAGCCCCTCGATAGCCGTCTTCGGTCTCATGGACGGCAGGATCGTAGGGCTGGACCCTTCCGGATCGGTTTTGCTCGATTTCGCTCCGGGCGGTTCGCGCATCGCCGGCGTATACGGCGTAGCCGCCTCGCCCGACGGCCTTCTCGTCGCCGCGATCACAGGCCTGGACAGGCAACGTCTCGTCGTGATGGAGAAGCGCAGCTCCGCGTATCGAGTCGCCTACCACCGTTACCTGAGCTCCGATTATAGGAGGCCCGTCTATATCGCGTTCACGCCCGACGGCAACAGGCTCGCGTACGAGTCGCCGTCGGGCGTAGGCGTATACGATCGTTCCTCTCGCGGCGAAACGGCGATCTCGGTTCCCGCTACGTCGCGCCTCGGGCTTACGACGATGAACGGGAAGCTGATGGTCCTGCTTTCCGGGAACGGCGATGAAAAACGGCTCGTTTGCGCGGCCCGGCCCGATCGGCGCGTCGTCGATCTCGTCTTGAAGGCCCAGCTCGCCTTCGTGGAGACGAGAGGCGACTCGATCTATCTCGGCATCGACGACGACATAGTCCGAATGGACCTGCGGGAGCGATGACGATGGAAAGACAGGGCGGGTCCATCGGCCTCGCGCTCGCGGCCTTCGCGCTTCTCGGCGGGAACGCCTTCGCCCTGGATTGGCCCTTGGCCCCTCCGAGGATCGCGGCCACCTTCGGCACCTTCGCGAAGGGACGCGTCATCACGGGAGCGGCCCTCTCGGCCGATGACGGCATCGTCCGCGCGGCCGAGGACGGCGAGGTATCGTTCAGCCTCGATGAAGGAATGAATCCCTCGGGCCTCCCGACGCCCCTGGGCTCCTTCATCGTCCTCGAGCATCAGAAGGGCATGGCCGCGGTCTACTCCCATTTGGCTCCCGATTCGCGGCCGACGACGGGTCTCGTCAAGGTCAACGGCGGCGATATGCTGGGGAAATCGGGGAGCTCGGGGTGGATCGAGGGTCCAGGCCTCGTTTTCCAGGTCTTCGATCGACGAGCCGATTCATGGGTCAATCCTCTCCTCGTGCTCCCTCCGCTCGTGATCGACAAGCCGCCGGTCATACGCTCCTTGGCTCTCTCGCGGGCCGATAGAGTCTATACTCTGGGCGAGACGGCCTCCTTGCCGCAAGGCACGTATAGAGTCTCGGTCGACGTCGCGGACCTCGGGGACGCGACGTGGACGATGGGTCCCCTCGCGCCCTACAGCATACGGCTCGCGATCGACGGAGACGAGGCGGTAAACCTCGTCTTCGACGTAGCCAAGGGGGTGGGAGGCAGGCTCATGTTCTTCTCGGGAAACCCTATTCCCGCGGGCGATCTCAAGACGAAGGAAGGGCGCTACTTCCTCACGGAGCGTCTCTTCCCCAGGGGCCGTACCTCTATCGAAGTGCATGTCGAGGACGCCGCCGGCAATAAGCGCTCGGCATCCTGGTCCGTCCTCGTGGAGTGAGCGTATCGAAACGGTGAAAACCTTCTCGACTCCCCCGGCCCTCGAGCCGCGGCGAAGCTTGCCCTGCTGCCTCTGCGAAGGCGAGGATTTCTCGAGGAAATGGGACTGCGGCGACTTCGCATTCGTGCGCTGCCGCGCATGCGGCCTGATCCAACAGAATCCGCAGCCGGAAGCGGCGGCGGTGACCGCCCGCTACGGCGAGCGCTTCGGCGCTACATACCTGCGATACGAAGAGGCGAATCAATACGCCTATCGGGACCTGGAGCTTCTCGCCCTTCGCGACCTCGGGTTGGAGGACGAAGCCTTCGTCGCGAGGGCCTTCGCGGAAGGACGCAAACCTCGAATATTGGACGTAGGCTGCGCTACCGGGGCCCTGCTCGCGGCCTTGCGCGATAGAGGCTGGGACGTCCAAGGCGTAGAGATTTCGACCGCTCAGGCAAGCTACGGACGGGAACGCTATAAATTGCGGATCCACGCGGGCGACATCGAATCGGCCGCCTTTCCCGCCGCCGGCTTCGACCTGGTCCACGCCTCGCACTTGATCGAGCACCTGAACGACCCAGGGGCCTTCCTCGACGAGGCCGCGCGGGTGCTGGCGCCCGGAGGCAGCCTCGTGTTGACGACGCCGAACGCCGACGGCCTTCAGGCGCGGCTTCTCGGATCGAAATGGAGGAGCGCGATAAACGATCACCTCTACCTGTTTTCCCTGCGGAATCTCGCGGCCATGCTCGAATCGCGGGATTTCACGGTCGAGAAGTCCGTGACGTGGGGCGGCTGGGCCAGGGGACTGAAGCCCGCCTTCATCAAGCGTCCCTTGGACTACCTGGCGAAAAGCCTCGGCTTCGGCGACGTGATGGCGATCCTTGCCCGCAGGGCTAAATAAGGATCGCCATCACGAGTGGTGGCCATTCTCGCCCGCAGGGCGATATAATCCGCCGGATGGACTATTCCTTCGTTCGGGGCAGGGTCGAGGCGATCCGCGAGAGGATCGAGGCCGCGGCCCTGCGCGCAGGACGCTCCGCCTCCGCGATCGAGCTGCTCGTGGTGACTAAATTCCATCCGATCGAGGCGGCGATAGCGGCGTTCGACGCGGGCCTGACCGTCTTCGGCGAGAGCCGGGTCCAGGAGGCCGAGGCCAAGTACCCGGACTTCCTCGCCGCGAGGCCCACGGCTCGCCTCGACATGATCGGCCATATTCAGTCCAACAAGGCCAAGAAGGCGCTCGCCATCTTTTCGCGCTTGCAGTCCGTCGACTCTGCCGAGCTCATCGTCCAGCTCGACAGGCGCGCCCGGGAGGCCGAGCTGAAGCGTGAGATACTTCTCGAGCTCCATACGGGCGAGGCGTCGAAAGAGGGCTTCCGCGGCGCCGACGAGCTCTATCGGGCCCTCGAATCGCTGTTGTCCATCGAGGACCGGAGACTCGAACCCAGGGGCCTGATGACGATGGCCCCGGCCTTGGCGGCGCCCGGATCCGGCGTCGCCGACGAAGCCGCGGTCAGGAACTCGTTTGGAATCTTGCGCGCGACCCTCGATGGCGTCCGCTCGCGCTTCGGCGCTGATCTCGGCGGAAAAGGCTTCGATATTCTCTCGATGGGCATGTCTGGAGACTTCGAGCTCGCAGTCGAGGAGGGCTCGACCCTCCTGAGGATAGGGACCGCCCTATTCGGAATGAGGGCGGCTTGACCTGCGTCATGCGCCGCCGCGGCCCCATCGCGATCTTCGTCCTGGTCCTCGTCGCCGCGCTTTCTCAAGGCGCCCATGGGCAAGCCGCCGCGACCGCGCCCTCGACGGGCGCAGCGACTACGCCCGCATCGGGCGCGACCGCCGCGACTCCTTCCTCCTCCTCGTCGCCCTCCGCGGATTCGCTGCTGGCCGGCTCCGCGATCCCCGAAAATCCCTTCAGGCGCTTCGAGATTGTCTCCCTCGGCGCATTTCCGATAATGCTCTTCTATTCGGGGTTCTTCTTCGATCTCCAGCGCTATTTCGCGAACGACTTCAATTCCCTCTACGCTCCCTGGCCTTTCCAGAGCTCAACCTCGGCCCCGCTTACCGACGCGGATCGCTATACGAGGATAGGCGCCGCTCTCGGAGCCTGCGCCGTCGTAGGGCTTATCGATGCCTACCTGCATCATTTGAAGGTAGCGAAGGCCGAGCGCCTTCGCGAGGCGACCGAATCGGACGCGCCTCCGCAGATCGAGAGTCCCGGGGGGGCATCGCCCGCCCCCGAACCTTGACAGGCCTAGAGGCGCGAGAATACTATTCCTTTCCGTGGCGACAGATGCGAGCAAGGCCCTAGTCCTTTTCGAGGACGGTAAGGAGGAAATCGAGCGAGAGGCGAGGATGATCGCCGAACGTCTCGAGGAACGAGGGCGAAGCGCGATCGTGAAAAACGCTTCCGGCGTCCGGATATCCGAGATCCTCGCTTCCGGCCTCTATATCTTCGGCTCCGGCTCCCCGGGCGCCCCGTCGTACGCCGAGCTCGCTCGCGTGTTCAAGGGCGTCAATCTGGCAGGGAGGAAAGTCGCCTTTTTCGGCTCGTCCGGCGCAGCCGTCGCTTGGCTGCGCGGCATTTGCGCCGATACCGAGGTTTCCGTCGCGCATTCCGACTTCGTCGGTCGTCCCGAATCGGCCGCCCTCGCGGCTTGGCTCAAGGGCGTACTGGCGAGCGCTTGAGGGGTTCCCATGACTGAAGGCTTCAATCTCGACGACGCGATTCGCAAAGTCCCGGACTTTCCCAAGAAGGGCATACTGTTCTACGACATCACGAGCATACTCACGAATCCCGATGCCTTCAGGTTCTGTATCGATTCGATGGCCGAGATTTACAAGGGCGAAAGCCTGGATGCCGTCGCGGCAATCGAGTCTCGAGGCTTCCTCTTCGCCTCCCCGCTGTGCGACAGGCTCAGGCTGCCCCTCGTCCTAGTCCGAAAGAAGGGCAAGCTTCCGGGCAAGACGCGCGCCAGGAGATACGAGCTCGAATACGGGGAGGCCGAGATCGAGATGCACGAGGCGGACATTCCCGAGGGCGGGAGGGTCCTCATCGTCGACGACCTGATAGCCACGGGCGGCACGGTCAAGGCCGTAGGGGAGATCCTCGTCGAGGGCGGAGCCGTGCCCGCGGGCGTCTTCGCGGTCGTGGGCCTCCCCTTCCTTCAGTATGAGAAGAATCTGGAGGGCTTGCCCATCAGGACCCTCATCGAGTATTTCGGCGAGTGACAGGACCCGCAAGGAGTTGGAAATGGTGGAAGCTCTCGCGAAGAATCCCGCGTGGAAGGGCCGCCGCGGCCCCCTCGTGCTGGTGATAATGGACGGAGTGGGCTATGGCCAGTACGCGGAGGGCGATGCCGTCGCCGACTCCAAGATGTGGGCCTTCAGGGCCATGGAATCGGCCTCGCCCCATACGAGGCTCAAGGCCCACGGTACGGCGGTCGGCCTGCCCTCCGACGACGACATGGGCAACTCCGAAGTCGGCCATAACGCGATCGGCTGCGGCCGCGTCTACTCGCAGGGCGCGAAGCTCGTCTCGGGCTCGATCGCGACGGGAGCGATGTTCGAGGGCGCCACCTGGAAGAAGCTCGTCGGCAACATAAAAGGGACCGGCGGGAGCCTGCACTTCATCGGACTTTTCTCCGACGGCAACGTGCATTCGCATATCGACCATCTCAAGGCCATGATCGCGCGCTGCGCGACGGAGGGCGTCAAGCGGGTCCGCGTCCATATCCTCCTCGACGGCCGGGACGTCGGCGAGCAGAGCGCCCTCGAGTACGTCCGGCCCTTCGAGTCCTTCCTGGCGTCGCTCGACGCGAAAGGCTTCGATTATCGGATCGCCTCGGGCGGAGGGCGCCAATACGTCACGATGGACCGCTATAACGCGAATTGGGAGCAGGTCAAGCGCGGCTGGGACTGTCACGTCCTCGGCAAGGGGCGGCAGTTCTCGAGCGCCGAGGCCGCTATCGAAGCCTACCGCGCCGAGCAGCCCAACGTCATCGACCAGGACCTCCGCGAGTTCGTGATCGTCGACGGCGCCCCCGGGAGCGCTCAGGCGAAGCCGGTGGGCACGATCGAGGACGGCGACTCCGTCGTGTACTTCAACTTCCGCGGGGACCGCGCCCTCGAGATAACGGCCGCCTTCGAGCAGGACGACTTCGACAAGTTCGACCGCGTCAGGCGGCCCAGGGTCGAATACGCGGGCATGATGCAGTATGACGGCGATGCCCATGTGCCAAAGCAGTACATCGTCGAGCCGCCTTCCATCGAGCGGACGATGGGCGAGTATCTCGTCGCCTCGGAGGTCAAGCTCCTGGCCATCTCCGAAACGCAGAAATACGGTCATGTGACCTATTTCTTCAACGGCAACCGGCAGGGCAAGTTCTCCGAAAGCTGCGAGGATTACGTCGAGGTGCCCTCCGACCGCGTGCCCTTCGAGGAGAGGCCCTGGATGAAGTGCGCCGAGATAACGGACAAGGTGCTCGAGGCCATCGAGTCGGGCAAATACGCCTTCATCCGCCTCAACTACCCCAACGGGGACATGGTCGGCCACACCGGCGTCTATCAGGCTGTCGTCGCGGGAATGGAGGGCATGGACCTCCAGCTCGGGCGACTCAGGCGCTCGATCGAGAAGGCCGGAGGGGTAATGATCCTCACGGCCGACCACGGCAATTCCGACGACATGTACGAGCACGACAAGAAGAGCGGAGCGGTGACGCGCAAGGCCGACGGTACGCCGCGGGCCAAGACGAGCCATTCGCTCAATCCCGTCCCCTGCGTCCTATTCGATCCCGAATGCCGGGGCGAGTACGAAGCCGCGTTGCGCGAGGGCTTGGGAATCTCAAGCCTGGCCGCGACCTGCATCGAGCTCCTCGGCTACGAGGCGCCCTCGGGCTACGATAAATCGGTCCTCGTTTTCAAGGCTTGAGAGAGGGGGAGCGGCTCAAGCCCGCATGACCCGGCGACGTCGCCGCCTGCCGAGAAGAAGGAGAGCCGAGGCGCCCAGCCCGATCGCCCCGCTGAGGGTCATGCAGAAAGCGGGTCCCGCGATCTCGGAAACGGCCCCGGCATAGAGGGCCCCGATGGGGGTCACGCCGCCGAAGACCAAGGAATAGATGCTCATCACCCTCCCGCGATGCTCATCGTCCGAGGCCAACTGGATCGTGGCGTTCGTCGATGTAGAGAAAGATATCGTAGCGAAGCCGGTGAGGCCGAGCAGGACGCAGGAGAGGGCGTAATTACGCTGGAGGCCGCAGGCCAGGATGGCCGCGCACATGCCCAAGGCTCCGCCGAAGAGCCTATACGGCCTCGGACCCGATCGGCTTCCGAGGGCGAGGGCCAGGGCGGCGATCAAGGAACCGATACCCATGGACGTCATGAGAAAGCCGTAGCCCGAGGCGCTCTGTCCGAGGGATATCTTGGCGAAGGTCGGCACGAATACGTTGTAGTTGATCACCACGGTCGAAATGGCGGCCATGAGGATCAAGGGCAAGGCGATCTCGCTTTTTTTTCGGATATAGGATAGTCCCTCGCGCGCGCTCGAGAAAACGTCGCGGATGTTCATCATCGGTCTCGTCGAGGCGAGCGAGGGCGCATCGATGAAGAGCAGCGCTCCTATGACGGCAAGGAAGGAGAGCGCATTCAGGAAGAAGCATGGCGCGATGCCGATGACCTCGATCAGGAGGCCGGCGATGCCCGGACCGAGTATGCGAGCCGTGTTGAAGGCAGCCGAATTGAGGGAGACGGCGTTCATCAGGGCGTCCCGACCGGAAAGCTCCATCACGTAGGCTTGCCGGGTCGGATTGTCGACCAAGGTGACCATGCCCAAGAGGAAGGCGAGCACCAGAACCATCCAATATCGTACTATATGGGTGGCAGTAATCACGGCGAGCGCGAGCGCGAGGAAGGCAAGGGCGCTTTGAGTGATGATGATGGTCCTGCGCTTCGGGAATCTGTCGACGAAAGGGCCGGCGAACAGCGAAAGGAACATCATGGGAAGGAACTGGATGGCGCTTACGACGCTGAGCTTCGCGGCCGAGCCGGTGAGATCGAGGACGAGCCAAGCCTGGCCCACGTTCTGCATCCAGGTGCCGATGACAGAAACCAGCTGTCCCGTCCAGAATATCCGGAAATTCCGTTGCGCCAGCGCGGGAAAATATCGATCCCTTATGTGCAAAAGCCTCACGCCGCCACTGTATACGCATCGATGCCGTTGAGCAATCCGGCAGCCTGCCCGCGCTACGGGCGCCCGGTTCGATCCCCCATCGCCCTTATAAAAAGCCACCGCGAAGGCGGTGGCTTTGGGCGCTGAGGGGATCGAACCCCCGACATCCTGCGTGTAAAGCAGGCGCTCTGACCAGCTGAGCCAAGCGCCCTAATGAAGAAGACAAATCGCGAGCGATTTGCCTTCTTCATTGCGCGATCTCGCTCGCGCGGAATCGCGACGGCAGTCCAAAATTAGCATGTGCCCGCGCAAGGGGTCAAGCGCATCCGCTTGTCCTCGATCCCTTACGATGCTACCATAATTTATGGAGATCGTCGGCATAGGCAATGCGCTCATGGACGTCATAGCCTTCGTCGACGAGGCCTATGCCCCCAGGCTGGGATTCCACAACAATGCAGTCGCTCATATCGACCGGGCAAGGCTCGGAGCGATGCTTGCCGACCTGCCCGACGCGGCGGTCTCGGCAGGGGGCGGCGCGGCGAACGCCGTGCGAGCCGCGGCCTTTCTCGGCGCCCAAGCCGCCTTCTCTGGCATGGTCGGAGAGGACGATCTCGGTAAGAGATATGCGGAGGAGCTTCGCGCCTCGGGGATCGAGTCCTTCCTTTCGCTTTCCGACGCGCGGACCGGCGTGTATTGCGCGCTGATCAGGCCCGACGGAGGCAGGACCCTTCTCGTTTCGCCCGGGGCGGCTGTCGAAATCTGCCTCGAGCCCCCGCGCGACGCTCTTTTCAAGCCTGGCGCAATTCTCTATATCGAATGCTTCCTCCTTCGAGACAGGCCTTTCCTAATGGAATGCCTACGACGCGCGCGAAGCGTCGGGATGGAGACGGCAATCGATCTCTCGAGCCGCGAAATTACCGCGACCAATCGCGAGTTCATTCTCGCCATCCTTCCCGAATATTGCGATGTGCTATTCGCAAACGAGGACGAGTTCGTCGCCTTGACCGATCTTCCCCTGCGCGAGGGACTCGAGCTTTTCGCATCGTGGGACATAGAGGTCGTCGTGAAAAGGGCCGAGCTCGGGGCGGTCTGGGCGAGCGGGGGACGAATCGCCAGCAGTCCCGTCCGGGAGATGCAGCCGGTCGACCCGACCGGAGCCGGCGATGCCTTCGCCGGAGCATTTCTCTTTGGCCGATCGAAGGCTCTCAGGCCCGAGCGATGCCTGCGGCTGGGTAATCGCGTCGCGGAAGAAGTTCTCGGCGTGCCAGGCTTCGGGGTGGATCCCGAGCGTATCCTACGAGCGGCCCAGGACATGCTTGGCTGATATCCCTTCCAACTCGAGATAAGTTCATTTTCTCCTCAAAACCACTCTTTTTGAGGGCAAAACCTTGCCGAGGCGGCTTAAAAAGGCATAATTTTAAGCGACAGACACGAAAGGACGGTACAACATGGCTGAAAACGAAATAGTCCCAATCGATCAAATACTGCCGAATAAGCTCCCTATCATTCCTCTTTCCGGTAGGCCGATTTTTCCGGGCATCTTCACTCCGATCATGATCGGAAATACCGAAGACGTAAAAGTGATCGAGGAGGCTTTGACGGCCGATGGCATGGTTGGCCTCGTAATGATCAAGAACGAGTTCGAGCGCCCCAAGGCCGAGGATCTGCATGCCGTGGGCACGGTGGCCAAGATCGTGAAGCGGATCAACCTCCCCGACGGGGGCGCCAATATCTTCATTTCTACGCTCAAGCGCTTCAGGATAAAGAAATTTCTCTCCAAGGAAACGCCGATCGTAGCCGCGGTCGGCTATCTCGACGAAGAGGGTGACGATACCGACGAGATCAAGGCCCTTACGCGCGCTCTCTTGGGTGAGATGAAGCAGATATCCGAAAACAATCCCCTTTTCTCGGAAGAGATGCGCCTCAACATGATCAACATCGATCATCCCGGCAAGATCGCCGACTTCATCGCCTCGATCTTGAACATCGACAAGAACGATCAGCAGAGGATACTCGAGACGACGGACGTGCGCGAGCGCATGGAGAAGGTCCTTATCTTCATCAAGAAGGAGCAAGAGCTCCTCAAGATCCAGAAGCGCGTCCAGCAGGAGATAAACGAGAAAATCGAGAAAAGCCAGCGCGAGTACTTCCTCAAGGAGGAATTGAAGGCGATCAAGGGCGAGCTCGGGATGCCGACCGACGCCAAAGGCTCCGACTATCAGCGGTTCAAGGAAAAGATAGACTCTTTCGCCTTCGAGGGCGAAGTGAAGGAGCAGGTCGATCAGGAACTCGAGAAATTCAACCTTATGGACCCCAACTCGAGCGAGTTCATGGTGACGCGCAATTGGCTGGATCTCGTCTGTTCCCTGCCGTGGAAAGTCGACGTTTCCGGGGACTTCGATCTGAAGAAAGCCCAGGAGATGCTGGAAGCCGACCATTATGGGCTCAAGGACGTGAAAGACCGCATCGTCGAGTATCTCGCGGTGCGCAAGCTGAAGAAAGACGCCAAGGGATCGATAATCTGCCTCGTCGGTCCTCCCGGAGTCGGAAAGACGAGCGTCGGGCGCTCCATCGCGCGGGCGCTGGGCAAGGGTTTCTTCCGCTTCTCCGTGGGCGGCATGCGCGACGAGGCCGAGATAAAAGGCCACAGGCGCACCTATGTCGGCGCCCTGCCCGGCAAGATCGTACAGGGTCTCAAGATAACCAAGAGCCGCGATCCCGTCTTCATGATCGACGAGATCGATAAGATGGGCGTTTCCTACCAGGGCGATCCCTCGAGCGCCCTCCTCGAAACCCTGGACCCGGAACAGAACTTCTCGTTCCGAGACCATTATCTCGATCTCCCTTTCGACCTATCCAACGTCTTCTTCATCTGCACGGCCAATACCCTGGATTCCATACCCCCTCCCTTGATCGACCGGATGGAGATAATCCAGCTTTCCGGCTATATCGATTCGGAGAAGCTCGAAATCGCCAAGCACTACCTGATCCCGAAAAGCCTCGAGAAGACCGGTTTCAAGCGGAGCGCCGTGCGCTATACGCGGGACGCGCTGCTTTTCATCGCCGAATGCTACGCCAGAGAGGCGGGGGTACGCAACTTCGAGAAGTATCTGGACAAAATCCATCGCAAGCTCGCTAAGATCGTCGTCCTCGAGGACAAGGGAGGAGAGAAATTCCCGATCGACAAGGCAGCCGTACAGAAGTTCCTGGGCAAGGCGATATTCAACGAGGACGACATCAAGCAGGCTACCAGGCCGGGCATGTCGGTAGGGCTCGC
>Ga0181529_10003713_pt1 | contig 17106 bp, 15 predicted proteins | sample PEATcosm2014_Bin_36_FD_119763 | JGI IMG/M metagenome (GOLD analysis project Ga0181529, IMG submission 119763) | Peatland microbial communities from MTU Mesocosm Facility, Houghton, MI, USA - PEATcosm2014_Bin10_30_metaG | ecosystem: Environmental > Terrestrial > Soil > Wetlands > Peat | place...
GACAGTCGTTTATCCGTTTTGAAGGGTACGGGCTTCAGCCCGTACATAACGTCCGCAAAATCAATGGGCTTTAGCCCCTGAGGGGAATGCGGGCCAACACCTCCTGATCGTTGTGGATCGCTGGCAATAGATGCAATTAGCGAGACATACCACCAGGTTCGCAACCGCGAGCGTAAGACTGGCCGGCGCAGCGGTTTTCAGATCGGCGGCCATCGCCGTTCGCGGGTGGCGGGTATGGAGCCAGTGCTGCGCTCCTGGATAGAGAAGGAGCCATCGACATCGCTTGCGCGCTGGCCTTTACGTCTGGCGCCTCTCAAAGCGGCAACTGCGGTACACTAGCGACTGGCAGGAGGACCGGGCGGTCGCTGCCGGTGGCGTGGGAAACCGCGTCCGCCGGGGGAGGAAAGTCCGAACTCCGCAGGGCAGTGTGCCGGATAACGTCCGGGACACGGGCTTCAAGGCCCGTGGACGGCCAGTGCCACAGAAAAGATACCGCCTCGGCTACCCATGGGTTCGCATGGACCAGTGGTCACCGGAGACTCCGTGCAGGTTAGCCTGGACGGCTAGTCCTCCCGCTGGGGTAAGGGTGAAATGGTGCGGCAAGAGCGCACCGCTGCGGCGGTAACGCCGCAGGCAGGGTAAACCCCACACGGAGCAAGACCAAATAGGGAGGGAAGCGTTTGCCGGAAGCCAGGCAGCGTTGCGCGTCGGCCCGGCGCGCTCAGGCGGCTCCATGCAATGGCCGAAACCTCCGGGTAGGTCGCTGATGAGCGTCCGCGGCGACGCGGCGCCTAGAGGAATGACCGCACACGACAGAATTCGGCTTACAGGTCCTTTTGCCGATAACTCTGCCGCATCAAGACAGCCCCGGCCAGGAGAAATCCTGCCGGGGCTGGCCATTTTGGGATAGTGGCACAGCTTCCGAGCAAGGGACCAACCAAGCGGAATTTGAATAGCGGTGCGTCGTCCAGCCGGATGAGTGACTCGGGCTGTTACCGATAACCCAGAATTCCGAGCAGGCGATTCGTGAACACTGACCAACTTCCGGATACTGATCCCGTTGACCCACTGCCGGACGAAACGCATGGGAATCGGCGCGGGCCATCATTTGACATGAGAAGAAGGCCTCATCTGAATACTGTCTTCTTGCGTATTCAACTGGTTAAGTAGGAATCAAACCAGGATGGCGAGCATCCCCCTCGATCGCAAGTTCTCTGATCGATGAAGCTTTTACCCAGGGAATATCGTTTGTTTGAACAGAGCAGCTCGCTTTCTCTCAAGTACACTGAACCATGCGGCTAGACTGAACCATGGAGCCACCCATGCCCGGATTGTGGTCGCGGACGAGGACGACGCTGGAGATGATCAAGTGGGAGCACTCGATCTTCGCCCTGCCCTTTGCGCTCACCGCTACGCTCTTGGCCGCCAACGGCCTGCCCGCCTTGCGTACGCTGGCCTGGATACTGGTGGCCATGATAGCGGCGCGTTCGGCGGCGATGGCCTTCAACCGCTGGGCCGATGCCGATCTGGATGCCGCCAATCCCCGCACCAGCGCCCGCGCCATTCCTGCCGGGCTGCTGACGCGCAATTTTGTGTTGGGATTTACCGTGTTGATGGCGCTGGCCTTCCTCCTTGCTGCCGCCCAACTGAACCGGCTTACGCTTTATCTCTCGCCCGCGGTGCTGGCGGTGCTCTTCGGCTATAGCTATATGAAGCGCATCACGCGCTGGTCGCACTTGGCGCTGGGACTGGCGCTGGGCCTCGCGCCCTCGGCGGCGTGGATTGCGGTGCGCGGCTCTCTGGACGCGCGCATCATGGTGCTGACGGCGGCGGTGACCCTGTGGGTGGGCGGCTTCGACGTGCTCTACGCCTGCCAGGATTTCGAGCACGACCGCGCCGCGGGCCTGCACAGCCTGCCCCAGGCCGTCGGCATTCCAGCCGCGTTCTGGGCGGCGCGGGCCATGCACCTGGCGATGCTTGGCCTGCTGATCTGGTTCGGCATACTGTTTCATTTTCGGACACTTGGCTGGCTGGGCATCGCCGCCGTCGCGCTGCTGCTGGCCTACGAGCACTCGCTGGTTTCGCCGCGCGATCTGCGCAAGCTGAATGCTGCGTTTTTCACCATGAACGGGGTCATCGCTGTTGTATTTTTTGCCTTGGTGGCCGCCGATCTGTGGCTGCGGAGTTGATGCAAGGACCATCCGCAGTTATTTTTGAAACTCCCCTTGCATACTTATGCACTCCTGTTGTATATTTATTCACTTGCGGACGTTATCGCCGTGAGCCGCCTTCAATTTGACGTGCAGCGACGATTGGATGAACAGCATACGCCCATGAAGCAGCAACGACACAATGCAATTCGAGGGCTGGTGGCCGGCTCGCAGGTGACCAACCAGGACGAGTTGCGCCGCAAGCTGCTCAGTCTCGGCTTTGAGGTCACCCAGGCCACGCTCTCGCGCGACATCAACGAGCTGCGCCTCTCCAAGGGGCCTGAAGGCTACTCGCTGCCAAGCGGCAATGGAGGCGGCGCGGCGGTCGAGGACGATAGCCCGCCTTCGGTGGCGGAGACCATCGAAAGCTTCGGGATGCGCGTGAAGCAGGCGATGAATCAGGTGGTGGTGGGAACGGTGATGGGCGGCGCGCAGCCGGTGGCCGCGGCCCTGGACTACGAAGAATGGCCGGAGGTGGTGGGAACCATCGCCGGCGACGATACGGTGCTGGTGATCTGCCCCGATTCGCGCAGAGCGAGCGAAGTGGAAGCCAAGCTGAGGACGATGCTGGAGTCATGAACGATACGGTGCAAACTGCGGTGGTGGGAGTTACCGGGTACGCGGGCGCGGAGTTAGCCAGACTGCTGCTGCGCCATCCCCGGCTCAAGGGAAGGCCTCCGGTCTTTGCCGGGCGCGTGGACGAAAAAGACGCGGCGCGCGGCGGCGTTCCTTTGGCGGAGATTCATCCGCAATTGGCGGACAGCGGCGGCAGCGGCGCATTGAAGCAGGAGCCTTTTTCGTGGGAGTTGCTCGCCCAGCGCGGAGTCGAGGTTCTGTTTCTAGCCACTCCGCACGAGCAATCCCGCGAGTGGGTTCCCGAGGCGCTGGCGCGCGGCATTCGAGTCATCGACCTGAGCGGCGCATGGCGACTTACCGATGCCGCCAACCGCGCAGTCTATAACTTCGAGGACGATGGAACCGAGTTGGCGGCGGCGACTCAGGCCCAGGCCGTTTACGGAATGCCCGAGCTGCATCGGAAGCAAATCGCGGGGGCGCGGCTGGTCGCCAATCCCGGTTGTTACGCCACTTCGATCATTCTGGCTCTCAAGCCGCTGGTTGCGGCTGGATTGGTAGATCTCGACCGCGGCATCGTCGCCGACGCCAAGAGCGGCGTAAGCGGCGCGGGTAAGTCGCCCACCGCCAAGACGCATTTCATGTACGCGGCCGACAATCTCTCCGCGTATGGAGCCTTCACCCATCGCCATACCGGCGAGTTGCTGGAACAGATCGGGTTGGCTTCAAACGAGATCGTTTTTACGCCGCACCTGTTGCCCATTCCGCGCGGTATTCTCTCCACGATCTATCTGCGCTTCCGTGAGCCGCAGACCAGGGAGAACGTGGCGCGGATTTATCGCGAGTTTTTCACGGGCAGCCCCATGGTCAGGCTTTACGATAAAACGTTGCCGCAGATTCAGTACGTTGTTCGCTCCAACTATGCGGATATTGGCTTCCAGATAGCTGACGACGGACGCCGCGCCGTCGTGGTCAGTTGCCTGGATAACTTGCTGAAGGGCGCCTCAGGTCAGGCCGTGCAAAACTTGAACGTCATGCAGGGCTGGCCCGAATCGGAAGGTCTAGAATGAAACGATTGATCCGGCCCAAGGACACTGAGATTGGGTGCCCCATCCTTACGCCGTGCTTTTGGGCGATAAGATGGGAAACCTCGCACTGCATATGGGGCGGATCGACAGCCGCGGAGGGCTTGGCATGAAGTACGTCGTCAAACTAGGCGGCGCGGGCCTTGAGAATCCGGCGCTGCTCGATGGCTGCACCCGCGCCATCGCCGATCTGGTCCGCGACGGAAACCAGGTGGCTGTTGTGCATGGCGGCGGCGTGCAGTTGACCCGCACCCTCAAGGCCCTCGGCAAGCAGAGCCAGTTTGTCGACGGCCTGCGCGTCACCGACGCCGAGACCCGCGACGTGGCGCTGATGGTCTTTGCCGGCAAAGTGAACAAGGGGCTGGTAGCCGCGCTGGGGGCCATCGGTCAGCCCGCTGTCGGTCTCTCCGGCGGCGATGGTTTGACCTTTCGCGCCCGCAAGAAGCGCACCGATCCTGACCTCGGCTTCGTCGGCGAGATTGCTTCGAGCGACGCGCGCGCCATCGAGGCCATCTGGCAGATCGACTGCGTGCCCGTATTCTGTTCCATGGCCCTGGGCTTCGACGGCGAGTATTACAACGTCAACGCCGACGAGATGGCAGCGGCCTGCGCCGTAGCTTGCCGCGCCGACGCGCTGGTCTTTCTCACCGACGTGCCCGGCGTAAAGGGAGTTACCGGCGAAGTGTTGCGATGGCTCAGCATCGATCAAATTGCGGAGATGGCCAAGAACGCCGTCATCTCCGGCGGTATGCTGCCCAAACTGAGCGCCTGCCGCGAGGCTCTTTTGAACGGAGTCAAGCGCGTTCGCATCTTACCCGCGGAGGCGGCCGGATCGTTGCCCGACCTGTGCAGTTCCCGCGTAGCGTTCGGCACCGAAGTTATGGTGGCCTGAGGAGAAAATATGACAAATCTCGAAGAGATACAAGCGGCCGAAGCTAAGCTGCTCATCCACACTTACGATCGCTTTCCCGTCTTGTTTGTCGCGGGCGAGGACGTCCATCTGATCGACGAAAAAGGCAACCGCTATCTCGACCTGCTCAGCGGCATCGGCGTCAATGCGCTTGGCTACGGCAGCAAAGTGATCGAGGAAGCCGTCGCCAAGCAGAGCCGCACCCTCATCAACGCCTCCAACTATTACTTCAACGACAAGATGGCAGGGTTGGCCGAGCGCGTTACCCGGCTTACCGGCCTGGATCGCGTTTACTTTTCCAACTCGGGCTGCGAAGCTGTCGAAGCCGCCCTCAAGCTGGCCCGCGCCCACGCCGGCCTGCTGCGCGACGAAGGCAAGCAAATCGGAACCAGGTTTCTGGCTCTCGAACAGAGCTTTCATGGCCGCACCTTTGGAGCTATCTCGGCAACTTACAAGGAAAAGTACCGCGCCCCCTTCGAGCCGCTCGTTCCCGGCTTCGAGTTTGTCAAGTTCAACGACCTCGAAGACCTGCGCGCCAAGTTCTCGCATGAAGTCTGCGCCATTCTTCTCGAAGCGATTCAGGGCGAAGGCGGTGTGCGTCCGCTCACGCAGGAGTTCTTTGCCGAAGCGCGCAAGCTGGCCGACTCCACCGGCGCGCTCATCATTGTCGATGAGATTCAGGCCGGCCTGGGCCGCACCGGAAAGTGGTGCGCCTATCAGCATTTCGGCATCAAGCCAGATATAACTACCCTCGCCAAGCCTCTTGCCGGAGGCATTCCCATGGGCGCAACCGTTTGCACCAACGAGGTGGCGCGCGCCTTCCATGCCGGAATGCACGGCACCACCTTTGGCGGCGGACCCTTGGCCTGCGCCGTCGCCATCGCAGTCATCGACTGCATCGAGAAAGAGAATCTTCTCGCTCACGTCGTCTCGGTCGGCGATTACTTCCAAGCCCAACTCTGCAAACTCGCCGAGCGCCACTCTTGCATCGTCGACGTTCGCGGCAAGGGCCTGATGATCGCCGCCGAACTCAACTCCGCCGATCTGGCCAAGCACGCGGTTACTGAGATGCTCAAGCTGCGCGTCATCGTCAACTGCACCAGCGATACGGTTCTGCGCTTCCTGCCGCCCTACGTCTTTCAGCGTTCCCATGTGGACACCACCATTGCCGCGCTGGACAAGGTATTCACCGAATACGCCGCCACCCGCACTGAAACCGGCGCGGTAACTCATTCCACTGGAGGTCGCAATCATGGCTAGCAAAACCATCGTAGAACAACGAACTCCGGCGGTCCCCGTCCATCAGGACCCGGATATTCTTGCCGCCGCCACGCGCATGGCGGGCGAAGACCTATGCTCGGTATCGGACCTGTCCAGCGCCGAGGTGCGCGCCATCCTCAAACTGGGCCACGACATCAAGCGCAACCCGCGCGAGTATCGCCGCGCGCTTGACGCCAAGCAGATGGTCCTCATGTTCGAGAAGGCCAGCTTGCGCACCCGACTCAGCTTCGAGGCGGGCATCAACACCATGGGCGGCAACGCCATCTTCGTCGATCAGACCAACTCGCTGCTCGGCGAGCGCGAGTCCATCGCCGACACCGCCCGCAACGTCGAGCGCTGGGTCGATGTGATCGTGCTGCGCACTTATGCGCACGACACCATCACCGAGATGGCCGCTAACTCCCGCGTACCGGTCATCAACGCGCTCAGTGACTTCGAGCATCCCTGCCAGGCGCTGGCCGATTTTATGACCATCGACGAGCACTTCGGCGCGGTGCCGGGCATCAACTTCACGTACATCGGCGACGGCAACAACGTTTGCCACTCGCTGATGCTTACCGGCGCGCAGTTAGGCGCCAATGTTACCGTGGCAACGCCGCGCGGCTACTCGCCGGACATTGAGATTGTAACGCTGGCGCGGGAGATTGCAGAGAAGAACAACTGCGAGCTGCGCCTGCTGCAAGACCCGCAAGCCGCCGCCGAAAACGCCGATGCCATCTATACCGATGTCTGCGTGAGCATGGGCATGGAGCACGAGTCTACGAAACGCGCGCCCATCTTCCGCCCTTTCCAAGTCAACGAAGCGTTGATGCAAAAGGCGCAGCCGAATGCCGTCTTCATGCACTGCCTGCCCGCTCGCCGCAACGCAGAAGTCACCGATGCCGTGCTCGATGGACCGCAGTCGATCATCTTCGATCAAGCGGAGAATCGCCTTCACGCGCAGAAGGCGCTGCTGCTGTTGCTGTTGGGCGGTTTGGCAAACACAGCCAGCTTTCAATAAGGGATAGGTATCCGAGGACAGGCGTGACACTCTCTTCGCTCCACTCAATCGTTGTCATCCTGAGCGGAGCGAAGCGGAGTCGAAAGCCTGCACTGAGCGAAGTCGAAGGACCTGCGGTTGCTTTAGTCGAGGTTTTGAAAGGGCACGGCTTTAGCCGTGCCGTAAAAGCTCCCGTAGGGAGCGCACGATAATAGCCCAGGACAAGCGAAGCGCAGTCCTGGGAAAGATGCCAAATGAACATCGAGCCCCGTAGGGGCGCTGTGAAATGGAGTTCATGGGAGCTTTTCTTAGGACGCTGTTTTGAAAGGCACGACTTCAGTCGTGCCGCAAAGACTTCAACAATGAAGTGCAGTAACTGATCAATGCGTAGGAAAAGTTATGAGCGAAGACTTCAAATTTGATCTAGCGGCAAAACGCACTCGTTTGAGCGACGACGACCTTATTAGCGCGCTACAACAAGCCGCAGAGACATTGGATGCAAGGTACTTCACCTCACCGGAATATGACGACCTTCCTGGAAAACGGCCTCACTCAGCAACGATCATCGACAGGTTTGGTACATGGAAGAAAGCTTTGTCACTCATTGGTATCGCTGGAGGACGAGAAAGACGATATTCACCAGAAAAATTGATTCAGAATCTTGAGGAAGTTTGGAAAAAACTTGGTTATCCTCCTGGCAAGAGGCAGATTGCCACCCTAGGCGCGAAGATATCTGAATCTCCCTATAAACACCATTGGGGTAGCCTTCGTAACGCCTGTGAATCCCTTGCAGTATTTCATAATGGAAAACTGTCACGGGAGAAACTGCTTGCTGGCGATTTGTCAAAGCCCAAACGCATCACCATACCATTAAATATCCGGTGGGCAGTGCAGAAACGCGACCATAACCGCTGCGTGCTATGTGGTGCTTGTCCATCGAATGACCATAGCGTTGAGCTTGAGATTGACCACATCATTCCGGTTGCCAAGGGTGGTGGAAACGAAATGGAAAATCTCCAGACCCTTTGTTGGAAATGCAATCAAGGAAAAAAAGATCGGACAGATGCCTCTATCTTCGCGGAGACAAGCAGATAGGCTTTTCTGATCCCAGCCCCATACGAAAGGTTCCTAAGTATGTCCATAATTCTCGAATCACTGCCCGTCGGCCAGAAGGTTGGCATTGCTTTTTCTGGCGGGCTGGATACCTCCGCCGCCCTGTATTCCTTCTCCAAAGGATCAATCAACGGTCGCACAAATCGAACATTGCATCGGCCTGTGTGAATTGACGCCCACTCGCAAGCTGAATTACAATGTAATGCAAAGAGGTGCAATATGCGCGCGAATTCACTTGTACAGACCCGCATCAATGCAGAAATCAAAGAAGAGGCCGCCACTGTTCTCCAGGCAATTGGTCTTACTGTTTCCGACGCGGTTCGCCTCATGCTGACGCGCGTTGCACACGAAAAGGCCCTCCCGTTCGAGCCATTGATCCCCAACGAAGTGACCATCGCAGCCATGAAAGAGGCTCGGGAAGGAAAACTCGAAACGGTGACTCTGAAAGACCTGCAAGCGGTATTCCATGAGAACGATTGAGCGGACGACGATCTTCAAGCGCGACTTGAAGCGCGAATCGAAAGGGCGGCATCGAACTTATCTTTCCGAAAACTTCGTCGCCGTGGTTCAATCTCTTGCAGACGATCAACCGTTGGCAGACACATTTCACGACCTGCACTGTCGAGCAACTGGGAGGGTTACCGTGATTGCCACATCAAACCGACCTGGTGCTTATCTATCGAAAGCCTGATGACGAAACCCTGCAACTCGTTCGTTTAGGATCGCACTCAGAACTTGGGCTGTAGTCCTGTCTTGAAGTGTTTGTTCGTAAACCGTAGTTTTGCCGGCCTGATCCCTGATCCCTGGCTCCTGATTCCTAGAAAGGTCTTGTAGGCATGTCCGTAATTCTCGAATCGCTGCCCGTTGGCCAGAAGGTTGGCATTGCTTTCTCCGGCGGGCTTGACACTTCCGCCGCGCTGCATTGGATGAAGCAGAAGGGCGCGCTTCCCTACGCCTACACAGCCAACCTGGGCCAGCCTGACGAAACCGACTACGACGAGATTCCGCGCAAGGCCCTCGAATACGGCGCGGAGAAAGCCCGCCTCATCGACTGCCGCGGTCCGCTAGTGCGCGAAGGCATTGCCGCGTTACAGGCCGGCGCCTTCCACATCACGACGGCCGGCGTACCTTACTTCAACACCACGCCGATTGGCCGCGCTGTCACCGGCACGATGCTCGTCGCCGCGATGAAAGAAGACGAGGTCAACATCTGGGGCGACGGCTCCACTTACAAGGGCAACGACATCGAGCGCTTCTATCGCTACGGCCTGCTCGTCAATCCCAGCCTCCAGGTTTACAAGCCCTGGCTTGACGCCGCCTTCATCGACGAGTTAGGAGGGCGCGCCGAGATGTCCGCCTTCATGCAGCGCCACGGCTTCGCGTATAAGATGTCCGCCGAGAAGGCTTACTCCACCGACTCCAACATATTGGGCGCAACCCACGAAGCAAAAGACCTGGAGCATCCTTCTACCTCGATGAAGATCGTCGCTCCCATCATGGGCACGGCCTTCTGGCGCGACGATGTCGAGATCAAGCCGGAAGAGATCGCCATCCGCTTTGAAGAAGGTTTTCCCGTCGCGCTCAAAGGCCGCGAGTTCAGCGATCCCGTCGAACTTCTTCTCGAAGCCAACCGCATCGGCGGCCGCCACGGCCTGGGTATGTCCGATCAGATTGAGAATCGCATTATCGAAGCCAAGAGCCGCGGCATCTATGAGGCGCCCGGCCTCGCGCTGCTTTTCATCGCTTACGAGCGCCTTATCACCGGCATTCACAACGAAGACACCATCGAGCAGTACCGCGACCATGGCCGCAAGCTCGGACGCCTGCTCTACCAGGGCCGCTGGTTCGATTCTCAGTCGATTATGTTGCGCGAATCCGCCCAGCGCTGGGTGGCCAAGCCAATCACCGGCGAAGTTACCCTGGAACTGCGCCGCGGCAACGATTACTCCATCCTTAACACTGAGTCGCCCAACCTTACCTTTCATCCCGAGCGGCTTAGCATGGAGAAGACCGAATCCACCTTCAGCCCGCGCGACCGCATCGGCCAGCTAACCATGCGCAACCTCGACATCACCGACACCCGCGATAAGCTGCTGACTTACGCCGCGGCCGGCCTCCTCACCCTCAGCAAAGGCAGCGAAATGCCCAAGCTCAACAGTGGCAAGGAGAACAAATAACATAATGTCGAACGAACAACAATCCGTCAAGATGTGGTCCGGCCGCTTTCGCGAGCCACTCGATACTGACTTCGAGGCTTGGCAGCGGTCGATCGTCTTCGATTGGCGGCTTCTAGACCATGAGATAGCCGCCAGCAAGGCGCATGCGTCGGCCCTTATTGCCGCAGGGATCCTTACAAAGAGCGAAGGAGCGGAGCTCCGCGAGGCACTGGATGCGATTGCCGCCGAGCACGCATCCGAAGCGGGCAAGGCCCTCGTCCGCAACCACCCCTCCGCCGAAGACATTCATCACTTCGTCGAGCTGAAGCTGGTGGAGCGCACCGGCGCGCTTGGCCTCAAACTGCACACGGGGCGCAGCCGCAACGAACAGATCGCAACCGACCTGCGCCTTTACGTGCGCTCGCAGATCGGCCTGGCGATTGAATCTCTCGCCGCCTGGGCCAATGCGCTCGTGGCAAAGGCGCAAGCGGCGAACGATGCGGTAATGCCGAGTTATACGCATCTCCAGCGCGCCGAGCCGGTGCTGGTCGCTCACTGGCTGCTGGCTTATGTGGAGATGATTCTCCGCGATGCCGCTCGCCTGCGCGACTGCGCGGCAAGGCTCAACTATTGTCCGCTTGGATCTGGCGCTGTGGCCGGAGCAACGCTGGCGCTGGACCGCTCCATCGCCGCGCGGGAGTTAGGTTTCACCGCGCCCACGGCCAACTCGATGGATGCCACCAGCGATCGCGATTTTATCCTGGAATACTTGCAGGCATTGACCTTTGTGGGTTTACATCTGAGCCGTTTTGCCGAGGAGATTACTCTATTTGCAACGGCGGAATTCAACTTCGTTACGCTGCCGGAGGCCTTTTCGACCGGCTCCAGCGCCATGCCGCAGAAGAAGAATCCCGACCTCACCGAGCTGATTCGCGCCAAGGTCGGGCGCATCCACGGCGCGGCGGAGGCCGTCACGCTGCAACTCAAAGGGCTGCCTTTGGCCTACAATAAAGATATGCAGGAGACGCAGGAGCCGGCCTTTGCCGTCGAGTTTGTGCCGCGGATGCTTGCGCTCGTGGCGCGCTTCACCGCCGCGCTTGCGTTCAACCGTAAGCGCATGAACGAGGCCGCGCAGTCGGGCTATCTGAACGCAATGGCGGCAGCCACTTACCTCGTGCATAAGGGCGTTCCCTTTCGCACCGCGCACGAGAAGGTGGGGAACGCGGTGCGCTTTGCGATAGAGAAGGGCGTGGAGTTGGGCGCTCTCAAGCTGGATGAATTGCGTTCATTCGGCGAAGAATTCGCGGAGGATTTTTACGCCGCCGTTACGCTCGAATCCACGCTCGAATGCCACGACGTGATCGGAGGAACCGCGCGCGAGCGGGTATGCGCGGCGTTGGCCTCCGCATCGGAGCGCATCGCGGCATTAGCGACTCTCGAATTTGGGGAGGCCACTCATGCGGGTGCGTAAGGCTCTTCTCAAAGATGCCTCGAAGGTTTACGATTTGGTAAACTCGCTCTCCGGCGACGGCACGCTGCTTAAGCGCGCATTTGCGGAAATCTGCGAGAACATCCGCGACTTCACCGTCGCCGAATCCGACGGCGGAGTTTTCTTGGGCTGCGGTGCGCTGCACTTTTACGGGCCGCATCTGTGCGAGGTGCGCTCCATCGTGGTCTCGCCCGGGGCCAAGGGGCAGGGCGCGGGAGGCCGCATTCTGCTCTCGCTGATAGAGGAGGCCGAGGAGCACGGCGTTCAATCCATCTGCCTCTTCACGCGCATCCCCGACTTCTTCTTCAAATACGGCTTCCGCACCGTGGAAGACAAATCCGTGTTGCCCGACAAAGTCTTCAAGGACTGCCAAAGCTGCCCGCGGCTGCACCGCTGCGACGAAGTCTCGATGGTGCGCGGCCGCATTCCCCGCTTCTCCGTCCTCGGCCCACGCGAGGAAGCCGAGCAGTTAGTGCACTTATCGAGCTGACTTACCGGCATTCAGCATCGCCGCCGCCACAGCTATCTGCCCATAACTCAGGCCGCCATCTCCAGGGCTTACTTGGGCGTTCCGATAGACCTCGAATCCTTGCGCTTCCAATCCAACCCGGAGCAGACGCGCCAGCCGCCGGTTGTGCAGGCACCCGCCGCTCAGCGCCACTTGAGCAATTCCGGTAGCTTCCCGCGCCCGCACAGCGGCTTTCACAAAGATTGCGGCCACGCCCGCATGAAACCGCGCCGCAATCCTCGATTTTGCGACTCCGTTCCTCGAGTCAGTCACTAACTCGCGCCACAGCGGCCCCGCGTCAATCTTCACTGGCTCGCGGCGCGCCCGATCCCCGCCCACTAACTCCATCTCGTAGCCATCTTCTAAGTCGGCTTCATCCACCGCGATCCCTTCCAACTCGATCGCCGCCTGCGCCTCGTAATCCACCGCGCGCCTCCCTAGCACCGCAGCGGCAACCGCATCGAAGAGGCGGCCCAAACTGGAAGTTGGCGGCGCGTTCACGCCGCGCTCCATCATCCGCTCCAGCACCCGCGCCTCCTTGCTCGTCGCTCCGGTCAGCGCAGCCGCCGATTCAACCTCGAAGCCCGCCGCGCGCAAGGCGCTGAAGGCCATGCGCCACGGCTCTCGAATCGCCGCCTCGCCGCCCGGCATGGGCACATAGTCGAGGTGCGCAAACCGCTCGAAGCCATTCAGCCGCGCGATCAATACCTCCCCGCCCCAGATTTTTCCATCCGTTCCATAGCCGGTCCCGTCGAGCGCGAGGCCGATGGCCGGACCTTCCAATCCATGCTCGGCCATGCACCCGGCGATATGCGCATGATGGTGCTGCACGGCTACTAACTTCAGCCCGCGCTCCCGCGCCCATTGCTTGGCCCATTCCGTCGATAAGTACCCCGGATGCAGATCGTGCGCCACTATCTCCGGCTCGATCTCAAAGGTGCGCATCAGATGCTCCAGCGACTCGCGAAAGAACTCCAAGCCAGTCAGGTTTTCAAGATCGCCCAAGTGCTGGCTCTGATAAACGAATCGTCCCCGCGCCAGCGCAAAGACATTTTTCAAGTGCCCGCCGACCGCCAGCATCGGCGGCGCATCGAACGGCAACTCAACCCCCAGCGGCACAAATCCGCGCGCCCGCCGGATCAATTGCGGCGCGCCATCCACCACCGCCGCCACCGAGTCGTCGCACCTCTGCAATATCTCGCGGTCGTGCAGCAGAAAGACATCGGCGATCCCGCCCAATCTCGCCCGCGCCTCGTCGTTGTCAATGGCGATCGGCTCCTCGCTGAGGTTCGCCGAGGTCATCACCAGCGCCTGCAACCGGCCATCGGCAAAGAGCGGATGCTGCAACGGCGCATAGGGGAGAAAGACGCCCAGCCAGGGTATCCCCGGCGCAACGCTCTCCGCAATTCCGCTTTCGTTGCGCCGCCTCGCCAGTACGATCGGACGCGCCGCCGTCATAAGCAGCGTCTCTTCATCTACCGTCAGCGCGCAGAACTCCCGCGCGGCATCGAGGTCACGCACCATCACCGCCAGCGGCTTACCATAGCGGCGCTTGCGTTCCCTGAGCCGCATTACAGCCGCGTCGTTGCTCGCATCCACGCTCAGATGAAAGCCGCCGATCCCCTTGATGGCCACGATCTGGCCGTCTGCAAGCAGTTGGATAGCCCGCTCGACGGCCGCCTCGCCAATAAGCGCTTCGGAGCCTGCCGTCTGCATGACCCAAACCCGCGGCCCGCACTCCCAGCAGGCATTCGGCTGCGCGTGGAAGCGCCGGTTCGCGGGATCGTCGTACTCGCGCTGACAGGCCGCGCACATCGTAAACGCGGCCATCGAGGTCTGCGGCCGGTCGTAGGGAATCCGCCGCGTAATTGTGAAGCGCGGCCCGCAATTGGTGCAGTTCAAAAACGGATATCGATAGCGCCGGTCCGCCGGGTCCAGCAACTCCCGCAAACAATCCGGGCATGTCGCCGCATCGGCCGGAATCCCGGTGCTCACCTGGCCTTTTGCCGCGCTGGAAACGATCAGAAACTCGCTTCCTCCGGCGATCGGCAGCTCCCGAACCGCAACCGAATCGATCCGCGCCAACGCCGGCGCCTCCGCGCGCAACCGCGCCAAAAAGGCATCAACGCGCTCCCCCGGCCCCTCAACCTCGATCGTCACCCCATCCGGATCGTTGCCGACAAACCCCGCCAAGCCCTCTTCCCGCGCCAGCCGGTAAATGAACGGACGGAACCCCACCCCCTGCACAACACCGCGCACCTGCACTGCTTCGCGTCGCATTTCTTTTGGATGGATTTCTTCAGCCAAAGCCGCCCCCCGCACCGGAAACCAGCATAGCGCATTCGTGATCGGCACTTTTTCCTCCGCGCGCGCCCTCCGATAAACTTGCATCATGCTGCGCATTCTTCGTCCGGTCCCGGTTGCATCGCTCAAGTTGCTGGTCTTCGATCTGGACGGCACCCTGATCGACTCCGCGCAAGACCTGTGCAACAGCGTGAACGCCGCGCTCGGCCACGTGGGGTCCAATCCGCTGCCGGACTCGGCGATCGCCGCCTTTGTGGGCAACGGCGCGCCGCTGCTGATGCGTCGGGCGCTTGCCGCGAGCGTAGGCATGGATTTGGAGCGGGTGGACGAGGAACTTCAGGCCCGCGCCTACGATTTTTTCCTCGGCTTCTATCGCGAGCACAAACTCGATTTCACTTATGCCTACGACGGGGTTCTGGAGGCGCTCAAGGCGCTGCGCGGCCTGCGCGAACAGCCAGCCCGAATCATGGCGGTGCTGACCAACAAACCGGTGCGTCCGGCGCGCGGCATCTGCGAGGGGCTGGGCTTGGCGGACTACTTCCTGCACATCTACGGCGGCGACAGCTTCAAGTCCAAGAAGCCCGCCCCGGAGGGACTGCGTTCGTTGATGGCCGAGGTGGGAGCGCGGCCGGAGGAGACGGCGATGATCGGCGATAGCAAGGTGGACGTGCAGACGGCGCGCAATGCCGGAGCCTGGTCGATCGGCTGCGCCTTCGGCTTCGGACCGCAAAACCTGATGGAAACCCCGCCGGACATTCTGGTCGATTCGGCGGCGGATTGGACGGCGGCGCTTACGCCGAGTTTATAAGAGAGGCATATCGGTACTGCTCCAGCGAAGAGAATTCGGGCACAGGAACACAGGAATAGCGTTTCTGTGAAGGCGCTCCACGGAAAGCATTGATTATGGGATAGTTATATAGTACCCCACAGTTTCACAGCCAAAATCGCGAATATTTGGGCGATTTGGGTGAAGTAGATTTTTGGCAAACGGTTGATGGGACGGTTGTTGGCGAACGCGAAAAAAGCGCATTTCGTCACATAGCGAGCGATAAATGCGGGATGCCCGCTTCGCGGATCGCTCCGACAGCACTTTTACTACCCCGATGCCGGAAAAAACCTCGCTCTTGCCCTCAACAAGGCCGAATCGAGAATATGACGTGGGCCGCCCAGATTTATGGCTGGTCCAATGTGGCCCACCCGCCCAAAATACAGCTTGACAGTGAGAAATCGGATAAAGACAATAATGTCGCCATCTATTTCCAGTTTCCTCAGCGGCTTGATCCGTGAATTTAATAGTCTCACAGGAGTCTCAAATGAAATTTCTCGCTCGCCTTGCAGTCGCGCTGTGCGGCCTGCTCGTGGTCGGCAGCTCTTTCGCTGCCGCCCAAACTCTTCCCACCACATGGTCATGGACGTCCACAGGTCCTCTCATCAGCCCCGCCAACGACTCCCATAACATAGTCGCGGTCAAGGATCCATCGACCGTCTACTACAACGGCCAGTATCTCGTTTACGCCTCCACGGTCGACTCCGCGGGCAACTACGGCCTGGAATATGTGCACTTCGCAAATTGGAGCGATGCCCCCGCCGCAGGCCAATCGCCCTACTATCTCACCATTGGTGGCACGGCGCCGCAGGTATTCTATTTCCGCCCGCAGAACAAGTGGTATCTGGTCACCGAGTGGTATCCGCAGTTCTCCACCAACAACGACCCCACCCAGCCCCAGAACTGGACTCCTCTGCAGAATTTCTATGCCTCGCAGCCCTCGAATATCCCCGGTTGGCTCGATTTCTGGGTCATCTGCGATACCGTCAATTGCTATCTGTTCTTCACCGACGATGGCGGACAATTCTGGGAAGCCAAAACCCCTATCGGAGACTTTCCCAATGGCTTCGGCACTCCCTTCCTCGCCTACTCGGAAGCCAGTGCCGGCAATCTCTTCGAGGCCGACAATGTCTATACCGTCGAGGGAACCGGCGAGTATCTGGCGGACGTCGAGTGCATGGGTGGACCCAACGGGCACCGCTTCTTCCGCGCCTTGTGGGCTAGCAACCTCGCCGGCCCCTGGCAACCGCTCGGCGATACGCTGAACTTCGATACTCCATTTCTAGGAACGAACAACATCACCTCGTGGACAAACGGCAGTCAATGGACCGACGACATCAGCAGCGGCGGCGGAGTCATCACCGACTATAACGCCGACCAAACAGATTCGATCAACCTCGACAACTTTACATTCCTCTACCAGGGCGACGCGATAAACAACGGCGCCAGCAGCTACAATGCGATTCCTTGGCGACTCGCTCTGGCGACCTCAAATGCCAACAAGAGCACTCCCGGCTTCACGCTCGCTCCCTCGGCTTCCACTCTGACCGTAAATCCCGGCGGCAGCGGCACTGACACCGTTACGGTAACCGACGCGGGCGGATTTACCGGCAGTGTAACTCTTTCCGTATCCGGCCTGCCCAGCGGAGTTACAGCGACCTTCGGCACCAAC
>Ga0181529_10003714_pt1 | contig 17100 bp, 15 predicted proteins | sample PEATcosm2014_Bin_36_FD_119763 | JGI IMG/M metagenome (GOLD analysis project Ga0181529, IMG submission 119763) | Peatland microbial communities from MTU Mesocosm Facility, Houghton, MI, USA - PEATcosm2014_Bin10_30_metaG | ecosystem: Environmental > Terrestrial > Soil > Wetlands > Peat | place...
CGCAGCCGCAGCCGGGGTTGTGGGAAAGCGGGAAACGCGCCCTCTGCGGTTTCCGAGGCGCGCCGCGCCGTCTTTTCCATAACCCTCCCCTTGACAAAACAGACAGTCGCTGAGCGCGTCTTTCGAGCGCGAAGGACCCCGATGAAGCTCGCCCCGCCACAACCGCCCGCAGCTTTCTTCCGATAGCACTTCAGCCTTTGCCTGTTCTCGCTTCGCACCTATTCCAGATATCGCTTGACCCACGGATCGTCGGAGTGGACCAGTTCCTCGGTCGTTCCGTGGAAGACAATCTTCCCCTCGTTGAGCAGAAGGAACTTCGTGCCTTCGTCGATGCCCCCGCCGGGGCCGTCCTTGGGCAGTGGTTTCATGCCGCCGGTTGCGGGATCGAAGCGGTTGGTGGCAAGGAGGAACGCGTCCTGCAGGCGGTGCGTCACCACCAGCGAGGTGGTGTGCCAGACGTCGCGCTGTTTCATCACCAGCTCGATGATGGTGGTCGAGGTGATAGGATCGAGCCCGCCGGTGGGCGAGTCGTAGAGGATCAGGTCGGGGTGGCTGATAATCGCCCGCGCAATCGAGACCCGCCGCCGCATCCCACCCGACAGCTCGGAGGGGAACTTGTCAATCGCGGCCTCCAGCTCGACAAACTGTAGCGCCTCCACAACGCGCGTGTGCGCCTCGGCCTCCGGCAGGAGTTCCTCGTGCAGCCGGTACGCCACGTTGTCCTCGACGTTGAGCGAGTCGAACAGCGCCGACTCCTGAAAGACCATGCCGATGCGCGCGCGCAGAGCGTAAAGTTCCCGTCGCCGCAGCTTGTCGATGTCCTCGCCAAAGACGCGGATGGTGCCCGAGTCGGGCTTAAGTAATCCATTCGCCAGCTTCAGCAGCACCGACTTGCCGCATCCCGCCGGGCCAAGCAGCACCAGCGTCTGCCCGCGCTCCACCGAGAAAGAGATCTCCTGCAACACCGGCTTGCCACCGAAGCCGATCGACACATCCTCGAACTGCACCACTGGTGCATCGCTTGCGGACGAGTCGGCGGTTGCCGTGCTGGAACTGCTGCCGGGGCTGGAAAGTTCTTCAGGCATGGGCGCTCTCAACTGCCGAAGATACCGATCATGAGGCGGGTGACGATGAAGTCGACGATGATGATGAACACCGACGAAACGACCACCGCCTGGGTCGTCGCACGTCCCACGCCCTGCGTTCCGCCCGTGGTCCTCATGCCAAAAAAGCAGCCCACGGTGGCGATGATGAAGCCGGAGAAGATCGGCTTGGTGAGGCCCTGCACGATGTCGCCATGCACCAGGCTGCTGTAGGAGCTGTGCAGGTAGGAGCTGGCGTTGAGTCCGAGCATGTTGACGGCAACCAAGGCTCCGCCGGCGATGCCCGCCGCATCGGCGATGATGGTCAGGAAAAAGAGCATGAAGACGGTGGCGATCAGGCGCGGAGTGACCAGCTTGCGGATCGGGTCGGTGCCCAGCGCGCGCATGGCGTCGATCTGCTCGGTCACCTTCATCGAGCCCAGCTCCGACGCCATCCCCGCCGCGTTGCGCCCGCTGACCATCAGCCCGGTCAGCACCGGCCCAAGCTCCTTCACCATGGAGAGCGAAACCAGCGATCCGGTCATACTGACGGCCCCGAACTCCTGTAGCGCGGTCACCGACTGCAGCGCCAGAACGCATCCGGTAAAGAACCCGCTCATGATGATGATGGGCATCGACCCCACGCCGATGGAGTCCATCTGGGTAAAGATGTCGGCCCAGTAGCGCGGGCGCGTAAAGATGTCAGCAATCGCCCTGCCCGCCAGGATGGAGTACTCCTGCACGCTGGCGACCTGCTGCTTGATGAATACGTCTGGGGACAGAATGGGCATATCTTCTGTGGCTCAGGTTATCAGATGCGGGAACCATTCCGCTGCGCGAAGTTCCTTCCGCGTTATGCTGAGCGCTGAATCCTCCACTTCTCTCCCCTGCTCTTCTGCGTGGCCTCGAAGCCCTTGAAAGTGAGAAGATGGTGGGATGATTTCTGAACATCCGGCGGAGACGATGTTGGCGGCGGTGTTGTATGGCAGCGAGGACCTGCGCATGGAGCAGATTCCTGTTCCCGCCATCGGCCCCGGCGAGTTGCCGCTGCGCGTGGGCGCGGCCCTCACCTGCGGCACAGACCTCAAGGTTTACCGGCGCGGCTACCACGCCATGATGCTGAAGCCACCGGTGGTCTTCGGTCACGAGCTGGCGGGTGTGGTGGCGGCGGTGGGCGCGGGAGTGACAAATTTCGCCGTGGGCGACCGCGTGTTGCCGCTCAACTCCGCGCCCTGCGACGGCTGCTACTTCTGCCGCCACAACCAGCAGAACCTCTGCCAGAACCTGCTCTTCAACAATGGGGCCTACGCCGAGTACATGCGCATTCCTGCGCGCATCGTGGAGAAGAACACGCTGCTTGTTCCGGACAATGTGCCGCTGGAGCACGCCGCGCTGACCGAGCCGCTGGCCTGCGTGATTCTCGGACTCGAGGAGTCAGGCGCAAAGGCTGGCGACACGATGGTCGTCATCGGTGCCGGGCCGATCGGGCTGATGTTCATCCACACGGCCCACCTGAGCGGCATACGCGTCATCGCGGTGGTCAAGCGTGAGGACCAGATCGCGGCCGCACGTCACTTTGGTGCCTCCGAGGTGGTGCGGATCAGCACGGGAGTGGACACCGTAGCCGCGGTTCGCGAGCTGACCGGCGAGGCCCGCGGCGCGGATGTCGTCATCGAAGCCGTGGCCCGCCCCGCCACATGGGAGCAGGCCGTCGGCATGGTGCGCAAGGGAGGCGTGGTCAACTTCTTCGGCGGCCCGCCCAAGGGCACCGTCGTTGGCCTGGACACCAACCGCCTGCACTACGGAGATATCACGCTGAAGGCAACCTTCCACCTCACCCCTGCGACCGCACGCACGGCCTTCGCCCTTATCACCGGCGGTCGCTTCAAAGCCGCCGAGTTCATCACGCGCACGGCCACGCTGAGCGAGGTCCCAGACGTCTTCGCGCGCATGATGACGCGCAGCGCGGACAAGGTCCGCGACATCAAGACCGCGATCCTTCCCTGTAGGAGCTTGTAATGAGGGAACAGCAGGATGAAGCCAGCGGGACTCGCGCGATGGACTCGCTCGACGGCGCGCCGGTCGCGTATCTGACTCCGCAGGAGCGGCCCACGCTGGACGAGGCGCGCGCCTGGTGCCAGCAGCTTGCCACCTCGCACTACGAGAACTTCCACGTCGCCACCTTCTTCCTGCCCCGCCTCGTGCGTCCGCACTTCGAGAGCCTCTACGCCTTCTGCCGCGTCTCGGACGACCTCGGCGATGAGGTAGCCGACAGCGCGACAGCGCTGCGCCTGCTCGACACATGGGGCGCAATGCTCGACCAGTGCTACGACGCGCCCGCTCAGTCGTGCCATCCCGTCTTTGTCGCGCTGCGCGAGACCATCGTCGCCTGCGACCTGCCGCGGACCCTCTTCCACGATCTGCTGCGCGCCTTCCGCCAGGACCAGGTGAAGACGCACTACGACACATGGGACGAGGCCGTGGAGTACTCTCGCTACTCGGCAAACCCCGTGGGCCGCCTGGTGCTGATGGTCTGCGGATACCGCGACGAGCCGCGCGCGCTGCTCTCCGACAAGATATGCACCGGGTTGCAACTGGCCAACTTCTGGCAGGACGCCGTGCGCGACTCCGAGATTGGCCGCAGGTACATACCCACTGAGTACCTGCAGCGCTTCGGCGTCGAGGAGGGCCAGATCGAAGGCCGCGTCTTCACCCCGGAGTTCGCCACCATGATGCACGCGCTGGTAGACCGCACACGCGCCATGCTGCACGAGGGATCTGCACTCAGCATCACCGTGGACGACGAGCTGCGCGTCACCCTCAACCTCTTCCGCAAGGGCGGCGAGGCGATTCTCGACGGCATCGCGGCGCAGAAGTACGACGTGCTGCGCGGGCGCCCCGTGGTGACACGGCGCAAGAAACTGTTGCTGCTCTTCGGCGCGTTGCTGGACAAGCTGCGAACGCGCCGCACAACTGGAGCCGGAGCGTCATGAGCGATGCGGTCAGCATCGATGCGCGGACGGCAGCGGCCTATGCCTTCTGCCGCGCTATCGCCCGCCGCGAGGCCAAGAACTTCTACTGGGCCTTTCGCGTCCTGCCGCGTCATAAGAGCGACGCAATGTGCGCTGTTTACGCCTTCATGCGCCGCGCCGACGACATTAGTGACGACGAGTCGAAGCCCATCGAAGCGCGCCGCGAAGAGATGAAGTCCTGGCTCGAGGCATGGCGCGCTTCGAGAGCTTCCTCCACGAATCCTTTCTCACCCAGCACGACTGACGGCCCCGTCTTCCTCGCCCTCAGCCACACGCAACGAGCCTTCGGGATTCCAGACGAGCTGCTGGAAGAGTTAGTTGCCGGCACCACCATGGACCTCGAACCTCGCTCCTCGAACCTCGAACCTATTCAGACCTACGACACCTTCGACGACCTTTACCACTACTGCTATCTCGTTGCCTCGGTCGTCGGCCTGGTCTGCATCCGCATCTTCGGCTACACCGACACCCGCGCGGAAAAACTCGCCGAAGAGACCGGCGTAGCCCTTCAGTTGACCAACATTCTGCGCGACGTGAAGGAAGACGTAGACCGCAACCGCGTCTATCTCCCCCTCGATCTGCTCGGCGAGTTCGGCGAGTCGGTGGACGATCTTCGTTCACTCGCCGCCGGCCGCGCCATGACAGAGCGCGAGCGCGCCATGCTTGCCACGCTGGCCATCCGCGCCGAGAAGTACTACCTCGCCGCCAGCAAGCTCACTCCGCTGATCGACCGCGACAGCCGCGCCGCGTTGTGGGTTTTGGTCACCATCTATCACCGCCTGCTCGCCCGCATCGCAGAACGAAAAATGGAGGTCTTCGGCGAGCGAATTGCCCTTTCCACCGCTGAGAAGCTTGCCGTCCTTCTTCGTGGAGCTACAATGGCCGCATGGAATCGCGTGGTCGAGTGAAGCGCGCCTCCGATCTGCGCCGCCGCGCCGCCGACGCGCGCCCCACCGACGTGGCCGTAATCGGCGCGGGCGTGGCCGGGCTCGCCGCAGCCGTTGCTCTGGCTGGCGACGGCGCATCCGTAACGCTGCTGGAGCAGCGCTCCTTTGTCGGCGGACGCGCCTACTCCTACCCCCATCCCGCGCTGGGCGAGACCATCGACTCGCAGCATGTCATCCTCGGCTGCTGCACCAACTTCACAAATCTGATGGAGCAGGCCGCCGCGCAGTGGTCCATCCGCTGGTACGACGAACTGTGCTTTCTCGAACCATCGGCCTCGGGCAACCCGCGCCGCAGTTGGATCAAACCCGGCCGTCTGCCAGCCCCAGCGCACCGGGCCGTCAGCTTCCTGCGCGCCCCTATGCTGGGCCTGCGAGACAAGGCCGCCATCGCATCCGGGCTGGCGCGCTTTTTGCGCGGCTATCCCGAGAGCGACGCGGAGAGCTTCGCCGCATGGCTCAAGCGCACCCATCAGACCAGCCGCGCCATCCGCCACTTCTGGGAGCCCATCGTCACCGGCGCGTTGAACGATACCGCGGAAAATTGTTCCGTGAAGTACGCGGGCAAGATATTTCACGAATCGTTTCTGCGTTCGCCGCAAGCTGGCCGCCTCGGCATCCCCACCAAGCCGATGAGCGAGTTCTTCGATCCCGTCGTGAAGCTGGCGCGCCGCCTGGGCGTCGATCTGCGCCTGAACACCGGCGTCGATGCAATCGCGCGCACACCCGAGGGCCGATGGAAGGTCCGCACCGGCCAGGCTGAGATTGAGACCGGCGCAGTCGTGCTGGCCACCGACATCCGCCACACCGAGCGCCTGATGAACACGCTGACCGGCGCAGTCGTGCTGGCCACCGACATCCGCCACACCGAGCGCCTGATGAACACGCTGGCCGGCGCAGGCGCGCAACCCGGCGCCTACAAGCCCTTCCAGTTCGACCGCTTTGTCACCGCGCCCATCACCACCATCCATCTCTGGTACGACCACGAGGTCAGCGACCTCGACCACGCCGTTCTGCTCGACACGCGCATTCAGTGGCTCTTCGCCAAGTCCAGAATCCGCGGATGGGAGCCCGCGCGCGGCAGCTACCTGGAACTGGTCATCAGCGCCTCGTGGCCGGAGATCGCCCTCTCGCGCGAGCACATCCTCGCCTCCGCCCTGCGCGAACTCGAGCTCTTCCTCCCCGCCGTGCGCCAGGCCCGCCTGCTCAAGTCCGCCGTGCTCAAGGAGGCCCGCGCCACCTTCTCCGTCACTCCCGGCCTCGACGCCTTCCGCCCGCCGCAGACCACCCCCTACCCGCGCCTCTACGTCGCCGGAGACTGGACCGCCACCGGCTGGCCCTCCACCATGGAAGGGGCCGTGCGCAGCGGACGCCTCGTCGCGGGCGAAGTCGCCGGCGACCGCACCCTCTTCCTCGCCCCCGAACTCCCCCCCACCGGCCTCATGCGCTGGCTCAGCCGCATCCAATAGATACCGCCTTTGTCGGACAAGCGGGGAAGAGGTAGGTTGGAAGCATGAGCGATGTGGAGAAGGTCCTTTTAGAAATCACCCGTGCGAAGAAGAGCAAGCGACGGCTGGTGTTGGTGGGTGCATTCGCGGCTGTTCTGGTGGTTTGCCTGGCGGCGAGCTATCTGACGCAGGGAGCGATGTCGGGCCGGCCGCGTCTGAGGGCCCAGCCGGGACTGGTGGACCAGCAACCGTGGCAGACAGCCTCGGCTTTGTCCGGTCTGGCGGTGTCGGCGGAGGAGAAGCAGTTTGCGCGGCAGGCGGAGCGTCTGGCGGACCACGAGGTGGACCAGGCGTTTGCCATGGCGTTGCGCCAGGCGGAGATGGAGACAAAGGCTCTCGCCGGGCCGGCGCTGGAGATTCAGCAGAAGGTGAACGCGCTTGCAGCGCAGGTGAAGGACGACCAGGCGGCGGTGGATGGCCTGAACTCGCAGGTGGAGGCGGCAGCCAAGCGGGGAGGCGCGGCTGTGGCTTCGCTGGGCGACGATCTGGATGTGGCGAAGGCTCGCCTGCAGATCGACACCGATGAGAGCAACGACGCCAGCGAAGACCTGGCGCGTGCGAGCGGAGACAAGCGCGCCCAGATTCAGCAGGAGTTGGCGGCGCGCGAGGCATCGATGCAGAAGTACGACTCGCAGGCCAATGGCCAGGGCGAGCCCGCCGTCATCTCGCAGAAGCGGTTTGCAACGCTGGCGACGCGGATTGGCGCGTGGCTCGATCAACGAAGCAGGCAGGATTCGATCGAGCAGGCGCAGGCGCAAACGGAGGCGGACGTCGCATCGTTGACAGCGCAGTACGAGGCACTGCATGAGCAGTCGAGTGCGGCGACGACGATCGGGAATGGGAATGCGGGCGCGGCGGCCAATGGCGCTGCGCAGCCGGATGCAGCGGCGGGCGTCTCCGGCGCAAAGGACAAGCTTGCAAGCATGGCGCGCGTGCATGAGCTGGCACAGATCCACTCGATCCTGAAAGACAGGCTGGACACGGAGAAGCAGCTCTCCGCGGTGTATGCGAAGTGGACTGCGCAGGTCGGTTTGCAGCATCGGATTGTGCTGCATCTGGTCCTGCAGTCGATGGCCGGGATTGCGGCGCTGCTACTGGGTGCGGTGCTGGTGTGGTGGCTGGTGCAGGCCTTGCTGGACCGCGCCGTGGACCGCGCCGTTGTGGACGCGCGAAGCATCCATACATTGCGCACGGTTGCCAGCCTGGCTATCGAGGTGGTGACGCTGCTGCTGGTGCTGCTGTTCGTCTTCGGCGCGCCCAGCCAGATGCCGACCATCCTGGGACTGTGTGTGGCGGGCCTGACCGTGGTCTTTCAGAACTTCATCCTGGCGTTCTTCGGATGGTTTATGCTGATGGGCCGCAACGGCATCCGCGTGGGCGACTGGGTGGAGATCAACGGCGTGGCTGGCGAGGTCGTCGAGGTCGGGCTCTTCCGCACCACACTGCTGGAGACGGGCAACGGCACGGACAAGGGACATCCCACCGGGCGGCGCGCCAGGTTCCTCAACAGCTTTGCAGTGACCGGCCAGTTCTTCAACTTCTCCACCACCGGTCAGTGGATGTGGGATGAGATCAGCGTGAATGTGCCGGAGGGCGAGGGATCGTACCAGACCATCGAGGCAATCCACAAGGCAGTGCTGCAGCAGACGGAGAAGGACGCCAAGCTGGCGGAGAAGGAGTGGAAGGGCGTCTCCAGACAGCATGTGCTGGGACAGCTCTCGGCCGCGCCGCTGGTGAACCTGCGCCCCGCAGCTTCAGGCATCGACATCCTGGTGCGCTATGTGACGCGCGCCAAAGACCGCTTCGAGATGCGCAACAAGCTCTACCAGGTCGTGCTCGAGCTGCTGCATAAGCCGGCGGTCGCGGCTGCGACGGGCGCGGAAATGCAAAAATAGGGAAGCTGCCTTAGCGTAGTCGCAAGCTGAATTGATCCGGGCACGGACTGTATGACCGGCGGCTGGTTCGCTTGGGAATTATTAGGACACCTCATCATGCGCTCTGCTTGCGCATGGTTCTACGCGCACCGTACGTATGCTCCTGGCACTAAACGCTCTCGCCCTTGGCCGAGGCCAGCTTCTCCTCCGCCTGGCGCGTCATGGCGTTGGCGTAGTCGTACTTGGAAGCATCGTCGCCCGCCTCCTGCCACATCTTCTCGCCCAGCGCCAGCTCCTGCTGGGCTTCGGCTGTGTCGATCTCGCTGGGAAGCACCGCCGTCTCGGCCAGGATCGTCACCCTCTCGGGAAGCACCTCGACGAAGCCCCACGCGACGAAGAACTTCTGGTCGCCCGACGTGCCGCCGTGCAGCCGCACCTCGCCCGCGCCCAGCTCCGCCAGCAGCGGTGCGGCGCCGTACAGGGCCTCCAGATAGCCTGAACTGGACGGCAGCTCCACAGACTCCGCCGTGGCATCCAGCAGCAGCCGGTCCGGGCTCACCAGCCGTACCGCTAACAATCCCGAATTTGAAGTTACTTCCGCCATCTCTTGTTAGCTTCCTTGAACCTCGAACCGTGCTTACGCAGTCTGCTTCATTTTCTCCGCGGCCGCCAGTACGTCCTCGATGCTGCCCTTCAGGTAAAACGCCTGCTCTGGGATCGCATCGTGCTTGCCTTCGATAATCTCGCGGAAGCTGCGCACAGTCTCCGCGACCTTAACATACGCGCCTGGGATGCCGGTGAAAACCTCGGCAACGTGGAAGGGCTGCGACAGGAAGCGCTGCACCTTGCGAGCCCGTGCGACGGTGGTCTTGTCCTCTTCGGAAAGCTCATCGATGCCCAGGATCGCGATGATGTCCTGCAGGTCCTTGTAGCGCTGTAGAATCTTCTTCACGCCCTGCGCCACGTCGTAGTGTTCCTGCCCGACGATGCGCGGCGACAGAATACGCGAGGTCGAGGCCAGCGGATCGACTGCCGGATAGATTCCCAACTCCGACAGTGGCCGCGAGAGCACGGTGGTTGCATCCAGATGGGCGAATGTAGTCGCCGGGGCCGGATCGGTCAAATCGTCGGCCGGCACATAGACCGCCTGCACCGATGTCACCGAGCCCTTCTTGGTCGATGTGATGCGCTCCTGCAGTTCGCCCATCTCGGTCGCCAGGTTTGGCTGGTAGCCGACGGCGGAAGGCATACGGCCAAGCAGCGTGGAGACCTCGGAGCCAGCCTGCGTAAATCGAAAGATGTTGTCGATGAAGAGCAGCGTGTCCGCGCCCTCTACGTCGCGGAAGTGCTCGGCGACGGTCAGCCCGGTCAGCGCCACCCGCAGACGCGCCCCCGGAGGCTCGGTCATCTGGCCATAGATCAATGTTGCCTTGCTCTTGGAAAACTCCTTGAGGTTGATGACGCCCGACTCCTGGAACTCGACCCAGAGGTCGTTGCCCTCGCGCGTCCGCTCGCCCACGCCAGCGAAGACCGAGAAGCCACCGTGGTTGCTGGCGACGTTGTTGATCAGTTCCTGGATGATGACCGTCTTGCCGACGCCTGCGCCGCCGAAGAGGCCGATCTTGCCGCCCTTGAGGAATGGCTGGATCAGGTCGATCACCTTGATTCCGGTCTCGAACATCTCCTCGCTCGTCGACTGTTCATCGAACGCCGGAGCCTGGCGATGGATCGGACTGTGGAACTCCGAAGTAATCGGCCCAAGCTCGTCCACCGGATCACCCAGCACGTTCATCACGCGACCCAGAGTTCCGCGGCCCACTGGAATCGTAATCCCCGCGCCCGTGTCGATCGCCTGCATCCCGCGCACCAGGCCATCGGTCGGAACCATCGCGATGCAGCGCACGCGTCCCTCGCCCAGATGCTGTTCCACCTCGACGATCACGCTCATCGGCTTCGGAACATCGAAGCCATCGCTGACGATGCGCAGCGCCTGATAGATCGGCGGCATCGTCTTCTCTTCGAACTGCACATCAACGGCCGGTCCGCTGATCGAAATTACACGTCCAATATTCTCAGCCATAGTCTCTTCGTTCCTAATGTTCTTCCGCGAACTACAGCGCCGCAGCGCCGCTTACAATCTCTATAATTTCCTTGGTAATCGCCGCCTGACGCAGGCGGTTCATGGTGAGGCTCAAGCTGTCGATCAAATCCTCTGCGTTCTTGCTTGCTGCATCGGTCGCCGTCATGCGCGCCGCGTGCTCGGCTGCCGCCGACTCCAGCAGCGAGTGAAATATCTGTGTAGTCACATACTGCGGCATCAGGTTGCGGAACAACTGCTCCGGTGCCTGGTCGTAGATGTAATCCACCTCGGCGGTGCCAAATTTCCTGGCCTCCGACTCGGCAGCCGCATCGTCCGCCGCAAAGACCGAGACGCCGGAGGACTGCGCAGCGCGCGCCGCCGCCTCCCTTTGCTCTTCGGTCATCTCTTCGGCCGCGGTAATCTCCTGCGCGCCCAGCTTGCGGATGGGCAACAGCTTCTCCACCACCAGGCGCTGCGCTATCACGCTCTTGAACTCGTTGTAGATCACATAGACCGAATCGATCTCCGCCCGCTCGTAGCGCTCGACGATGGAGTTGACCATCTGCAGCACATCGTTATAGTCCACGCGCAGCAACAGCCCAGGGTGCTCCGCCACCACCTCGACCGGCTGCGCGCGGTGGCGCACCGTATCGTAGTGGGTCGAGAGGTCGTTGTCGTAGTGCTGCTCGGTCTTCTCGTAGTTGGCTGCCGCAACCTTCTTCTTGTAGAGCGCAATCGCCTTCTTGCCCACCGGCTCCAGGTCGACCTTCTGGCCCAGCGCGCGCCGATCGTCGATAAATCGCTGCGCCGCCTTGCCGATGTTCGCGTTGAACGCACCGGCAAATCCCTTGTCGCCCGCAACCACAATCGCAAGCACGTTCTTCTCTGCGCGCTCGATCAGCAGCGGATGCAGAATCTCGCCCGTCTGCTCGTTGTAGAGGTCGGTGCGGCGCACCAGCGACACCAGCACATTGGCCAGCATCCGCGCATACGGACGCGCCTTCATCGCGCGGTCCTGAGCGCGCCGCAGCTTCGCCGCCGAGACCATCTTCATGGCCTTGGTGATCTGCCGCGTGTTCTTCACACTGCGGATGCGGCGCCGGAGATCGAGTACATTCGCCATGGTTTACTTTGCCGCCGCCAGCTCTTTTTCACTCGCTTCGCGTTTGTCTTTCAGGTTCGCCAGAAACGATGTTTTGTAATCCTTCACCGCCGCCGTCAGCCGATTCTTGATGTCGTCGTCCAGCGCCTTCTTGGTTGCAATGTCGGTCAGTATTGCAGGCGCGGAGTTCTCCAGATAGGGATAGAAGCCATCCTCGAAGGCGCGCAGGTCGACGACCTCGACGTCGTCGAGCAGACCGTTCACTCCGGCAAAAAGAATCGCAACCTGCTTCTCCACTGTCAGCGGATGGAACTGTGGCTGCTTCAGCAACTCGGTCAGCCGCGCGCCGCGGTTCAGCTGCTGCAGCGTGACCTTGTCCAGGTCAGAGCCGAACTGAGAGAACGCAGCCAGCTCGCGGTACTGCGCCAGGTCCAGCTTCAACGTGGAACCCACCTGCTTGGTCGCCTTGATCGCCGCTGCAAAGCCCACGCGCGAGACCGAGAGGCCGACGTTTACGGCAGGCCGCACGCCGGAGTTGAAGAGATCAGTCTCCAGGAATATTTGTCCGTCCGTAATCGAAATCACGTTGGTCGGAATGTACGCCGAAACATCACCCGCCTGCGTCTCGATGATCGGCAGCGCGGTCAGGCTTCCCCCGCCTAACTTGTCCGAGAGCTTCGAAGCCCGCTCCAGAAGGCGCGAATGCAGATAGAAGACATCGCCCGGATACGCTTCGCGGCCCGGCGGACGCCGCAGCAACAAGGAAATCTCGCGGTAGCTTACCGCGTGCTTGGAAAGATCGTCGTAGATCACCAGCGCGTGCCGCGCCGAGTCGCGGAAGAACTCACCCATCGCACACGCCGCGAACGGAGCAAGATACTGCATCGGCGCGGGCTCGGACGCGGTCGCCGCAACAATGATCGTATACGCCATCGCGCCATGCTCTTCCAGCGTCTTCACAAGCTGCGCCACCGAAGACCGCTTTTGCCCGATCGCGCAGTAGATGCAGATCAAATTCTTGCCCGCCGAGTTGATGATGGTGTCCAAAGCGATCGCGGTCTTGCCCGTCTGACGGTCGCCGATCAGCAGTTCGCGCTGTCCGCGTCCGATCGGGATCATCGTATCGATTGCCTTGATTCCGGTCGACATCGCCTCGCGCACGCCTTGGCGGTCGATCACGCCCGGAGCAATGCGCTCCATCGGCAGCCGATGCTCGGTGACGATCGGTCCTTTGTCGTCGATCGGCGCGCCAAGCGCATCGACCACGCGTCCGATCAGCGCCTCGCCCACCGGCACCGACATGATCGTCCCCGTGCGCTTCACCTCGTCGCCTTCTTTGATCTGCGTGTAGTCGCCCATCAGCACGGCGCCAACCTCGGACTCATCCAGGTTCATCGCCAAACCGGCCACGCCGTGGGGGAACTCGATCAGCTCGCCCGCCATCACCTTGTCCAGCCCATGCACGCGCGCGATTCCGTCGCCCAGCGAGATCACCGTCCCAACCTGGTCCACCTGGATGCGCTGTTCGTAGTTCTCAATCTGCTGACGAAGCAGCTCGGTTATCTCGTCCGCGTTGATCTTTGCCATGTCTTCCTTGCCCTCAATCCAGCGCTGTATCCCGCTTTCAATCTCAACTCAAATCCTGCGTCCTACGAAAACTCCGATCACCCTATACAATCCTAGCGATCCTATGCGTTCACCAGCCTCTGCTTGAGCTGTTGCAACTGCGCGCGCACCGATCCGTCGTAAACCGTCGATCCGATCTCCACCACCGCACCGCCCAGCAACGAGGCGTCCTCCGCGTATCTGGCGCGAACACGCGCACCAGACAGCTTCGCGATCTGCTCCTCCAACTGCGCTCGGTCCTCCGCGTTCAGCGGATGCGCGCTGGTGATCCGCGCCTCGGTTGCGCCCGCGTGCTCGTCCGCCACCTGCTTGTACTCGGTGAGAATTTCGTCCAACTCAGCCAGGCGATGGTGCTCAACAATGACCGCGATAAAGTTGCGCACCTGGGGAAGCATCGCAATGCGCGCCGCAATTCCATCCAGAACCTTCAGCTTGCCGGCCATCTCTATCGAGGGGTTTTCCAGCACCTCGCGCAGCTCGCTGCTTGCCGCCAGCGTCTGAGAGAAATCGTGCATCTGCTGCTGCGCCACATCCGCATTCAGATGGGCAGATTCCGCGACCTCGGCAAAGGCGCGCGCATATCGTGGAGCGGAGCTGGCCACTAGTTCTGTCCCTTCTTCGACTCGCCGCCCGTCAGCCGCTCGGCGAAACCCTGCACCAGCAGCCGGTCCGTCTCCGCCGAGACCACCAGCTTGTGCGCCGCGTGCTCGATCGCCAAACCCGCCGCGTACTGCTGCAGTTGCTTCTGCGCGTGGCTGGTCGCAACCGTTATTTCCTGCTCCGCAGCCGCCAGAATCTTCACTTTCTCGTCCTCAACCGTGGCCTTGATGCGCTGCTCCGCCCTGGCCGAATCCTGCACCGCCAGCACGCGCATCGCGGCAATCTCGCTGTCCAGCTTGCCCAACCGCTCTTCCACGCCGCTCAAACGCTCGCGCGCCTCCTCGGTCGCCGTCCGCGCGTCCACCAGGCTCTTCTGGATTGTTGTATTCCGGTCGCGAATGGCCTTCGGCAGAAACTTCACCACCAGCCACGCAACACCAAGCGCGAGCAGCACAAAGTTTCCCAGCTCCGACAAAGTTGAGGCAAGGTTTGTGCTGATGCCCAACTTCTTGCCCATCCATACCACGGAGGGCGACTTGAGATACGCGTCGTTCTCGTTCTGCTCCTGCTGGTTGTTCTTCTCTGGCGGCTGCGCCTCGGAAGCGCTCGTGGACCCGGTCGTCTGCGCTACGCCAGTGGCTGCCTGCGCCCACACCCGCGTCTCACGCAGATGCAATCCAATCCCAAGCACTAACGCCAGCATCAACCCACACAGCGCACTTCGCCGCAATAAACTCTTCACTGCACAGCCTCCGGTCGAGTCCCGGCCGGCATCACCGCTCGCACAATCTGTTCGCTCAACTCCGCGCTCACCCCTTCGATCTGCTGGCGCGCCTCGGCCACGCTCACGCCGATCTCCACCTTCGCCGCCTTCACCTTCTCCGCGGTCGCCGCGCGCGCCGCCGCCAAAGCCTGGTCGCGCTCTGCGCTCCACAGCTTCAACCTCTCATCGGACTCGGCAAGGATCTTCGCCCTGGCCCTGCGCAGACTGTCTTCGTACTCCGCCGTCTTGGCCTCGGCTGCGGAAATCGCGCTTCTCGCCTGCTCCACCGCTCCGGTCGTGCGTGCGCGCCGTTCGGCCAGCACGCGATCCAGAGGGCGCCGGACAAGAAAGCCATAGGCAATAACCAGTAGCAGAAACAGCACCATCGTCGGCACAGAGCCGAGTACAAGTCCACCGAGTTGATTCAGTATTTCATTCATGATTAAAACAGGCGTAGGGCTGCAAAACCCCTTTGAAACACATGGAAGAACGCGGCCTTGCACGCTTTGCGTTCATCTCTTTTCTAACAAAGCGAGGACGTGAGTGTCAAACCTACTTCGAGCGATAATCGGTTATTCAGTGCGATAATCGCTCAAAATGCAGCGCGGTGTCCGGCGAAATAATAGCCTTTGACAATCGCGCAAAGAAGCCTAGAATTTAAATACCACCAAGACCCTATGTCCTGGGTCGTACAGGTCGCGTGCATGGGGACACCACCTCCGCTCCCCGACAGGCGGCCTGTTCTGTTTAACCCCGCCTTCGCTGCCCGCTGATCCCAGCTCACAACCTGCGACTGACAACCTGCAACCGCTTCAATTCTTCTCGCAAAAGCGCCGATAGCGATCGATCAGCGACGCGGGTCCACGCGCCGTAAGAAACACCAGGTTCCCTTCGAAACTCTTCTCCCGCACAACTGCGCCCGCCTCCAGCGCGGCCAGCAGTGCCCCCTCCGACTGCGGCACACGGAAGCTCGCCTCCACCAGCGGGTCCGCCAGCAGAGCCTCGTCGATGGCCGCCAGCAGTTCATTCAGACCCATCTTCATCAGACCCGATACCGCAACCGGCCCGCCACGCTGCTGACCGCCTGCGAGTCGCGCGCGCTCCTCTGGCGGCAGCAGGTCGATCTTGTTCATCACCTCAATGACCGGCTTGCCCTTCACATCCAGCTCGCCCAGAACTTTTTCCACCTGCACCTTCTGCTCGTCAACCATCATGCTGGATGCGTCCCTCACATGCAGCAGCGCCTCGGCGCGCTCAACCTCTTCCAGCGTCGCGCGGAAACTGGTCACCAGAGTGTGCGGCAGGTTGCGGATAAAGCCCACTGTGTCCGAGAGCAGGATCTTTCGCCGGCTGGGCAACTGCAACTGCTTCAGCTTGGGATCGAGGGTGGCAAACATCTTCGACGATTGCAGCACTCCAGCCTCAGTCAGCGCATTGAAGAGCGTGCTCTTGCCTGCGTTGGTATATCCCACCAGCGCGACCACTGGCACCGGCACCGCCTCGCGCCGCTGCCGCTGCTGGCGGCGAATCCGCCGCACCGATTCCAACTGCTCCTTCACATGGTCGATGCGCAGGTTGATCTTGCGCCGGTCCGTTTCGAGCTGTGTCTCTCCCGGCCCGCGCGTGCCGATCCCGCCGCCCAACTGAGACATCGCCTTGCCCCGCCCGGCAAGCCGGGGCAACTGATACTCCAACTGCGCCAGCTCCACCTGCAACTGGCCCTCGCGGGTCCGCGCGTGTCGCGCAAAGATGTCCAGAATTAACTGCGTCCGGTCGATCACGCGGCACGGTAGTTTTGCATCGAGATTGCGCAACTGCGAGGGCGTCAGATCGTGGTCGAAGAGCACTACACTTGCGCCGGTCGAAGCTGCCACTCCCGCAATCTCTTCCAGCTTTCCCTGCCCTACCAGGGTCGCCGCATCCGGCTTGGCGCGGCGCTGCACCAGCGTCGCCGCAATCTGTGCGCCAGCACTCTGCGCCAGCTCTTTGAACTCCGCTAGGGATGCGTCGAAGTCAAGATCTCCAACCACGCCGCGCTGGATTTCCCCCTCCGCCGCGGAAGGCCCCTCGATTGCGTTGGAAGATTCTTCGTCCGAGACCGGCCCAACCGCTGCCGCATCCCGGGCCAGCCTCGCCGCCGCAGTCAATCTCCGCCTCTGCCCGGTAAACTCCACCGCAACCAGCACGGCGAGTTCGCTTGCCGCCGCTTGCCCCTGGGCCGCGGCAGCGCGGACCGCCGCGGCCTCGTCCACAAGGCTCACCTGCGGCCTCCTGGCCATACCGCGTCCAGCCGAGCCGCGTCCGGTCTGATCGCAACCAGCCTTGTCTTCATAAATGTGGCCTTCAGGTTTGGAATATCAATCGCCCGCTAGTGTCCTGTCTCTAAAATAATTAGCATAAATATGGATGATTCGAGCATCGGATAGAGTGGGAGGAACTCCGATGCTGAAGGGTCGTCCATTATCGCCGCTGTCGATTGCCGCCACGGA
>Ga0181529_10003718_pt1 | contig 17080 bp, 13 predicted proteins | sample PEATcosm2014_Bin_36_FD_119763 | JGI IMG/M metagenome (GOLD analysis project Ga0181529, IMG submission 119763) | Peatland microbial communities from MTU Mesocosm Facility, Houghton, MI, USA - PEATcosm2014_Bin10_30_metaG | ecosystem: Environmental > Terrestrial > Soil > Wetlands > Peat | place...
ATCGTCGTCTCCCAGAGCGGCGGGGGGATCACGATCTTCAAGAACGGGCAGATTTTGAAGAAGATTACGCTGTGAGAGAAATTTTATTGAAAATAATATACGGTTAACTGTGATAAATTGAAAAAGGAGTTTCAGCCCTGACGTCGCGGAGTTTTTTTTAAGGTTCACGGATGAATTATTAAACGCGCACGGTAAGATATCAAATAATAGAAGGAATATTGGGCTTAATATTGAGGACTTGCCAACAACCCATAATTAATTATATTTGAATGGGGATTAAACTACTTTTCACATGCCGAATCCACTCATTGTTCAATTGTCAATCAATACGATTGAAGATGACAAAAATGCTATTAGAAGAATGTTCCCTGTCCTTTTTTGGGTAGGAATTCTCTTTATGGTTGGAGGAGTTTTTGTTTATCTTCTCACATCATATCATATAACAAATTTTGATGGAATAGCAATTATTGGATTCGGATTTAACATGATTGCCTTTGCTTTTTCTAATCAACAAATCCTTCATAACGACACTTATAGGAAGGAAATGCGTGAAATAATTAGGAAAATCGAAGAAAATTTGACATTACATCTCCAAAAGCCCTCATATCCTGTATCCTTACGATCATATGATCGATTTGCAACAACTTTGTATTTTGCAGTAGGTTTTGCTATATTAGGACTCGTTACTTCATTCTGTTCAATGACACTTCTCAACAACACTCCTTACTGGGTAGAACTCATGACTATAGGTTTTGGTTTGCTGATGATCGCAACAGTTTTTGAGCAGCGTTTCGTCGATTATTATGAAAGTTCGCAAATCAAAGAAAGACTAATTATATTAGAAAAATATAGTAAAGAGGTTCTCGAGGATTGTTGAGTTAATCCCCTACCCTGTCAAATTCACATCGGCCATTAGGGTAATTTCGGCATTATTCTATATGGGCCTAGATAGATTCAAATCGCCAAAATAACCGAAAGAAATCATTATTAATTTTTAAAATAATCGAGTGATATGGATATGGACGATCTTTTCCCAATTTCTAGAATAGTGGGAAAAATAATTAAGGCAGATAATTGTCTTCTTTTAAAAATTGAAGAATCTGTGATTAAAATTGATAATCAAGATTTTAAATTACTCAAGCTCATGAAGAAAATTCCTCTTTTTCTAGTAGATGGCTCATTAACTAATTTAAGTCATCAAACTGGATTTGCATTTTTAGAAGTATCTAAAGTATCCGGGGGGATAAGACATTTAGATGTAATTATAATTATTAACTCTAAAGTTTATAATACGAGATTTGATCTAGGCTTTGAAATGGTCTTTTTGAATAAATATGATGATTTTCATATAGTATTTACCGAATCCTTACAATCGCAATATCAACATTTAAAATTCAAGCAGGAGGATTGGGAAAATTATGTTATATGTCTAAAAAAATTTTCAAATATCGATATGGAATTAATACCAGATCCATATGGATATCTCGATTATCCTGAAATCTATCCGGAAGCTTATTCCGAAAACGAGTCTGAAGAACCTCCTGAAAAATATTACGAACAGCTTTTAAAAGAAGAATATCTTAAAGACAGTTTTTTCTGAAGAGGAGTTGGATTATTTGGGGTAGTAAAAACATCTGTAACTTATTCTATATGATCCCCAATATCCGCACAGTTAGAACACTTAATCTACCGGGATGCTTCAACATTTCTTCCATTTTAGACAAATTAAACCAAGGTAAGTAGGAGGCACTTCGTGCCTCCTTCTTTCATTCGTGCGAGCACGCGCCCCCTCCGCCCCCTCGCGCTCGACGGGTGGCACGGCCACACCCGTTTCGCTAGGGGGAACAACCGGAAAAAATCCTGCCTCTCAAAAGGGGGGACAGATCGGGTACCGCTCACGGATTTTAATTGAAAAACCGAATCAAGGTAAGTGCGTAGCACAAAACCCGACGAGGCGTTTTGCGCGTCAGGCATCGCTCCGCATCAATGCCCGAAAACCGATCGCCCCTCCCCTTCATCATGATCGGCCACCCCGACCTCCAAAAAAACCGGGCACCCCCCTCCCCCCTACCCCCCGCACCGTAAAAAAATTAGTCGGACCTATCAATTTTAAAACCGGTCGGGGCGACCGCTCAAGTTCCAGTTTTCCGGCCCGTATTTCCACTGGACTTTCAGACGAGACGGGGTGGTCGGTCCGATCGTTTTTAAAATCGGTCGGACCGATCGATTTTAGAATTGGTCGGGGCGACATTCAGTGCAACAGGATCTGAGGTAGCCCCCCTCCCCCCTACCTCACGCACCGCAAAAAAATTACTTGGACCGATCGATCACAAAAGAGATCGCCCCGACCCTGTGTTTATACTAAATGGGGACCTGTTTCCAGAACCTATCCGGCCGATTGAGCATAAAAAAAAGATATGCCGGGTCTCCCGGCTTTTGTTGAATGATTGATTAATTATACGACCGGAACGGCACATACTTGTCGACAATCTTGACCCGTTCGCCCTGTGCGGTAATTGCCCAGACGATGGCACGGTCGTTGTTCTGCGTTGTTCCCGGTAACGTGACGGTCTCACCGACATACAGGGGCTGGGTCATCGTACCGGTCTCGACAACCCCGTCCGACCGGACGACTTCGAGATCGAGCTCGGGAACGAGGTTCATGCCCTTGCCGCCCCGGAACGTCATGATGATCTGCGGGTTGATGGACAGGCCGTTACTCTGGACCTGGACTTCGACGTCCCAGACGTCGGGCAGGGCTTCTGTCGCTCCCGGTGTGGCGGAAATCTCCGGCAGGGTGGTGGTGGGGACCGGTGTCGGAGATGGCGTGGCAGCCGGGCCGGTCAGGATCGTTGCCGGTTCCGTGCAGCCGGCGACTGCGAGAAGCAGCAGGAGAAGGATTGCCGGGGCGAGGATCAATCGTATATTCATGGGTGAAAATTTCACCGGCCGGTATATATGATCATAGGATGGCAGGGGTTTGGGCATTTCCCGTTTTGTCCTGCCACCATTATGGCGTGCGGGGCTCCGGCCGGCACCCTAGAGAACCGTCCGCGTTCCGGCACGTGTACTGGCAGATATTTCCCACTGCACGGAATGCATCTTCGAGATCCGGAAAGTTCGGGATGTGTGCCTCCCGCAGGATCCGCTGCGGGGTCTTCATGGAATCCCCACCGATCATGCAGCCCACGATCATCTTTTTTGTGTGCGTGGAGAACCGGACGATCTCGTTTGCGACCCGGAGGGGATCTGAGATCGCGGTCGGGACGGCAATCACAAACGCGATGTCCCAGAGATCCTGGTGCCGGATCATCACGTCGAAGGTCTTTGCGTACCGGTCAGGATGGGAATCCCCGACCATGTCGATCGGGTTTTCCCGGCTCCAGTTCGCGGGGAGTACTGCGTCCAGTTCCATTTTGAGATCATCCGGGAATTCCACAAGATCGATCCCGAACCGCTCGGCATAATCCGAGGAGAGCACCGCAAACCCGCCGGCGTTTGAGATCACGACGGCACGGGTGCCTTTGGGATATCCTTCGGATGCGAGGAGTTCGGCTGCCTGGAATGCCTCCCGGATCGACCGGACCGGGATCATCCCGGCCTGGCGGAACGCTGCACGGTAGACCAGATCACTCCCGGTAAGGGAACCGGTGTGCGACGAGGCCGCCTTCTGCCCGATCTTTGACGAGCCGGATTTTATCACGATCACGGGTTTTACCGGGGTGATACGGCTGACCGACTCCATGAAGCGCCGGCCGTTTGTGATCTCTTCCACGTACAGGATGATCGCATTTGTCGCAGGATCGGCTGCGGTCCACCGGATGAAATCCTCAAAGGTAAGGTCCAGCTGGTTGCCCACCGAGATGACGGCAGAAAACCCGATCTCTTCGGGCAGGCTCCAGTCCACAATCGTGGTGATGATCGCCCCGCTCTGGGAGATAAACGCGATGGAGCCGGGCCGGGGCGAGACCGGGTCAAAGGTGGTGTTAAGCCCTTGCGCGGGGAGCATGAACCCGAGGCAGTTGGGGCCCATGATCCGGATCCCATATTTGTGAGCCGTGGCGAGCACCTGCTCTTCGAGTGCTTTCCCGGCTGGCCCGGCCTCCCGGAACCCTGATGAGACAATGATCACAAGCGGAATCTTCTTTTTCCCGGCCTCCTCCACGATCGCCGGGACGGCCGGTGCCGGGATCGCGATCACCGCAGCGTCGACCGTGTCGGGGATTACAGAGAGCGAGGGATATGCGGTCTTCCCGAGGATCACCGGGCTTTTGGGATTGACCGGGTAAAGGGCGCCGGGAAAGTTGAGCATGTTCCGGCAGATCGCGTACCCGACCTTGTCGGGGTCCTGCGATGCCCCGACGACCGCGACTGACCGCATGGTAAACAGGGTGTCCGGCAGCGCCGCATCCTCTGCCTCTTTTCCACAAGCCGGCCCAGCCGCATCGTCGGTGTAGATCCGAGCATCCACCGCACAACCGCCTTTCCCGTACAGGATAACCGGGTTGATGTCGAACTCCTGGATCTCCGGGTGTTCCAGGAACATGTTTCCAAGCGCCCCGGCGATATGGACAAGTGTCGCCTCGTCCCGGGGAGTGGCGTGCCGGAAGCCGGCGATTAATGGATAGCCCCCGAGGCTGTGGATCATACTGCGGATCTCGTCGTCGCTCGCCGGGAGGATCCGGATCGCCACGTCCCGGATCAGTTCCACGAGTGTTCCGCCCATGCCGATCGTGAGCACCTTCCCGAACGCCGGGTCGGTCTTTCCCCCGATGATCAGTTCGAGGCCCGGCTCCTGCTCTGCCTCGATGATGATCCCTTCGATCTCTGCCTCGGGATACGCTGCCCGGACATTCTGGGTGATGGCGGTAAACGCCTTTTCTGCCGCAGCGGCGGACGCGATGCCGGTAATCACGCCGCCTGCGTCGCTCTTGTGGACGACCTGCGGCGAGACGATCTTTGCCACGAGTGGGAACCCGATCCCGTCTGCTGCGCGTCCCGCCTCTTCTGCGGTGCGGACGACCACGTGCCGGGGCACCGGGATCCCGCAGGTTTTCAGCAGTTCGTAGCCTTCCGCTTCAGAGAGCAGGGTAAATGACATGGTGGTGGAGTTGCTCCTGTAGTGATATTGCCGGTGCCGGGTTAATGAGGGTTGTGCAGGTACCTTTTAGTATCGGTTTTGTGGAATTTTCAATAAATATTACACCGTGTTTGGTGTGTATTTTTGATGGAGTAATCTTAAAAATTTTATTTGCTGCCGGTGAACCGGTATGCCCCCTTTGGAACGAGGATCTCGAATCGTGCTCCTTTTCCGGGTTCACCAGTCTCCCGGATTGTAATACCGGTAACTGAAAGGATCTCCCGTGCGAGGAAGAGACCCAGACCTTTCTCTTCCTCATATTGTCGGTCAAAAATCTTCTCTTTCAAATCGTATTGAATCCCCATACCATTATCCCCAAAGAAAAGTGTGAGTCCTTCCGGTGATTCCTGATACCGTAACGTGATTTCTGTTGCAGTTTTCCCTTGCAGGGTAATATTTTCAGCGAGTGTGAAGAAGACATTCTCAAGGAGCGGGTCTGCGTAGATTTCCAATCCTTCGACATCAAGTGTCCGGGATAATTTCGAAATATCAAGGTGCGATATTCCATAGAGGAAGGATTGCATGACATTCTGCCATGCGGGCGGCTTTAATCCCAGATTCTGGTAGTTATTCGCAAATTTCAGTGATTCAGTAATCGTCCGTACGATTCTGATCTGTTTGACTAGATACCGTTGCAGTTTTTCATCCAGCGTAACAGTTTTTTCAAGTTCTAGATACCCCGCTAGGGAAAATACCGCGTTCTGGATGTCGGAAAAGGTAATGGAATTTAATATGTTCAGTTTCCTGCGAGCCTGCTCAAGAGCCTGCTGGCTCTTGTGGAGTGTGTCGTAGTTCTGTCTCAATTCCTCGGCAGTTGCGGTTATCTCCTCATAGGCAGCGCTGAGTTCCTCGCTCTTGCGGAGCACCTCATCTTCCGCCCGCTTGCGCTCGGTGATGTTCTGGCATACAATGAGAACAATGAGACTGCCTTCAGGACCGCACACCGCCCGTGCATATTCTTCGACCCAGAGAACACCATTATCTTTACGGACTTTACGGAGTTGCCAGGAGAATATCTGCCCAGGATACTGCAGACATTTATTTAACTGCTCATTAACAGGGGTTTGATCCTCCGGGTAAAAAACATTCAGCACAGGCTGCCCCTCCAGTTCGTCAACCGTGTAACCCAGTTGAATTGCCCCAAATTGATTGACCATGACAATCTTTCTGTCTGCACTTACGGTGAAGAACATGGAGGGGTTATCGCGATACAGGACCCGGTAACGTTCTTCGCTTTCCTGTAAGGCTGCCTGGCGTTTCTGGACTGCGCTGCTCATATACTGAAAGTCAGTTTTAAGTTTGTCCATCTCGGTAAAAGCACTAGGAGTCAAAGCCAGAGTTTTACCCTCACTGATATCTCCCGTTGCCAGCGCTGTAGCCTCTTCACTGAGCTGCACCAGCGGGTTGATAACCGTCTGCCGGAGTTCTTTGCGAAGGTTCCATGCCAGTGCCAGCCAGATGAGGATTGCCGCCAGAAATGTCACTCCCACTATCCCGGCGTAGGGGCCTAATGCGACAGATAGCGGGATCTGGTCAATGACGACCCAGTTAGTCGGGTCTACCCGGACCGCGCTTCCGAGGACCATCGTCCCGCCATAGTCATAGACCTGCGTGGCCTCACCATTAAGTCCTCGACGGAATATCTCCAGGTTTCCCTGGTTGGTCTGCTGCCTGACCAGATCAACAGATGGGTGAGCAAGTAGCATCCCTGATTGGTCCATGATGAAGACAAAGTCCTTCCCGGACTCACCGTTTGTGCCCAGGATTTCCTGCTGAAGTGAATTCAGGCTCAGTTCACCGACTATCGTACCTCCTGCCGAAAGTGGCCTGATCACATAGACCGTGGGGTAGCCTGTTCGGAGTGAAATAAACGGGCGGGAAATACTGATGTTTCTTATTTCTCCAGTCTGAGGATATAACGGGAGATTGGGTATTTCCAGACCCAAGTACCGTGGGTCGGAAGGCACCATACGGCTGATCGTGTTGTTTTTATCCAGATAGTAAAGTGTGTCAAAATACCCGTATGCTTCCCAGGTACTCTGCATAGATTTGGCAGTTTCGTCTGGTGTAGAGACTTCAGCTACCCGGCCAACTGCATCCAGCATACGGTCTGCCTGATCCAGATAACTGTCCACAATCTGGGCCTTGGACTGCGCCAACTGGTGCTGCTGATTTTCGAGTGCTTGTTCCCCCACATAGCCCATGATACCGATCGCTACCAGGCTCACTAAAAAGAGGGGCAGGAAGAGACGTGTGCGTACCAGATGCAGCAATACCTGATCGAGTGCGGGGGGGTTTTTCTTGTTCACGGTTGCCTCAGGGTCCCGCAGGTGGATAGACATCGGTAGTTACGAATGTGCCATTACGAATAGAACCGATAGAGAATGGGCGCACAACATCGCCATACTGATCGAAAGAAAAGGAATTAACCAGTCCTGTGAAATTCTGTATTCCCAGCAATGTCTGCTTCAGCCCGTCAGCCTTGCCGTTGGTCTTTTGCAGAGCGGCTGCCAGCACGTTCATGGATTCAAAGCCATACATGGCGCCAAATGATGGCGACTGACCAAACCGGGTCTCAAAGCGCGTTTTGAAATCAAGATAGTCCGGCGCCTGACTATCCAATGGAAAAACTTGTTCGATCTCCATCCCTTCAACAGCTTGGCCGCCGTTGGTGATCAACGTCTCTGTCTCCGCCCAAGTGGAAGTGAACAGCGGGACCTGCCATCCCATGGAACGGGCCCGTTGGGCGATCAGGGCAGTATCAGAGTCTGAAGCGATGATAAGCAACCCGTCAGGATTGCTCGCCCGCAGCTGTGACAACAACGGGGTAAAGTCCGGCTGCGTCATTGAGGAAAAGTTGGCTTGTGCAACCACCATGCCACCCAGCGATTCGTATTTTTCAGCAAAGCTTTCCAGATACGTTTGAGTGTAAGCGGCGTTATCAGTATCATAGATGGCGGCAATCCGGGTCATGTTGCGGTGCAGGTAAATGTGCTGGGCAAATGCCTGCGCTCTCACCGAGTTTGAAGCCATAATCATGAAGAAGTAATCGTCCTTTCCACTGAACAACGGGCTCGAGACAGTCGGACTTATCATTACCATACGGGCAGGATTGGTCACTTCCAGAGCTGCAAGCGCCTGATCGCTTGTTGCAGGACCGATGATGGCAACGACACTGCTGTTGATCAGTTCGCCGTCAACAGATTTTGCCCCGTCTGGTGTGCCGAGGTCGTCACGGACAATCAGTTCGACCGGATGCCCATTGACACCGCCAGCTGCGTTGATATCATCCACCGCAAGCTGGACTCCGTTACGTTCCTGGACACCCAGTTCTGCCTGGCTGCCGGTTAATGTTGCAGAAAAACCGACGCGGACAGGCTCTTTATTAATAATGTTTCCGTAGAAGAGAACCAGTGCCCCGATCACAATGCAAGCCACGACGATAAGTATCATGGTATTGCGGTTCAGTTTTCCCGCCTCCATTTCTTTGCCCCCACGTTGATGAGAGTATCACTAATAAGTATAAAAGAAATTGCTTGACCTTTCAGCATTTCGATTCTGGAGAATTGGCGGGGGGTTTGAAAATTTTAACGGGGTGAAATATCGGTTATCACCCGTAAACGCAACAGCACCGTCCACGCATACGTGAGGTGAATGGAACAGGCACAATAGGAGCCCGTCCTCATCGGGGCTGGCAATAAATCGTCGAATCGCTCCCTCCCTCTAGATCATGTCCCGTGCGAGTTTCTTCGCGTTGTCAGGAAAGGGTCTTCGTGACAACAACGAGGACTCATATTGTGCTGAAATAGTCGGTGATTACTACGTTTTCGCCATAGTGGACGGACTCGGAGGATACATGGCGGGTGAAGTTGCGAGTGGTATTGCAATCGAATGTCTGAAAAACGCAGTGAAATTCTACGATGGCGATCTCAAAACGATGTTGAAAGATGCCATTTTTGATGCGGATGAACAGATTCTTGCACAGTCAGATCAATCACCGGAAAAACGCGGGATGGCAACCACACTCATCGCTGCTTTTGTGTAGATGCTGACCTCCCCTGCACGGTCATAAATGTTGGTGACAGCCGCGCCGGTTCTGGTGCGTTATCGTGACTTAAAAGAAAATGACTCCGTCGATTTCAACCCCAGACCAGTATTTAAAAAGTCTCGAAGATGCACCAAAATCTCAAGAATTACTCAAAGGAAATACTCTTATTAACAACCTGAGTTGAAATGTCCCATTGCGATTCAGGGAGGTTGAATCATGTATACCATCCTTTATGTTGATGATGAACCCGGGCTGCTTGAGATCAGTAAACTCTTCCTTGAGCAGGACGGCCGGTTCAGTGTTGACATCATTACCTCCGCTCCCGCCGCACTTTCCCTGATGAATTCAAAGACTTATGATGCCATCATTTCTGACTACCAGATGCCGGAGATGGATGGTATTGAATTCTTAAAGCAGATCAGGGCCTCTGGTAATCCCATCCCTTTTATCCTGTTCACCGGACGAGGACGGGAAGAGGTTGTCATCCAGGCATTAAACGAAGGGGCAGATTTTTATCTCCAGAAAGGTGGGGATCCCAAATCGCAGTTCGTCGAACTTTCAAACAAGATTTATTATGCAGTGATGCGAAGACGTGCGGAGGAGACGCTGAAACTTGAGGAGGCGGAACTCCGTAAGAAAAATCAGGAACTCAATGCATCCTTTGAACAGATCACTGCAGTCGAAGAGGAACTCCGTTCAAATTTAGATGAGCTTACCTGTCAGGGGCGGGCATTGCGGGAGAGCGAGGAGCGGTACCGGAATGTTGTCGAAGACCAGACCGAATTCATTTCCCGATTCTTACCAGACGGCACCCATGTCTTTGTCAATGAAGCGTATTGCCGGTACTTCTCCAAAACGCCGGATGAGATCATCGGGACTCCTTTCCGTCCGGATATACCAAAAGAAGACCAGAAACGGATCCGGGCTCATTTCGGAAGCCTCACGCGGGATAACCCGTTTGCAACCATCGAGCACCGCGTCATTATGCCGGATGGCACGATCCGGTGGCATCAGTGGAGTGACCGGGCTATCTTTGATAAGGATGGCCATATTCGGGAATACCAATCGGTTGGCAGGGACATTACGGATAAGAAAAAAGTCGAAGATAACCTTCGGGCTGCCTATGAGCGGATCACTGCTTCAGAGGAAGAACTGCGTATCCAGTACGATAAACTCAAGGATCGCGAACAGGTAATTTTGGAGAGTGAACAAAAACTCCAGGGGATTGTCCAGGGTTCCCCCATCCCGCAGTTTGTCATCGATAAAAACCACCGGGTCGTCAGCTGGAACAGGGCGCTTGAGGAGTATAGTGGTGTGAAGGCAAAGGAAGTGCTTGGAACAACGCATGCCTGGAAAGCGTTCTATGATAAAAAACGGCCGGTACTGTCGAACCTGCTGGTGGAGAACAAACCTGAAAAAATCAAGGAATTATACGCCGGGAAATATAGCTCATCAAAATATATCGATGGCGCATACGAAGTGACCGACTTTTTCCCACGAATGAGGGGGCACGGCATCTGGCTCTACTTCACCGCAGCAGTCCTCCGGGATTATCAGGGTAATATTGCAGGTGCCGTTGAAACCCTCGAAGATATTTCCGACCGGAAAAAAGCAGAGGAGGAACTGCGAGCTTCCAATGAGCAAATAGCAGCTTCCGAAGAAGAACTCCGGCACCAGTTTGATGAACTGGGAAAGAGCGAGGATGCGCGCCGGGAGAGCGAGAAGCGGTACAGGGATCTTATCGAAACAACCAGCGACTGGATATGGGAGGTGGACAAGAACGGCATATATACCTATGCCAGTCCAAAGATCCGTGACATACTGGGGTATGAACCGGATGAGATCATCGGCAAAACACCGTTTGACCTAATGCCTCCGGGAGAATCTGAAAAGGTTGCTGGAATTTTCAACAGTTATATCATTGCCCAAAAGCCATTCGCCGGACTGGAAAACATTAACGTCCACAAAGACGGCCGGCACGTGGTTCTTGAAACGAGCGGTGTGCCGTTCTTCGATGACGGGCATGCCCTTCTCGGGTACAGGGGAATCGACCGGGACCTCACAGAACGGAAAAGGATGGAGGATTCGCTCAGAGCAGATGAAGAGAAATACCGCTCCCTTGTTGATAACCTCAATGTGGGGGTATACCGGAACACAACCGGATTTCCCGGCAGATGGCTTTGGGCAAACCCGGCATTTTGCAGGATTTTCGGGTATGATTCTTTAGAGGAATGCCTGGAACACCCGGTCACGGATATATATGCCAATCCGGAGGAACGGAAAAAATTCATTCACGTGCTGGAAACAGACGGTTTCGTCAGGGACTATGAACTGGCGTTGAAAAAGAAAGACGGTTCGCATATCTGGGTTTCAGTTACCGCGCAGGCAAAGAAGAGCCCGGATGGAACAATCGCATGGATTGACGGGATTATCGACGATATTACTGCTTTGAAAGATGCAAAGGAGAAGGATAGGTATTATCAGTTCGAGATGTCAAGGGCCATTGATTATCTGCCTGATGCCACATTTATCATCGACCGAAAGGGTACGGTTATTGCATGGAACCGGGCGATTGAAGAGATGACCGGGGCAGGTGCGAATGATATTATCGGGAAGGGTGATTATGAATACGCCCTCCCGTTATACGGACAACGCCGGCCGATCCTGATTGATCTCATCTTTGCATCAAAGGATGAAATTCAAAAAGGAGGATACGGTGAGATAAAACGGACCGGGGAGATCCTGTCTGTTGAGGCATCAGGTCCGACTATCAAAGGGAAACCTGCGATTATTCGGGCCATTGCCGCTCCTGTCTATGACGAATCCGGACATGTCACCGGTGCTATCGAAACAATCACCGATATCACTGAACTAAAACAGGTTCATGAAGACCTCCGGGAGTCGGAGAACCGTTACCGGACCATATTTGAGAACACCGGGACTGCTACCGTCCTCCTTGAGGAAAATACCAAAATATCCATTGCAAATGCCGGATTCGAGCGACTGTCAGGGTATTCAAGGGAGGACCTTGTGGGTAAAAAGAGCTGGACGGAATTTGTGGTAAAAGAGGATCTGGAGAGTATGCTTGCCCAGCACCGCTTGCGGCGGGAGAGGAATGAAGCCGCTCTAAGACATTACGAGTTTCGGTTCGTCACAAAAACCGGTGAGATCCGGAATATTGTCTTAACCATTGACGTAATTCCAGGTACGAAACAATCGGTGGCCTCCTTAATGGATATCACCGCTCAAATCCGTGCACAGGATGCCGTAAAACTGGCAAATAAAAAACTCAATCTGTTAAACAGTATCACCCGGCACGACATTCTCAATCAGCTTTCGGGTCTTTTTGGTTTTTTTGAACTTATGCAGCAACGCCTGGACGATCCTGTCTCACTATCCTATCTTAAAGAGCAGAAGCAGGCTGCTGAAACGATTAAAAAACTGATTGAATTTGCTAGGGATTATCAGGAGGTCGGTGTCCATTCCCCGGAGTGGCAGCAGGTTAGTGGAATAATCCACAAATCTGTGGAAGCGCTCACCCTTAAGGGTATCACCGTGTCAGATGATACTGGGGATAAGGAAATTTTTGCTGATCTGCTTCTCGGAAAAGTTTTCTATACCCTTGCTGAAAATGCAGTCCGGCACGGTGAAACGGTCAATAAGATCCGGTTCACTACGGACGAAACACATGATGCCCCAAAAATTATTTGTGAAGATAATGGCAGGGGAGTCCCAGCGGAGGCAAAAGAGCAGATATTCAGAAGAGAGTATTACCAGCATACCGGTCTTGGTCTGTTCCTTGCACGGGAGATCCTGTCAATTACCGGCATCACGATTACTGAGACCGGTGAGCCGGGAAAAGGTGCTCGGTTTGAGATTGCTGTGCCAAAAGGTATGTGGCGTTCAACAACGAAAGGTCAATAACGGCAGATGCTGCCTTGGATACCTGAAGTTCTGCGAAGACAACCCACAGGAATTTCGACATATATTGTTATCCGCCAATTCATCCACAAAACAGCACCAGGTTTGTGTCCTGTAAAACACATGCGAATACCTGTAGTGCATTTTAATTTGAGAATGGATCTCAGAAAAGTATAGATATATGCCGATATACTGAATTAGCGATGTGTTTGCTGTGAATAATACCATAAAATACCATTTCTCGTGGGACCTGCTCGGAGATCTCACGACAGGTCGCCCGAACCTGGGACCCCTGGTCCGTCTGGAAGTGTACCGACTCATGATGTTTACCCTCCGCGATACCCTCGAACGTGAGGTAGGAACTGAGGCGTCAGAACGGATCTTTTACAATGCAGGGAACCTCGCCGGACTGGAATTTTTCCGCCATGTGATTAAAGGTGCAGCGGATCTTCCTTCGTTCGTGAATGCCGTGCAGGAAGCCCTCAAAACCCTGAACATCGGTATATTACGGGTTGAAAAGGCCGATCCGGAGAACGGGGCATTTATATTTACAGTATCTGAAGATGTAGACTGCTCGGGGCTTCCCGAACTTGGCTTTGGGGTCTGTACCTATGATGAGGGATTCATCGCCGGTCTCATGGAAGGGTTCACGGGCAAAAAATTCCGGGTTAAAGAAGTGGATTGCTGGTGCACCGGTGATCGAACGTGCAGGTTCACCATTGACCTGATTTGAGTGATCTCTGGAACATGACAAACTGAGTATTTCTATGAGTGGAGATGAGAGTGCAGCGGGGAGTAAAGGGACAATTCCGGAGAGCGATGCGGAATCCGTACTGGATGTGATTGGCCAGATGCTGATGACCGGCACGTTTGATTCCTCCCGTCTTCCCAAGGATCCGGCAATACGACAGCGACTTGACGAGATCCTGATCACCATTGGATCTGTCCAGAATTTCGCGCTTTCCCTGAGTAAGGGTGATCTCGACTCCCGGCTTGAGGCAAAAGGGATCTCTGCCGGCAGTCTCAAATTCCTTCGATCCAACCTTAAACACCTGACATGGCAGGCACAGCAGATTGCGACAGGGGATTTTTCCCAGCGTGTCGATTTCATGGGCGAGTTCTCGGAGGCATTTAACCATATGGTCACGGCTCTGGATGCAGACCGGGCGAAAACGAAACAACGCGAATTGGAACTCTCACTCCTGAATGCCCAGTTATTGACAGAAGTTACAGTTCGCCGACAGACAGAAGAGGCCCTGGTGCAAGTCAATAAAAAGCTGAACCTGCTCTCCAGCATCACCCGGCACGATATCAATAACCAACTTTTGGCTTTAAAGGCGTTTCTTGAGCTCTCGAAAGAGGCCGTCGGCGATGTTGCATTGATGTCAGAATATCTCCGCAAGGAAGAAAAGGCTGCGAATGCCATCGAACGCCAGATCGCCTTCACGAAAGAGTACCAAGATCTCGGAGTGAAAGATCCGGTCTGGCAGAACGTGGAAACAGGTATAAAGAACGCGCTTACCGTGCTGCCTACTCAAGACATACGGGTTACTGCAGAGGTCAACGATCTCGAAGTGTATGCAGATCCGCTGTTTGAGAAGGTGTTCTACAACCTGATCGACAACGCCCTGCGGTACGGTAGTTCGAAGATGACTAAGATCTGCATCACTTCGCAGGAATCTGAAAAGGGGCTGGTCATTTCCATTGAGGATGACGGTGTCGGGATATCGGCAGATGACAAGAAGCGTCTCTTCGAACGCGGGTTCGGGCACAACACCGGACTCGGACTCTTTCTCTCCCGGGAGATCCTTTCGATTACCGGAATTACGATTACAGAAACCGGAGAACCCGGCAAAGGTGCGAGGTTCGAAATCATAGTGCCAAAGGGGGCCTGGCGGTTATACAATGGTTGAAAACACGTTTGTGGAATTTCGCAAATGGAATAAGTAAAGAGCGTGCTCAAGCGTGTCTCTTATTCTCTTAATTGTAATAAAGGAACGACGTAAAATTTGAAATTTTAATGGATCTAATGCGTCGGAAAACCACCGGGAAAAATCAGGGCCGGAAATTGGATCCGGATGATATGTTCTACCGTGCTGGCTGGTTCTGTCACGTTGTCAGCAGTTACCAATTTTTGACACCTTTCAGTCAACAAATCAAATTGATAAAATCGCTCAATGAACGGTTAGAAATCGTATAGGAACAAACAAATCAATGCTACCGGGGGGCATAGATAAGGGATTGAATGTCGGGAATGGGTGACCGCCGCCAACATGGCAAGGTCATAAAATAACAATAATTATCACCCCACACGTGAAAGGGGGCACATATGACCGACACCCCTGTTTCGCAGCCTGGAGCACCGGCAAAAAAACCGGGTAATCCCCATCCCCTGATCACTATCGCTCTTGTGGTGCTCATTCTTCTTATAGCGATATTAGCGATTTTCGGCGGGCCGATCTTCGATGCACTGGCCGGTTCAAACGACCGAGGGACTTCTGCAGTAAGCACACCTGCCATCGTACCAGTGGCACCAGAGGTCCCGACCGCAGAGATCGATTCGAAATCGGTAACCTGCCAGGTCACCGGCTCGTTGGATATTGCCGGCACTGTCACAAGTAATGTCGCTCATCCTCTGTATGTTGTGATAAGTGGCGCCGGTTATGATAGTACTGGAGTGGAGTTGGGCACCGGGTATGATAGTGTTAATATCGATCCGTATGGGACCAGCCCATACAAAATCGACATCATTGATGGATGTCAGCTTGGAGACTCCGGGACATATGACGTCCGGATCTCCGACATCTCCTGGAGGCACCTCAGTTAGAAAGTATCAGGAAAAACGGAAATTAATGTATAGGGAGATCAACAAGAACCTGTACAGAGAAATAGTCATCCGGGTGGAATGTATGAGTGACAATAAGCAGTCAGATCTTATCAAAAGTTTTGTGGATTACCTCGTTACATCTCAAAAGCTTGAGGTTTTCAACTATTCGATCTTCGCAAACAAGGAAAAGGATGCTTTTTTTGTTAATGCCGTACCCCATTTTCCCATTGTCCGGTTAAAAATCGACAATGACAACAATAAAAAGTCAATCGAGGTGGCGCTCAAAATTACCGAAACTGCAGCAGACAAACCTGCAGATTCTCTGGACCGGGTCTGTTCATTTGAAGTCAGCGTTACCAGGGACGACAAGGGAAAACTCCGGGTCCACACGGACCTGGCACAGGACGCTGTCTTCGCGGAATTACCGGCCCCGGTCACGGATGCGATAAAGAAGGTCTATGCTGAACTTGAGAAGAGCAACGCAGCGCTCCAGGACCAGCTCCAGGCATGGTATAACGAGCATGCCCGGTGAACCGGCACTGTTTTCGTCTCTCCGGCATAAACTCCCTCATCCATTACTTGGTCGCGGATCGGCGGGTGCAGTTCGTCAGGCAAGGATAGCATGGGGTCTGTTCCCGGATAAAAAAATCAATCCATCCCGTACGGCTTGTTCGCCCTGATACAGTGCGCCATGTCGGCAAGGATCGGCTCGATTGCCTTCTCCCTCTGGTACCGCTCCGCGATCTGCTCGGCAAGGCTGCCTTTTTTGATCCGGCTCCCGATGACCGGCAGGTACTGCCGCTCTTCTGCAGTCGCCTGCTGCCACGCAGAGCGGTACAGTGCTTCAAGTTCCGGCCTCAAGCCCGCCGTACCCTTCTCTATTGCCGTTTCCGTGAGTGCGAGCAGCGCGTCCTGATCCGTTTCGACCGGGAGGGTGGGACTGCGCAGGAGTGCAGTCACCAGTGCAGCGACAGCCATATCGGAGCGGATGCACTCCTGTTCGTCCGGCGCCTTGATCTCAAGGCATTCCCGGGAGAACCGGATGATAAGCCCGCTTGAATTGAGCCATTCCTCGCAGAGGATCTCCGCGTCCCGGGCCCGGAGCTCGGAAAAGATCTGCTCCTGTGCTTTCTCGTACTCCGCG
>Ga0181529_10003720_pt1 | contig 17074 bp, 19 predicted proteins | sample PEATcosm2014_Bin_36_FD_119763 | JGI IMG/M metagenome (GOLD analysis project Ga0181529, IMG submission 119763) | Peatland microbial communities from MTU Mesocosm Facility, Houghton, MI, USA - PEATcosm2014_Bin10_30_metaG | ecosystem: Environmental > Terrestrial > Soil > Wetlands > Peat | place...
GAAGTCCACATGTATGGGGCGGTCGCTGACCGGATCGAGCTGCAAGGCGCGGGGGATCACACGCGTCTTTTTGCCGTCCAAGGTGAGCATGAATGGCGTGGTCAGGAACGAACCGTTCTCCACATGACGCGTCAGGGTCAGGGCATCCACGGAGACGTTCAGAGGCTCTTCCTTGCCGCCATAGACGATGGCGGGGATATGGCCTTTGCGGCGGGTTTGGTAGGCCGGGCCCTTGCCCGTGCCGGGACGCCGCTCGACGCTGAGTTCCTGGAGTTGACGCATGTGATTAAGTCCTTGGTTTTCCAGCCCTTCGTCCAGGCCGGACGGCCGCCAGAGCCGCAAAGGGCAGGCTTGTAGCGGATGGGCGCGGTCAAGGCAACCAGGGCCCTTTTCGGCGTTTCAGCGCACGCGGTCGTCCAGCACGTCCTCGATGTAGACCTTCTGAAGCAGCACCGAGAGGACTACCGCCAGCGGCGTCGCCAGCACCGCGCCCCATATACCGAACAGCGGAGCGAATACCAGGATCGCCAGCAGGTTCACCACCGGCGGCAGCGACACCGTCCAGCGCTGCAGCAGCGGCTGACTGATATTGCCTTCGATCGTCAGCACGATCAGGTAGACGATGGCGGCATAGATCGCTAGGCTCGGCCTGACGCTGAGCGCCAGCAGCAATCCCGGAATGGTCGCAATGAGCGGGCCGATATAGGGCACGAACACGGCCACGCCCGACAGCACGGCCAGCGCGAAGGGCAGCGGCACGCCGATCAGCCACATGCCGATGCCGGTCATCACGCCGAGCAGCAGCATGTCGAGCGTCATACCGATCAGCCATTTGCGCAACGATTCGCTTATCGCATCAAGGATTTGGCGCGCCCGCAAGCGGCGGCGCGGCGGCATCAGCCTGAGCACACCCGCAATGTAGGTGGGCGGATCGGCCGCAAAGTAGATGCCGACGAAAATCACCAGAATGACCTCGCCGATGCCGCCCAAGATGCCGCCGGCCAAGGGCAGGGCGCCGAGCAGCCGTACCGTCGCTTCGGACGAGTTCTCCATCGCACGCAGCACTTCCTGCCCGATGGACGATCCGTTGAGCCAGGCGCGCGCGGATTCCACCGCGCCCGGGGTCTGGTCGACAAGGGCCGAGAACTGCTGGCTGGCCAGCGTGCCGAACACGGCGAAAAAGGCGAAGGCGACGATGCCGAGCGCGACCGTGGTGATCAGCAGCGAGAGGCGGTCGGGAATGCGCAGGTAGCGCCTGAGCGGCTCGGAAAGGTTGCGCAGGGCCACCGCCACCAGAATGCCGCCGAAAATCAAGATCAGAACCAGCGATACGCGCCACAAAGCCACCAGCAGCACGACGATCAGGACCGCGATCAGCACCCGGCGCACGTATAGGGCTTCCGCAGATTGCGGATGGGGAATGTGGCCGCGCGGGGCGTCGTAATCCTCGAAGTGGGGCATGGCGGGGCTCGCGAATCTAGCGCGAGGATACACGTTTTTCGGCCGGGGCGGATATCAGCGCGCCCAAGGCTCGAATATGGCAAAAAGACTAACTGCACCACAGATCGGCAACAGAATGCTCCCAAATTTTGCAAGGCCCATGGTCGCTGTACGGTACGATGCAGTCTGCAAACCTTCAAAGGCCAAGAGATTGGCCTTTCTCATGGGGGGAATAAGCCAACTCACACCATTTGCCAGGATGAAGGCTGGAACAAGTGCAGCAAACAGGCTTGAAAACAGAATCAGGCCAAATGACAAACCGCCTGGTCTGTCTCCATTTGTGCGTACCGCGTTATGTGCTGCAAGTGACCCGACGATGAACAGGAAGGTGATTGTGAGCCAAAAGAAGACCTGGAAGACCATCTCCGTTTGTTTCACCCAACCGGGCAATCGTGCCTTGTATTCCTGCCACTCCTGACCGGCTACGGTGCGGCGCCGGTAGCGGAGATAACGAAGCAGAATTAGACGCGCAACAAACCAAGTTACCGCAAATGTTGCTATTGCGATAAGCGGGTTCATCAATCGAACAGGCTCGACACGCTTTCTTCGTTGTTGATGCGGCGCAGGGCCTCGCCGATCAGCGGCGCGATGGAGATGCGCCGGATGTTGGGGCATTTGCGCACATCGTTGGTCGCCTCGATCGAATCCGTCACCACCATCGACTTCAGCACCGAGGATTGGATGCGCGCCACCGCGCCGCCCGACAGCACGCCGTGCGAGGCATAGGCGCAGACGTCCTTGGCCCCAGCTTTCATCAGGGCCTCGGCCGCGTTGCAGATGGTGCCGCCGGAATCGACGATGTCGTCGACCAGGATGCAGGAACGCCCTTGCACCGCGCCGATGATGTTCATCACTTCCGACTCGCCGGCGCGCTCGCGGCGCTTGTCGACGATGGCGAGTTCCGTGCCCATTCGCTTGGCCAATGCGCGCGCGCGCACCACGCCGCCCACGTCGGGAGAGACCACCATCAGATGATTGCCGGTCATGGCGTCCTTGATGTCCTTCACGATCACCGGCATGGCGTAGAGATTGTCCGTCGGGATGTCGAAGAAGCCCTGGATCTGGCCGGCGTGAAGATCGACCGTCAGCACGCGGTTGGCGCCCGCCTGGGTGATCAGATTGGCCACCAGCTTGGCCGAAATCGGGGTGCGCGGACCGACTTTGCGGTCCTGCCGCGCATAGCCGAAATAGGGGATCACCGCCGTGATGCGCCGCGCGCTCGCCCGCCGCAGCGCGTCGATGATGACGAGCAACTCCATCAGATTGTCGTTGGCGGGGAAACTGGTGGACTGGATGACGAACATGTCCTCGCCGCGGACGTTCTCCTGAATCTCGACGAAGACTTCCATGTCGGCGAAGCGCCTGACCACGGCCTTGGTCATGGGCAGCTTAAGATACTGGCAGATAGCGGCGGCCAAGGCGGGATTGGAATTGCCCGCGACTAGCTTCATGCCCCGGGTTGGTTTTGTCTCTCCCATGGCCGGCGCCCACCCCATTCTTGTGACGATTTAATGACCGGCTTTTAGCAAGCGTAAGCAGGGTGGTAAACTGTTCATTGTCCCATGCGGCGGATCGCGCAATGAAATGCACAATTCTTTTGATTCTTGGGGTGATTTTCCTCCCCGTGTGCGCTCATGCCGAGTATTTTGCTCCGCCGAATGCCGGCCGCCCTTGTACCGAGCGTACGGATCACGTCGGTAAATGTTTCACGATTCACGGCGAAGCGATTATTGCCACCGGCACGCCGGGTTACCGGATATGGCACATCGGCACGAAGCGAATCCTTGGTGTGGAAGACGAATGGCCAGATAATGTTAATAGACTGATAGATCTCGGCCATTTCGTGTACGGGGATTTTCTCATCTGTCCTTTGACACGTCAGCGACTGGGCGTGATGCAGTCTGTGTGCATCATACGAGCGTCGCACCTTGTCAGAAGTCCACAGAAATAGTTTCAACTCAACAACATGATCGCCGAAACCTGGCGGCCGTAATCTTTTTCGTTCATGTGAGTCGCGCGGCGGAAACTGAAGAAATCGCCCGCGCGCCCATAGGTACAGGCCGATAACTTCTCGATATTCGCGACACCCGCGTCTTCCAGCCGCAGGGCGACATAGGCTTCGAGATCGAAGCGGAAATGGCCCGTTCGGTCGCTGGCGACGAAGAATCGCGCATTGGCGGAATCGGCGCGTGTGAAATTGGTGCGAAATTCACCGTCCACTTCGTAATTTGCCTGGGAGATGCAGGGGCCGACGGCGGCGGCGATGCGTCCGCGTTCGGCGCCAAGCTTCTCCATCGCGGTAACCGTGTTTCCGACAACGCCGTCGAGCGCGCCTCGCCAACCGGCATGCGCCGCGCCGATCACCCCGGCCTCGGCATCCGCCAGCAGCACCGGCGCGCAATCGGCGGTCAACATGCCGAGCGCCAAGCCGGGGAGTTCGGTTACCAGGGCGTCGGCTTGGGGGCTTTCGTCCATTTCCCAGGGGGTCGTGACAGTCACCACAGTGGGGCTGTGGATTTGATGAAGGGTCAGCAGCCGCGCGTCGGCGCCGAAAGTCTGCGTCACGCGGCGGCGATTCTCGATCACCTTGGCGCGGTCTTCGCCCGAAAGGGGCCCGCAATTGAGCGAGGCGAAAATCCCCTCCGAAACGCCGCCTTGTCGGCCGAAAAAACCGTGGGCAATGCGCGGCAGGGAAAGATTTCCGGTATGAAGAATGAGCATGCTTCAGGGATAGCACATTAGGCGCGGCGGCTCATCAAAATCCCGGCGGGGGCGGCGCAGTTTTCGGCGCCAGCGCCAGCGCCTCGAACAGCGCTCCCATCTGTTTGGGATTCACCAGACGGTCGACGGCGGCGGCGATTGCGGACGCCTCTTTGGGATTGGCGGCCATCAACCGATCGGCGCGCGGACCGATCCCCAGATCGGTCAGGAAATCTCCTTGCCCGATGGGGCCATACGCCAATGCGCCGCCGGCCAGCGCCGCTTGCGCCAAAGCAAGAAAGTCCACATGCGCCGACAAATCGCTCGATCCCGGTTCGGACAGCACGTCGGCGAATTTGTGGCTGGCGACGGCTTGCAATGTTTCGCCAAAGCCCGGCGCGTCGTAGCCGTAATCCACGATCAGGGCGCCGCCGCCTTGCGCGGCAACGACGCGCGCGATCTCTTCGGTCAGCGCCAGCGATGCGGGCGAGAATTCAAAAACGCCGCCGATGGGTGCTTCCGCGCGGGTTGGCGGGATCAGCGTAGGATTGGCCGCCATAGGCGATAGCGCAAAGGCAAGGGCGCTATCCGCGACCGTCACCATTCGCTCGCACCAGCCGCGCTCCGTCTTCACGAACTGCCGCAGCGGCAAGCAATCGAAGAACTCGTTGGCAAGCAGGAACAAAGGCCGGTCGGCCAGCGAATCGTTGAAGCGTTCGCACCAGGAGATATCCGCTGCGAAGGTCTTCAGCTTTTCCTTCTGCATCGCCCGCAGGACGGGGCTTGTTTCCACCAGCACGATTTCCCCGTCGTCCAGGAACTGCGGCGCGGCGGCTCCGATGGCGCGCAAAGCATCCGCCATCAGCGTGCCGCGGCCGGGGCCGAGTTCAACCAGACGCGGGCGATCGGGTCGTCCTTGATCGTGCCAAGCCTGCACCACCCATAATCCGCAAAGCTCGCCGAACGCCTGGCTGATCTCCGGTGCGGTGACGAAGTCGCGCCCGATGGGGTCGCGCGCGCCATAGGCGCCGCCGGCGGGATCGTGCAGGCAGAGCGTCACGAACTGGGCAATCGAGAGCGGGCCTTCCACCGCGATGAGCTTGGCGATCCGTTCCGCCAGCGCGTTCATGCGCGTGCCGGTTTCTTGAGCGCGAGCCAGAAGAAGAAGGCCGCCGCCGCCCACATCGGCAGGCTCAGCGCCATGCCCATGGAGAACCAGCCATAGATCATCGATTCGGAATCGCGGAAGAACTCGACGAAGAATCGCGCCGCTCCATAACCGGTGAAGAAAATGGCGGTGACCAGACCGGGACGCTCGTGCAACCGGAAGCGCCGGATGCAAATTTGCAGGATCAGAAACAACAGCAGGCCTTCCAGCGCCGCCTCATAGAGCTGGCTGGGATGGCGGGGATGATCGTCGGCGCGCGGGAACACCATCGCCCAAGGCACATCGGTCTTCTTGCCCCACAACTCGCCATTGATGAAATTGGCGATGCGGCCGAAGAAAAGGCCGATGGGCGTAGCCGCTGCGATCAGGTCGCCGACTTTGAGAAGGTCCAGCTTGCGCTTGCGGCAGAACAGATAGAGGGCCGCCACCACGCCGATCAGTCCGCCGTGGAACGACATGCCTTGCAGCATGGGCACCCAGCCGTGCCATTCGGCGATCAGCCGCAGCGGATTGGTTAGATAGCCCATCGGCAGATCGCCGCAGTCCCGCCCCGTCCAGATGCCGCAGAAGAATGTGCCGTAGAACAGGTCGTAGCCCAGCCGTCCGCCGACAATGACGCCTAGCGTGATCCAGACGAACAGATCGCCGATGTCGTCGGCGGTCGCCGGCGGTTTTCCCTTGAAGGGCGGATTTTTCCACAGGCTCGTTTGTCGCAGCATTCTAAGGAGCAGCCACCAGCCGAGCAGCAGGCCGCTTATGTAGGAGAGGGCATACCAACGAATCGCGATGGGCCCCAGATGTACCAGGACCGGATCGATTTGAGGGTAGGGCAGGATCGCCGCAAGCATCGGGTAAAGACGCTCTGCTTCGGCCGGTCCTGTCAAGAAAAATGGCGAATAGGGAGTAGCGAGTAGCGAATAGGGGAATGGTAAACAGCCTTTATTCGCTACTCGCCATTCGCTATTCGCTTGTCATATAAGGGCGGTAACAAGGAAACCCGCCCATGCAGACCGATAATCCGTTCCTCGACGGGCTGGCGAAAGTGTTCACCGACGCCGCCGGAGCCGCGCAAAGCGTGCGCGCCGAGATTGACACCTTCGTGAAGCAGCGCCTGGAGAAGCTGGTCGCCGACATGAATTTCGTGCCCCGCGAGGAGTTCGAGGCGGTGAAGGCGATGGCCGCCAAGGCCCGCAGCGAAAACGAAAAACTGGCGGCGCGCATCGCCGCACTGGAGCGGCGTGCGCTTGCGTCGCGCCGCCCGCTCAAGCGGCCGCCCAAACGGCGCACCGTTTAAGAGTACCTGAAATCTGTGAGTTGCTTTTTGTGTCCAAAGGGCAAGACGTCGAGACTCTTGTCACCCCGCAAAATCTTGTGTCAGGTTGACCCTCAACTGCTTCGTTTTGCGTCGCACCCCAGTTCCAGGAGTGAGGGATGAGTGTAATCCACCAGGACGAGACTGTTAGCCGCCCCCATCCGCTCGATATGCTGGAGCATACGGTGGAGGAGAATGGCTGGGCGTTCGAGCGTTCGGGCCGCGACGAATTGAACCTGTCGGTCGCCGGACGCTGGTCGGATCATCATTTCAGCTTTTCCTGGCGCGACGATCTGCAGTCGCTGCATCTGTCCAGCGCCTTCGATATGCGCGTGAAGGGCGAAACGCGGCTCGCCGACGTGGCGGCGCTGCTCATGTTCGTGAACGCGCGGCTGTGGATCGGCCATTTCGACCTCTGGCCGGAGGACGGCACCATCGTCTTCCGCCACGCGATGATTTTCCCGGATGCCCACGCCAGCGCCTCGCAATGCGAAGCGCTGCTCAACCTCGCGCTGGAAGCCTGCGAGCATTATTATCCGGCGTTCCAGTTCGTCCTGTGGGGCGGCAAATCGGCCGAAGAGGCCGTCGCCGCTGCCATCCTGGAGTGCGCGGGGCAGGCGTGAGCGCGCGCCCGCCGCTTCTGTTGATTGGCGCCGGCCGGATGGGCTCGGCGCTGATAAAGGGTTGGCTGAAGCGCGGCCTCGGCCCGATCATGGCCGTCGAGCCGAAACCGTCGCCCGCCCTGCGAAAGCTGAAAAGCCTGAAATTCGTCTCCACCATCGAAGCGGTCCCACCGCAGCGCTGGCGGGCCTGCGTCGTAGCGCTGAAACCGCAAATCCTGAAAACCGAAGCCGCACGACTGAAACCCGTCGCGGCATCCGGCGTGCCGATGATTTCCATCGCGGCGGGCACCAGCGTCGAATTCCTCAACAAGGCTTGGGGCTGGCGGGCGCGCATCGTCCGCGCCATGCCGAATACGCCCGGCGCCATCGGCCGCGGGATCAGCGCGCTCTATGGGGCGTCCAAGGCGACCGCGAAGGACAAAAAACTGGCGGAGAGTCTCCTGGCGGCGCTTGGCCAGACCGTGTGGGTGAAAAGCGAAACGCTGATCGATGCAGCGACGGCGGTTTCGGGTTCCGGCCCGGCGTATGTTTTCGCATTGGCGGAGGCGCTGGCCGCGGCGGGCGAAGCGGCCGGCCTGCCGCGCGCCGCGGCCGAACGGCTGGCGCGGGCGACGGTAACGGGCGCCGGCGCTTTGCTCGAGGCCGACAAGCGCGCCGCCGCCGATCTGCGCCGCGACGTCACCAGCCCGGGCGGCACCACCGAAGCCGCGCTCAAGATTTTATTGGCGGACAATGGTTTACAGGCCCTGATGCGGCGCGCAGTCGCCGCCGCGAAGGCGCGCGCGGAAGAGCTTGCAAGCTAAACCGGCAACCTGATCGTCGCGCGCAGGCCGCCGTCCGGGCTTTGCGTCAGCAGCAGTTCGCCGCCATGGGCGCGCGCGATATCGCGGGCGATGCTGAGTCCGAGCCCCACCCCACCGGTCTGCAGATTGCGGCCCTCATCCAGGCGATGGAAAGGAAGCAGCGCCTCCTCGCGCTTGTCGGGAGCGATGCCGGGCCCGTCATCGTCGACATGAACTTCGGCAACCCGCGCTCCAAGCTCGAGCGACACGCGCACCCGTCTGCCGTGCTTGAATGCATTGTCGATCAGATTGGTGACGCAGCGGCGCAGCGCATTGGTTTTCACCGCGAGCAATACGCCGCTCGGCATTTCGAGCATGAGACGCTCTTCAGCGCCGCTGCGCGCGCGGGCGGCGGCGACGGCGCGCACCAGATCGCCCAGATCGGCGAGCTGGGCTTTCTCGCCGCCTTCGCCGCGCGCGAAATCCAGATATTCGTCGAGCATACGCTCCATCTCGGCGATGTCCTCGGTCAGCGCCTCGGTTTCGGGGCTGGGCTGCATCATGGCGAGCTGCAAGCGGATGCGCGTGAGCGGCGTTTTCAGATCGTGGCTGACGCCGGCCAGCATCTCGGTGCGCTGCTGCACATGGCGCTCGATGCGCTCGCGCATGGTGAGGAAAGCCTGGGCGGCGCGGCGGACTTCCGTGGCGCCGTAAGGCTTGAAGTCCGGCACGGCGCGGCCCTTGCCGAAGGCATCGGCGGCCCGCGCCAGCCTCTCGATCGGCCTGACCTGGTTGCGCAGGAACAGGATCGCCACGGCGAGAAGGAGCAGCGAGGAACTCACCATCCACAGGATGAAGATATCGGGGGCTGAGACCGTCACGCGGTCGCGCGGCACTATCATGTTCAGGACGCCGTCGTGCACTTCCACACTGATGTGGAAGACCGTTGGCCGGCTGCTGACCTTGAAATGACGTGTCTCGCCGATCTGTTGGCTGATGGTTTCGTCGAGAGCCTGGTCGATGGTGCTCTTGTGGTGGACGTGTCTGGGCGGAGCGATGTCGGCGCCGCGCACGAAGGTCAATTCGTAGCGCAATTGACGCGCGGCCAGCGCCCGTATCTCGGTGCGCTCCTTGTCGGGATAATTGTCCTCCAGCGCGATGAGGAAGGCGGCGTCGGCGGCGACGTCGCGCGCCATGCGCCGCGTCGTGGTGTCGAGATCGCGTTCGAAGAAGACGTAGGACACGATCGCCTGCAACAGAAACATCGGCGCGATGATGATGATGAGCGAACGGCCGAACAAGCCGCGCGGCATCACGCGCTTGAGCAGGCGGCCCGGACGCAGCCGTGACAGAACGGCCATGATTTTTTTAAACAACGTGGTCTGGGACAAGGACGTAACCCACGCCGCGGACGGTTTGCAGATAAAGCGGAAGCTTCGGGTCCTCCTCGATTTTGCGCCTCAGCCGTGTCACCTGCACGTCGATCGAGCGCTCCAGCGACACGCCTAGGCGCGCGCACAGATCGGAGCGCGAAAAGGAGCGCCCGGCATTGGCGGCGAAAAGCTGCAGCAGAGCGCTTTCCGAACTGGTCAGGTGCACCGGCTTGCCTTTGCGCCGCAGCTGGCCGCGCTCGGGATCGTAGACGCAGTCGCCCATGCGCACTTCGGCGATGGCCTTCTCGGCCGGCGGAGCGGCGCGGCGCAACAGCGCGCTGAGGCGAAGCAACAGCTCGCGCGGTTCGAACGGCTTGGGCAGATAATCGTCTGCGCCGTTTTCCAAACCCTTGATGCGGTCCTCGGCCTCGCCCTTGGCGGTCAGCATCAGGATCGGCACGGACGAGCTCGCGCGCACCGATTTCGTCAGCTCGAAACCGGATTCGCCGGGCATCATCACGTCGAGGATGAGAAGATCGAAGGCCATACTTTTCATCAGGGCGCGGGCGTCGGCCGCGTTCGCCGCCGCGCTGACGCGAAAGCCGTTGGAGGACAGATAGCGCTGCAACAGCGCGCGCAGCCGCTCGTCGTCGTCGACGACCAGAAGATGGGGATCCTGCAGGGCCGTCGTGTTCATTCCTTGCCCTTTGCGCGGCCGTCGGCGCCGCTGAAGCCCAGCAGCACCTTGCGGAAGCCGTTCACCGCGTCCTGGCCCGCGGCTTTGAACGCGCCGGCGAGCAGCGGACGCTGCGCGTCCCAGATCGCGTCGGCCAGCGCGGCGCCCGATTTGGTCAGCTGCAAACGGCGGGTGCGTCGATCCTGCATACCGGGTTTGCGTTCGACGTAGCCGCTTTTCAGCAGATCGTTGAGCACGCGGTTCAGGCTTTGTTTGGTCACTTTCAGGAAGCCGAGCAATTCGGCGACGGAAAGCCACGGATTGCGCGCAATGAAATGCAACGCACGGGCGTGCGCGCGTCCCAATCTTGCTTCGGCAAGCGGATCGCTGCCTTGCGCCGAAATATCGCGAGCGGCGATGAACAGCAAATCCAAGCCTTGCTTTAGCGCCTCGTCGCTGAGGTATAATGTTCTGGTATCGGGCGATGTCCCGCCGAATTTTACGTCAGACATGCTGACACAAATAAGCCGCCTGCCCTGGCAAGGCAAGGGGGCTGGAGGATGACGCAATGGCCGATGTGATCCCGTTTGACGACCGCGACGGTTCGCTCTGGTACGATGGCAAGCTGGTGCCCTGGCGCGAGGCCAAGACCCACGTGCTGACCCACGGGCTGCACTACGCTTCCTGCGTGTTCGAGGGCGAGCGGCTTTATTCCGGGCGCATCTACAAGCTCAAGGAGCACACCCACCGGTTGTTCGAAAGCGCGCGCATTCTCGGGATGAAAATTCCGTACACGGAAGAAGAGATCAACGAGGCCTGCATGGATGCGGCGAACGCCCAGGGCTTCGAAGACGGCTATGTGCGCCCCGTCGTCTTCCGCGGCAGCGAGATGATGGCGGTCTCCGCCCAGACGACCAAGATCCACGTCGCCATCGCGGCGTGGCCGTGGCCGTCCTATTTCGATCCGGCCGCCAAACTGAAAGGCATTCGCCTCGATATTTCCGAGTGGAAGCGCCCGGCGCCCGACACCGCGCCGTCCAAGGCCAAGGCCGCCGGCCTCTACATGATCTGCACCATGTCCAAACACGCCGCCGAAGCCAAAGGCTATGCCGATGCGCTGATGCTCGATTACCGCGGCTATATCGCGGAAGGGACCGGCGCCAACATTATCTTCGTCAAGAACGGCACGCTGCACACGCCGATCCCCGATTGCTTCCTCGACGGGATCACGCGCCGCTCGGTGCTGGCTTTGGCGCGGACGCGGCAGATTCCGGTGGTCGAACGGCATATCGAGCCGAAGGATCTGGCGGACTTCACTGAAGCTTTCCTCGTCGGCACGGCCGCCGAAGTGACGCCGGTTTCCGAGGTCGGGCCGTATCGCTTCAAGCCGGGCGAAATCAGCGAAACCCTGATGCACGACTATGCCGAGGAAGTCCGCCGGCCAGTGTCGGCGGTGAAGCTGGACTAGTTATTTCCAGCGCTCCGCCGCCTTGTCGTCCGAGGCTTTGGCTTCGATCCAGGCCGTCGCGCCGCCGCGTTTTTCCTGTTTCCAGAACGTCGCTTTGGTCTTGACGTGGTCCATCAGGAATTCGCAAGCGGCAAATGCATCGCCGCGATGGGCCGCCGCTACGGCGACGAGCACGATGGGCTCGCCAGGCTTCAATTCGCCGACGCGATGGATGACGCTGACGCCGAGCAACGGCCAGCGGCGCCCGGCCTCTTCGGCTTGCCGGGCGATCTCGCGTTCGGTCATGCCTGGATAATGTTCCAGAACAAGCGCGGTCAGCCCGTCCCCGGCGCGCACATACCCGGTGAAAGTGGCGAGCGCGCCGACGCCGTCCCGCGACAGGGCTTCCACCTCGCGCGCGAGGTCGAACGGGGCGGGCTGGATGGCGATATGAATTGTCATCCGCCCGTCACCGGAGGAAAGAAGGCGATCTCGTCGTCGTCGCTAATGGGCGCATCGAAGCCGACATGCACTTGGTTTGCCGCCGCGCGCAACCGCGCCAGATCGCCGAAAGCGTCCGCATAACCGGGCCCCCGTGCGCGCAGATGCTCGGCGAGGTCGCGCACCGTGGAAACATCGGCCAGGAGCGCCAGAGTCTCCTCGCTCTTGCCGACCTTCTGCCTCACCCACGCGAAGTAGAGCAATTTCACGCCGGCGTCTCGCCTTGGGAATGAGGACTGGCATGCGCCAAGCCGGCGCGAAGATAGGCGTAGCCAGACGCCACCGTCAGACCGGCCGCCACCCATAGCGCCACATAGGCGAAGGCGAGCGCGCCCGGCACCACCTTGTCGGCCATCGGGCCCAGGATCATGGCGCCGATGGCAAACATTTGGATCGCGGTCTTGATCTTGGCGAAGAAGCTGACGGGCACGCTGACGTGGGCGCCGGCTAAAAATTCGCGCAGACCCGAGACCAGTATCTCGCGCGACAGGATCACCAGCGCGGGCACCAGCCGCCAACCGTCGAAGCTGCTTTTCGCCACCAGCATCATCAGCGCCACGCCGACCAGGATTTTGTCGGCGATGGGATCGAGCATGCGGCCGAAATCGCTGCCGGCGTTCAGCTTGCGCGCCGCCAATCCGTCGAGCGCGTCGCTGACTCCAGCGATGCAGAAAATGGCGAAAGCGATCAGCCGCGCCGTCTCGCCGGGCAGCCAGAAGGCGACGGCGAACACCGGCACCAAGGCGATGCGCAGGATGGTCAGGATGTTGGGCAGGCGGAGCATGGGCCCACCTTACTCTCGTCAGCCGCCGGGATGGAAGAAGTCGTAAATTTTCTTGGCAAGTGTGCCCGAGACGCCCGCCACGCTTTCGATATCGGACAGGCCGGCCCCGGCCACCGCCCGCGCCGAGCCGAAATGCTGCAAAAGCGCGCGCTTGCGGGAGGCGCCGACGCCCGCGATCTCGTCCAAGGGATTGGCACCGATCGCCTTGGAGCGCTTTTTCCGGTGGCTGCCGATGGCGAATCGGTGGGATTCGTCGCGTAACCTTTGCAGGTAATAAAGGACGGGGCTCTTTTGATCGAGCCGGAAGGGCGGTTTGCCCGGCTGGTGGAAATGCTCATAGCCCGCGTCGCGCTCGACGCCCTTGGAGATGGCGGCCAGCGCCACGTCCTCCACCCCCAGATCGGCGAAAACCTGAACGGCCACCGCAAGCTGACCCGGTCCGCCGTCGATCAGCGCCAGGTCGGGACGTTTCGCCTTGACGTCCTCGTCTTCCTTCATCAGGCGCGAAAAACGCCGCGTCAGCACTTCGCGCATCATGGCGTAATCGTCGCCGGGCGCGAGGTCCGCCGTCTTGATGTTGAATTTGCGGTATTCGCCTTTTTCGAAGCCGTCGGGGCCGGCCACGATCATGCCGCCCACCGCGTGGCCGCCCTGGATGTGCGAGTTGTCGTAGACCTCGATGCGCTTGGGCGGGGAATCGAGCCCGAAGGTCTCCGCCACGCCGTCGAGCAGTTCGCGCTGGGCCGCGTTCTCCGCCACGCGCCGACCGAGCTGTTCGCGCGCGTTGTTCAGTGCCATGTCCACCAGCTCGCGCTTCTCGCCGCGTTCGGGCACAAAAATCCGCACCTTGCGTTCGGCGCGCAGCGACAGCGCCTCGGCGAGCAATTCGCGATTGGGAATTTTCTCGGAGAGCAGAATCAAGCCGGGCGCGGAGCGTTCGTCGTAGAACTGGCCGATGAAGGCTTCCAGCACTTCGCCGGTGGAAAACTCGCCGCCGTGGCGCGGGAAATAGGGACGGTTGCCCCAGTTCTGTCCGGCGCGGAAGAAGAACACCTGCACGCAGGTCTCGCCGCCTTGGTCGAACGCCGCGAATAGATCGGCTTCAGCGAAAGTGGAGGGGTTGATGCCTTGCGTCGATTGCACCTGATGCATGGCGCGTACGCGGTCGCGCAGCCTCGCGGCGCGTTCGAAGTCGAGCGCCGCCGACGCCTTCTCCATGTCCTTGACAAGCGTGGCCTGAACGGCGCGGCTTTTGCCGGCGAGGAAACGTTCCGCTTCGCCCACCAGTTCGCCGTAAGCCGCTTCGTCGATGCGCCCCACGCACGGCGCCGCGCAGCGCTTGATCTGGAACAACAAACAAGGGCGCGTCCGCGCCTCGAACACCGAATCCGAACAGGAGCGCAGCAGGAAGGCACGCTGCAGCGTGTTGAGAGTGCGGTTGACCGCGCCGGTATTGGCGAACGGTCCGAAATAAATGCCTTTCGCCGTCTTGGCGCCGCGGTGCTTCAGCAATTGCGGAAAGCGATGATCCTGGCGCACCAGAATGTTGGGGAAGGATTTGTCGTCGCGGAAGGAAACATTGTAGCGCGGCTTCAGCCGCTTGATGAGATTGGATTCCAGCAGCAGCGCCTCGGTTTCCGAGGCCGTGGTGACGAACAGCATCTCGGCCGTCTCCAGGATCATGCGGGCGATGCGCTCGGTGTGCCCGCCGGACTTGGCATAGGACGCTACGCGTTTCCTCAGGCTCTTGGCCTTGCCGACATAGAGCACGTCGCCCTTGACGCCGAGCATGCGATAGACGCCCGGCGCGTCGGGCAGAGTCTTCACATAGGCCGCGATGCGCGCGATGCCGGTGAGGGGGACGGCGTCCTGTTCCATACGGGAAATATAGTACAATCTAAGGTCTATTGCGTTCGATCTCCACGCCGGCGGAGCCGGCGCCGGGCAGGGCGTGCAGCTTTTCCACCCGCACGCGGGCGGATTTCACGCGTGTGTCCTCGAAGCAGACGGCGGCGATGCGTTCGGCCATCGTCTCGGCGAGGTTGATGTGCCCCTTGCCGACCAGACCGCGGATTTTCTTGGTGATCGCCTCGTAATCGACCACCTTGTCGAGCCGGTCCTCGATCGCCGCCGCGTCTTCCACCGCCAGGTCCACATTGATGCGTACCGGCTGCATCTTGCCTTTCTCGTGGCCGTGGATGCCGATCTGCGCCAGCAGCTCCAGATCGCGGATGAAGACATGGCGGATCGACTGCGCCGCATCGGCGATGTGGAGCGGCTGTACCTTGTGCGGTGTACTCATTCTATTCCTTCACGCCGACGTCCGGCGTCTGCCAGATCAGATGCTGCCCGCCGTCCACCGCAAGCATCTGGCCGGTGACAGCGGAGGCTTCCAAGAGATAACGCACCGCGTCGCACACGTCCTGAGGCTCGGCGCCGCGCCCGAGCACGGTAGCCTCGCGCTGACGGGCGAAATCGGCCTGCGATTGGCGCGCATTGATGATGGTGGGGCCTGGCGCGACCGCGTTCACCCGCACGCGCGGCGCCAGCGCCTGGGCCAGCGTCGTCGTCAGCCATTTCAGGCCGGCCTTGGACAGGCTGTAGGACAGGAACTGCGGCGTCGGCTTCAAGACGCGCTGGTCGATCAGATTGACGATGGCGCCATGCCCGTCGCGCGGCACCTGGCGGGCGAAGGCCTGCGCCAGCACGAAGGGCGCGCGCAGGTTGGTTTCCATGTGCTTGTCCCAGCTCTCGCGGGTGACGCTGTACCAATCGTCGTTCTCGAACAGGGACGCGCTGTTGACCAGACCGCTGAGCGGACCGAGTTCCGCCACCGCGCGCTGGATCAGCGATGCCGCCTCGCTTTCGCGGCCGAGGTCGGCTTTGAGCAGCGCCACCTTCACGCCGGACGTCGCCGCGTCGGCCGCCGTGGCGCGCGCTTCCTTTTCCGAGGAGTGGTAGTGAAGCGCGATCGACCAGCCGTGCCGCGCCAGATCGAGCGCGATGGCGCGCCCCAGCCTTTTGGCGGCTCCCGTGACGAGGACGGTTTTGACGACGACGGTCATGACGGGAGTGTAGCCGTTTGCACGCTCTTTTGCCTCCCCCCTTGAGGGGGAGGCGGAAAAATCTGCGAAGCGGATTTTTCGGTGGGGGGTGACGTCGACATAACCCCTCCCCGAAACGCTTAGCGTTTCGACCCTCCCTCAAGGGGAGGGTGAAGATTCAACCTAGAAACCCCACCAGCCGCTTTACGTCCGCCAGGATCGGCGCGGCGATGGCGTCGGCGCGCTCGGCGCCATCCTTGAGGATGCGGTCGATTTCCGCCGGATCGGCGAGCAGGCGGCGCATTTCCACCGCGATAGGCGTCAGCTTGGCGACCGCCAGCTCCGCCAGCGCGTTCTTGAAGCCGGAGAATTGCTGGCCCGCGAACTGGGCGATCACCCGCGTGCGCGGCTCGTCGGCCAGCGCGGCATAGATGTTGAACAGGTTCTCGGCCTCGGGCCGGCCCTCAAGTCCCTTTTCGGAATCGGGCAGCGGCAGCGGATCGGTCTTCGCCTTCTTGAATTTTTGGGCGATGGCGTCGGCATCGTCGGTCAGGTTGATGCGCGAATAATCGCTCTCTTCGGATTTCGACATTTTCTTGGCGCCGTCGCGCAGGCTCATCACCCGCGTGCCCGGCCCCACGATTACCGGCTCGGGCAGCGGGAAAAAATCCGGCGTCGAAAAATCATTGTTGAATTTCTGCGCGACGTCGCGCGACAGCTCCAGATGCTGCTTCTGATCCTCGCCCACCGGCACATGCGTTGCCTTGTAGACCAGGATGTCGGCGGCCATCAGCGTCGGATAGGTATAAAGCCCGACCGAAGCGCGCTCCTTATGCTTGCCGGATTTCTCCTTGAATTGGGTCATGCGGTCGAGCCAGCCCAGCCGTGCCACGCAATTGAAGATCCAGGCCAGTTCGGCGTGCGCCGGCACGCGCGACTGGTTGAACAGGATCGAGCGCGCGGGATCGACGCCCGCGGCGATGTAAGCCGCTGCAACCTCGCGCGTGGCCGCACCCAGTTCGTCCGCATGACCGTAGCCCACGTCCTGGGTGATGGCGTGCATGTCGACGACGCAATAGATGCACGGCATCCGGTCCTGCAGCTTCACCCAGTTTTTGAGCGCGCCCAGGTAATTGCCCAGATGCAGCGTGTTGGTCGGCTGCA